>Ga0209737_10000407_pt1 | contig 36566 bp, 31 predicted proteins | sample TergutCu122P3_FD_187284 | JGI IMG/M metagenome (GOLD analysis project Ga0209737, IMG submission 187284) | Cubitermes ugandensis P3 segment gut microbial communities from Kakamega Forest, Kenya - Cu122 P3 (SPAdes) (version 2) | ecosystem: Host-associated > Arthropoda: Insects > Digestive system...
TCTTTGAACGCACACATATCAATCCCCGTTAATCACAATATCAACGAAATAAATTCCGTTCGGGGACGAGTGCGGTTCTCTGCTTTCTTTCCAAATCCCTGAGCGGTACCTTGAAACAGAACAGCAATTGCGATACGAAACTGCGCGAAAATACGCGAAGTTACAACGTAAGGCACAACGATATGTCGTTATGCTTTAGCGTAGCAGAATAGGAGGGTTGCTGGCTTTTGTCAAGACATTCGGATAGTAGGGGTATTTTCCGATTCAGTTGATATGCGATATGCTTTTTTGTGTTGTGGCTCCCCCCACCCTAGCCCTCCCCCGCAAGCGGGGGAGGGAACAGCCTTCCCACACGCGGCATAGGTATCTACACAAGTGCTGCGTCATGGTCTCTGATGACATGTGCTCTGCTTTTTTCTCACCTTCCAAGCAGCGCCGCAGGCGCGCAACATGAGTAACCGTCGGTGGAGCGTGAGCGTAGCGAACGCGGAACCGGCGGAGACAGACAGTACCATCATCCAGCCCTGCAAGGGCTGGGGGAGTGTTGGGTGTTCGCTTTCCGCCGGTTTCGCTCGCGATGCTCGCTCCACCGACGGTTACTCATGTTGCGCCCCTTCGGGGCTACTCCCATACTTGGGTAGATACCTGTGCCTTGAAGGGAAGGGCGTTTACGGCTTCGCGTGAAACGAGGTTTTTCTGATCCCTGACCTCTGACCTCTGATACCTGACACCCGGATGGCGCTTCGCTTATCCGGGCTACGCAACTACGCAACTGCTCTACGCGCTGCCCCCCCCCTCTCTCCCGCCCCTCGCCCGCTTGCGCAAGCAGGAGAGGGAATGGGAAGAGCAAAAAGTCCAGGGAGAAGCGAAAACCATGCCAGCCTTAGCGTTATACTTAGGCCATGACACGATTTCCCACATTCCCGTCCGCTCCTCCCGATCCGACGCATGTGTTGGCGCTTGCCCGTCAGGTGCTTGCCACTGAAGCCCATGCGATTGGGGTATTGGCGGCGCGGCTCGATTCCACCTTTGCCAACGCTGTTGTCCGTATTCTCGATTGTCGGGGGCGGGTCATCGTCACCGGTATGGGCAAGTCCGGCCATATCGCCCGCAAGATCGCCGCGACGCTGGCTTCTACCGGAACGCCATCGTTTTTCGTTCATCCGTCGGAGGCCAGTCACGGCGATCTCGGCATGATCACGCCGCTGGATGTGGTGTTGGCGTTGTCCAATTCCGGCGAGACTGACGAAGTGGTGGCGCTGATTCCGCATCTGAAGCGCGAGGGTTCGGGGTTGATCGCGATGACCGGCAACGCCGGTTCGACGCTCGCCCGCGCTGCCGATGTTCATCTCGACGCGTCGGTCGAATCGGAAGCCTGCCCGCTCGGCCTGGCGCCGACGACCAGCACGACGGTCGCGCTGGCGTTGGGCGACGCGCTGGCGCTGGCGCTGCTCGACGCGCGCGGTTTCTCCGCGGAGGATTTTGCGCGTTCGCATCCGGGGGGCACGCTGGGTCGCCGCCTGTTGACGCGCGTGTCCGACATCATGCGCACCGGCGACGCGCTGCCAATGGTCGCACAAACAGCGACGTTGCAGGATGCGCTGGTGGTGATCAGCGGCAAAGGCATGGGGATGACCGCGGTGCTCGACGACGACGCCCGTGTTGTCGGTATTTTCACCGACGGCGATCTGCGTCGCTATCTTGAGAAGAACCGCGATCTGGCCGTGCCGATACGGCAACTGATGAAAACCGCGCCGCGCACGATTCACGCCGATCAGTTGGCTGTCGATGCGGTGACGCTGATGGAAGCCGCGCCGAAAATTTCGCAACTGCTGGTCGTCGATGACGCGCAGCATTTGATCGGCGCGTTGCATGTGCATGATCTCTTTCGGGCGAGGATTTTGTGATGGATGCTGCTTTGCTCAAACGCGCCGCGGCCGTTCGTCTTTTGATCTGCGATGTGGACGGTGTTCTCACCGACGGTCGCATTTATTTCAACGACGACGGTGTCGAATCGAAAGCTTTTTTTGCAACCGACGGCGTCGGTCTCAAATTGTTGCAACGCGCCGGTATTGAAATCGCCTGGATCACCGGCAGCCGTGCTCCGGCGGTCACGCACCGCGCTCGCGCGCTCGGTGTCAAGCATGTGATCATGGGTGTGTTCGACAAGCTGGCGCCCTGGCACGAGTTGTGCGTGCAACTGGATGTCGCGCCGGATGCCTGCGCCTACATCGGCGATGATTTGCCCGATCTGCCGTTGCTGACGATCTGCGGTTTGGCGATCACTGTGCCGCATGCGCCCGAGGCGCTCAAGCAGGTCGCGCATTATGTGACGCAAAAACCGGGCGGCGGCGGAGCGGTGCGCGAGGTGTGCGATCTGATCCTGACGGCGCAGGGAAAAACGCCTGATGTTTCGATGTTGCGGTCTGCGTGAAGATTCTGTAAATATGATGTTTCTTCTCACATTCCCCCTTTCTTGGTCTGCCCCCGTTTTGCCCCCTTTTCAAAGGGGGTGCCGCCAAAGGCGGCGGGGGTTTGTTTCGGCCACCCTCTCCCACAAGGGGAGAGGGTTACAGGATTGACCATGACCACGTTGCGAGACCGTGTCCACCGCTGGGTTTCCTGGTCGCCGCTGTTGTTTCTGGCGGCGCTGGCGGCGTTGACGTATTGGCTCGATGCGCAAGTTCAATCGCCCGGCGCCGGACGGGATGCTTTGTCTCGCCATACGCCCGATCTTTTCATCAAAAATTTTCACGCCACGCAGTTCAACGCGGCTGGTTTGCCGCAACAGCAGTTGACCGCTGCTCTGGCCGAGCATTTTCCCGACGACGGCTTGATCGAGCTCGAGCAACCGCAGATCATCCTGCAAAACCCCGGGCAGCCGCGTTTTACGCTGACCTCCGATCGCGCGCAATTCAGCGGCGACCGTCAGGATTTGTACCTTCGCGGTTCCGTCACCGCTGTCCGCGATGCGCCGTCCGGCGGTTCCCGGCAGGAGGGGCTTTCCTCCGAGCCGCTGACGCTGCATACTGAATACCTGCATGTACGCCCCAACGATAATATCGTGCGAACCGATCAGAAAGTCTCACTGGAATCGCCCAGCACCCGCATCGAATCGGTCGGTATGGAGTTTGATCGCAACACCCATATCATCAAGCTCCACGCCAACGTTCAGGGAACCTTTCAGCCGCAACGTCCACAACGCCATTAACTGCTATGCGCTTCTCTCTCCGCTTCTCATTCTTTCCGCTCTTTCGACAAAGCCTCCGGAGCCTTTTGCTGCTCGCTTGTTTGTCCGGCGCAATGCTGGCGCATGCCGAGCGCAGCGACCGCGACAAGCCCATTCAATTCTCCGCCGACAGAAGCGAAGCGATCAATTATGAAACCAAAGTCGCCACGTTGTCGGGCAACGTCATCATCACCCAGGGCACCATGAGCATCCACGCCGACCGCGTCGTGCTTCGGCAGAATCCGGACAATACGCTGTCGGCGACCGCGCACGGCAAGCCCGTGAGTTTCCGGCAGAAAAGCGACAGCTCCGACGAATACGTCGAAGGCTACGCGCTGCGCGCCGAATACGACGGTCAGAAAGAAGTGCTGGAACTTTTCGATCAGGCCCTGCTCAAACAAGGCGTGGATGAAATTCGCAGCAATTATATTTACTACAACAGCGCCACCGAAACGTTCCGCGCCGAAGGCCGTCCCGATTCGACGTTGCCGCAAGGAAGCACACCGTCGTCCGCAGAGCGCGTCCACGGTACGTTCCAGCCGAAAGGCAAGGACGGCGGAAGCAGACTGCCGCAGCCAAAACCTGCCAGACCCCTGAAACCCGATACCACGCTGGAGCCACGGTGAGTTCGCTATCCGCCCATCAACTCAAGAAGCGTTACAAGACGCGCACCGTCGTTCATGATGTGTCGTTGTCGGTCGCGCGCGGCGAAGTCGTCGGGTTGCTCGGTCCCAACGGCGCCGGAAAGACCACCTGTTTCTACATGATCGTCGGCCTGATTTCCGCTGACGGCGGTCGCATCGAACTCGACGGCGAAAACATTTCGCATCTGCCGATTCATCTGCGGGCGCGTCGCGGTCTTGCTTATCTGCCGCAGGAAGCGTCGATCTTCCGCAAACTCACTGTCGCCGAAAACGTCCGCGCGATTCTGGAATTGCAAGACCTCGATGAGGACGCTCTTTCCAACCGCCTCGATGCGCTGCTCGAAGATTTGTCGATCAGCCACCTCGCCGACATTCCGGCGATTTCGCTGTCCGGCGGCGAGCGGCGACGTTGCGAGATCGCCCGCGCTTTGGCGTCGCGTCCTCATTTCATTTTGCTCGACGAGCCCTTCGCCGGCGTCGATCCGATTGCGGTTCTCGACATTCAGCGCATCATCCGCTTTTTGAAAGAGCGCGACATCGGTGTTCTGATCACCGACCATAATGTGCGCGAAACGCTGGGCATCTGCGACCGCGCTTACATTATCAATGAAGGCAGTGTGCTGGCTTCCGGCGCGCCGTCGGCCATCGTTCACGATGAGGCGGTGCGTAAAGTGTATTTGGGAGAACACTTCCGGTTGTGATCGGAACTTTAACCAAAAGCGCCGCATGAAGCAGACGCTCAACCTCAAGACTTCGCAACAACTGTCGCTGTCGATGCAATTGCAGCAGGCGATACGGTTGCTTCAACTCTCCACGCTGGAACTGAACGAGGAGATCGAGCGCGTACTGGAAGACAATCCGCTGCTCGAAAAAGACACCGACAACGGCGAAAATGCGTTTGAAACGTCCCTCGATGTCCCCGACGTTTCGGGAACGACTGTGGTTTCTTCGTCCGACGAAACAGGAAGCGCCGACACTTACGACGACGCCAGAGCGCCGAACGATTTTGAAACGCCCGGGTCGCCGGAAAAAGAAGATTTCATACTGACCAGCGACGAAGGCGGCATCGGAGCGGTGGACGATGAACATGCGTTTCAATACGCTGCCAGCACGTCGTTGCGCGACCATCTGCTCTCGCAACTGGCGCTCACGCCTGCCGACGACAGCATCCGCATCATCACCGAAGCGTTGATCGACGAGCTTGACGACAACGGTTATCTGACCACGACGTTCGAGGCGTTCCGCAAGTGTTTTTCATCGCCGAAATCCTTGAAACGAAAACAATTCGACACGGCTTTGCGCCTTCTTCAGGACTTCGATCCGGTCGGTGTCGGCGCACGCACGCCAGGCGAATGTCTGATGTTGCAACTGCGCGCGTTGCCCGACAGCGCGGCGCAACGAACGGCGCTGATCATCGTCGAACAGCATTTGCCGTTGCTGGCCGCCCACGATTTCACCCGGCTGAAAAAGGTGACCGGCCTCCGCGAAGAACTTCTGCGCGACGCCTGCGCGCTCATTCTCCGTCTGAACCCGAAGCCGGGGCGCGCGTTCGACAATGACCGAACGAGCGCCATCATTCCGGACATCGTCGTCCGCAAACAAGGCCACCGCTGGGTGGCGCAACTGAACGATGCCGCCATTCCCAAAATTCGCATCAATGCGATCTACGCCGAAATGCTTTCCAGGAAAAACATCGGCCATTCGATGTGGTCGGAGCGCTTGCAGGAAGCGCGTTGGCTGGTGCGCAGCATTCAGCAGCGTTTTGACACCATTCTGCGCGTCGCGCAGGCCATCGTCGAACGGCAGCAACGCTTTTTCGACCACGGCGCCGTGGCGATGCGCCCGATGGTGTTGAAGGACATCTCCGACCTGCTGGAAATGCACGAATCGACCATCTCGCGGGTAACGACGCAAAAATACATGCTGACGCCGCAAGGCACCGTCGAATTCAAGTATTTTTTCGGCAGCCACCTCGTCACCAGCTCCGGCGGCGCCGCCTCATCGACTGCCATCCGCGCGCTGATCAAGAAAATCATCGAGGCCGAATCCCCCGCCGCCCCGCTTTCCGATCAACAAATTACCGAATTGCTCGATAAAGAAGGTATCATGGTGGCAAGGCGCACCGTCGCCAAATACCGCGAAGCCTTGTCCATTCCAAACGCTCTGCAACGAAAGGACTTTTGATGGTATAAAATCGGAAAACCGTATGTCGTATCGTAGTGCCTCGTCTTTTTGAGGCGAAGTTTTGTTATTCTCAAGGAGTGCTTTATGAATCTTCAACTGACTGGACACCATCTTGATATCACGCCGCCGATCAGAGCCTATGTGACATCGAAACTGGAACGGATTACCCGCCATTTCGAGGAAGTCATTGATGTCAACGTGATTCTCACCACCGACAAGCTGCAACACAAAGTCGAAATTACGCTGCATATTGCCGGGAAAGACCTCCACACCGAGAGCATTGATACCGACATGTATGCTGCCATTGATGACATCATCGACAAACTGGATCGGCTGGTGCTGAAACAAAAAGAGCTGCGCATTGCCAAGCGCACAAAAACCACACCCGTGAAACGGATGGCGACGGAATAGCAACGCTTTATTTTACGGCGTATAATTTTCTGTCAGACATGGAAAAACCGGCGAAACCCTTCGCCGGTTCTTCTTCGTAAGGGTGCTGATTTTTGCCGATGCCTTTTTCTGTCGATCCCCGCTACCGACATCGCCATGAACACCAACGCTGCTTTTTCGTCTTCCGCGCCATCGATTCTTTCGCTGCTGACTCCGCCGCGTATCGAAACCGATGTCGCCGCCCGCAACCGCTCCGAACTTTTTGCCGAAATCGGCGCGATGTTCGTCCGCGAGGGATTGGTTGCCAGACCGTTGATCGACGCGCTGGAAGCCCGTGAAAAGCTGGGTTCGACGGCGCTGGGACACGGCGTCGCCATCCCGCATGGCCGAATCAAAAACCTGGCGCAGGCGCGCGCCGCTTTCCTGCGCACGCAATCGCCGATTCCCTTCGACGCCCCTGACAAAAAGCCGGTCGATCTTTTTTTCGTCCTGCTCGTTCCCGAAAACGCGACCGAGCAACACCTGCAACTGCTTGCGGAACTCGCGCAACTGGTCGGTGACCGCGCCCTGCGCGACGGCCTCCGCGCCGCCGCCGACGATGCCGCCGTTTTTGCGTTATTGCGGCGTTACCGCCAACCGTAAGAGCGGATTTAGCCCGTCCCGAAATCTGATTCCTGATCTCTGATGCCTGATTTAAGGGCATAATAGACCCCGATACTTCAACTCCCGTATCCGAAAATGCGTACCATTACCATCGAAAAACTGTTCGACGAGAACAAAGAGCGTTTGCAACTGGAGTGGGTCGCCGGACACACCGGCGCGCGCCGCCTGCTGGAGGGTGATGAAATCAAGCACCCCACCACCAGCCTGATCGGGCATCTGAACCTGATCCACACCTTCCATGTGCAAGTGCTGGGCGCTGCCGAAATCTCTTATCTCGAAGGCTTGAGCGAAGAGCGCCGCGAGCAGGCGATGGCGCGTCTCTTTGCGACCAAAGAACTGGCCACGCTCGTCGTTTCCGGCAACGACACGCTGCTGCCGCTGCTCAGTCGTTATTGCAATGAACACCATGTGCCGCTGCTGACCTCGAAGCGTCTTTCTCCTCACGTCGTCGATACCCTTCGCCTTTATCTGTTGCGTGAGCTGGCCGAATACATCACGACGCATGGCGTTTTTCTCGACGTGCTCGAAATGGGCGTACTGATCACCGGCGCTTCGGCCATCGGCAAGAGCGAACTGGCGCTGGAATTGATCACCCGTGGCAACGCGCTGGTCGCCGACGATATTGTCGAACTGCACCGCATTTCACCGGACACGATCGAAGGACGCTGCCCACCGTTGTTGCGCGATTTTCTTGAAGTGCGCGGTATCGGCGTTCTCAACATTCGGCAAATGTTCGGCGAAACCGCCGTGCGCCCGCACAAATTGTTGCGTTTGATCGTCCATCTCGAGGATCACAACCACGAAGCTTTCGCCACGCTCGACCGGCTCGGCGTTGAAGCATCGTATCAGGATATTCTCGACGTTCCGATTCGCAAGGTGATCATTCCGGTCGCCGCCGGACGTAACCTCGCGGTGCTGGTCGAAGCCGCCGTGCGCAATTTCGTGCTGAACCGGCGCGGCATCGACAGCACCCAGGAATTCATCGAGCGCCACCGTCAAACCCTGGAATCTGAATAATTGTGGACCTTCTGCTCATCAGCGGTATTTCCGGCTCCGGTAAAAACGTGGCGCTGACGGCGCTGGAAGATTCCGGCTATTACGCCGTCAGCAATCTGCCGCTGCCGCTGTTGAAAGACACCGTTTCCTTTCTCGGCAACACCGGCCAGACACGTCTGGCGATCGCGCTCGACGCCAAAACTGCGCCGGGCTTTCCGCAGCTTGACGAAACCCTCGGGGCGTTGCGCCAGGCCGGTTGGAGCGTGCGCTTTCTTTTTCTCGACGCCAAGACCGACACGCTGGTCAAACGCTTTTCCGAAACCCGCCGTCGCCATCCGTTTTCCACCGACGAATGTACGCTGACCGAAGCGATTGAACACGAGCGTCAGTGTGTCGCCGGTTTACGCGAAATCGCGTTTGCGTTCGATACCAGCGATCTTCCCGCCGCAGCGTTGCGTTCCTGGATCAAAGAATTCGTCGGCGTGGACGCTTCCCGTTTGTCACTGCTTTTCGAATCCTTCGGTTTCAAACACGGTGTACCACTCGATGCCGATCTGGTGTTCGACGTGCGTTGTTTGCCCAACCCGCACTATGAGCCGACGTTGGCGCCGCTCACCGGCCGCGACGCGCCGGTTGCCGCGTTTCTCGAAGCCTCGCCGAACGTCGAGCGAATGTTCAACGATATTTACCGCTTCGTCTCAAGCTGGCTGCCCGATTATGTGCGCGACAACCGCAATTACCTGACCATCGCCATCGGCTGCACCGGCGGTCGCCATCGCTCGGTTTATCTGGTCGAGCGCTTGTCCGCACTGTTCCGACAGAACTATCAAGTCATCACCCGCCACCGCGAAATGGGATTGACCGGATCGGGAAAGCCGACGTGAGTCAGGGATCAGAGGTCAGGAATCAGGCATCAGAAATACATCTCCCTGCGCGCGTAGGGGCGGGTTTCAAACCCGCCCTGTTTGTTTTTATAACCGCAAAGAACGCAGAGAGATCTTCTTCGGACTCCGCATGAGCCCCTTTCGTGCCTTTCGTGGTTAAGGTTTTTTCCCCGCGTGAGATACAAAAAGGGCGGGTTTGAAACCCGCCCCTACAGAACCTGTGCGATCTGATTCCTGACCTCTGACCTCTGAACTACTCGCACCCGGCTTTTTTCATGTCCTCTTCGAGACGCGCCGCTTCTTTCAGCCGCGTGTCCATGTCCAGCGCCACCCGTTCTCCTTCTTTTTCACCGGCGCGATAAAGCGTCATGCCGGTATCCTTGTACTGCCGAATCGCTGTGCGCGCATCCTGGCAGCGCCGCAACAGCTCGGCTCTTTCCTTCCGCTCGTCCGCGGCCTTTTGCTCGCTGGCCTCACGGTCAAGCGCCCGCTTCTGGAAATCCGCCTGCTGCTCCGTCAGCTTTTTGGCCGCGTCGGGATCGCCCGGCGGCGGCACATTGCGCATTCTTTCGGTTTTTTCGGCTTCTTTGGCGGTCATCGGCGGCTTATCCGAATAGGTCACCTTGCCGTCAGGGCCTACGGTTTTGTAAAGCGTCGCCGACACCGAAGCACTCAATACCAACGCCAATACGGCCGCTAACAGGCGCACCGAACCACGAAATGAAAAAATGGGGGAAGTCATGACATTGCCTCCTGGTTAATCATGAAAACTATGCCCTTTTCGCGCCATTGGACTTGGGCTTGGGCTGTCATCACAAGTATAATCAATTTTTGCGAGGAGCATGGCCTTTTATGCGTACCATTGACAAAGCGTTAACTTTTGACGACGTTCTTTTGACACCCGCCCATTCCGATGTGGCACCCCGCGAGGTTTCGCTGAAAACGCGCCTGACTCGCGGCATCGCGCTCAACATCCCGCTGGTTTCGGCGGCGATGGACACGGTCACCGAGGCGCGCCTCGCTATCGTCATGGCGCAGGAGGGCGGGATCGGGATTCTGCACAAAAACATGCCTCCCGAAAAGCAGGCCGAGGAAGTGGCCAGGGTCAAGCGTTTCGAGAGCGGCATCGTCAAAGATCCGATCGTGATTTCGCCGGAGATGCGGGTCGCCGATGTGCTGGCGTTGACACAGAAACACAAATTTTCGGGACTGCCGGTGGTCGATCACGGTCGCGTCGTCGGCATCGTCACCAACCGCGATCTGCGCTTTGAAACGCGCCTCGATCAGCCCGTCGCCAACATCATGACGCCAGGAGATCGGCTGGTGACGGTCAAGGAAGGCTCCGATCTCGACACCGCCAAGCGGCTGATGCACGAGCACCGGCTGGAGCGCGTGCTGGTGGTCAACGATGCGATGGAGTTGCGCGGCCTGATCACCGTCAAGGACATTCTGAAATCTTCCGAATACCCCAACGCCTGCAAAGACACGCTGGGGCGTTTGCGTGTCGGCGCCGCCATCGGCGTCGCGCCCGACAACGAATTCCGCGCCGCGCTGCTGGTGGAAGCCGGGGTTGACGTGATCGTCGTCGATACCGCGCACGGCCATTCGCAGGGTGTGCTCGACCGCGTTGCCTGGGTCAAAAAACGTTTCCCGCACATCGAAGTGATCGGCGGCAACATCGCCACCCGCGCCGCCGCTCAGGCGCTCGCCGACCACGGCGCCGACGCGGTGAAAGTCGGTATCGGGCCGGGTTCGATCTGCACCACGCGAATCGTCGCCGGTGTCGGCGTGCCGCAAATCTCCGCGATCCTCTACGCCTGCGAAGCCGCCGGAAAAGCCGGTATTCCGGTGATTGCCGACGGCGGTATCCGCTACTCCGGCGATATCGCCAAAGCGATTGCCGCTGGCGCTTCGTCGGTGATGCTGGGTAGCCTGTTCGCCGGCGCCGAAGAAGCGCCGGGCGACATCGAACTTTATCAAGGGCGTTCGTACAAGAGCTACCGCGGGATGGGTTCGCTCGGCGCGATGCAGCAAGGCAGTTCCGACCGCTATTTTCAGGAATTGGAAAAAGGCGATCCCGCCGCCGCGCAAAAGCTCGTGCCCGAAGGCATCGAAGGTCGCGTACCGTACAAAGGACCGTTGACCAGCATCATCCACCAACTGATGGGCGGCGTGCGCGCCGCGATGGGCTACTGCGGCTGCGGCGACATCGACGCCTTGCGGACACGCGCCGCGTTCGTCGAAATCACTTCGGCGGGCATGCGCGAATCGCACGTCCACGATGTGCAAATCGTCAAAGAAGCGCCCAATTATCGGATGGGGGGGTAACGCCTGCCGTTCTGAAGCGCGAAGCAAAACAATTCCTCTCCCCTCTCCCGCTTGCGGGAGAGGGGTAAGGGGAGAGGGAAACAACTTTTAATTCTCAAACCCTATCATGTCCCACCACACCCACCACGCCAGAATCCTGATCCTCGATTTCGGTTCGCAAGTCACCCAACTCATCGCCCGCCGCTTGCGCGAAACGCATGTCTATTGCGAAGTCCATCCGTTCGATGTCTCCGATGATTTCGTCCGCGACTTCGCGCCGAAAGGCATCATTCTTTCCGGCAGCCCGGAAAGCGTCACCGAAAAAGATTCGCCGCGCGCGCCCGAAGCCGTATGGACGCTGGGCGTTCCCGTACTCGGCATCTGCTACGGCATGCACGCGATGACGATACAACTCGGCGGCAACGTTTCGCCGGGCGATGTGCGCGAATTCGGTTACGCCGAACTGCGCGCCCGCAACCACTCCGCGTTGCTGCGCGACATCCAGGATCGCAGCAACGCCGAAGGCCACGGCCTGCTCGATGTCTGGATGAGCCACGGCGACAAAGTCGCCGAACTGCCGCCCGGCTTCGCCATCATCGGCACCTCGCAGAATTGCCCGATCGCCGCCATCGGCGACGAAACGCGCCGCTTCTACGGCGTGCAATTCCATCCCGAAGTCACCCACACCCAACAAGGCGCGGCAATTCTGTCGCGTTTCGCGCACGACATTTGCGGTTGCGGCGAAGACTGGACAATGAAAACCTACGCCGAAGAATCCGTTGCCGCGATCCGCGAACACGTCGGTGACGAAGAAGTGCTGCTTGGACTGTCCGGCGGCGTCGATTCCTCCGTCGTCGCCGCGCTGCTCCACCGCGCCATCGGCGACAAATTGACCTGCGTCTTTGTCGATCACGGTCTGTTGCGCCTGAACGAAGCCGAACAAGTGATGCGCACCTTCCAAAAAAACATGGGCGTGCGCGTCATCCACATCAACGCCGCCGACGAATTCCTCTCGGCGTTGCACGGCGAAGCCGACCCCGAAAAAAAACGCAAAATCATCGGCAGAATTTTCATCGACGTCTTCCAGCGCGAAGCGGCGAAACTGCCGAACGCCCGCTGGCTCGCGCAAGGCACCATCTATCCTGACGTGATCGAATCAGCCGGCGCCAAAACCAAAAAAGCGCACACCATCAAATCGCACCACAACGTCGGCGGCCTGCCCGAAACCCTGCACCTGAAATTGCTCGAACCGCTGCGCGACCTCTTCAAAGACGAAGTGCGCGAACTGGGCGTCACCCTCGGCCTTCCGCACGAAATGGTTTACCGCCACCCGTTCCCCGGCCCCGGCCTCGGCGTCCGCATCCTCGGCGCGATCAACGACCGCAAACACATCGAACTGCTGCAACGCGCCGACGCGATTTTCATCGAAGAACTTCGCAACACCCTCGCCGACGATGGCCGCAATTGGTACGACAACGTTGCCCAGGCGTTCGTTGTTTTCCTGCCGGTGCGCTCCGTCGGCGTGATGGGCGATGGTCGCACCTACGAACACGTCGTCGCGCTGCGCGCCGTCCAAACCACCGACTTCATGACCGCCCACTGGGCGCCGCTGCCGCATGATCTGCTGGCGCGCACCAGCACCCGCATCATCAACGAAGTGCGCGGCATCAACCGCGTCGTTTACGATATTTCAGGAAAACCGCCGGCGACGATTGAGTGGGAGTAAATTCAACTACCGAGGATTTCTCGGTAACTCAACAAGTTGGCAGAGGAATAAAGTAGTAGCGTAATCCCGGCACCGTATTCTCCCCTCTCCCGCATGCGGAAGAGGGGAACATTTTTCTTCGCGGCTTCGCGGCTTCGCGCCCTCGCGTGAGACCGACCCGTCGCGGTTCACTTCGCTTCGCGCAGAATGACGATTTTTTCTTTGCGTTCTATGCAGTCTTTGCGGTTAATTTTTTCTGGATTGCTTCGCTTCGCTCGCAATGACGCATTTCTGATTTCTGACATCTGTTCTCTGACCTCTGAACCCCAACCTCCAAACAATCACGGCCGCCGCCAGCGTTGCAAGCAGGTGTTTCAATGTGTGTCCGCTGACCACATGCAGGTTGTCGAACAACACGCTGTCGCCAAGTTCAGCCACTTTCGCCAGCACATAAAAACCAATCGCCCATAGAAACGCTTTCTGATCGGCGACGGGTACGCGATGCGCTCTCTGCCACAGCGGAATCAGCACCAGCGGCAGGCATTGCAAAAGAAGGTAAGGCCGCAAATCGTCCTGTCCGTATTCGCCGGTCACGACCCACCAGGCAACGCTGACGGTTGCGATGATGCCCAGCGCCGCCATCGCTGCCCATCCCTCATCCGAACGATGCGTTTCGCAGCGCACCGCTGCCAACAAACCGGCGCACATCAGCGCAATCGGCAAACGATCCCAGATCAATCGGAAGTTGTCCGGCTCCCAATGGTAAAACGCCGAACCGGCGGCGGTTCCGATCAAGGCCAGCAGGAAAAGCAGGTATCCCGGCCAGCCTCGGCTGAGTTGCGGATGATGACGCTGCGGAATCAGCCGGATAAGCCCCCACAAGCCTACGAGCGCCAGGCCGAGATTCGACCACACGTCCGCGCCGCGCAGCACGCCCCCTATCACGCGCTGATCGGCAAAATCATGGTAACCCGGCGGCTGGCTGATCGGTCCATAGACGTAAAGCACGGCGATCATCGTCGCCACCAGCAGCGGCGGCGCCCACAAAAGCCATTCCGAAGAGATCACTCGACGCTTGCGATCAGAAAAAGAAATAACATGAGACATAACACCTCCATCACAAAGTAACGCAGGAAGGATGACGCAACGGCGCTATTTTTGAAACCAAAAAAGAAAAAAGTGCATTACAATGCTTCCAAAGCATTATTTATTGATACTTTTTCGGAAGGTTTTTTTATGGAAGGCGGAACCACCCAAATCGCTCACCTTTTCCTGACGATCAAGCGCGAGTTAAAAGCGCGCAATCTGACGTACCGCGATATTGCCCGTCTGCTGGAAACGTCCGAGGCCAGCGTCAAACGCTGGTTCTCCCTGCGCCGCATTTCGCTGGAGCAGCTTGTCGCCATCGCGGACTTGCTCGGTCTCACGCTCGCCGAACTGATGCAGGAGGCCGCGACGTATGAACCGCCTTTGCGTTCGTTGACGCTCGAACAGGAAAAAGCGTTGATGGCCGACACCCGGCTCTTTCTGGTGGCCGCATGCGTGATGAACCATTGGACGCTGACCGATATCGTCGCCAAATACGACATCAGTGAGACGCAATGTATCAAACACCTGCTCATGCTTGACCGCTTGCGAGTGATTGATTTTCTGCCGCAAAACCGTGTGCGCCTGCGTATCGCGCGTGATTTTGCCTGGCAGGAAAACGGCCCGATCAGCCGCTTCTTTCAGCAACAGGGTTTGCGTGATTTTCTGGAAAGCTCCTTCAAAGCGCCTTATGAAACATCCGCGTTCACCCACGCGATGCTTACTCCGGCCGCTAATACGCAGTTTCAGTCCCAGTTGAAACGGTTGCGGAAAAGTTTTGCCGATCTGCACGAAGAAAGCCTTGCCGCGCCACTCAACGAACGGCACGGCGTCGGCTTCTTTTTCGCTTTGCGCGAATGGGAACCGCAAGAATTTACGGCGTTGAAAAAGAAATGAACCACGAAAAACACGAAGATCACAAAAAATCCTTTGTGTTCTTTGCGGTAAAAAACCTTCGGAAAACCCATGAAAAAATTCTCAACGTTTCTCATCGCTGCTGCCGCTGTTCCGCTGGCTGTCTTGGCTTCGTTGACAGGATGTGCGCTGCGCGAATTCGGGCAAGCGCCGAAAGATGTTTCCTCCTATGAAAACCTGCCCTATTTCGCGGACGGAAAGTTTCGCAACCTGGAAGGAGACACACCGTTTTACCCGGATCGTGTGCGCGGCGGAAAGCCCAGCAGGTATCGCCACCTCTTCCCAAGCCCCAACGCTCCGGAAGTTCCGTTGCCCATCGTCAAGCTCGACAAAAACGCTTTTGCGGAAACGCCTGAAGAATTGGCAGTGACCTGGCTGGGACACGCTTCCCTCATCATTGAACTGGAAGGAAAGCGTTTCTTGGTTGATCCGATTTTTGACAACGCCGCACCGATCCCTTTTGCGGTGCCGCGCTACGTCCCTCCCCCGCTCAAGCGCAAGGAATTGCCGTTGCCTGATGTTGTGTTGATCACGCACGATCATTACGACCACCTGGAATACGCCACCATCCGCCATTTCAAAGATAAGGAAACGCTTTTCATCGTGCCGCTTGGCGTGGGTTCGCATCTTCTCAAATGGGGCGTTCCTCCGGAAAAAATCCGCGAACTCGGCTGGAGCGATGAATTCAGTGAAAACGGTATCCGCATCGTTGCGGAACCTGCCGTTCATTTCTCCGCCCGCACCTGGTCCTCACGCAACGATACGTTGTGGGCCAGCTATGTTTTGAAGGGAAATCAGCGACAGGTTTTCATCAGCGGCGACACCGGATACAGCGAACACTTCCGCGACATCGGCGCAAAACACGGCCCCTTTGACATCGCTTTTTTTGAAATCGACGCCTGGAATCCCGGCTGGCCCAAGTCGCACCTCTTTCCGGCGGAAGTCATTCGCGCTTACCACGACGTTCGAGCTGCATCGCTGATGCCCGTTCACTGGGGCGTTTTTGATCTCGCCCTGCACCCCTGGGACGAATCCATTCGTATGGTTGCTGCGCTGGCAGACGAGGACGGCAACGTCAACCTGATCACGCCACGGATGGGACAAAAATGGATTCCAGGAACAACAACAGTTTCACGCTGGTGGGAAAACCTTCCTGGCATCAACAACCTGAATCTTCCAGCGCCGTAGGCTGGGATGAAGCGTAGCGTAATCCCAGCGTTTTGCCTTTTCGACGGAAGCTGGGATTTCACTTCGTTCCATCCCAGCCTACGGCACTGATTCCTGACCTCTGACCTCTGATCCCTGAAACTTACCCCGCTTGCAACGGATACAGTTTCCAGTCTCCGCCTTTCAGCGAGCGCAATCCTTCCACCGCCGCCATCGCACCGGAGATGGTGGTGCAATACGGAATGTTGTTGGCCAGCGCCGTGATGCGGATCAACCGCGAGTTGGCAATCGCCGTTCGCGTTTCTTCGACGGTAGTGAACACCATCGCAATCTCGCCGCTCTTTATCATATCGACGATGTGCGGACGGCTCTCTTTGAGTTTGTTGACAGTGGCCACTTCGATGCCGGCGGCGCGAATCGCTTCGGCGGTGCCGTGCGTCGCCACCAGCGTATAACTGCCCATCGCCGTCAACATTTGTGCGATTTTCACGGCGCGCGTTTTGTCGCCATCCTTGACGGTGAACAACACGGTGCCGCTGTCGGGCAGGCGAACGCCCGCCGCCAACTGCGCCTTGAACAACGCTTCGCCGAAGGTCTCGCCGATTCCCATCACTTCGCCGGTCGAGCGCATTTCCGGCCCCAGCACCGGATCGACGCCGAGGAATTTGCGAAACGGGAACACGGCTTCCTTGACGCTGATTCGTTTCGGCATCACTTCTTTGAGAACGCCTTGCGCTTTCAATGTTTTTCCGGACATGCAACGCGCCGCGATTTTCGCCAGCGGCAATCCTGTCGCTTTGGAAACGAACGGCACGGTGCGCGAGGCGCGCGGATTGACTTCGAGAACGTAAATCACGTCACCGTCCGCGGTCTGTTGAATCGCAAATTGCACATTCATCAAACCGACCACATTGAGCGCCTTCGCCATCGCTCGCGTTTGCGCCTTCATTTCTTCCACAGTCGCCGCCGACAGCGAATACGGCGGCAACGCGCACGCCGAATCGCCGGAATGCACGCCCGCCTGTTCGATGTGTTCCATCACACCGCCGATGAACACGGTCTCGCCATCAGCGATACAGTCAACGTCGCACTCAATCGCGTCGTCGAGAAAACGATCCAGAAGCACCGGCGAATCGGGCGACACGGTGACCGCTTCGCGCATGTAGCGTTCGAGATCGCGCGCCTCATGCACAATTTCCATCGCGCGACCGCCCAACACATACGACGGACGCACCACCAGCGGATAACCGATGGATTCGGCGCAACGCAGCGCTTCCGCTTCTGTCCGCGCCGTGGCGTTCGGCGGTTGTTTCAAGCCGAGCTTGTGCAACAGTTGCTGGAAACGTTCGCGGTCTTCGGCGGCGTCGATGCTTTGCGGCGACGTGCCGATCACCGGCACGCCATGCGCCTCAAGCGCCAGCGCCAGTTTCAACGGCGTTTGTCCACCGAATTGCACGATCACGCCTTCCGGCTTTTCAAGCTCGACGATTTCGAGCAAGTCCTCAAGCGTCAACGGCTCAAAATACAATCGGTCGGACGTATCGTAATCGGTCGATACGGTTTCCGGATTGCAGTTGATCATGATCGTTTCAAAACCGTCCTCGCGCAACGCCATCGCCGCATGAACGCAGCAATAATCGAACTCGATACCTTGCCCGATCCGGTTCGGCCCACCGCCCAGCACCATGATCTTGCGCCGTCCACTCGGTTGCGCTTCACAAGCGGCGTGCGTTTGTCCGTACAACGGAATTTCATAAGTCGAATACAGATACGCCGTGCTGCTGGCGAACTCCGCCGCGCAGGTATCGACGCGCTTGTAAACCGGTCTGACACCCAGCGACAAACGTTTCTCGCGCACCGCCGCCGGTGTGGTTTTCAACAACTTCGCCAACCGCCTGTCGGAAAAACCCATGCCTTTCAACACGCGCATTTCCTTTTCGGACAACGCGTCGAGCGTGTGCGCCGTCAGCCGCGTCTCCATCGTGATGATTTCTTCGATCTGCGACAGGAACCAGGGGTCGATGGCTGTTTCTCTATGAATTTCGTCGAACGGTATTCCCACACGGAACGCATCGGCCACATACCACAACCGCATCGGCCCCGCTTCGCTCATCTGCTTGATGATGTCGTCGCGGTCTTTCGACTGTTCGTCGAAACCGTCAACACCGACCTCCAGCCCGCGCAACGCTTTTTGCAACGATTCCTGAAACGTCCGCCCCATCGCCATCACTTCGCCGACCGACTTCATCTGCGTGGTCAAACGCGGATCGGCTTCGCGGAATTTTTCAAACGCGAAACGCGGCACCTTGGTGACCACGTAATCAATCGTCGGCTCGAACGATGCCGGAATGGCGCCGCCGGTGATATCGTTTTTCAGTTCGTCGAGCGTATAGCCGACCGCCAGCTTGGCGGCGATTCTGGCAATCGGAAAACCCGTCGCCTTCGATGCCAGCGCCGATGAACGCGACACCCGCGGATTCATTTCAATCACAATCAACCGACCGTCTTTCGGACTCACCGCAAACTGCACGTTGGAGCCGCCGGTATTGACACCGATCTCGCGCAGGATCGCAAACGACGCGCTGCGCATGATCTGATATTCCTTGTCGGTCATCGTCTGCGCCGGCGCGATCGTGATCGAATCGCCGGTGTGAATTCCCATCGGATCGAGATTTTCAATCGAACACACAATGATGCAGTTGTCGGCGCAGTCGCGGACGACTTCCATCTCAAACTCTTTCCAACCGAGCAGTGATTCTTCGATCAACAACTCGCGCGTCGGCGACAGATCCAATCCGCGCTGACAGATTTCCTGAAATTCTTCCGGGTTGTACGCCACGCCGCCACCTGTGCCACCGAGCGTGAACGATGGCCGGATGATCACCGGATAGCCGCTGCCGTTCGTCACCTGCGCAATGTTGCGTTGTACCGCCTGCGCTTCTTCCAGCGAATGGGCAATACCGGAACGCGCCGATTGCAGGCCGATCTTTTCCATCGCTTCCTTGAAACGTTGGCGGTCTTCGGCCTTGTCGATCGCATCGGGCGACGCGCCGATCAATTCGCAACCGTATTTTTCGAGCAATCCGCGACGGTGCAGATCGAGCGCCGCATTCAACGCGGTCTGACCACCCATCGTCGGCAGAATCGCGTCGGGCTTTTGTTCGGCAAGAATGCGTTCGAGCACTTCAACGGTGATCGGCTCGATGTAGGTCACATCGGCCATTTCCGGATCGGTCATGATCGTCGCCGGATTGCTGTTCACCAGAATCACGCGATAACCTTCTTCGCGCAGCGCCTTGCACGCTTGCACGCCGGAGTAATCGAATTCGCACGCCTGGCCGATAACGATCGGGCCGGCGCCGATGATGAGAATGCTGTGAATGTCGGTTCTTTTGGGCATGAGAGTCTCGGATCAGGCGTGCGCCATCAGGTCGATGAAATGGTCAATGAAATGGTCGAAGAGCGGCGTAATGTCGCGCGGCCCGGGCGATGCTTCGGGGTGTCCCTGAAAACTGAACGCCGGTCGATCGGTGTAACGCAATCCCTGCAGCGAACCATCGAACAGCGATACATGCGTCGCCTGCACATTCGGCGGCAAGGTTTTCGCATCCACCGCAAAGCCGTGGTTTTGCGACGTGATGAAAACCCGTTTGCTTTCGAGTTCCTGCACCGGATGATTCCCGCCGTGATGGCCGAATTTCATTTTGTACGTCGATGCGCCCGCCGCCAGCGCCATGATTTGGTGGCCGAGGCAAATGCCGAACATCGGTTTGCCGCGCGCGATCAAGGTGCGCGCCGCTTCAATCGCGTAGCCGCACGGCGCCGGATCGCCCGGCCCGTTCGACAGAAACACACCGTCGGGCTGCATCGCCAGCACGTCTTCGGCGCTGGTTTGCGCCGGCACCACGGTCAGTTTGCAACCGTGCGATGCCAGAATTCGCAGAATGTTGCGCTTGACGCCGAAATCGTACGCCACCACATGAAAACGCGGCGAAAGCATCCGCCCGTAGCCCTTCTCCGGCTCCCAGGCGGTTTCGTCCCAGGTATAAGGTTTCTTCGTCGAAATGATTTGCGCCAAGTCCACGCCGGACAAGCCGCGAAATGTCCGCGCTTTTTCGAGCGCCGCCGTCGGCGTCGCCTGCGCGCCGGCCATCACACATCCCGGCTGCGCGCCATGTTCGCGCAAATGCTGCGTCAGGTGGCGGGTGTCGATTCCGGCGATGGCGACTTTCGCGTGTTCCCGCAAATAATCGACCAGCGTCTGCGTCATCCGGTGGTTCGACGCGCGGTTCGGCACGTCCTTGACGATCAAGCCCGCCGCGTAAGGACGATCGCCCTCAACGTCTTCGGGATTGACGCCGACGTTCCCGATATGCGGATACGTCAGCGTGACAAGCTGCTGCGCATAACTCGGATCGGTCAGAATTTCCTGATAGCCGGTCGTTGCCGTGTTGAACACGACCTCGCCGACCGCCTCGCCGTCAGCACCGACGCTGACGCCTTCATAAACAGTGCCATCCGCCAGCGCCAGAAAAGCCGGTGTCGAAGGCGGCAACAAAGAAGATTGTGGAGAAGATAAAGACATGTCGCTTCACTTTCGTAACGCTCACACCCACTCGCCGCCTCTCATCGCGTGAGAGCGAAAGTCCATGAGCATAATTCAGGAGTCGGAAAAGGATATTGTAGCCGTTGCCTTGCGAATTGCGTCAACTTTCCTCTGGTATGTTTTCCGTTCAGCCCGCTCTATAATCCTGAACCATGAGAACCGCCCCGCCCTCTCAATCCCGTCATTCCCGCGATGCGCGCTGACCGCAACCATTTTCCGCTGGCGCTGGCGCTGCTCTACGCGCTGTGCATCGTCTATGCCAGCCTTTACCCGTTCATTCGCTGGGAAATCCCGCTGCCGGGAACGCCTTACTGGCTGTTCGGGGCTGGTCGTTTTTACCGCGCCGATTTCATCGTCAACTTTTTCGCCTACCTGCCATTCGGCCTCTTCATCGGCCTTGCCGGCCACCGATACCGCCTGTTGCGAGCGGCGATTTTCGGCGCGCTGCTGTCGCTGGCGATGGAATCGTGCCAATGGCTGATGCCGCCGCGCAGCGCCGATCTCTACGATTTTCTCGCCAATACCGCCGGCGCAGCCTCCGGCGGCGCCATCGCCTGGGGGTTGGCGGTGTTGTCACCGTTGCGCGAAGCGCTTTACCGCTGGCGCGCGCTGTTCCTCCCCGGCTGGCTGGGCGATTTCGGGCTGGCGCTGCTCGTTTTCTGGCTGGCGGCACAGACCAATCCCGCCATTCCCCTGTTCTCGATCGTCCTCGATCCGACGATTTTTGCCGCCGTCCTGCCCGACAACACCGTCCCGTTTGCCGATGCCCGCTGGTCGATGTTGGCGGAAATCGTCACCGGCGCTTTCCAGATTTCCGGCATCGGCCTGTTCGCGGCCTTGCTGGTGCGCGACCGCCGCCACGCCGTACTGACGGCGGTATTGATCATCCTGGCCGCGTTCCTGCTGAAAAACATCGCGGTGTGGCTCACCCTCAGCGAGACCGCGCGCGCCCATTATCTTGGCCGCACCGCGACATGGGTGGCGCTGCTGCTGGGGTTTTTGCTGCTTTACGCTTTTTTCACCTTGTCGCGCCCGAAAGCCGTCACCGTCTGCGCCGTCATCCTGCTGTCCTCGTTGCTCGCGCCGCTGCTGCTGCCCGACCTTCTGAGCGCGCGCATGCCTTCCTCCCTGTTCAACGACCGCTACACGCACCTGCTGCACTTCGACGGCCTGACCCGCACCATCCTTCTGATGTGGCCGCTGGCCGCCGGAATCTGGCTGTTCTTCCTGGCCGGACGACCGCGCTGGGGGGATCAGGAATCAGAGGTCAGGGATTAGGGATCAGAAAAAATTTAACCGCAAAGAGCGCAGAGAATAATTTTCACGCGGAGAAAAATAATCGTCATTCTGCGCGGCGCGAAGCGTAGTCGCAGAATCCATAAAAAAAAGCCGCCTCACGCGAAGGCGCGGAGAAAAAAGCCCCCTTTCCAAAGGGGGTGTCGGCGAAGCCGACGGGGGTTTGCCCCTTCCCCCGCTTGCGGGGGAAGGTGATCCGCAAGCGGGAGAGAGACGTTTTTTCTCCGCGTCTCCGCGTGAGAATCATTCTTTGCGCCCTTTGCGTTCTTTGCGGTTGAACTCTTTTCTGATCCCTAATCCCTGACCTCTGATCCCTGTTTCCGTCGCGCGATCCACTTGCCGATGCCCAGCACCAGGAGCACGCCGACGATGGCGGCAAAATATTTGCTGTATTTTTGTAATTCGGTCGGCCAGTCGGTGGTGAAGGGTTGCAGCGCCACATCGCCGATCAGCATGCCGCCGCCGACCCAGCCGAGCAGTGCGCCGCCCAGCAGGATGACGACCGGAAAGCGGTCGAGCAGCCACAACACAAAGCGGCTGCCCCAGACGACGATGGGCACACTGATCAGAATGCCGAAAACCGCCAGCCCGAAGTGGCCTTGCGCAGCGGCGGAGACGGCGATCACGTTGTCGAGGCTCATCACGGCGTCGGCGATCACAATGGTTTTGATCGCGCCGATCAGATGCGTACTGCCGGTGACGGTGGCTTCGTTATGGTGGTCGTTGTCAGGCTGGATCAATTTGATGCCGATCCAGAAGAGTAATAAGGCGCCCACGATTTTCAGGAAAGGGATATTCAGTAATTGCAGCGCAAAGAAAATCAGGATGAGGCGCAACGCCACGGCGCCGAAAACGCCCCAGAAAATGCCGAGGCGGCGTTGTTGGGGCGGCAGACGACGGCAGGCCAGCGCGATCACGATGGCGTTGTCGCCGCCGAGCAGGATGTCGATGGCGATGATTTGCAGAACGGCGGTGATGAAGACCGCGTTAAGTCCGATTTCCAAAGTGGTGTTTCCTGACAGGTTATTTCACGACAAACAAAGTATATCCGCTCGTTTCGTCTTGTTCACAAACACCCTCTCCCCCACCCCTCTCCCGCTTGCGGGAGAGGGGAATTGTTCAGGCGCTTTGCGCGTTGCGTTTTCTTTTCCGCCATCGCGGGAGAGCTTCTTGGCTTGTGGCGAGATCGGCGGCTCGGTGATGCTTCCCTCTCCCGCAAGCGGGAGAGGGGTGGGGGAGAGGGTCGTCGTATTATGAGAAATCATCATGCGAGCGAATAAGGAAATAAATAGAAAAGAGGCTTCAGCATAACACCGAAGCCCCTTTTTGTCTGAACCCATCCCCATCCCAACCTTCCCCCCGATCAAAACCACTTCGGGGGAAGGGGGCAGAGAGCATCAATTTTCTTCAGATTCCGGTGCACCTTCTTCGTCGGCGGCGGCTTTCATCGACAGGCGGATTTTGCCTTTTTCGTCGGCTTCAAGCACTTTGACGCGGACGGCCTGACCTTCTTTCAGGTAATCGGAAACCTGGTTGACGCGCTCTCTGGCGATCTGCGAAATGTGCAGCAGGCCATCGCGTCCCGGCAGCACTTGAACGATCGCGCCGAAATCGAGCAGGCGCAAAACGGTGCCTTCGTAAACTTTGCCGATTTCGACTTCGGCGGTGATTTCTTCGATTCGTTTACGCGCGACATTACAGGCTTCGGCGTTGACCGACGAGATGGTGACCATGCCGTCGTCGGTGATGTCGATGATGGTGCCGGTTTCTTCGGTCAGCGCACGAATAACAGCGCCACCTTTGCCGATCACGTCGCGGATTTTTTCCGGATTGATCTTGAAGGTCATCATGCGCGGCGCGTGCTGCGAAATTTCGGTGCGCGAATGCGGCAACGCTTGTTGCATCAGACCGAGAATGTGCATCCGGCCTTCGCATGCCTGCGACAGCGCAACAGCCATGATGTCTTTGGTGATGCCCTGGATTTTGATGTCCATTTGCAGCGCGGTGACGCCTTTGGTCGTGCCCGCGACTTTGAAGTCCATGTCGCCGAGGTGATCTTCGTCGCCGAGGATGTCGGTCAGCACGGCGAAGCGGCTGCCTTCTTTGATCAGTCCCATTGCGATACCGGCGACGTGTGCTGCTGTCGGCACGCCGGCGTCCATCAGCGCGAGGCTGCCGCCGCACACCGAGGCCATCGACGAGGAGCCGTTCGATTCGGTGATTTCGGAGACGACGCGCATCGAATACGAAAAATCAGCCGCCGATGGCAGCACGTTGACCAGCGCGCGTTTGGCAAGACGACCATGACCGATTTCGCGGCGCTTCGGCGAACCGACGCGGCCGGTTTCGCCGGTGGCGTAGGGCGGCATGTTGTAGTGCAGCATGAAGCGGTCGCGGTATTCGCCTTGCAGCGCGTCGATGATTTGTTCGTCGCGCGCGGTGCCGAGCGTGGCGACGACCAGCGCCTGCGTTTCGCCGCGCGTGAACAGCGCTGAACCGTGGGTGCGCGGCAGTACGCCGGTGCGAATGGTGATCGGGCGCACGGTGCGGGTGTCGCGTCCGTCGATACGCGGTTCACCGGCCAGAATCTGGCTGCGAACGATTTTGGATTCCAGATCGAACAGAATTTGCGCGACGTGCGCGGCCAGCGCGGGGTCTTCATCGGCGCCGCACGCGGTCTGCGTTTTGGCGGCGATTTCAGAGAGGCGCTGCGAGCGTTGCGATTTTGAGCGAAGCCCATACGCTTCGCGCAGTTCGGCTTCGGCCATCGACGTCACTTTGTCGATCAGCGGTTGGTCTTTCTGCGGCGGCTGCCAGTCCCACAACGGTTTGCCGGCTTCTTCGACGAGGCTGTGAATCAGATCGATCGCGGCCTGCTGTTGCTGATGCCCGAACACCACGGCGCCCAGCATCACTTCTTCGGAGAGTTCTTTCGCTTCCGACTCGACCATCAACACGGCGGCTTCCGTACCGGCAACGACGAGATCGAGATCCGACTGCGGCAAATCGCTCTTGTCGGGATTCAGTACATACTGGCCGTCGATGTAGCCGACGCGCGCGGCGCCGATCGGACCGTTGAACGGAATGCCGGCAATCGCCAGCGCCGCCGAAGCGCCGATCATCGCCGGAATATCGGGATCGATTTCAGGATCGACCGACATCACGGTGGCCACGATTTGCACTTCGTTGTAGAAACCGTCCGGGAAAAGCGGACGGAGCGGACGGTCGATCAGGCGACAGGTCAGCGTTTCTTTTTCAGACGGGCGGCCTTCGCGCTTGAAAAAACCGCCGGGGATTTTGCCCGCGGCGTAGGTCTTTTCCTGATAATCGACGGTCAACGGGAAAAAATCCTGACCGGGTTTGGCCGACTTGGCGGCAACGACCGCGACCAGAACGGCGGTTTCGCCGAGGCTGGCCAAAACGGCGCCGGTGGCCTGACGGGCGATTTCGCCGGTTTCCAGTGTCAGCGTGTGGCTACCGTAGGCGATAGACTTCTTGATGGGAGCATTCATGTGATAACCCTTGAAATAAAAAATGACCGTGCACGAAGGTGGACGGTCATTCGGTTAAGCAAAATAATCGGCAGTAAGACGTCGAAAAACAGAACGGGCGGCACAACCCGCGTCGGGAAAAAGACACGGAGAATGCGTCGGAACCGTCCGACAGGGATTCACTTGCGCAACCCGAGTTTTTCGATCAGTGATTTGTAGCTGTCGGCATCGCGCGATTTCAGATAATCGAGCAATTTGCGACGGCGCGATACCATGCGAAGCAAGCCGCGGCGGGAGTGGTGATCCTTGACGTGATCCTTGAAGTGTCCATTCAACCCGTTGATGCGCGCGGTGAGCAACGCGACTTGAACTTCGGGAGAGCCGGTGTCTCCTGAAGCGCGTTGAAAACCTGTAATGATTTTTGCTTTTTCCTGAACCGAAACGGCCATAGCTATTATCCTTTCGCCTACTTGAAGCGTGTCATGTGGTCTCTAAAAAAGGCCATCATTATAGCCCAGAAAGCCGGAGAAAACCTTTTGTTTTCATCGGGAATTTCATATTCTCCCCTCGCCCGCTTGCGGGCAGGTAGGACGGCGGGAAAAAAAAAAGACGTTCGCATGGAAGCTGCGCGGAGGCGCGGGTTTGAAGCCCTGCCTTTCGAGGGTATAAGTATTTACACACCTCCAAGCGCCGCAGGCGCGTAACCCTAAAAACCTCAGTTGGACGTGCTCGCCAGTGCTGCGCCCGCTGTGTCAGGCAAGGCGCGACGACGACGCGGGCTGCCACCCCGCGAGGAGGAGCAACGCAGAATGGCGCAGCGGGCGTCGTGCTGGTGAGCGCGTAGCGCACTCACCCAATGGATGAATGGTAAAAAAGGCTTCAAAGCAAGCTACCATGCGGTTTTCCATAGGTTTCAAGCGGTCAACTGAGGTTATTAGGGTAACATGAGTAACCGTCGATGGAGCGCGAGCATAGCGAGCGCGGAACCGGCGGGTGGTGTCCGAACTGACCCTCAGCCCTGCAAGGGCTGAATAAGGTCTGTCGTTCAGCCCCTGCAGGGCTGGATGCGAGTAGGGTGTTCTTCCCGCCGGTTCCGCTCGCTGCGCTCGCTACACCGGCGGTTACTCACATCATGCCCCTCCGGGGCAAAACGGCGGTACGTCATGCGGGATTCTATGACTACGCGCTGAATGACATCAGAAAGTCAAACAACAAGCCGCAGCGGACGCAACGCGCCTTCACGAACTTCGGCGACGCCGAGAAATTTCCCTCCCCTCTCCCCCTGCGGGAGAGGGGTTGGGGGAGAGGGGGCTGAAACCCCATCCCCACCCCAACCCTCCCGCCCCTCTCTACCGGCCTCTCTCCCACAAGGGAGAGAGGAAGGAAATGCCTCCCCTCTCCCGCTTTCCGCGGGAGAGGGGCAGGGGGAGAGGGATGGAAGGGGAGAGCTTTCCTTGCCCCCTTTTGAAAGGGGGTGTCCGTCGGAGACGGACGGGGGTTTCTCGGGGTCGCCTCCCTCGCAATGGGGGGAAAAAACCGCATAAACCGCCTGATCCGGAACGGAAAGCGCCGCGACATCGCGCAGCGCCAACCGTTGTCCCTGGCTGAAACGGCCAGCCGCCGCCGGGTCAAGATCGGCGCGAGGCAAAGACCGAACCAGCGTTTCCGTCGGCAACAGACAAGCCATCCGTTCGGCATCGGACGCGGCGGTCAACCCTTCCAGCGTGTGCGCCGAGGCCATCGAAAACAGCCCGCTTTGCAAACGACGCAGCGCGGTCAGATGCGCGCCGCAGCCCAGCGCCGCGCCGAGGTCTTCGGCCAGCGTCCGAATGTAGGTGCCTTTGCTGACATGCGCGTCGATCACGAGAACCGGCGGCGCGAAGTCGATCAGGCGCAGCGCGTGAATTTCAATCGTGCGCGCTTCGCGCGGAATCTCGACACCGGCGCGGGCGTATTCGTAGTAAGCGCGTCCCTGGTATTTGAGCGCGGCATGGCGCGGCGGAATCTGTGGCTGAACGCCGTGAAAACGGGTGAGCGCATGCTCCACGGCAGCAGGATCCACTTGCGCGATTTCGCGCGTTTCAACAATGTCGCCCTCAGGATCGCCGGTGGTGGTCGTCACCCCCAGACGCAACGTCGCGCGGTAGGTTTTGTCGGCGTCGAGAACGAAGCGCGAGAATTTGGTCGCTTCACCGAAACACAGCGGCAACAAACCAGACGCGAACGGATCGAGCGTTCCCATGTGCCCGCCTTTTTCGGCCTGAAACAAGCGACGGGCTTTTTGCAGCGCCGCGTTCGACGACATCCCGACAGGCTTGTCGAGCAGCAGAACACCATCAACGCGACGCCAGGAACGAGGAGGAGATGTTTTCATAGAGGGGTAGCTTTTTAACCTGCGACTCGGACTACGCCAGCGTTGCCTTGTAAGCTGTCCTTGTATTGTTTATGCTGAGTTTGTTTTTCATGAAATACATTCTATTACAGACGCCATAACAGTGATGGGATTTGATTTTGAATAGGCGATTAACGTTAAACGCCAATAAGTTAAAAAAAGGTGCAAAAACTATTGACAATATTACAAGTAGGTGAGACATTGTCTCCAGTGTCATTTTTCTTAGTGGCTTTAGCGAGAAGCGAAGATGCGTTCTTATCCATCAATCTTCAGGTTGTCACTACTTATAGCGAGTATTTTATCTATTCTTGCTTATCGGGCAGTTCTTTCACAAGAACTAGTTTTTCCGATAGGTAGCGCACTAAGAACCATCGAAGAGACTCTTAAGAAGCCGGACGAAGAAATTGATTTAGTTTGGCTGAAGCTGACCGTCGATAAGATGGTCGACCCCAGTGTCGATATTCAGGCAACGCAAGAGCATTTAGACAAGATGGCGCGAGATTTGCGGGCAATGTTATTGAGTTCCTCATCCGACGAAGATAAGCTGAAGGCTTTGAAAGCGTACCTGTACGAGCCAGGGAAATGGAATGATTTCAATTCATTTCAATACAATTTGTCTAACCCGCTTGGGACTAATGTTAAAGATAAGCTTTTAACGAATTATCTCAGAACCCGTAAAGGAAACTGTGTTTCAATGCCTATTCTCTTTTTATTTCTTGGGGAAAAGATAGGACTAAACATCACGCTTGCACGTGCGCCCAACCACCTCTTTATCAAGTACCGAGACTCGTCTGGAGCCTATTATAATATTGAAACTACCAGTGGTGGCAATTTTGCCAGAGACGTATGGATGCATCAAAAGATGCCGATGACAGATCGTGCCGTGGCGTCAGGCATTTACATGCGCCCATTGACTAAGAAAGAGATGGCGACCGATATATTGTTGCTTCTGAATGAGGCTTACAGCGATATCCGCTTTATCGAAAAACGGAGGCAAATAGCGAGGTTGTCTCTCAAGCATGATCCGAAGAACATAGCAGCGATTTTGCACATGATGACAAGTTATCAACAAGAACTGAATTACGAGTTTGGCAACAAGTACCCGAACATCCCTGCGAAGGAGAAGGAGCGTTACTCAGAGCTCTACAATGCTTTTGGCTACTGGTATCAAAAAGCAGAGGATCTTGGTTGGAAGCCCAGTGATTTGGGCAATTAAAAAGTCTATCAAGAATGGAGGAGTAGATGAAGCGGTTGGCGCGATTGTTACTGATGCTGTTAGTGTCTCTGTTTTTTGCTTCGAGTGCCGTGGCACGGTATCTGGAGTCTGATCCAATCGGTGTAGAGGATGGACCAAATACTTACGTTTATGTGAAAGGAAACCCGGTCAATCTCGTTGATCCAACAGGTCTTTTTACGCCTTGGAACCACAATGATATGACAAAAGCCGCAATGAGCGGCACCGGAAATTCTTGCACCAATCTACCCGCGCTAGTCGCGTTGGTGGATAAGCTACCTGGTAGCCAAAATATAGAGAATTCTCATTGGCACGCAATGAGGCCTTGCCACGGAAGCCCCGAAGCCGCACAAAGAGCTTTTAACAGCTACATAGATGCGTCTTTGAAGGAATGTACCTGCGAAGGGCTTGCGCGCGCTCTGCACGCAGTTCAGGACTCATTCGCAAGAGGGCATGCCGGGTTTCAGCCTTGGTGCGGAGGAACTCCTTCAGCGTCTCATCTATGGCATGACGGCAATCCATCTCCTCAAGACCGAAATGGGGCGATAAACGCATCGGCTGGTTTAATCCGGCAGTTCAATGATAAGTGCAAGTGTAAGGATTGAGGCTGCAATGGGAAAAAGATTTGCTATTGCGCTCATAGGGTATTTTTTCCTTGTGTTGCTTGCTAGCGTTTCCTTTAATTATGTATTACTGGAAGGGTTAATCGAAGACAAAAGGCTGTATGTGGTTTTTGGGCCAGCGTTAACGCTTTCTACCCATAACGCGGCAATTTTTATTTTATATACCGTATTTTTACTTCCGTGGCTTGCATTTTGGGCGGCTTTTCCTAAGGCTAAATGGCTTGCGATCTTTCTCTTCTTCTTTTTTTGGATACTCATGGGCTGGAACGAGTATGAGGTTTTTTGATCGCATATGGTAAACCCGGATAACCGCCGCACAATCCGGGGACATTTCACGTGGAGATGCATTCGACGACATCCCGACAGGCTTGTCGAGCAGCAGAACACCATCAACGCGACGCCAGGTCATCGGGGATCAGGAATCAAAAAAGTTGTTTTGCATCGGCAACATCGGTCAAGCGCACTTTTCCGTCTTCGGCGCTTATTTTCAACTGCTTACTGTTTGTAAGCAGTTCGTTTGCCTCCTCGTCTTTCAAGCGCATTTTTCCATCTTCGGCGCTCATTTTCAACTGCTGACAATTTGTCAGCAGTTGATTGGGAGAGGGGTGAAACGATTGCCGTTCCCCCTCTCCCGCCCCTTCGGGGCACCCTCTCCCGCGAGGGGAGAGGGTGAGAAATGTATGCGCCTGAAGCGGAAACGCGCTAGGCATCAGATTTCTGATCTCTGATTTCTGATTCCTGACCTCTGATCGCCTCATCAATCAACCGCGACATTTCCATGCCGCGCTCGGTCGAGCGGTCGTAGATGAAATGCAACTGCGGCACGGTAAAGCTGGAAAGGCGATGGGCGATTTCGGAGCGCAGAAAACCTGCGGTGCGCGCCAGCGCCTGTTCGGCATTCTCCGCGCCGGAGACGTCGCCCATGTTGGTGAAATACACTTTGGCGTGCGACAGGTCGTTGGAAACGTCAACGGCGGTGATCGTCACCAGCCCGATGCGCGGATCCTTGATTTGTTCGCGCAACAATTCGGCCAGTTCACGCTGGATCTGATCGCCGATGCGGTGGTGACGGGCGGAATGTTTTTTCATTTTTGTTTCCTTTATATTTCTGGCTCTTTTGAAATATGAGTGGGTTAATGTAGCTGGATATCTCACGCGAAGGCGCGAAGCCGCGAAGAAGAACTCGTCATTGCGAGCGAAGCGAAGCAATCCAGTGGTTTTTCGTTGCGCGCTTTTTTTCTGGATTGCTTCGCTTCGCTCGCGATGACGCATTGCTGATTTCTGACATCTGTTCTCTGACCGCTGAACCCTGACCACCCCAACTCTCCCGCCCCTCTCTCCCGACCTCTCTCCCACAAGGGAGAGAGGAGGGAAATGCCTCCCCTCTCCCGCTTTCCGCGGGAGAGGGGGATGGAAGGGGAGGGAGAAGGTTAAAGCGTTCTGGCGATCTCGATGACTTGATAAACTTCAAGTTGGTCGCCTTGCTGAATGTCGTTGAAGTTCTTGATCGACAAACCGCATTCGAAGCCGGACTTGACCTCTTTTACGTCATCCTTGTAGCGTTTCAGCGAGTCGAGTTCGCCGTCGTGGATCACCACGTTGCTGCGCAACAGACGCACGCGCGCGCCGCGCTGAACCATGCCTTCGAGCACATAGCAACCGGCGACGGCGCCGACTTTCGGAATCCGATAGACTTCGCGGATATCGACCAACCCCAGTTGCTGCTCGCGTTTTTCGGGCGACAGCAAGCCGGAGAGCGCCGCTTTCACATCGTCGGCGGCTTCATAAATAATGTTGTAGTAACGAATCTCGATATCGTTGTGTTCGGCGAGTTTGCGCGCTTGCGCGTCGGCGCGGGTGTTGAAGCCGATAACGACGGCTTTGGACGCAATCGCCAGATTGATGTCGGATTCGGTGATGCCGCCAACGGCAGCGTGAACAACGTCGATCTTGACTTCGCTGGTGGACAGTTTGGAAAGCGTTTGTTGCAACGCTTCGTAGCTGCCCTGGGCGTCGGCCTTGATGATGAGCGGCAGCGTCTTGACATCGCTGTCGCCCATTTGTTCGAACATGTTTTCGAGTTTGGCGGCTTGTTGTTTCGCCAATCGCACGTCGCGGAATTTTCCTTGACGAAAGAGTGCGACTTCGCGGGCGCGACGTTCGTCGTTCAGCGCCAGCACATCTTCACCGGCCATCGGCACGTCCGACAAGCCCTGAATTTCGACCGGAATCGAAGAACCGGCTTCGGTGATGTTTTGACCGTTTTCGTCGAGCATCGCGCGTACGCGGCCATAGACAGCGCCGGCCAGTACGATGTCGCCGCGTTTCAAGGTGCCCGATTGCACCAGAACGGTGGCGACCGCGCCGCGTCCCTTGTCGAGCCGCGATTCGATCACGATGCCTTTGGCGGGAGCGTCTTTCGGCGCTTTCAGTTCCAGCACTTCCGCTTGCAGAAGCACGGCGTCGAGCAGCGCGTCGATACCGTTGCCGGTTTTCGCCGAGACTTCGACGAATTGCACATCGCCGCCGTACGCTTCGGGAATCACATTCTCGGCAACCAACTCTTGTCTGACCCGCTCCGGGTTGGCTTCCGGTTTGTCGATCTTGTTGATGGCCACGACGATCGGCGCATCGCCGGCTCTGGCGTGGGCAATCGCTTCTTTGGTTTGCGGCATCACGCCGTCGTCGGCCGCGACGACCAGAATCACAATGTCGGTGACTTTCGCGCCGCGCGCCCGCATCGCGGTGAACGCTTCGTGACCGGGCGTATCGAGGAAAGTAATGATGCCCTTCGGCGTTTCGACGTGGTACGCGCCGATGTGTTGCGTGATACCGCCCGCTTCGCCGATGGCGACTTTGGTGCGGCGGATGTAATCGAGCAGCGAGGTTTTTCCGTGATCGACGTGACCCATCACGGTGACGACCGGCGCGCGCGGCAACCATTCGGCGTTGCTGTGGCTCGACGCTTCGTCGGCGACCAGCAACGCATCGGGATCGTCCGGCTTCGCGGCCACGGCGGTGTGTCCCATTTCTTCGACAATGATAATTGCAGTCTCCTGATCGAGCATTTGATTGATGGTCACCATCATCCCCATTTTCATCAGCGCCTTGATCACTTCCGCCGCTTTCACCGACATCTTGTGCGACAGATCGGCGACGGTGATCGTTTCCGGCACCACCACTTCGCGGACGATGGGCGCCATCGGGATCGGCGGCATTTCGGCTTTTTCTTCGCGCCGTCCTTTGCCACCTTTGGGTGAACGCCAACCGGCAGCAGCGCTGCCGCCACGCGGTTTCAAGCCGCGCCGGATTTCTTCGTTGCGGTCGGTCGCTTCGCGCAAAACGGTTTTGGTTTTTTCTTTCTTGGCTTCTTTCTTGTGCGCCGGGCGGTGCAAGGTTCCTTTCAACTCGGAAGCGGGTTTTTCCGCTTCTGTGCGAGGCGCTTTTTCCGCCGTCACTTTTGCCGCTGCCCGCGCCGCTTTTTCCGCCTCTTCGCGTTCTTTCTTGTTGCGCTTCGCCGCTTCCAAATCCTGTTTGCGGCGCAAATCTTCCTGCTGGCGCGCGATCAATTCTTGCGCGCGTTGTTCTTCGGCCTTACGCGAAGCCAGTTCTTCCGGCGTCAGCACCGGCACCGGCGCGCGCGCTTTGGCGGGCGCCGACGGGGTTGCGGCAGGCGCTTTTTCAACGACCGACGGTTTCTTTTTCGATGTTTTCTTTTCATCGGCTGCGGCTTTGCGTGCAGCCGCTTTGGTGGCGGCCGCTGCCGCCAGCGCGGCTTTTTCCGGCGTTGACGGCGAGACGACGCGAGCGCCGATCCTGGGAACCAGCGTGTCCTGAACGGACGGGGCTTCGGAAACTTCCGGCTCCTCCGAATCGAAAGATTCCGGAAGTTCGACCGACGCATCGTCGGGCAGCAACGGCTCGACAGGCTCCGGCAACGCTTCCATTTCCACCGTCGGAACGACGTCGCTTTCTTCGCGGCGCACCAGCACCCGCTTCTTGCGGACTTCAACCTGAATGGTGCGCGCTTTGCCGGACGCGTCCGGCGCCCGGATCTCCGAGGTTTCCTTGCGCGTCAGCGTGATCCGCTTTTTCGGCTCAGTCGTCGCGCCGTGTTGCTGGCGCAAATAATCCAGCAGCGCCGCCTTGTCCGTGGCGGTGAGCTTGTCGCCGATTTTTTTGTCCTCAATACCGGCAGCGGCCAACTGCGCCAGCAGCGTGGCGACCGGCACTTTGAGTTCTTCGGCGAACGTTTCTATGGTGGTATGCAGCATCCTGTAAGTCTCCTGCGCGATACATGAAGGCGCGATCAAGGCGTGATAGCGGAAGGCTCATCACTGTTCTCATCTTCAAACCAATGGGCGCGGGCTTTCATAATCAACTCTTGAGCGGCCTCTTGGGACAACTCGGTGATTTCGGTCAATTCATCGACAGCGAGATCGGCAAGATCGTCGCGCGTCTTGATGTCGTGCTTGGCAAGCTCCGCCGCCAACTGCGTTGACATTCCCGGAAGTTGCAACAACGCTTCTTCGACGCCCTTGAGACTTTCCTCGAGCGCAATCGCGTCGGTCAGCAGCGCGCTACGGGCGCGTTTGCGCAGTTCCTCAACCGTTTCTTCGTCGAACGCTTCGATCTCCAGCATTTCGTGGATCGGCACATACGCGACTTCCTCGAGCGAGGAAAAACCTTCGGAAATCAGAATATCGGCCACTTCATCATCGACGTCGAGCCGCATGGTAAAGAGTTGGCGCAACTTCTCGCTTTCCGCCTCCGCTTTCTTCTGCGATTCTTCGACATTCATCAGATTGATCTGCCAGCCGGTCATTTCGGACGCGAGCCGCACATTCTGACCGCCGCGACCGATGGCGACCGCCAGATTTTCTTCGTTGACGGCGACATCCATCGCGTGCTTGTCCTCGTCAACGACGATACTCTGCACTTCCGCCGGCGCCAGCGCGTTGATCACATACTTCGCCGGGTCTTCCGACCACAGCACAATATCGACGCGCTCTCCGGCCAACTCGTTGGTGACGGCAGTGACGCGCGAACCGCGCATGCCGATGCACGTGCCCTGCGGATCGAGGCGCGGATCGTTCGATTTGACGGCGATCTTGGCGCGCAGACCGGGGTCGCGGGCGGCGCCCATGATCTCGATCAGCCCTTCCTCGATTTCCGGCACTTCCAGTTCAAACAGGCGCACCAGAAATTCCGGCACGGTGCGCGACAAAATCAGTTGCGGCCCTTTGGCCTGACGATCGACCTTCACCACATAAGCGCGGACACGATCGCCGACGCGCAGATTTTCCTTCGCGATGAGTTGGTCGCGCAGGATGATGCCTTCGACCTTGCCGGATTCGATGATCACATTGCCGCGCTCGATGCGCTTGACCGTGCCGTTGAGCAAATTGTCCTGACGCTCAAGAAAATCGTTGATGATCTGCTCGCGCTCGGCATCGCGGATGCGCTGGAGAATGACCTGCTTCGCCGCCTGCGCGCCGATGCGGCCGAACTCGGCAGCCTCAAGCGGCTCCTCGACGATGTCGCCGATATCGAGGTCCATCTCCTGCTCGATGGCGTCGGTCATGGCGATTTGCCGCGACGGTTCCTCGTGCTCCTCATCGGGGACGACCGTCCAGCGCCGGAACGCTTCATAATCGCCGGTCTCGCGGTCGATCACCACGCGCACATCGACCTCTTCCTTGAAGCGTTTCTTGGTCGCCGACGCCAGCGCAAATTCCAGCGCCGCAAAAACGACTTCACGCGGCACGTTTTTCTCACGCGCCAGCGCGTCCACCAGAAGCAGCAAATCACGGTTCATTTTGCTTTTCTCCACTCTAACTTGGGAACGAGCCTGGCCCGTTCGATTTGGTGATGCTCAATCGCCAATGCCGCGCCGGCATGCTCGACCAGCACCCGGTCGTCCTCGACGCCGCACAACAAGACCTTCATTTTGCGACTGCCCTCCATCGGTTCACGCAGCACCAGTTGCGCCTCGGAGCCGATAAAACGCGCGAAATCCGTCAACTTCCTGAGAGGCCGGTCAAGACCGGGCGACGAGACTTCCAGACGGTCGTAATCGATGTTTTCCACGGCGAAAAGGCGCGTCAAATGATGGCTGACCGCAGCGCAATCCTCGACCGTCACACCCGCCGCCGCGCCTTCCGGCGTGTCGATAAAGACGCGAATCGTCCGGCCCCTGGGAGACATCTCCCAATCCGCCAGTTCGAAGCCCAGCCCGGGCAACGTCGTTTCCAAAAGATCGCCGATATTCACTTAGCTTGCCAGGTCGCTACAAAATCGCGTGAAAAAAAAATGGGCTGTGGACAGCCCATTTCTAATAGTTGTTCGCGGCGGATTCTAACACAAAACGGCAGATTTTTTTAACACTTTTCTCATAGGTTCCATGCGTCATGACAGCGAGGCGGGCGCCCGGGGGAAAACAATTAACCGCAAAGAACGCATAAAACGCAAAGAAAGGTGGCGTCATTCTGCGCGTGTAGGGGCAGGTTTCAAACCTGCCCTTTTGGATCTCACGCGAAGGCGCGAAGCCGCGAAGGAACGAAACTCCCCTCGCCCGCTTGCGGGAGAGGGGTCGGGGGAGAGGGCGCTTTTCTCCATCCCCTTCAAGGCTAGTGTATGCACACAACTCCGAATGCATATAATATTTGTTGTTGCAACAGCTTTGGGAGGTGCTCAGGCATGAGAATTGAATGCGGAGATCGCAGACTCGACCTTGCGGGGTATGATCTGCATG
>Ga0209737_10000408_pt1 | contig 36553 bp, 20 predicted proteins | sample TergutCu122P3_FD_187284 | JGI IMG/M metagenome (GOLD analysis project Ga0209737, IMG submission 187284) | Cubitermes ugandensis P3 segment gut microbial communities from Kakamega Forest, Kenya - Cu122 P3 (SPAdes) (version 2) | ecosystem: Host-associated > Arthropoda: Insects > Digestive system...
ATGCCAAACACAGCGCCCGCCGGCGTCACCGTAAAGCTCACGTCGAAGCTGATGGTGATGCCGTTCGCCGCGTCTTCGATCTCAACGGTCGCGGTGTGAGCTCCCAGCGCAAGGCCGTGATTCGGCCCGATTTCGAAGGTCGCCGTGCCCGGACCACCCGCCCCCGCTGCCGCGATGGTGTTGCCATCAACGTTGTCGTTCGTGATCGTGAAGCCTGCGCCAGCCAGCTTCACAGCCAGCGCACCCGTGTTCACGTTGCCGCTGTTACTCACCGTCACCCGCAGCGGAACCACTGGCGCATAGCCAACAGCCTGTGCAGTGAAGATGTGCGGAGAAAGCGCCACGTCGTGCGTGATGACCGGAGCACCACCGCCTGCTGCTGTTACTTCAAAGCGTACATTGAAGCTGACCGCAGGAACGTTCGCGTTGCTGATCGTGACGGTCGCAGTGTAGATTCCCAGCGCAAGGTTGTGGTTCGGAACGACCCGGAAGGTCTCGGCAGCGCCAACACCGAGGCCGACGCCAACGTTGTTGTTCGAGATCGTGAAGCTGCCCGGATTCGCGCCGCCCAATGCAACGTTCAGCGCGCCCGTAGCCTGATTGCCGGTGTTCGTCACTTCCACCGTCAGCGGAGTGACCGCCCCTGCACCATAACCAACGGTCTGTGAACCAAAGTTGTGGTTACCCGCAGGAACGTCGTGCGAGATGCCAAACACAGCGCCCGCCGGCGTCACCGTAAAGCTCACGTCGAAGCTGATGGTGATGCCGTTCGCCGCGTCTTCGATCTCAACGGTCGCGGTGTGAGCTCCCAGCGCAAGGCCGTGATTCGGCCCGATTTCGAAGGTCGCCGTGCCCGGACCACCCGCCCCCGCTGCCGCGATGGTGTTGCCATCAACGTTGTCGTTCGTGATCGTGAAGCCTGCGCCAGCCAGCTTCACAGCCAGCGCACCCGTGTTCACGTTGCCGCTGTTACTCACCGTCACCCGCAGCGGAACCACTGGCGCATAGCCAACAGCCTGTGCAGTGAAGATGTGCGGAGAAAGCGCCACGTCGTGCGTAATGACCGGTACGCCGCCGCCTGCTACTGTTACTTCAAAGCGCACATTGAAGCTGACCGCAGGAACGTTCGCGTTGCTGATCGTGACGGTCGCAGTGTAGATTCCCAGCGCAAGACCGGTGATCGGCGTCACCATAAAGGCGCCCTTATTGCCAACCGCAATGCTGTTGATGCTGATCGCCGATCGGGTGAATGCCGCCGAATTCGCACCGCCCAGGGCAATGGTCAAGTCGCCCGTGGCCTGGTTGCCTGTGTTCGTCACTTCCACCGTCAGCGAAGGTTGCGCCCCATAACCTAACGCAGCCGACGCAAAGTTGTGGTTACCCGCGGGGACATCATGCGATACGCCAAAAACTGCGCCCGCGGGCGTCACTGTGAAGCTCACGTCAAAGCTGATGGCGATGCCGTTCGCTGCGTCTTCGATCTCAACGGTTGCGGTGTAGGTTCCCAGCGCAAGGCCGTGATTCGGCCCGATTTTGAAGGTCGCCGTGCCCGGACCGCCCGCTCCCGCTGCCGCGATGGTGTTGCCGTCAACGCCGTCGTCCGTGATCGTGAAGCCAGCGCCGCTCAGTGTGACAGTCAGCGCACCTGTTTTCACGTTGTCGCGATTGCTCACTGTCACCAGCAGTGGAGTTACCGGCGCATAGCCAACAGTCTGTGCAGTGAAGATGTGCGGGGAAATCGCCACATCGTGCGCAAGGGTCAGCATACCTAAAGGCAAGATAACGCCATAGTTGATGGTGATATCAGCGGTAGCGCCTGCATCATCGGTCACAGTGATGGTTGCCGTTCCCGCTGCTGTCGGGGTTGTCGGCGCGCCGGAGATAACACCTGCCGCGCTGATCGTGATTCCCGCAGGCAAGCCTGTCGCGCTGAACGTGTACGGCGGTGTGCCGCCACTTGCGCCGCCAAACACATTGATACGCGCGATCTCCACGCCGACGGTGGACGCCGGAACATTAAATGCTGGGTTGTGCGTGAAGCTCAGCGCAGCACCTGGAGCAATCACTGTAAAGCCCACATCGAAGCTAAGCAGAGGTATTAGTGAGTCTCTGTGATAGATCGTATAGCTTTCGGTGTAGGTCCCCGCCGGATGACCGGTTTTCGGCTCGACCAGGAAGGTACCGGTTTGGCCAACGGGAATGCTTCTGATATCGGCCGCCGAGACGAGAAATGGCCTTTGTCCCACCTGGTTGCTCTCCACGATACCCAAAACGTCCGTCGGCACGTTGCCGGTGTTCGTCACCGTTACCGTCAATGTGGTTAAGTTCGCCACAGTATAGCCAACATTCAGTGCCGGGAAAATGTGAAGATTGCCGGGAACATCGTGCGCGATGCTTAGATCCATAGGCAAGACAGCCCCATATTTGATGATGATGCTCTTGCTTTCCGGCGGTATCGATGCGTCTGTCACGGTGATGGTTGCCTCTCCCGCGGGGATCGCCGCTGTCGGCGCGCCAGAGATGAGCCCTGTTACCGAGTTGATCATGATTCCAGGCGGCAAGCCAAAAGCGCTGTAGGCGTTGTACAACAGCGTTCTACCGCCCCCCACACCGACGGACACATTGATGGGTGAGATCGGCACACCGACGATGGATGGCGGGATTTCAAACCCCAGGTTGTCGAAGGTCAGCGGCGGTTTCACCAGAGGACCATCGGGCGAGATAACCCCATACTGGATGACAATGCTGGCGGTGACGCCATTACCATCAACCACGATGATGGTTGCTGTTCCTGCTGCTGTCGGCGTTGTCGGTGTACCGTAGATAACACCCGCTGCACTGATCACAATTCCTGCCGGTAAACCCACCGCACTGAACGTGTACGGCGCCTTGCCTCCACCTACGCCAGGAGACACATTGATGGACGTAATCGCCTCGCCAACGGTGGACGCCGGAATGATAAACCCCAGGTTGCTGAAGGTCAGCGGCGGCGTTCCCCCACCCGCAGCCGAGATAGCCCCGTACCTGATCGTGATGCTGGCGGTTTCTGGGGCACAACCCCACCCCAGACACTGCGTGTCGGCCACGGTGATGGTTGCCGTTCCCGCTGCTGCCGAAGCTGTCGGCGTACCGTAGATAACGCCCGCTTCGCTGATCCTGATTCCGGTCGGCAAGCCTGTCGCTGTGAACGTGTACGGTGGTACACCGCCTCCTGCGCCGGTAAACACATTGATGGGCGAGATGGCCGTACCGACGGTGGACGCTGGAATGTCAAACCCCAGGTTGGTAAAGGTCAACCAACCGCCCGGCGGAATGAACGTCGCTGTACAGTTGTAAGGTTTATTCACGAGTATCGTTATCGTTTCTGCGTCGCCGAAAGCAGCACAATCACCGCCCCAGCCTTCAAAGACCCAGTTCGCCATGTTGCCGCCTGGGTTTGCCGCCGTCAGGGTCAGGATGGCGCCGTTAACGTAATTTCCCATAAAGGTACGGGCCCCATTACCAGAGCAACCGACCATCTGCGCAAAGTTGTCGCTGATGCAGCCGTTTTTCACAAGAACGGAGACGTTGTGCGTCGTCGAATTCGCCGGCACGAACACCGCGATGCAATGATGGTCTTCGCCCATTTCGACTTCTACCGTGAGTGAGTCGCCGGCAGCGGAGCAACCGCCGCTCCCGCTCCAGCCGGCGAAGATGCTGCCCGCCCCCGGCTCCGCTTTCAATACCAACGCTGTGCCTTCAACGTAATCAGCGGAACAGTTGGCGCCGCCTGCAGAAGTGCAGGTGTCAATCTTACGCGGCACGAAGTTGTCGCTGACGCTGCCTTTGCCGTTGCCGATCACGTCAACGGTGAGCGTGTGTGAGGTCGAACCTTCCGGCGCGAACCTCACGAAGCAACGATGAGCAACATCGCCCATCCTTATCCTTGCAATATCCGCGTTGCCGTTTTCCCAGCAATCGCCGGCCCAACCGACGAAGGTGTAACCTGCGTCCGGTGTCGCCTTCAGTTCCACGTCAGTGCCGGGGTCGAAGACAGCGGAGCAGATGCCGCTATACGGGGCACAAGCGTCAATCCGCGGGGGCACGAAGTTGTCGCTAACGCTACCGCTGCCGGCCCACACATAAACATTAAGCTTGGGCTTGAATGTCGCGGTGCAATTGCGGGGTTCATCCATCGTCACCCTTGCCCTGAGCGCGCCACCCGCGGCCGCGCAATCACCTCCCCAGCCGACAAAAGCGTGGCCTTCTTCCGGCATCGCCGTCAGTTCTACCTGGATACCTTCAGTGAGCCAGCGGTCACAAGATGCACTGTCGGCCGTGCAATAGAACGCACCATTGTAGATGTTGTTAACGACGCCGCCGCCGGCGCCAAACACTTTGACGGCAAGCTTGTTGACTCCCACTCCCGTCGCTCCCCCTGCCTCCGGCTTGAATGTTGCGGTGCAGCTTCTGTCTGCGTTCGCCGGGATCGCTATCGCGGGCCAAGTCCTTTTGTCAGGCGTAAACCCTTCAAAGCAATCGGCGCTCCAGTTCGCGAAATGGTAGCCGGGATCCGCTTTGGGTATCAGCACCACGATGCTGTCCTCAGCGTAGCTGCCGGAGCAGTTGGCGCCGCCTGCAAAAGTGCACGTGTCAATCCGCCGCGGCTCATAGTTGTCGCTGACGCTGCCTCCGACGTCTTCCACGTTGACGGTGTACGTGAACATCGCCGTGCCAGTCGGCTTAAACAACGCGGTGCAATGGCGGGCGGCATCCATATCTACCACGGCCGTACGTAAGTAGCCGCCAACGATGCGTCCTTCGGTTCTCATCACGCTATCGGGAGCCTCGCTGCAATCCTCGCCCCAACCGGCGAAGGTGCTGTTCGGGCCCGGCTCTGCGATCAGTGTGATTTGGGCGCTGTCAAAGTACTGGGCCGAGCAAACACCTCCTGCGGCAGAGCAGCCCGCAATCTTCTGTGGCGAATACGTGTCGCTGACACTGCCGTCGCCGGTCACGTCAACGGTGAGCGTATGGCGCGGCACCGCACCCAGCGTAAACTTCACGGAGCATCTTTTGGGTTCGTCCATCGTTATCGTTCCCGTAAGATTTTCGCCGAAAGCAGCACAGTCATCGCGCCAACCAGCAAAAGTGGAAGAGGCCCCTTCTAAGCCAAAATATGATGAAAAGTTATTTCTCGGCGCCGTCTTGAGGGGTACGGTCTCGTCCACCTCATAGCTCCAGACCCCAGAGGGGGGTGGAAGATTTCCATGGGGTTGTTTGTTAACAACTTCGATATCTCCAAGAGGAACTGTTACGAGAGCATTGGGTACAAGAACCCGACTAAGCGCTACCACGGACGATATCTCGTAGAAGAGTGGATAGCGTCTCAATTCGTACGAGGCGGTACAAAACTTGGCCGCGTCCATATGCACCGTTACTTTCGTCTCCATGCCGCCATGTGCGCAGTCACCACCCCAGCCGGTAAAAACGAGGTTCGTATAGTATTGATCGCCATATCTGGCTCCCTTCCCGCTGGCCGCAGACAAGGTTACGTTTTCGCCATGATGGTGATCGTATACGCATGTGTAGTTGTTACCGGCACAAGAGCTCGGGCCAAGATATTTATTACGACCCTCCCTATCAAGAGTAGTATTACCGATTGTGGGAGTCCACTCAGGATAATTATCCATCCAACTACGGTGCTTATCATCTCTGATGATGCGGACCGAAAGCATTTCTGATTTCGTGAATACCGCTCGACACTTGGGAGAACTACTGCCCACTTTCACCACTGCCTCAGAGTCAGTAACACCCAAACGCCGAAAGTCTTTAGCGCAATCACCTTCCCAGTAATCGAACACATAACCTGGGTCTGATATAGCTCTCACGATTACTTCTTTTTCTGTTTTCAGATCGTCGCCGACATAGTAAAAATTTCTGCAGAATTGTCCTGTATTGAGTCCGAAAGATTTTTTGTCGCAATAATAATTAAAATCGTTGGTAACGATACCGGGGGTGTAAACGCGACCGCCTTCATTGATAGAAACGTCGATTATTGGCCCAAATGTTGCAGTGCAACGACGTTCTTGATCCATTTTCACGTTTACCTTGTAATCACCCCCCCCAACAGCGCAATCGCCACCCCAAAGCGAGCCATTACCCCAGCTTTGTCCAATTAAACTTAAAGTGAAGGGGGGATTCTTTTCTGTAAAAAAACCGCTACATTTCCTATTTTTAGGGTTTATCACGCCCAGATAGGTGTGCGAGTACTCGCCACAATCAATTCCTTCATACGGAAAATCATCGAGAAGATCTGATTTGACCGAACCCCAACCCGTGCCCCTGACATCAACGGAGAAGAGAAAAGTTCCCCGGCCGTTTTCGTATTCTTGGTATCCGCTGGTGCAGGCGGTTGCCGGACGCCGCCCACCATCAAAGTCAACACCTTCGACGAGCGGATGCGAACAACCGGATTGCACACCACGACCAAACGTAATCTCTTCGCCTACAAATATTTTGCCAGCGCTGAACGTAACGCGCACTCCTCCCATAGCGGCGATACTGTTGGGATGAGTGAAGCCGCAGTAGTCTCTTCCGTTATCGATATTGCCGCCTTTGTCAGTGATGCGGGAGGCACTATCAGGGCTACACCCATAATTTCCAAGCACTGAATTGGTGAATTCTGCACGACTACCTGGGAATGCTGTGAACACCGCTCTTTCAGCAGAATACACATTATAAAAGTTATAAAAAGTAGAGTTGATTGATATAAACGAACCTTTGTTTTGTACGTCGCGCAAAAGACTGTTGATCACCGTAAAAGTGCCGCCGTTATTTTCAATTTTTGATATGCAATCCTTGTTAAGAATGTTTCCGTTGCACGCTATGAAGTGCTCTCCGTCCTCGAACATGCTACTTCTTTTCATCTCCACAATGCCAGTATTGGAGATGTATGGAATATTACTTTGGTTAACCTTTAACGAACCCGTGTTAGAAATACCTGCGTTTTCCGGAGTTCTATGGCTCGCGCTGTTTGTGTGTGCGAATTTTTTACTGTAATTTACGTTATTTACTACAAGCGTCCCCCTGTTATGGATACTGGTATCTAGAGGTAAAGAGAAGTACTCTATAAAGAGGTCCATTTCGCTTGCAACGATCGGGTCTTTGGTTAGAGGCAATAATGTGACATTATTCAGCGTAAGCGTACCGCTGTTGTAAATATTGAGTCCTTGAGCTTGCAATTCATATCTAACATCCACACACTTTATGTCCGACTCCCAGTACCCGATACACCAACCCCATAGACACCAAGGGCTCTCTTCATAATGCCGTACCTTTTCATATTTCGCGCAATAACTACCGTCTTCTACCTTCGCTGGAAAGCGGCGCGACCCACCACCAATAGCGAGATTGTTAAGCGTCAGAGTGGCGCCCAAGACCTCAAACACCCTCGCTCTATACCCTTGAATGGTGACATTGCGGTTTCCACCATCAATGGTCAGGGGACCGGGTTGAGAGTAGGAACAAGGATTTCCAGCACCCGTGCTGTATCCTTTACTGACAATCAAGAGAGTTTCTTGATGACGCAACCTTTCGGTATGCCCGGTCGGCACATCAAACACAATGGTATTGCCAGAAGCATCGCCGTATCGGGCAGCCTTACAGATCGCATCTGACAAAGTACACGCCTTTGTATTGTCGTCCCAGCGACAAACTGTGTAGCTGCCATCATCAGCAGTGATGTATTGGGGGCTGACGGTAAACGTCCGTGCCTCCGCAAACGACGTCAGACCGAAAGTCAAACCTAAAGAAAGGAGTAACGTAGCGCATAGCGCGCTCGTACGGCGCAGAAGTAAGCGCAGGCTCTGTGGCTTTTTCGGCGATACCGACGCATCAAGAAAAAAAGCAGAGGCCGAAACCGCGCCGCCAAGAACGTGAAATAAAGACCGTTTCATTGGAATACTCCTTCTAAGAAAGATTGCTTTTGGGAAAGAACAGAAACGAAAAAGCCCCGCCTCTGGAGAGCGGCAGGGCCGAATTTTGAAAAACGCTGCGCGTTAGTTGTTAGTACAACAGAGGAGAGAGAATGTGTGTGTGTGTGTGTGTGTGTGTGTGTGTGTGTGTGTGCAGGAATCGTGCCAACGCTCAGAACAGGAGCATCCTTTCCTGAATATTTTTTGCACTAAAAAAGCAACCTTTTTCTGCACCACTTCCGCCTCTTGTTTTTAACCTGCCTTAACAAATTAGCCACACTTCATACGGAGCGATTCTATTTAAAACAATGTAAAAAAACAAGCGATAAATGACATCAGTGTTTTTGTTACAATCCTGTCGTCAAAAAGCAACAACCTCTCCTATTTGTCGGGGATTGGAGACAAGATGTGTGTCGATCCTCATAATCAAACAACCCGGTTACGCCACAATTCATTCCATAAGACACGAATTACGAAAACGGTTTTCGAAAGGCTGCCCTTAAAACATACCGCGCCGCCGCGCTTTTCTTCCCCCGCCCCAACCCTCCTCCACAAGCGGTGGAGGGTGTTTTGCAACTGCCTCTTGAAGGGAAGGAAACAAAACGATGCAACGCGGAAGTGTGTACAACTAAACAGTAAATGCTCTAAATGAAGCACGCCAAAGGTATTTCTGGTTGCGGCATGTCCAACATGCTTTGCCGTTATTTCGTCGGTTTTCCAAGCGCTCCTCCCAACGCTAAAGCGGTTTGGGTTTAATTGTGCACAGCAAACAACCCCATCCCCACCCCAGCCTTCCCTTTGAAGACATAGGTATCTACACAAGTATGGGAGTAGCCCCGAAGGGGCTTAATATGAGTAACCGTCGGTGGAGCGAGCATCGCGAGCGAAACCGGCGGAAAGCGAACATCCAACACTCCCCCAGCCCTGCAAGGGCTGAATAATGCCTGTTCAGCCCTTGCAGGGCTGGACGATGGTGCTGCCTGCCTCCGCCGGTTCCGCGCTCGCTACGCTCACGCTCCACCGACGGTTACTCATGTTGCGCGCCTGCGGCGCTGCTTGAAATGTGAGAAAAGAGCAGAGCACATGTCATCAGCGACCATGACGCAGCACTTGTGTAGATACCTATGCCTTGAAGGAGAGGGGACAAAGCGACGTAACGCGAAAGTGTGCGCAACCAAACAGAAAACGCTCTGGCATGTGGGGTGGGCAAAGGCCGTCAGGCCGTGCCCACCGTTAGTTGATGGTGGTTCTGCGCCCTGCGGCGCAGGGCGCAGAATGACGCGCTACGCTTTGCCCACCCGATTACGCCAGAAAACCATTCCACCTAACACCAACGCCAGCAGCACCAGCATCGACGGATGCAGCGCAGGAATACTCGCAAGGTTCGCGCTCATTGGCACTGGCCTCACCAGATAGCCGCCGATCCCTGCCGCTGTTGCCGCGTTATTGCTGGCATCACCGGCAAATTCCGCACCGAAGCTGTACGTTCCCGCATTGGGCGGCGTGAATGTGTAAGTCGCTACGCCGGCAGCGTCGGTCATTTCCGCTCCCACATTCACACCATCCACGATGAAGGTGATGGTTTGGTTTGAATTATCCGTCGCTCCGGCCAGTGTCACGGTCAGCGTGACGCTTCCAGGCAAGGTCATGGAACCCGCCGGAGAAGCGGCCAGCGCCAGCGTCGGAGATGCCGCGTTCACCACGTAGCCGTTGACCGGTGCTGCTGAGGCTGGGTTGTTGTCCGCATTGCCGGCAAATTCCGCACCGAAGCTGTGCGTTCCCGCATTGGGCGGCGTGAATGTGTAAGTCGCTACGCCAACAGCGTCGGTCATTTCCGCTCCCACATTCACACCATCCACGATGAAGGTGATGGTTTGGTTTGAATTATCCGTCGCTCCGGCCAGTGTCACGGTCAGCGTGACGCTTCCAGGCAAGGTCATGGAGCCTGCCGGAGAAGCGGCCAGCGCCAGCGTCGGAGATGCCATGCCTACTGTCAACAACGCAGAGTGGCTGGTGATGGTGATCTTGCCGGTACCGTCGCCGTTGACATCGGAAGCAGTCATCACGTTGCGGTATTGATGACCGCTCATAGCTAATGTTGTGGGAATCGTCGTGTAGTTGGACGTTGTTCCGCCTGCGCCGTCCGTCACATCGGCAAAAACGCCACCGGTGAAAACTTGCCACTGGTAAGCAGCGGCAGGCAGCCCGCCTGCCGCTTCGGTAAGCACAAACGCAAACGCGGCGGTTTGTCCCGCATTAACCGTCTGCGGCGAAGGATGGGCAAAGCTGGCGATGCCCGCTCCATCGCCGCCGATATGGCCACCCTGGCCGATAGCCGCACCGGCTCCGGTGGCGTTGCCTGGAACTGCCGGACCGCCGATGGCGGTGACTGTGCCGGTGGTGTTGATGGTGATGGATTCGACCACCGCCACCGACGCCGCCGCGAGACCCGTGCCGCCGGAACCAATACCGGCGCCGGAGCGGTTGGTGGCGTACCAAGCGTCGTCACCTCCGATGGCCGTCACGGTCGCAGTGCCAATGATCTCGATGGTGCCGGAGGTGTTAAGCAAGCCACCTCCACCCCCACCAATGCCCGCGCCTACGTCAGTGCCAATAGCCGTAATCGTGCCACCACTGATCGTGATCGTGCCGCCCGCGCCCAGGTAGCCACCGCCGATGCCCGCACCATCGCCGTCAGCGTTGACCGTACCACCACTGATCGTGATAACTCCGCCCGCGCCCTCCATACCTCCTCCGATGCCCGCACCGAGGTTGAGGCTTCTGGCCTTAACCTCGCCGTCGCTGATGGTAATAACTCCACCATCGCCGTTATAGCCACCACCAATACCGGCGCCACCATCGCCGTCAGCGTTGACCGTGCCGCCGTTGATCGTGATCACTCCGCCCGCACCATTTCTGCCGCCGCCGATGCCTGCGCCGCTACTGCCGCCACGAGCCGTGACTGTGCCGCTGTTGATGCTCAGCGCGCCTTCGGAGCTGTTGATCGCGGCGCCGAAGTTGGAGTTGGCGGCGGGCGAATTGAGAATATTTGCGCCGTTCGTAACGGTGAGTGTGCCGACGCTAGGCAAACTGCTGTCGGTGATGGTCAGCGTGACGCCCGGGTTGATCTTGATGCCGTTGGCGGTTGCGCCGGTTGGGGCATTCAGAGCAATCGTCAGCGCATGGCCGTTGAGATCGAGGGTGAGAGTGTGAGCAATGGTCAGCTGGGTAGCGCCGTTGATGTCGGCAGAGAGTCGGATGTCGTTCGCACCTCCAGCGCCAGCCGCAGTCTGCAAAGCGGGGTAAGTGCCAACAAGTGTTTGCGCCTGTGTAGACAGCGCGAGGAAGGCGAGGAAAAGAGCAAGAAAAAAAGCGGCGAAATTTTTGAGAGGAGTTATTGCCAAATGACTCTGAACGTAGAAGATCACGATGTTTCCTTTCTGAAGGGAACGAAGACTGTAAGGAAATGACACAGTTCAATACAAAAGCCCGGCTATTGTAATCCGCTTATGTTTTACGTAAAAGATTTTTTTCGCGGAACAGAAATAAAAAAGAGGGGGCAAGGCTTTTTCTCATGGCGGATTCCTGATAATTCCCATACAAATAACCACCACTTGTCCTTTACCTTGACGCCCAATCTCCAATACTTGATTTGCGCCATGAGGTATGTATTTCGTAAAATAATTGCGTATTTTATGCCCTGTTTTCATATTACGTGGACACGAGTTACTAAGCAATCATTTCCGACAACTCTCCACCTTTCCAAAATTTCCTCTCTCGCAAGCGTGAGAGTAAAAACGAAATGTCGTGGCTCCGCGTGAGGCCAAAAATGCGGGCAAGACGCCCACGCCCCACTCGGTTATCCCTGATATCATCGCTTTTACCTCCCACCCTCTTCCCAGACTTGCCATGCCTTCCTGTAACCCTCCCGCGAATACCGCGCTCCCGCCTCCCTTGTCACCTTTGTTGTCACCGCTGCTGACCATTCCGCAACTGCGCTCCATCGAAAAACGCTATTCGGGCGCCTCATTGATGCAAAAAGCCGGCGCCGCTGCGTTTCGCTTCATTGAAGCCCTGCCGAAAACGCCTGTGGATGGTCCCATCGTCATCCTCTGCGGGCCGGGCAACAACGGCGGCGACGGCTTGGTGCTCGCCCGCCTGCTGCGTGAACACGGCTTCTCTCCCTGCGTCATCGCTCCCGCGATCGACGCCTTGCCGCCGGATGCCGCCGAAGCGCTCGCCGAATTTCTCAACCGGGGCGGCACATTGCACACAACGCTCTCCGGCCTGCCGGATTTATCGAATTTGCCAAACCCGCCGCCGCCTGCGCTGATCGTTGACGCCCTGTTCGGCATCGGCCTGAACCGCGCTCCCGCTGCGCCTTTCAACAATCTCATTCGCTGGATCAACGATGCGCGCTCTGCCCACCGCGTTCCCGTTCTGGCGCTCGACATTCCCAGCGGGCTGGACAGCGATACCGGCGTCGCCCATACGCCCACCGTCTGCGCCACCGCAACACTCAGCTTCATCGCGCTCAAACCCGGACTGTTGACGCTCGATGGTCCCGATCATTGCGGCGAACTTCACATCGACACCCTCGACATCCCGCCCGAAGACCTCGAAGCGGATGCCCACGCCCTCCAGCGCCGTTTCATCGAAACCCATTTGCCCGCTCCCCTGCGCCGCCGTTTCCATAACGTTCACAAAGGCACTTTCGGCTGTCTGGGTATCCTCGGTGGCGCTTCCGGCATGGGTGGTGCGCCGTTGCTCGCCGGACGGGCTGCCGCGCGAATGGGCGCCGGCAAAGTTCGCGTCGGCTTTCTCGGCGACGCCCCGATCTTCGATCCCGGTTGTCCCGAATTGATGCTGCACCCTGCGCAAACCCTGCTGAAAATGCAACACGACGCCTGGGTCGTCGGTTGCGGACTTGGGATATTTTCTCCCGCGTCAGACATTCTGACGACCGCGTTCTCATTCGACACGCCGCTACTGCTCGACGCCGATGCGCTGACGCTGATCGGGCAGCACCCCGAATGGACGGCCCGCATCGCCGAGCGACACGCGCCCACCGTGCTCACCCCGCACCCGGCGGAAGCCGCCCGTTTACTGCAATGCGGCGCCGACGAAATTCAACGCGACCGTCCGAAAGCCGCCCGCGAAATCGCCCGACGCTATCGGGCACATACCGTGCTGAAAGGATGCGGCAGCATCATCGCCGATCCCGACAGTTCCTGGTGTATCAACACCACCGGCAACCCCGCGCTGGCGTTCGGCGGCAGCGGCGACGTTTTGACAGGAATGATCGGCGCACTGCTGGTGCAAGGCGCCGAAGCCTCGCTCGCGCTGCGCTACGCCGTGTGCCTGCACGGCGCGGCAGCAGATGCGTTGGTGGAAGAAGGAAAAGGCGCGCTGGGCGTCCTCTCGGACGAGATCATTCAGTCGGCGCTTGGGATGGTGCGTTCGGCGGTGTCGTAGGCGCTGGTGATGAGCAAAGCGAATCTTTAACCGCAAAGAGCGCAAAGAACGCAAAAAAAGAAGCCGTCATTCTGCGCGAAGCGTAGTCGCAGAATCCATAAAACAGGGCGCGATAAATCGCGCCCCTACGTTCTGATCCCTGACCTCTGATTCCATTCCCAATTCAATAGCGCATTAATTGTTTGCATATGTAAGAATGAAATCAAAACATAAATTATTGTACTATTGAAGTGAAAATGGAATGATCCCTGACGCCCCCCATCCCAGCCTTCCCCCGCACGCGGGGGAAGGGGCTTTCGTTCCTTCGCGGCTTCGCGGCTTCGCGTGAGGCTCGAAGTTCCTTCCCCTTCAAGGGGAAGGTTAGGATGGGGATGGGGTTCTCTGGATTCTGCGACGCCGCTTCGCGTCGCGCAGAATGACGCAATTATTTACCGCGCTTCCGCTTGAATATAAAAAACCGTCATTGCGAGCGAAGCGAAGCAATGACGCCGGTTTTTTCTCCAAGTTCTCCGCGTTCTCCTCGCTTCCGCGTGAGAGCAAAAAGGGTCGGTTTGAAATCTGCCCCATACGCGCAGAATGACGGCTTTTTTCTTTGCGCTCTTTGCGTTCTTTGCGGTGAAATGGTTTTTCTGATTCCTGACCTCTGCCCTCTGCCCTCTCACGCCGACTTTGCCTGCCTCATCATGTCGGGAATCGGCAACGTCCGCCCCACCGCCATGGAAATCTGGCTCAGTGTTTGCATCAGCATCGTGAATTCCGATGGCGATAGCGCCTGATCGGCATCGCACCAGGCATCGACCGGCGACGGGTGGACTTCGATCAACAATCCATCCGCGCCCGCCGCTACCGCCGCGCACGACAGCGCCGGCACCATCCAGGCTTTGCCTCCGGCGTGCGATGGATCGACGATCACCGGCAAATGTGTCTCGCGTTTCAGCACCGGTACCGCCGTCACATCGAGCACGTTGCGATACGCCGTTTCAAACGTGCGAACGCCGCGTTCACAAAAAATAATTTTGTGGTTGCCGCCGGCGGCGATGTATTCGGCGGCCATCAGCCATTCGTTAATCGTCGCGCTCAATCCGCGTTTCAGGATCACCGGCACATTGACCCGTCCCAGTTCTTTCAACAGATCGAAGTTCTGCATGTTGCGCGCGCCGATTTGAATCACATCGACGCCGCGATCAAGAAAGGTGTCGAGCATGCGCACGTCCATCAATTCGGTCACGATCGGCAGACCGTGCGGCGCTGCGGCTTTCTTCAGCATGTCGAGCCCTTCCACGCCCTTCCCCTGAAACGCGTAAGGGCTGGTGCGAGGTTTGAACGCACCGCCGCGCATCATTCGCGCACCGGCGCTTGCCACCGCCGCCGCCGACTCGCGCATCTGCGGTTCGGTTTCCACCGAACACGGCCCGGCGATCACCTGTAGCTCCCGACCGCCCACTATCACACCGCCGACATCGATCACCGTGCTGGCGTGGTGCCATTCCCGCGCCACCAGTTTGTACGGTTTCAGAATGTGCAGCGAACGCTCCACACCCGGCAACGTTTCAAACGCTTCGGGTTCGAGTTTGCGTTCATCGCCGACCGCCCCGATCAGGGTACGCTCGGTGCCGCGCGAGATATGCACATCCAAACCGTTTTCACGAATTTTGGCTTCTACGCGGGCAATCGCTTCTTCACTTGCGCCAGGTTCCATAACAATAATCACTTTAAGACTCCTTATCAGCGTTAATTAAGCTCTGAAAAAAAGTCGGGCGGCCTATGAGGGCCGCCCGACTTTGCAATATGTTCAAGAAAATTTCTCTCTACTCAATGCCTTCGACAGCCCTCGCGTATGATGGGTAATAAAAATAGAAATACGCGTACACGGTTTGCGTACGCCAGTCGAACGAGCAGAAAAGAGAATGTTGCAGATCCATGAGCGGCAGTATAACCGCGCTTTTCAGAAAAAAGCCAGCCGATTCGTGCTTTGGAAAAAAAATTTAAGTGACCATGCAAGAAAAGCCACAATGCTGCCACCCCAAAGCCGAAACCTTTGCAAAAGCGAAAAACGTCGCTATCTTGTTGTTTTTAAAGGATAAGGTGGTGCCCGGAACCGGACTCGAACCGGTACAGCCTTGCGGCCGAGGGATTTTAAGTCCCTTGTGTCTACCTATTTCACCACCCGGGCGGGACATTTGGGAACAATGAATTGGCGGAGACGGAGGTATCTGGTTTTGGCTACAGAGCTTGCTTTGTTGCCGATTTACGTCCGTCCCCCGCTGATTCCCCTGCTTCTTTGTCTATCAAATACGCGGCGTTGTGCGCATTGCGTACTATACCTCAAACCCCATCAACGGGTTGATATTGAAAACCGGCTCCACATACTCGCCATCGATGTTCCGTCCCATCAGCTTGTAGCCAAGCAGCACACGCAGGCAGACGCCGGAATCGCCCCACTGCCTGACATGATAATACATCGGGATCACCTGCCCGTCGTCAAACACGAGAACGCGCCGGAAAGTCCCGGAGTACCCGCGCCCGTCAAACGCGGAATCGCGGTTGGTTGTGTACGGATCGCCGCTCTCGATCACGATAAACCGCCGACCGGCCAGCCTCACAGCACCGTATCGCTTTGTGAAGTTGTAGCACGGATTTCGAACGGCGAACCAGATAAACCGAGGCCAAAAGCCGGTATGCGCGCCGTCGTGATAATGAACCGTCCGCCAACCGTCGTCAGAATCGCCGTCCTTGTCGTTGCCCCACCACCACGCCCATCGCGGCAGATGGTTATCGGTCATGCACAGCACAGCCACCGGGACGACAACAAGCCCTACGGCGGCCACGCACAGCATGATCAGCATGTGGGCGAACGACCGCAGATACGCCAGAAAGATTTTCGTTTTCATCATAGTTTCGGTCTTCCTCCAAAAACGGCCATCGGGTTGTCTGTCTCACCCTTGATCAGCAGCAACGTCCCCTCGACCGTTTTATTGATCTGCCCAGCCGGGTAGTGGAACAGGGCTCCCGCTACATTGTTTGCCGACTTGAACATCGGAATTCCCGGTTCGCCCTCTTTCGCCACATGTTGCATAAGTTTCGTGGAGTCTCCGAAAAAGCGCAGCGCCGCCGGTCCTGAATAGCCCGCGCCGTAACCCGTTCCGGTGAGCGCCGCCGCCGCCGCGCCGAGCTCCCGTGTTACCGGATTGAGCGCCAGCAAGAAGCTCAGTTGCTCGTTAACCATTTCCGCGAACAGGTCATCGTCACTACCGACCTTGCCGAGCATGGCGTTAATCAGCAAGTCAGCCATCGCTGGCACCATGAATATCAACAGGTAGTCGTTCGCCAGCCGGAGCACGTCCATCGGGCTATGGAAATTCGTTCTGCCCGTCGCTTCCATGCCGACTTGCAGCGTCGTCGAGAAGAACGAATAAAAGTTCGTGAACAGCTTCCACATTGGATCGCCGCGCTGGATCGCCGCCAAGTCTTTCGTCATCCCGCTGGATTGCGACGTGATGACCGCCTGATCGGCCAGCGCCACGAGCTTCGCCCCATTCAACGACCCATCGCTCATCAAATTCGCTGGATCGGCGGCGGCCTTCTGGTACGCGCCAAGCCATACAGGATAGTCCACCATCGCTTGCGTTTTCTGGATCAGCCAGAAATGGCTCGCGTCAAAAATCTGTTTGGCGTCCGACTTCCCGTAATAAAGCCGATTCACGACGTCGTTGATCTCGCGGTTCATCGTGCGGGCGCGATTACGCATGAATTCGCTCTTGCCGTTCACCTCGTCCACCTTTGCGAGCATGTGCTCCGGTGTGCCGTAGAATTCGCCAAGCCCGCGCGCGATCCATTCGCCGCCCGTATAAACCGCCGCGTTCGTGATCCCGAAAGGCTGCAACAGCGCAACGCGCAAATTCCACCCAAGACCGACCACCGTCGATCCGTTGCGCAGATGCACCAGCGCTTTCTCGAACGGTGTGTTGTACGTTGCGCCATCACCTTTCGCAATATCACCCATTGCTTTTTTCATCGCCTGCAGTTTTTCAGACCCGAAGCGCTCCGATATCGTCGGCCCCAAAGACCGCATCAGCTTGTTGGCGTCGATCAGCCATTCGTGCCATGAAAGATCGTGGATCATCTCATTGACCGCCGTGGCTATCACGTCCGGCGACAGCGCCAGTTTTTGACCCCTCACCTCATGGGCGCGGGTTTTCGTATAGCTGCGCCGCGTGGTTGCTGCCGTGTAGGCGTCCTGCATCATCTCTTTGGCGCGCTGCGCCGCGTCCACCTTCAGCGCCAACGCGGACTGGTTCGGATCGTACTTTATCGGGAAATAGCCGCCGCGCATCTCCACCGTCTCTCCGGTTTCCAGCGTCACCGTGAACGGCGCCGGTTCAACCCATTCAGGTTCCTTGCCGTAAACGCGACGCTCTTTCGCAGCCACCTCTGGGCGGTAACCCTCAAAGAAATCCCACAGCGCTTGCACGTAATTAAGCTGCTCCTTCGTCAGCGAGCGCAACACCGGCGCCACCTGCTCCGGTGTCCATCCGTAGCCGTCAAGCAAACGCTGCCGGTTGCCTTCGTTTCCATAGTTCAGCGCGATAGAGATTTTCTCTCCGAGATTCAGGCTGCGCCCAAGCGTCGGAAAGAAAACCCCCTCGCCGCCCATCTTCTGCCCCATGAGCGGTTTTGCTATTTCGCGCAACCGCTTGCTCGCCTCGGCGCGCATCGTCACCTCTTTGTTGCCAGCGTCGTTCATCGTGCGCACAAAGGCGTCCCACAGAGGTCCGCCGTCTCTGTAGCCATCAAACTCGCGCACCAGACTGTAAATCGCACGATGCGACGCCGCCGCCCGCTTCTGCCAGCTTTTGAGTTTGCTCCTGAGCGTATTTCGCACAGCGTTATCGACCGGCGGCTCGCCCTTCGTCGCCTCGGCCATTCGCTCCTTGATGGTGTCAACGGTCGCTTTGAAGTCGCGGTTTTCAGCCTTCGTCAGCAGCCTGTTCTTCAGCCGCCCAAGATGCTCCACCTGCCGCACCGCGTCCCGCAACCCGAAGAACTGCTCGACCGTCAGATTCGTATAATGCGTCTTGTTGGCTTCCGCGATAAGCCACGGCGGGATGGTGGGCATCACCTTTTCCCGTTCGTACTGCGCCTCGATCCATTCTGCCAACGATTCGCGGTTGTCCACCATCCGCTGACTTTCTTTGCGGAAGCGGAAACGCTCCAGCATCTTGTCGATCTGGTCTCGGTATTCGGCGTCTATCTTCGGTGTATCGCGGTCGAACTTCCGAAAATACGCAACACCTTTTTCGACCTCGCCCTTCACGCGAAACGCCTCTTTCGCTGCGTAGCGGTGCAACGTTTCATTGCGCTTGTGTGCCGCCGCTTCGGCAGTGTTGCCTTTCCGGTAGGCTTCTGCGGCTTTTTTCGCCGCCTTGTCCGCCGCCTGAACGAAGCGCGCCGGATTCAGATTGCGAATCTTCGCCCGTTGCGTAATCTCTTTGGCGTACAGCTTCGCCGCAGCCGTCGTAACGCTTCGCCTGCCAAGCGCCTTGTCAAGCGCTGCCGCCTCGGTCGCCGCCATCTTCGCTCGCAGCTCGTTGTGGATCGCCTCATCCGCAGCGCGACTGACAGCATCCGGCGTCGCCAGATCGCCGTGCCGCTCCAGCATCAGCGCGTCGGTTCGCGCCTCGACAGCGCCCCGCGGCGGTTCAGCGTTCAATAGCGCGCGCACCATCGCGTCGCCCGAATCAAAACCCCACTCCGCCACCATCGCGTCCGCCGCCACGTTCGGATGCAGCCCGTCGGCAGCCGTCATCCGGCGCTCTTGCAACAGCGCGATTTCCGTAGCCGTGTATCCCATCTCACGCAAAGAACCGATGTCAAGCCGACCGGCGCGCAACGCCGACGGACTGACCACCTGGTCGCCCGCCCGCGCCGACATCACATTGCGGTAATCAACCGCCGTCGAAAACTGTGGGCTTCCGATCAATTCGTTCTGAAATGCCGCCTCAAAATCCGTCAGCGAATGTTTGCCGTGGATGTCCGTCGCCAAATACCCAAGATTCGCCAAAGCCTCCGCCATCGTGTCCAGCGTCAACCCGCCATTTGCACGAATCACCGGCTTGCCGAAAACAGGCTGCGCGATCTTCTCCGTCGCGTCGATACCCCATTCCGAAACCACTTGCGCGCGGTCCAGTCCGCCCAGCTTGGCAATCGCCGTGAATATCGAATCCCGCGTTTGATCCACCGCTTCGCTGGTTGGCTTCTCAATGCCCGGCAGCGTATCCTCCGGCGTCATCTTGCGCGTGAAAAACGCCCATGCCTGATACACCGGTTGCGACATCACCTCCGTCGTCGCCTCCATGTTGGCGAGACGCCGAAGCCCAGCCGCTTCCTTCTGCAAGCGCATCACCTCGCGTCCGTGCGCATTGTGAAACCAGCGCGTATTCCGCAAGCTGCGCGCCTGTAGTGCCTGAACCGCATCCTCCGTCGCATCGCGGTTCATCGCCTGATAATCGGCGAACTCCGCCGACGTCATACCGGCTTGTTCGGCCGTCTCGAACATTGGCTGCATCTGTCGCGCCTCTTGCGCGATCTGGATTTGCTGTTCGCTTGCCAGCATCCGATCCATCACGCCGCGCACCTCGTCTGAAAGCTCGACCTTCTCCAGATAATTCTTGTAAACCTCTACCAACCATGCGCGGAACCGCTGGAAAAGCCCCTGCATTTCAAGGTTTGGCGCTTTCCCTTCATACAAATACTTCTCGAACGCGCGGGCGAACTTCTCGTGATACGACCGTTTTTCCTCGAACGCCAGCGCGTTCCATGTGTCCAAATCCTGAACGCCGAAATCCTTGAGCAGCACGTTCATGTCGTTGACGATGGTCAACTCACCGGCGGTTAGAGCAACGCCGGACGCCGCTTTGGCGGCCAGAGCGTTCGCCAGCCGCGCGTGGTTTTCAAGGAAATAGTGGCCGGTCTCGTGCAGAACAGTGGACAAATTCGCGTCCTTGCCGAGCGCCGTCGTAAACGTGTTTGGATCGAACGCGCCGAGCGGGTTGGTATCGCTTTTCTGGCCGAATTTTCCAGAAAACCATTTCTTTGCTTTGTCTGTCAGCGTTGGCAAAGGGTCAGATTGATAGAATTTATCACCGTATTTCTTGACAAGATGATCGCGCAACGTTATAGTTGCTTTAGCTCTTGTCTTTGCCCCAGCGGAATTAGGCCGCACTTGGCGGAGAGCCAAAGCCCTCGCTTCGGTGAGGGCTTGTCCATTTCTAGCGTAGATTTTTGCGCCATCCGTCTCGCTTGCCTTACGCACCGCTAGGGCTACGCGCTCTTGTCCTGTGATACCTTCGTTGTTGTGTATTGGCGTTATCGTACCGATACTTCCATCACGGTTAACGCCAACAATGATTGGCTCCCCCTTCTCCGTCGTCGCATCAACGACAACCCGCAGATCCTCTCTGTACGGATAAACAAAAAGAGGGTCATGCAACAACCGCGGTATGTTCGCCACAAAGTCCGCCGTAATCTCTGGATGCGCCGCTATGTGATGAACGTCGTTCCTCGACAAAGCAAGCTTGTCGGCCACCCCGAAATACCTGAGCGCAGTCGGAGTATCCATCGTCGGCACATAGCTTCGCGGTTGGTTCTTCAACCGTCCAAGCGCCCTGTGCCAATTTTGTGTCGCCTGTTCCAGTGAAACAGGTGGTTGCTGTTGCGCGAACACATCTCCACGGACAACCTCTGCAGCTACAAACTTTTTCCCATACTCCGCGAAAAACGCCTCCGGCGTCATTCCGAGATGGTGTCCAACCACCGTTGAATAGCTTGCGAGAAAGTCCGCATACGCCGCGTTCACATCCGGCGTGAAACGCCTGAGCGCGTTCAAATCGTTCAACACCGTCTCGCGCACCTTCGCCCGCGATTCGACAATCGGATCGGGTAAATCCATTTCCGCCAGCGCGTTCTCGATCTCCGCCATGATCGTCGCCTCGGCGCCGCTTTCGCGCAACGCCCGACCTTCGGCGGCGCTCAGCCCATCAGGATCGACCTTGACAAGATCGTACAGCGGCCTCAGTTGCGGGTTCAGCGCCGCCGCCATCACCAGGTCAGCCGTGTCGCGCCGCCGTCAGCAACAAAAACTCCAGCGCTCGCGCCGACATCGCGGAACCGTCCCGTATCGCTTTGAAAAACACCGGAACATCCTGGTACGGCAACGCCCGAAAACACCCCTTCCGCTTGCTTTGGCGCAGCGACCGCCTAACCGCACTGGCCGGATTCGCGGGCGCCAAGCCGTGCAACATCGCGTAATCGAACACCGTTTCGAGCCGCTGCCGAACACGTCGGGCGGTCTCAGGAATACTCGCGTAAAGGGGCTGAAGCGCGTCCAACAAAGCACCGGCCTGCACACGGTCAATGCGCTCATTCAATAACGTCTGCGGGATGTGCTGCTCGATGCTGTTGATCCACTGTCGCGCATGCTTCGTTGTACGCACCGGTTCTACAAACCGCGCATGATAGCTCCGCACAACGGCCAGTGTCGTTCGTTGACGATCCGGGACGGCGGAGACCGTCGAGCGTCGCTCCTCACGCGCTGCGTTTTTCTCATCTAACGGATCGACGCCGGAGCGAACCTTCGCCCGCGCATCGGCGGCCAGACGGCGCGCCTCAGCAAGCCCGACCAGAGACAGCTTCCCCAGCCCGGTTTCGCGTGTCTTCCCGTGGATTGAATACCGAAACACCCAGGAGCGGTGCGCGCCGCGCACCACCAGCGACAACCCGTCACCGTCACAGTGCTTGCCGTCGCCGAGCTTTTGACACGCTGCCGCCGTCAACTTTGCCATGCCGTCCCCCGCCAATCCCCCGATTTTGTGCCGGATTAAATGATACAGCCTCGCACGTCGCCGGACAATACCGGACAATCTTTTTAATTAAATCATGGGGTTGTTTGGATTCCGGTTTACCAAACCGGACGAAAGCGGACGGTAAAAAACAATGAATTGGCGGAGACGGAGGGATTCGAACCCTCGATGCAGGTTTTGCCCGCATGCTCCCTTAGCAGGGGAGTGCCTTCGACCTCTCGGCCACGTCTCCGTGAAGAAGGCTGGATTCTACTGGCAAGCTCCGCCTGCGTCCAGCCTTTTCGGTTTTAGTTGTTTACGCCGGTGCTTTATCCAGGTCAAACGCCTTGTGCAGAACGCGCACCGCCAGTTCAAGGTATTTTTCCTCGATGACGACGGAAATTTTGATTTCCGATGTCGAGATCATCTGGATGTTGATTCCCTCGGCGGCCAGCGCTCGAAACATCTTCGACGCGATGCCCGCGTGGGTGCGCATGCCGATGCCGACGACGGACACTTTGCAGATGTTCTTGTCGCCGAGGATGGTGCGCGCCTTGAATTTTCCGGCGTCGTGTTCGCGGTTGAGAACGGCAAGCGCCTTGTCGAACTCGGTATTGTTGACGGTGAACGAGAAATCGGTGTGGCCGGATTCGCCGATGTTTTGCACGATCATGTCAACGTCGATGTTGGCGTCGGCGATCGGCCCAAGCAGCGCGTAGGCAATACCGGGACGGTCTTCGACGCCCATGATGGATATTTTGGCTTCGTCGCGCGCGTAAGCGATGCCCGAAATGATGGCTTCTTCCATTCCTTGATTCTCCTCGTAAGTAATAAGCGTACCGGGAGCGTTCGACTCGGGATCGTCGAGCGATGAGAGCACGCGCAATTTCACTTTGTATTTTCCGGCAAATTCGACGGAGCGAATCTGCAAAACTTTGGACCCCAGGCTCGCCATTTCGAGCATTTCCTCGAAGGTGATGGTGTCGAGCCGCCGCGCTTCGGAAACGATGCGCGGGTCGGTGGTATAAACGCCATCGACGTCGGTGTAAATCTGGCATTCGTCGGCTTTCAACGCCGCCGCCAGCGCTACTGCCGAGGTGTCGGAACCGCCGCGCCCGAGCGTCGTCACGTTGTCGTCTTTGTCAACGCCCTGAAAACCGGCGACGATAACGATGGTTCCATTGTCCAAATCGCGGTTGATATTGCCGCGGTCGATGTCGAGAATGCGCGCTTTGGTGAAGGCGCTGTCCGTGTGAATGCGCACCTGACCGCCGGTATAACTTCTCGCCTTGTAGCCCATTTCCTGCAACGCAATCGCCAGAAGGCCGGTCGTGACTTGTTCGCCGGTCGAAGCGATGACGTCGAGTTCGCGCGGATCGGGTTGGCCGGACAGTTCTTTGGCCAGTCCCAGCAATCGGTTGGTTTCACCGGACATGGCGGAAACGACCACCACCATCCGATGCCCTTGTTTCGCGTGGTGCGCCACGCGACGGGCTACGTTGCGGATGCGCTCCACCGAGCCCACCGAACTGCCTCCATATTTCTGGACGATTAACGCCATGATTGATTCACTCTGTGAAGTAAGTTATTAGTTTGTTCTTTGCTCTTATCGTGTCAGAGCGTTTTAAACACCAGTGTCGCATTGGTGCCGCCAAACCCGAACGAGTTTGACAGCGCCGCATGAATTGTCCTCTTGCGCGCGACATTCGGTACGAAGTCCAGATCGCATTGCGGGTCGAGGTCGGTCAGGTTGATCGTCGGCGGCGCGATCTGATCGCGCAACGCCAGAATCGTGAAGATCGACTCAATGCCTCCGGCTGCGCCCAGCAGATGGCCGGTCATCGACTTGGTCGAACTCACCACCAGATTGTTCGCATGCGCGCCGAACGCGGCTTTCACGGCACGGCATTCGGCGATATCGCCCAGCGGCGTCGAAGTGCCGTGCGCGTTGATATAGCCGATATCCTCAGGCTGGAGTTTTGCGTTTCTGATCGCGGTCAGCATGCTGCGTCGAGCGCCATCGCCGTCGTCCGGCGGCGCGGTGATGTGATGGGCGTCGGCGCTCATGCCATAGCCCGCCAGTTCACAATAAATTCGTGCGCCGCGCGCTTTGGCGTGCTCCAGTTCTTCCAGCACCAGCACACCGGCGCCCTCGCCCAGCACAAAACCGTCGCGCCCGCTGTCCCAGGGACGGCTCGCCGCTTGCGGATCGTCATTGCGCGTGGACAGCGCCCGCATCGCGCTGAAGCCGCCGATGCCCAGTTCGCTGACCGTGGATTCCGCCCCACCGGCAATCATGATGTCAGCGTCGCCGTATTCGATCAGCCGCGCCGCTTCGCCGATGCTGTGGTTGGCGCTCGAACAGGCCGTGACGATCGACAAATTCGGCCCTTTATAGCCGAACTCCATCGACACCAGACCGGAAGCCATGTTGATGATGGAGCCGGGCACAAAAAACGGCGTTACTTTGCGAACACCGCCGTTCAAAAAAGTAGCGACCGTGCTTTCGATATACGGCAAGCCACCGATTCCAGCGCCGATGCTCACGCCAGCCCGTTCTTTGTCGATGCTGTCGTTGTCCAGACCGGCGTCACGCACGGCTTCGATGGACGTCGCCAGCGCGTAATGCACGAACGTATCGTAGCGACGCGCTTCTTTGGGCGCCAGATACGGCTCCACATCGAAGCCCTTGACCTCTCCGGCGATGCGCACGGGAAATGTGGAAGCATCGAAACGGGTGATCGGAACGATACCGGAACGACCGGCAAGAATATTGCTCCATGCCGCTTCCAGGCCAATCCCCACCGGGGACACAATCCCCATCCCGGTTACGACGACACGACGCTGTGACATGAGTGAATCCTCTTGAAATCAAACAAAAGCCGCGCCCGCGCTCTGCTTGACGGCAAAAGCGAAGAACACGGCCCTGAAACGTAGCCCTCCGCAGAACGCGGAGCGTGTCTGCCCGAACGGACAGCGGCCACGTTGTTACTGCTTCAGATGAGCGTTGATGTACTCGACCGCCTGCTGAACCGTCGTGATCTTTTCGGCGTCCTCGTCGGGAATCTCCGTCTCGAACTCCTCTTCGAGCGCCATCACCAGTTCAACAACCGCCAATGAATCGGCACCCAGATCCTCGGTAAACGAAGACTCATTCTTGATGTCGTCCTCTTTGACATCCAGTTGCTCGGCGACAATTTTTTTCACACGTTGCTCAATGCTGTTCATCGATTCGCCCCTCTCGGGAATAAGAAAGTAGAGATTTTACCAGAACCTTTTAAAGTTTCGCGCTTGGTTTTTTTTACTCACCACCGCGCCCCTCAATACGCCTATGTCACACCCTCGTTTCGCATACCATCGCCCCTCAACTTGCCGTCAAAACGCGCTATTTCCGCCATACCGGGTTTTTTGACCGTTCACGCCATATACATGCCGCCGTTGACGTGAAGCGTCACGCCGGTCACATAACCCGCGCGCGGGCTTGCCAGAAAACCAACAGCATGGGCAATATCGGCCGCATCGCCCAAGCGTCCCACCGGCACCATTTTCAGCAACGCTTCCTTCTGCGCTTCCGGCAGCGATTGCGTCATGTCCGTGTCGATGAAGCCGGGCGCCACACAATTGACCGTGATCCCCCGACTGCCCACCTCCTGCGCCAGCGACTTGGAAAAACCGATCAGCGCCGCCTTCGCCGCCGCATAATTCGTTTGACCGGCGTTCCCCATCGAACCGACCACCGAACCGATCTGAATGATGCGCCCAAAACGCGCCTTCATCATCCCGCGCAACACCGCGCGCGACAAGCGGAACACCGCCTTCAAATTCGTGTCCATGATCGCGTCCCACTCCTCGTCCTTCATCCGCATCAACAGATTGTCGCGGGTGATTCCCGCATTGTTGACCAGAATAGACGGCGGCCCGCCGCACAGCTTTTCAAACTCACCCAACACCCGCTCGACGCCTGCTTCGTCCTTCACATCCAGCACCATGCCGGCGCCGGTATAGCCGCCCTCTTTCAGATACGCCGTAATTCCGGCCGCACCCGCGTCACTCGTCGCCGTACCGACCACGACAGCCCCGGCAGCCGCCAACTCCAGCGCAATCGCCCGACCAATACCGCGCGTCGCGCCGGTCACCAAAGCGCGTTGTCCCGCCAAATCCTGTGCCTGCATTCGTTTCTCCTGAATAGAAACGTTATTTTAACCGCAAAGAGCGCATGGAACGAGTAGCCCGGATAAGCGAAGCGCCATCCGGGAACCCAAAAACATGATTTAACCGCAAAGAACGCATAGAAGCATTCTCACGCGGAGGCGCGGAGATAACAAACAGGGCGCAATAAATCGCGCCCCTGCGTTCTGATTCCTGACCTCTGACCTCTGATCCCTGATATCAAACGTCGCTCAACCCCAAAACATCTTCCATCGTATAGATGCCGTTGCTTCCTTCAACGCGCCGCGCGGCGACGAACTGCGCAGCACGCAGCGCCCCGACCGCGAAGTTGCGGCGCGATCCGGCGCGGTGTGTCAGTTCCACGCGCTCGCCGTCGCCGCAGAACAACACGGTATGTTCGCCGACGACATCGCCGCCGCGCAGGGTGGCGAAACCGATGGTTCCCGTCCGACGTTCGCCGCACATGCCTTCACGCGCATAGACCGCCGCCTCCGCAAGCGTGACGCCCGCGCCTTCGGCGGCGGCTTCTCCGAGGCACAGCGCGGTTCCCGAGGGCGCATCGACTTTGTGTTTGTGGTGGATTTCGACGACTTCGATGTCGTAGCCGCTCAGGCGTTGCGCCGCCAGCCGCACGAGTTTCAGCATCACGTTGACGCCGACGCTCATGTTCGGCGCGACGACCATCGGCACACGACGCGCCAGTGACGCGAGTTCGGCTTTGTCCGCTTCGCTCAATCCTGTGGTTCCGACCACCAGCGCGCAGCGATGATCGGCGCAACAACGCGCATGCCGCAAGGTTCCTTCCGGTCGCGTGAAGTCGATCAGCACGTCCGATTGCCGCACCGCCGCTTCAATGTCGTCTGTAATCAGAACGCCCGACACTTGCCCGATCGCAGCGCCCGCGTCACGCCCCAAGAGCGGCGATGCTTCCTGCTCAAGCGCGGTGGTCAGCACGAACGACGCCGGCGACGCCAGCGCTCTTTCGAGCAACATTTGCCCCATCCGTCCGCCCGCGCCGGCAATGGCGACCCGTACTGGCGTCGATAACACCGTTCCCATTATTTTTCATCTCCAAACCAGCGAAGCATCCGGGTGAAAAATCCCTCGTCGTACGCCGACGGATCACCCGGCAAGGTTCGCGTTCCGGCGATCCGGTTCAGCTCGATCTGCGAGACGGGGGCATCATCGCCCTCCCAGCGTTCCAGTTGATCGTCTTTGAAGAAAACGACGAATTGTCGACGCTCGATTTCTTTGCCGTTCTTGGTGTAGGAATAAACATAGTCCCAGCGATCGGCGTGAAAAGCGCTCGCCATCAGCGGCGTTCCCAGCGCCGTGCGCACTTGCTGGCGCGTCTGCCCGACTTTCAGCTTTTCGACCATGTCCTGCGTCAGGTAATTGCCCTGGTTGATGTCCAGTTTATAGACGCCAAGCTGGCGAACATCCGGCAGGTAGGTGTTCATCGTCGAGCATCCGGCCAGACAGAAAAACAGGGCGACCCCGCAAGTTCGCATTAGCAACGTGAAAGAAAGAGGCAATTGTTTCATGCGGTACTCGATAGGAATTGGACGTAAGAGCGGTTATTATAGCCGTACTCTGCGCAGCATCCAGCACCTTCCAATGACGACGACACCGCAAGACCTCAACGAACGGGGACTCAAAGCCACACTGCCGAGGCTTCGCATCATTCGGCTCTTCGAGACCTCGCGCGATTGTCATATGACAGCGGAGGACGTTTATCGCCGCCTGAAAGAGGACGGGCTTGACATTGGTCTGGCGACCATCTACCGCGTGCTGACCCAGTTTGAACAGGCCGGATTGCTGCTGCGCCACCACTTCGAATCCGACAAAGCCGTTTACGAAATCAACCGCGGCCACCACCACGACCATATCGTCTGCCTGCACTGCGGCAAAGTCGAGGAATTTTTCGACGCCGAAATCGAAAAGCGGCAAAACGAAATCGCGCAGGAAAAAAACTTCGAAGTCGTCGATCACGCGCTTTACCTCTACGGCTACTGCGCTACCGGCGACTGCGCCGAGCGACGCAGGGCTGAAAGTGACGAGGGTTGACTGTCGCACAGCGCCATTGCGCGGAACGCGGGTTCCTTCCCCTTCAAGGGGAAGGCTGGGGTGGGGATGGGGTTATCAGGAATCAGAGGTCAGGTATCAGGGCGTAGGGGCGCGATTGATCGCGTCCCATTTGTTCTCACGTGGAGACGCGGAGAACGCGGAGAAAAGTGGAGCGCGGGCGTCCCGCCCGCACCCAACACCGATGACGGACAAGGGCGCGTTGGTTTCGATCAAGAAATGGCTGGAAGAAAACGGAGTGATAACGTTTGTTAAATCATGGTGTTATGGCAATTCCCGCTGTTTTTTTTAGATGAATTCCTGCCGCCCCTCAACCAACCTCCCCCAACGATTATCCGGCTGCTATCATATCCAGCTCATCACTTCTCAAAAATCGTTTTCTTAATCGGAGGCTCGTTATGAACAGGATTCGTGCTTTAGCGTTTGCATTCGTTTTTACGTTTTCGTTGGGTTGTCACGCGGCTGACGGGTTTTCCCTGAGCAGTCCCACGGTCAAGGCCGAAAGTCAGTTGACCAACGATCAGGTTTTCAATGGTTTCGGCTGCGAGGGGAAGAATATCTCTCCTGCCCTTGTCTGGAAGAATGCGCCGAAAGGCACCAGGAGTTTTGCCGTCACGGTGTATGACCCCGACGCGCCGACCGGTTCGGGATGGTGGCACTGGGTTGTCGTGAATATTCCGGCGACAGTCACCAAGCTCGACGAGGGCGCCGGTGATCGCTCCGGGAAAAGCTTGCCGGAAAAAGCGATGCACATCCGCACGGACTTCGGGTATGCCGGTTTTGGCGGCGCGTGCCCGCCCAAAGGGGACAAGCCGCATCGCTACATTTTCACTGTTTTCGCGCTGAAAACCGAGAAGCTCGATCTGCCGCCCGATGCAACCGCTGCGCTGGCGGGTTTCATGATTCACGGAGAAGTGATCGCCAAGGCCAGTTTCACGGCTTATTACGGGCGCTGAACGCGAAAGACGTGAACCACGAAAAACACGAAGGCCACGAAAAAAATCTTGCCTCTTTTTCGGACAGGCTGAAGCTTTCAAGTGCGTTATGGCACTTTTTACTTTTCGTGTCTTTCGTGGTTAAAACAAACATGGACAGCAAGCGCTTATTTGTCGCGCTCTGGCCTTCTGCCGCCGTTCAACGCGAATTGGCGGCGGTCGTGGCGGACGAACCGCGCGGGGTTCCCGTGCGGTCGGAAAACCTGCACCTGACGCTGGCGTTTCTGGGAAACAGCAACGCACAGCAAGAAGCCTGTTACCGACGTGCGCTTGCGAGTCTTGCGTTCACGCCGATCATGCTGGACATTCACCAGATGGGTTTCTGGCGGGAGCCGCGTATTCTGTGGACGGGGCCGAAGGAAACACCTGCGGCTCTGATCGCGCTGGTTGAAAACCTCCATGCGCTGTTGCAGTCCTGCGGATTTGTTCCCGACACCCGCCCTTTCCGTGCGCACATCACACTGAAACGCAAATACCCCGGCCCTGCTCCGGATTGGGGCATGCGGCCACCGGTGCGCTGGCTTGCTGACACTGTGGCGCTGGTGTGGTCACAAAGTACGCCGCGAGGCGTCAGTTACCAACCTTTGTTGAAACAGGTATCAGAGATCAGGTAAACGAAAATCTTTTAACCAGGGAAAACACGAAAATTTCATGAGCCATCATTCAACACCAGCCCCCGCTTCTCTGCTCGAAGCGCGTTACGGCAAACAGCCGCCGCTTAATGTTGCGCTTAATGCCACTTTCCCGGCGTTCAACCCAACCCTGGAAACGCTTTTGTCCCATCGCTCGGTGCGCGCGTTTCTGGAAACGCCGTTGCCGCCGGAAACATTGGAGTGGCTCATCGCCGCCGCGCAATCGGCGCCTTCCTCCTGTAATCTGCAAATGTGGAGCGTTGTTGCAGTCGAAAACCGCGAACGCAAAGCGCGGCTGGCGGATCTCGCAGGAAAGCAGCGCCACATCAAACAAGCGCCGCTGTTGCTCGTCTTTCTGGCCGATATGGCGATGCTTCACGAAACGGCAGCGGCTCAAAAAACGCCGGTGGACGGCATGGATTATCTCGACACGTTTCTGATGGCCGCCATCGATGCGACGCTCGCCGCGCAAAATGTCGCCACCGCCGCCGAATCCCTGGGATTCGGCACCGTGTACGCCGGTGCGCTCCGCAACCAACCCGAAGAGGTGATACGCGAACTCAACCTCCCGCCGCATGTTTTCCCGGTATTCGGGCTTTGCATCGGTTACCCCGATCCCGAACGTCCGGCGCAGATCAAGCCGCGTTTGCCGCAACGCGCTGTTCTGCATCGTGAACAATACTCGAATAGCGACACACAACAAGCGATTGCCGATTACGACGCAACCATGGCCGCGTTCTACAGTTCCTATCGGGACGCCGACGCCACCTGGTCAAAGCAATCGCTGGCGCGTTTACGCGAGGCAGAATCGCTGGCAGGACGCGATCGGTTGAGAGAAGCGATTCTCAAGCAGGGGATTTTGTTGAGGTGAAATAAGCGAAAACGTCAGGCGTGCACCCATTCCGGCGCATAGCGCCGGATGCACGCCAGCGTTTCGGTAAGCGCATCGCGGGCGCAGGCAGTATCGTAATCGGTCTGAAGGCCGCTCCAGAAGGCATCGCTCATGCCGAAAAAAGCGGACAGGCGCAGGCCGGTATCGACAGTAATAGCCCTTTTTCCGGAAACGATTTCACTGATGCGTCGCTGAGGCACACCGATTTCTTTTGCCAGACGGTATTGGCTGATTCCCATCGGCTTCAAAAATTCTTCCAGCAGGATTTCTCCGGGATGGGGGTAAGGAATTTCTCGCATGATGGTTCTCCTCTGATAAGTTTACAGGATTTTGGGGCAAGCGTAGGTTGATGTGAACCACTGCGTTTAGGCCTCACGCGAAGGCGCAAAGCCGCGAAGAAACAACTCCGTCATTCTGCGCGAAGCGAAGCGGAGTCGCAGAATCTAAAGAACACTCCTGGACTGCGCTTCGCTTGTCCAGGCTACGCTTGCTGTTCCTAATCGCCCCATAGCTTTAAGGTCAAAAACAGCGATTGGCATTTTGGCATTTGCGAAGGAAAATCCAAAATCAGCAGCGCACATATTATGCTCACTCCACACAAAAACGAGAAAACAGAAAAAAATAAAACTTTCCTTTTTCCAATATCTGTTACTGCGATTTTTAGGACATTAAAAAACTGACCTTTCCGTTCTATAAAAAAGCTGATAATGATCACCGAAGCAAAAACAATGAAAAGCAGCCCATGAAAAATCAACGCGCTTTTAAAAACGGAGACTGAACGACACGACAAACAAGCAAACAGAAACAACGCCCATGGAAACAAAGCCAACAAAAACGTTAACGCCTCATAAAAAACACCTCCCCCACAAAATTTCTTTTTCTTAAAAAAGTACCTCACAGTATATACATATATAAAAGCCCATACGATATCCAGCAACAGCACAGCATGATATGCGAAGGTTTCCATGTTTGTCCCCATCACGCCCTTATCCTTCTGAGCCAACGCGCGAAGTCATCCACATAGGTGAACACCACCGGCACGATGAGCAGGCTGAGGACGGTGGAGGTAAAGAGTCCGCCGATGACGGAAATGGCCATCGGTGCGCGGAAGGTCGCGTCAACATTGCCCAGCCCCAGCGCCAGAGGCGTCATGCCTGCGCTCATCGCGATGGAGGTCATCACGATGGGACGAGCGCGTTTGCGGCAGGCATCGAGCAAGGCTTCTAGTCTTTCAAGCCCGCGATTGCGCTGCGCGGTGATCGCGTATTCGACGAGCAAAATGGAGTTCTTGGTGGCCAATCCCATCAGCAGGACCAGACCGAGCAACGACGACATCGAAAAGCTTGAGCCGGTCAACAACAGGCCGACGAAAGCGCCGCCCAGCGACAGCGGCAACGCGGCCAGCAGTGCGATCGGGTGCAGGAAGTTTCTGAACAAGAGTACGAGCACGGCGTAAACGCACAGGATGCCGGCGAGGATGGCGATCAGGAAACTCAAGAAGAGTTCGTTCATGAATTCAGCTTCGGCGATATCCATGAGGTTCAAACCGGGCGGTAGATCGCGCACGGAAGGCAGCAAACGAATTTTCTCTGAAACGTCGCCCATCGGGGTGCCGCCGAGTTCGACTTCAAACCGTATGTCGCGTGAGCGGTTGTAGCGCGTGATTTGCGCAGGGCCGGCGAACATTTCCAGCGAGGCAATCTCGCTCAACATCACCGGGCCATGCGTACCCGGCAAGGTCAAGCGCCCGATCATCGCAAGATCGCTGCGCGCTTTGTCGTCCAGTTTCACGAGAATAGGAACTTGCCGCTGGGAAAGGTTGAGTTTGGCCAGCGCCACATCGTAGTCGCCGAGGGTGGCGATGCGCAGTGTGTCGGCGATGGCAAAGCTGGTGACGCCCAGATCCGACGCACGGGCAAAATCAGGCCGAACGGCGATTTCCGGACGGATGAGGCTGGCGCTGGATTTGACGTTGCCAAGTCCCGGAAGCGTTCGCAAGTCGCGTTCAATCGCGAGCGCGGCGGTGCGCAACGCCTCGGGATCGTCGCCCATAAGGGTGAACTTGTATCGATCCGAGCCATCACCCCAACCAACATCGAAGCGCGCGCCGGGTAAGGTTTCAAGCGCGGCACGAATCTTATGTTCGATGACTTGTTTGCGCGGACGTTCGCCACGCGCGGAAAGCTGAAGGGTTAGCGATGCTTTTCGCACATTGCCGCTGGATGCTGCAAAAGCGTCGCCCCCTGCGCTACCGCCGCCTATCGTGGTATAGATGCGTTCGATATGATCTAAGGTTGCGAGTCGATCGTGGACATCTTTAACAAGGTGATGCGTTTGTTCGAGCGTGGAACCCGGCGGCAGCTCAAGATAGATCTGAGTCTGTGAATTGTCGTCTGCGGCCATGAAGTCTTTGGGAAGCAACACAGCGAGCACCATGGACGCGATGAAGAAGGCCAACGCGCCAAAGAGGGTAAGCGCACGATGCTGCAAACACCATTCGGCTCTCTTCGTGTACCACTGCACCCAGCGCGGTTCGCTGTGATCCCGCATGAAGGGCTGGAACATGGTCGCGGCAAGGATCGGTGTAATCATCCGTGCAACGACCAGCGACATGGATACCGCGATCACGGCGGTCCAACCGAACTGCTTGAAGAACAGCCCGGCGATGCCATCCATGAACGCGATAGGCAAAAAGACCGCCACCAGCGTCGCTGTCGTTGCCACCACAGGCAATCCGATTTCCGCCGTGGCGTCGAGTGCCGCTTGTCTCGGCGTTTTCCCCATGCGCAGATGGCGCACAATGTTCTCGACTTCCACGATGGCATCGTCCACAAGAACGCCAACCACCAGCGAAAGTGCAATCAACGTAATGATATTGATCGTGTAACCGAACAAATACATTCCCAGGAAAGCGGAGATCGCCGACAGCGGCAGCGCCACCGCCGCCACAATCGTGGCGCGAAAGTCCCGCAGGAAAAGAAAAACGACGAACACCGCCAGAAACGCCCCTTCGTAGAGCATGCGCATAGAGACTTTGTATTCTTCCTGCGCGATATCGGCGAAGTTGAACGCCTCGACGATTTCGAGATCGGGGTGCGCCGCAAGCATCTTTTGCAATTCGACGCGTATTCCCGCGCCGGTCTCGACTTCGCCCTCACCCCGAGCGCGCGTCACTTCAAACCCGACCGCAGGCATTCCGTCCAGCAAGGCGAGTGAGCGCGTTTCGGCCACGCTGTCCTGCACCGTCGCCACATCCGAAAGACGGATACGACGACCGTCCCAAAGCGGAATTTCCATGCGCGCCAATTCTTCGGCAGACGCCACATTTGCCAGCGTGCGTATCGGTTGTTCGCCGCCACTGACTTCGGCGCGCCCCCCTGCCATTTCTATCTGCATTTGACGAATCTGGCGCGAGATTTCCGTAGCGGTCACGCCCAGCGCCTGCAAGCGAAGAGGATCGAGTGTCACCCGTATCTCACGACTGACGCCACCCACGCGGGTGACTGCCCCCACCCCTTTGACGGCCAGCAGACGTTTTGACAACTCATTGTCGATGAACCAGGACAAGGCTTCATCATCCCAGCGTGACGAGCGCACCGCATAAGCGAGAATGGGTAGCGAGGCAAAGTCCACCCGGTTGATGACCGGATCGAGCAAATCGGATGGCAAATCGGAACGGACACGCGCAACCGCAGAGCGGACATCGTCCACCGCTTCCTGCAAGGGTTTCTCCAGTTTGAACTCCAGCATGACCGTCACCATGCCGTCCTGAATCGACGAATAGGTGTGCCTCAACCCCTGTATCGTCGCGACAGAATCCTCGATGCGTCGCGCCACATCGTTTTCAAGCTGTCCCGGGGTGGCTCCCGGCAGCGCAGCGACAACCGTCACCATCGGCATGTCGAGGTCGGGGAAATTCTGGACTTGCATGCGCTGAAAGCCATAAATCCCGCCCACGCACAGCAGAATGAAAAGCATGATGGGCGGAATCGGATTGCGAATCGACCAGGCCGAAACGTTGATGTTCATGGGCGACTACCGCTCATTCTGCGACGGTTCACTTGCAACGACCCGCACCAGATCGCCATCATTGAGAAAACCCGCGCCCGCCAACACAACGCGATCCTCCGGCAGAAGACCATCGAGAATTTCCACGCGATCCCCGATACGCCGCCCTGTCGTTACCTTCACCTGCCGCACCGAAGCATCCGCCTCCACGCGAAAAACGTAACTGAACGCTTCGCGCATCGTGACCGCTTGCGAGGGCAGCGTCAGTGCCGAGCGCATACCAAGATGAAACTCGCCGCGGGCGAACATCCCCGGTCGTACCGCCGCATTTGCCGGCAGATCGACATAAGCAAGCCCCGTGCGTGTGCGCGCAGCAAGCGTCGGCGCCACCATCCGAACGGAACCATCAACAAGACGTCCGCCCGCAAGCGTCAGTTGCACCGCCACCCCGGGAGCGATGCGCTCCAGCTCGACATCCGTCAATTCCGCCCGCCATTCCAGGCGCCCTTTCCGAATCAGTCGAAAAAGCTCCCCGCCGGGACCGGGCACCGCGCCGACCGTCGCGGAGCGCGCCGAAATCACGCCGGCATCGGGCGACAACACGCGCGTGCGAACGAGACGCAGCTCCTGCGCCGCAAGCGCCGCCTGCGCAAAATCCACCTGTGCCCGCGCGGATTGTTCGGCAGACAAATATTGAACGACCTGTTGATCGCTCATGGCGCCGCTGCCCCGCAGCGCCCTTGCGCGCTTGGCGTCATCACGCGCCGTCGCCATCATACTCTCTGCCTGTGCCAGCGCCGCCTTCGCCTGCGCCACATCAATTTTGACCGGTTCGTCATCAAACACCGCAAGCACCTGCCCCGCCTTCACCGTGTCGCCCACATCCGCGAGCACCTGAGCCAAACGCAGCGCCTGCACATCGGAACCCACCACAGCTTCCTGCCAGGGCTCCACCGTGCCATTGGCCAACAGGCGAATCGGCCAGTCCTCAGACACAGGCTGCACCACGGTCACCGTCAGCGCCGGACGCGGCGCAACCTTGCCCTGTTCTTGCTCACCACACGCCGCAAGCAAGGCGACAGCGGCAAATAAAATGGCGAGGCAGCGAAAAAACGAAGTGACCGGGGACATGGCAAATGACATGGCGAATGAAAGGTCTTGGCGGAAATGAGACATTATCTACGATTTCGCCGCGATATGTCCGGTGGATAAGTAAAATTTATGCGTTCTCTGCATTTCGCGCCGGAAAAAACAACAAGCGCAAGGGAGGTGGGCAGTGTAGGGTGGATAAGCCGCGTAGCGGCGCAATCCACCATTAACTCAATCCCATGAGAAGCACCGCATGAATTACATCCTTGCGACACTTCGCGCCAAAAAGAAATGGATCGGCATAGGGGGCAGCCCTTTGGCTGCACCCCTGCCACACCACCCGGCATGCGGTTCCGCACCGGGCGGTTCGAGAAGTTGAGGTCATGAGAGACGAGGAACACCGAGACGGTCGAAG
>Ga0209737_10000409_pt1 | contig 36473 bp, 35 predicted proteins | sample TergutCu122P3_FD_187284 | JGI IMG/M metagenome (GOLD analysis project Ga0209737, IMG submission 187284) | Cubitermes ugandensis P3 segment gut microbial communities from Kakamega Forest, Kenya - Cu122 P3 (SPAdes) (version 2) | ecosystem: Host-associated > Arthropoda: Insects > Digestive system...
GATTACGATTTATCCTAATCCAACAACAGGCGAATTGCGAATTACAAGTTACGAATTACGGATAGAAGGAATTGAAGTTTTCGATGTTTACGGCAGAAACGTATTGTCCTCAACATCCCAGTCACCCCAACAACATTCATTAAACATCTCATACTTACAATCCGGCGTATATTTTGTACGGGTAACCACGGAAAAAGGGATGATTATGAGAAAAGTAGTAAAACATTGATACTTTTAGCAAAGAACTTGCTTTTTTACCGGGCATCCCGCGCTCGTAGAGCGCACACCCATCTAAGCAATACGCTCAGCGTACTGTGCATGAGGCAGCGAGGTTTTTAGTCATAATTTCAAACCGATGCCGTTGTTCCGAACAACATCCCGGCTCTAACAACGTAATCATTTCCAAGAAAATATCGTGATGATTTTGCGAAGTTTCTACGCCAAATGCTTTCATTAATTGTGCATAAAATTGATAATCGTTCCAGTTGAAAGAACAGGGACGTACCGCTTCAAAAGGTTGTGCCACTTTAAACGATGAGGTGAAACTACCGCCTAATTCAATGGCAAAATTCATTGGGAGGATTAAATCTGCTAATGCGGTGGTTTCGTTTTCAAAAACAGATTGCACGCAAACAAACTCGGCTGCTTCGATAAAATCTTTGCTAAAAGGATGTTCTCCTACAATATTTTCTCCAAAAATAAATATGTTTTTTGCTTCTTTGTTTCCTAATAATGTTCCCGGACAAACATTGTCGGTGGGTAAACTTTCTACATTCCAGGTTTTTTTAATAAGCTCTAAATAATCACCTTCCCACTTTCTGAATCCGGGACCATATGCGCTATGAATACCCATGTCGTACAAACCTTGCGTATTACAGTCGGGTTTTAACAACATCAAGCCGCAAAATGTTTTGCCTTGTTTTTCGGTTAATAACATAAGGTTTTTCAGCTCACAGAAAGTCTTCAGATCGCCGCTTTTTTCCGAGAAGATAAAAACAGATTCCGGCGTTTCTAAAATTTCTTTCACAAACTGTGCCACCGTTTCATTCGAAATATTTGCGTGTTGTAATAACTCATTATAATTCAATGATAAAACATGAACTTTGTATTCATCAAAATATTGCGCCAATCCATTTACAAAAACTCCGTTTGCTAAGTCATTCTTTAGAATATAATAATTAACTGTCGTAATAAAACTTTGATAGTCATTAATATGTAATAAATTATCCACACGATGAATTAATGAAGATGGAGCATTTGTGGCAATTAATGTAACCGGCGTATTGTTTTCCATTCGCGCGTTTTGTACCAAATGACTAATTACCGGATGCTCTTTTGCTAAATCCGTGCCAACAATATAAATGCGTTTGGCGCCATGCAATTCACCGATGGGTAAATTGTCGTTCTTATTTACATTGAACGGTAAGTGATTGGATTCCGTTTGCCGTTGCATAAAATATGTTGACCCAATTGCGTTTGTACCCAAACAAGTACGCGCCAATTTTTGAATGAGGTACATGGATTCGTTGGTGAGTTGCGGGGAAACAAGCACAGAAGTACGCGGTACTTGTAGGGATGCAAAATCTTGCGTCCCGTGTGAACGAATGATTTTAATGGCTTCTTCTATTGTAACCGGCTTCAAAACCCCATTTTCCCTTAGTAGCGGTTGGGTAATTCTATCTTTTCTATTAAAAATGCCGTATTCAAATTTTATATCCCGATTGATTAATCCGTATTGATTTACAAAGCCGTAGCGTGCTTTTGCTCCGTAAATATTTCCTTTGTACTCTAATAGATCTACCTCAAAGCCTTCTGAACCAAACGGATCTATGGCAGGCAGTTTTTGATACGGGAGTGGTAAGGGTTTATACGTAAAGTTTTCGTGAAGAGCGCCAGTGGGGCAAGTATCAATACATAATCCGCAGGCGTCACAGCGACTTTCTTCCAAATTGCCTTCCAAATTGGGCGTTATATAAGTTTGCGAGCCTCTTTTGAAAAACGCCCATGATTTGTTTCCTGAATATTCCTGACAAACGCGTACACATCTGCCACACAAAATACATTTGTTGTTATCTAATTCAATCTTAGGATGCTGAAAGTTAATTTCAAATTTTTGAAATTTTCCTTTGTATTTATTTTGATTTACACCGTGGTCGGTACAATATTTCTGCAATAAACAATCGTAAAAAGCAGAACACCCGCATTCTAAACAACGATTTGCTTCTTGTTTTGCTAAAGTTTCGTCTTGATATCCTAACTCTACTTCCTTAAAATTATGGCGTTCATTTTCAGATAGTACAGGCATTTCGTAACGCGCGCAAGGAACAAACCGCTGTTCATAGTTTTCAGCTATTGGCTTTTCAAAATTCTCCTTTATGGAAATAAACGACCTTTGCTCTTTTTCAATTTTTGTAAGTAAATACTGTCCAATATATTTTGCTGCTGTTTTCCCACCCGCAATGGCTTGAATAATATTGGTAGGACCGGTAACGGCATCCCCTGCAGCAAACACTTTCGGAATATTCATCTGCATGGTGGTTTGGTTGGCATCCAATGTTTTCCATTTATTAAGTTGCAATTCTTGCGGTTGAAAATATTGGTTGATGTGATCCAATACTTCATATTGAATCTTTTGCCCGGTAGCAGGAAGTACCAAATCGCATGGGAGGTCAAATTCGCTGCCTTCAATGGGAATAATGTTTGAGCGACGCGACCCGGGCACTTTCTCGGCTTTCATTTTAATACACTTCAAGCCGGTAAGTTCACCTTTTTCATTGTAATAAACATCTACGGGTGCGGCAAGGAAGATATATTCCACATCTTCCACTTTCGATTCATGTATTTCAATGGGGTTGGCGGGCATGTCGGCTTCGGTTCGGCGGTAAAGTACAGTCACATCCGTGCTGCCGCAGCGGCGTGCCGAGCGACAACAGTCCATGGCTGTGTTTCCGCCACCTACAACTACCACACGTTTGCCTTGCAAGTCAGTATCATTGTTGGTTTCGGCGTTGCGCTTTAAAAAGTCAATTCCGGAAATTAAATTTGGAGCTGGTTTTTCACCAATACCAAGCAAATCACCATTTTGTGCGCCGATAGCGATAAAAATAGCATCGTAATTTTTATCCAAATCAGCAATTTGCACATTTTCTCCAATGCTTTTATTCGTAAAAATATTAACTCCCAGCTTTGTAATGTTTTCAATCTCTAGATCTAAAACGGCATTTGGCAAACGATATTCGGGAATACCATACCGAAGCCATCCACCGGCAGCTTCTGCACGTTCATAGATATCCGCTTGAAATCCTTCCAGTTGCAAATAATAAGCGGCTGTTAATCCGGCAGGACCACCTCCAATTATGGCAATTTTTTTCCCATTTAGTGGTTTTGAGTCAGGTATGTAGGTGCGCAAGTTCGAAACAGAGTCGGGTAGATTTGAAAATAGATCGAAGTCTGTAACATAGCGTTTTAAATAATCGATTCCTACGGGAGTTTTATCTTCGGTAAATTGGCGGCGACATTTATCCTCACACGGGCGCACGCACACTCGCCCGCAGATGCCGGGCAGCGGATTGGTTTCTTTGATTAAAGCCACGGCTTGCTCGTATAATCCTTTTTCAATGAGTGATAAATAGCCTTGTACGTCCACGCCTGCCGGACAAGTGAGTTTGCACGGCGCTACACAGTCGGCATAGTGATTGCTCAATAGCAACTCCAATGCCGTTTTTCGTGCATTGAAAATTTCAGAAGAATCGGTTTCTATCTCCATACCATCTTGTATGATAGTAGAACAAGCCGGCTGATGTGTTTTAAAATCTTTAATGGTAACCACGCATAAAAAGCAGGATGAAAACGGTTTTAATTTCGGATCATGACATAAATGCGGAATTTCTATGCCTATGGATTTACATACATTAAGGATGGTTTCACCGGCATTTGCCGTAACTTCTTGCCCATTGATATGAAGTCTAACTTTTTCGTTCATTGAAGTTTATATTTTTATAATATATACAATTCTAAAATTTGGCAAAAATACTTTTTTATGGCTGCCTTAAATGCAAATAGTAGTACTTTTTTTGAAAAAGCAGTCAACTTCTCACCTTAATTCTAAAATGCTCCTATTTTGGCATTCAGACTAATTGTCATGGATGTTTTTAGGAACCTCAAGCCAATGGGCATATTCTTTTCCTAGGCTTTTTACAGCGTTCTCCCAAATTTTAGAAGTAGGCGTTTTTAAAACAAGTTCTTCACTGCATTCAGCTACTACCCACATTTTTTTGCTGATTTCGTCTTCCAATTGTCCGGGCGACCAGCCCGAATAACCGATAAAGAATTTAAAATCTATTGTAGGGATTGCGTTGTGTTCGAAAATTGCCAGCAAAATATCGTCATATCCGGTGTAGACATGGGGCAAAATCTCTTCCGATTGTTTGCAACTTTCAAAATTGTGCAACGCAAATGCGGTGTGGTGCATTACAGGACCACCGGCATATACGGGCATATCAATTTTTACTCCCGACACAGCTTGCCGAACCGTACAGGTTAGTTCCTGATTTAAGATTAAACCCACACAATTTTCTTCGTCTTTTTCAATAAGCAATACCACACTACGATTAAAAAACGGGTCATTGTAATAAGGAACCGAAATTAAAATTCTACCTGTAGCAGGTTTCAAAAGCGTGGGTTTAACATGGAGTAGCGACTTCATATCTCTACAAACGTCTGAACTGTAATTTTCGTATGATTTATATGATTTGTGATTATAACGGGCTAAAAGCCACATGAGTCATACGAAACCATACGAAAACCATAGTCTTAGTCTAGTTTACCAAGCAAACAATGGCCTGTGCGCCATCATTGCATTCACCTTTTCAGCAACTTTTGCGATAATTTTCTCGTCATTAATATTGGAAATTACTTCGTCTATTAATTCCACAATAGCTTCCATCTCATGTTCTTTTAGTCCGCGAGAGGTGATCGCCGGTGTTCCTACACGAATTCCCGAAGTAGAAAACGGCGTGCGACTATCAAATGGAACCATATTTTTGTTAATGGTAATGTCTGCCAGCACTAATGTATTTTCTACTTGTTTTCCTGTAATTTCTGGAAACTTTGAGCGCAGGTCTATTAACATTAAATGGTTGTCGGTGCCACCGCTAATTACCTTATAGCCTCTGTCGGTAAATGCTTTCGACATTGCTTGTGCATTTTTCGCTACTTGTTTGATGTATTCTAAGTAAGAATCGGATAATGCTTCACCGAAAGCTACGGCTTTTGCAGCAATCACATGCTCAAGAGGTCCTCCTTGAATACCCGGGAAAACAGCAGAATCTAATAGTTGAGACATCATTTTAACTTCACCTTTGGGTGTGGTAAGCCCCCATGGGTTTGGAAAATCTTTACCCATAAGCATAAGCCCACCACGTGGACCACGCAACGTTTTGTGCGTAGTGGTGGTAATGATATGGCAATAAGGAACAGGATTATTTAGCAATCCCCTGGCAATTAAACCGGCAGGATGCGAGATGTCACCCATAAGAATGGCACCGATTTTGTCGGCAACCTCGCGCATTCGTTTCCAATCCCAGTCGCGGGAGTAGGCAGAGGCGCCGCCAATGATCAATTTCGGACGTTCGCGAAGCGCCGTTTCTTCCATTTTATCGTAATTAATAACGCCGGTTTCTTCATCAACACAATAAGCCACCGCTTTGTACAAAATTCCCGATGAGTTTACGGGTGAACCGTGCGACAAATGTCCGCCATGCGACAGATCCAATCCCATAAAAGTATCGCCGGGTTTTAGGCAAGTGAGCAGTACTGCCATATTGGCTTGTGCGCCGGAGTGTGGTTGCACGTTTGCCCAATCTGCACCAAACAATTCCTTTGCGCGGTCAATGGCAAGTTGCTCAATTTTATCCACTACTTGACAGCCACCATAGTATCTCTTACCCGGATACCCTTCGGCATATTTATTGGTTAATATGGAGCCTTGTGCTTCCATCACTTGGTCGCTTACAAAATTTTCCGATGCAATCAGCTCAACTCCATGTGTTTGACGATTGCGTTCTTCCTGAATTAATTCAAAAACTAAAGAATCTCTTTTCATACTTTTTTATGTTTTTAGATAGTTATTTAATTTTTTGCTCCCACGAAAAAATCCTCTTTATCATCGAAAAGGATATTAAATGTAGTTAAACTTCCGTAACAGCGAGTGATATATTGTTGTAAATTTACTTTTTCCTCATCGCTCAAAATGGCGTGGCTGTTAATGTTTTGCTCAAGAACCCTAAGTCTGTCGCGCAACATCACGATTTTATGAAAAAAAGTGTCTATTGGAATTTCTTTAGGTTTTAAATCCTTGTTACCGGGTTGAAGAATCATTATGCCGTCATCCCATTTTTTTCCGAGTTCCACTTTATAATGTAATCCGTTAAACCTGTCTAGTACATATTTCAACATCATTTCAACCTCCCTCATGTTAATTTTGGGTGTTTGGTCTTCCTTTTGCGGATTTTCTTCTACAACTTCAAACTTTACGCCCATTTTAGAAAACTCAATTTCGCCTCCTCTTATAAAAATAACCTTATAAGTTAACGGGTTGTTTTTGCTGACGATACCTTCGCCATACTTTTCATGGCTCACTCTTGTACCTACTGTTAGCTCTTTTTCCATCATTCTAAAAGTAAAAATATGTTCGTTTAAAATTTGCTGCGAAAATAGTGGAAAAATCATCAAAATGTTTACTTTTTCATATATTTTTGCACATTAATAATTAACATTCTGTTTTATGAAGAGACACTACGCTTTTATTATTGGAATTCTATTGATTTTGCCGATGTTGTTGTTTGGACAAATAGAAGGTATCGATAATCAATCCACTGAAATTCCTGTTGAGAAAAAAACAAAAAAGAAAAAGGAAAAAAATCCTGATGGGGTGAAGACCGGCTGGACTTTTGGAATTTTGCCCAGTGTGGCATTTGATGCTGACTTAGGGTTTCAATATGGGGTGTTGTCTAATGTATTTTATTATGGCGATGGCTCCACGTTTCCCAATTATATGCACTCAATGTATTTTGAAGCTGCCTATACCACAAAACGTTACGGTTTGTTCCGGTTTTGCTATGATTCAAGATCTTTAATTCCCAAGCATCGTTTTTCGTTCGATATTAGTTATGTTCCTGATGCCATGTGCGACTTTCTCGGGTACAACGGCTACCAGTCTGTGTATAATAATGCTTGGCGTAACGTAAAGTCAGATGACTATAAGACGCGCGCTTTTTATAAATATAGGCGCGATTTATTGCGCATTGCCCCTGATATTCAAGGTCCGATAAAAGGAAATTGGAAATGGGCTGCCGGTTTAGGCTTGCTCGCCTATTGGACAGGCAGTGTGGATATTGCGATGCTTAACAGAAATAAAAAAGAGGAGAATAAATTGCCCACCGATATTGACGGTTTATATGAAAAATATGTGTTATGGAATATCATTCAGCCCGGTGAAGCTACTGGTGGAATACACCCTTATGTACGCGGCGGCTTTGTATACGACAGTCGTAACAGGCAAATCAACGCCTCAACCGGAATGTACGCCGATGCATTTTTTACATATACTGCCGGCTTCGGAAAATCATCCAACTATAACAATTTAAAATTTAATACAGTCTTTCAACACTATGTCCCTGTTTATAAAGACCATATCACTTTTGCTTATCGCGTAGGCGCACAGTTGTTGGTAGCCGGAAAAAGTCCATTTTATATGGATAACTATTTGAATATGCTATATTACCAACGTGTGTTGTATGAAGCGCTTGGAGGCGCCAACTCTGTGCGCGGATTAATTAGAAACAGAGTATTGGCAAACGGGTTTGGATATGCTACCGCCGAGTTTCGTTTTAAGGTATGGAGATTTAATATAGCCAAACAACATTTTTATTTAGGATTTAATCCATTTTGCGATATGGGAATTATACTGCAACCTAAATCCTTAGAAAGAGATGTTATTTTGGCAAGTATCGCCCGAAACGATCCTGATTTTAACATTGAAAAAGATTTAAAAGATTATATTCTTTTTGATAAAACAGCTTATTTGCCCCATTTTGGCGCCGGAATCGGAATGAAACTTGCTATGAACGAGAATTTTATTCTTTCTGTAGATTGGGCAATGCCGTTTAACAAGCAGGATAATGCGAATATAGCGAATATTTATGTAAAGATGGGATATTTATTTTAAAGTTGTGAAATAGATTTAAAGAATACTTGTCCCGTTATTTCATAAATCTTAAGAAAATCATGATTCAGACAAACAATATTTGATTTAGAATACCGTTGTTTTGAAGCATTATTAAAAATCAGTTTTATGAATACCCAAATTGATATTCGAGAATTAAACGAGCGCATTCAACGTGAAAGTTCTTTTGTGGATCTCATTTCTATGGAGATGAACAAAGTGATTGTTGGGCAAAAGCACATGGTAGAACGATTGCTTATCGGATTACTGGCCAATGGACACATTTTGTTGGAAGGCGTTCCCGGATTGGCGAAAACACTCGCCATTAAATCACTCGCCCAAACTATTGATGCCAAATTCAGCCGTATTCAGTTTACTCCCGACTTGCTTCCTGCCGATTTATTGGGCACCATGATTTATAGTCAGAAAAAAGAAGAGTTTGTGGTTAAAAAAGGACCTCTTTTTGCGAATTTTATTTTAGCGGATGAGATTAACCGTGCTCCGGCAAAAGTGCAAAGCGCATTGTTAGAAGCAATGCAAGAGCGGCAAGTAACCATCGGCGAGCATACCTATAAGTTGGATGAACCTTTTTTGGTAATGGCAACCCAAAATCCCATTGAGCAAGAAGGTACCTATCCGCTACCCGAAGCGCAAACCGACCGCTTTTTAATGAAGGTGGTCATCCAATATCCAAGTAAAGAGGAAGAGAAACTAATCCTTCGCCAACAAATTAATGAAAATATTCCAACCACCAACACAGTGCTAAAACCGCAGGATATTGTTAATGCACGTAAAGTGGTAAAAGATGTTTATATAGATGAAAAAATCGAAAATTATATTGCCGACATAGTATTTGCCACACGTTATCCGGCAGAATATAAGTTAGATAAATTTAAAACAATGATCAACTATGGTGCATCACCACGTGCTACCATTAATTTGGCATTGGCGGCGCAAGCTTTTGCATTCATCAAACGTCGCGGCTACGTCATCCCCGAAGATATCAGAGCCATAGCACATGATGTATTGCGACACCGTATTGGATTAACCTACGAAGCCGAGGCCGAAAATATTACTTCTTCGGATATTATTAACGAGATACTTAACACAATTGAAGTGCCGTAAGATGAAGAAAGGAGAATAGGAAGGGTGGAAAAAATAAAACCCTTATTCTCTAAAACCCTTAGTAGAGGTGTCCGAAGGGCAGGGTAGTTTATACGTAATATTATGGATTCAACGGAATTACTAAAAAAAGTCAGAAAAATCGAAATCCGAACGCGGGCATTATCTCAGCAAGTGTTCTCGGGGCAATACCACAGTGCGTTTAAAGGACGTGGTATGGCGTTTAGTGAAGTGCGTGAATATCAATACGGAGATGATATTCGAAATATTGACTGGAATGTTACGGCGCGTTTTAACCATCCGTATATCAAGATATTTGAAGAAGAGCGTGAGCTTACCGTAATGTTGCTTATTGATGTGAGCGGTTCAACACAATTTGGTACGAGGCACCAATTCAAATCCGATTTAATTACCGAAGTTTCGGCTGTGCTATCATTCTCAGCTATTAATAATAATGATAAAGTAGGTGTCATTTTCTTTAGCAATCAAGTAGAAAAATTTATTCCTCCCAAAAAAGGACGTTCGCATATTTTAAGAATTATCAGAGAATTAGTGGATTACAAGTCACAGCAAGTACAAACAGACTTGTCGGAAGCATTGCGTTACCTTACCAATGCCATTAAAAAAAGATGTACGGCGTTTGTTCTTTCCGATTTTGTAAATAGTGATTGCGAGCAAGCCTTGAGAATTGCTGCAAATAAGCACGATGTTGTGGCATTGCAAATTATGGATAAAGGCGATATGCTTCTTCCTGACTTGGGATTAGTACAAATTTATGATCCCGAAACAGGTAAAAAATCTGTTACAGATACCTCAAACTTCAGAATACAGCAAGAATATGCACATTGGTGGCATGCTCAACAAAAGAAAAATATGGAAGTTTTTAAAAAATCGGGCGTTGATGTTGCACAACTTTATACAGATAAAGATTATGTAAAAGCACTTTCTGAGCTGTTTCATAGAAGAGGTGCGTAAACTGTCGCTCTTTCATCCGTGTTTTTCGAACAAATCCAATACCCCTTCAAATTTTGAAGAGGTGCCCGATGAACGGGGTAGTTTATATGAAAATATTACCACTCATCCCAACCCCACCACAGGTGAGGTCGTTAAGAAAGCGATGAAGCAGTAGCAAACTGAGCTAAAAACCGCACATCGTTTTCAAAATAAAGACGAATGTCGTTGATTTTAAACTTGAGCATTGCCATACGCTCAATTCCCAAACCGAAAGCATATCCGTTATATTCTTTCGAATTAATACCACAATTATCAAGTACATTAGGATCTATCATTCCGCAGCCGAGAATTTCTACCCAGCCGGAGTATTTACATACGTTACAACCTTTTCCGCCACAAATTTTACATTCGATATCCATTTCCGCAGATGGCTCGGTAAAAGGAAAATAGGAGGGGCGGAGACGAATTTTGGTTTCTTCTCCAAACAATTCTTTTGCAAAAAATAATAATACCTGCTTCATTTCAGCAAAAGAGACGTCTTTAGCAATATATAACCCTTCTACCTGATGAAAAATACAATGGGAACGCGCAGTAATGGTTTCATTGCGATATACTCTGCCGGGGCATATTACGCGAATAGGCGGCGGAATACTTTCCATAGTGCGCACTTGCAGCGATGAGGTGTGTGTGCGAAGCAAAAACTCAGGATTAACATTCACAAAAAAAGTATCTTGCATATCGCGCGCCGGATGCTCTTGCGCAAAGTTCAAAGCTGAAAAAACATGCCAGTCATCTTCAATCTCAGGACCTGAAACCGTAGAAAATCCTATCTTCTCGAATACTTCACATACCTGATTCATGACGATGGAAACAGGATGCAAAGCGCCTGTGGAGTAAAGAGTTGCAGGGCGAGTTACGTCGTTTCCCGAAGTCTGAATCGTAGTAGAACTTTCTATTTTGTTTTTATAATCATCGAACAACTGTTGGGCGTACTGCTTCAAATCGTTTACTTGTTGCCCGAATTCTTTACGCAGCTCAGGAGCTACATTTTTTATTTCGCCGAGTAATAGTTGCAATTCACTTTTTTTACTGAGAAACTGCAAACGAAACTCTTCTAAGCAATCTGCAACTTCTACATGAAATTGATCTAATTGCTGTTTTATTTCTTCTACTTTAGAATTCATAGCGCTGCTTTTAATCGAAACTTATAGTAACTTCTTTATTTTCTAGATATTCATGTATTAACTTAACAAACTCGGTATTGGCAAAATGTCCGGGTTTGCGTGCAATAATTTCACCTTTAATAGGTTTTCCGAGAAGATATAGGTCTCCCAATAAATCAAGTAATTTGTGGCGAGCCGGCTCGTTTAAACAGTGTAACTTGACATTATTTAAAGTGCCGTTTTCATTAATTTGGATGTCTTTTTTGTTGAAAAAATTTCCTATTTCTTCTAAAATTTCTGGTTCCGGTTTTTTATCTACAAAGACAATAGCATTATCTAGCTCTCCACCTTTAACTAAGTTATTTTTAATGAGATAGTGTAGTTCATGGAGAAATACAAATGTTCTGCACGGAGCAATATTGTCTATAAATTCTTCTATTTTTTTAATTGAAGCATATTGACTGGCTAATACGGAAGTTCCATAATCTACCATAACCGACATGGAAAATTTTTCTGCGGGCACCAAAATCAATTCGATACCTACATCCGGTTTTTCAAACTTAACGACTTCATCAACAGATATATACTCTCTCGACTCCGGTAATTCTCTGATACCGGCATTTTTTATCATTGCGATAAAAAATGCAGCGCTACCATCTAAAATAGGTACTTCTTCGGCATCTATTTGAATGAGCACATTATCAATACGCATTCCGGCTAAAGCAGCTAATAAATGCTCCACCGTTTTAATATTAATTCCATTTTCCTGAAGATTGGTGCTTCTTGACGTATCTGCAACATTCAAAATATGTGCTTTCACTGTAGGAGTATCAAGCAGGTCAATTCTTTGAAAAACGATTCCATGATGCGCCGGTGCCGGTTGCATTGTAATAGATACAGCACGTCCTGTGTGCAATCCTTTTCCGGAGATAGAAACCTCCGAAGCGATAGTAGTTTGATTTTCTTTCATAAAAACTTGTTATCTGAAAAAATCACTCTGATTTCTTCATCTGCATTTTTAATTCATTAATTTGGTTAAACAATTCAGGTAATTTTTTTCTATATATAATAAGTTTTTTTTCTTCCAAGGCGGAGATTGCCGGAGAGCCCAGTACAATTTTATTATCGGGGATGTTATTTGTTACTCCCGATTGAGCGCCGATAATTACGTTATCTCCAATTTTCAAATGCCCGGCAACACCTACTTGCCCGGCAATAATAGCTTTTTTTCCGATTTTTGTAGATCCGGAAACGCCTGATTGAGAGGCAAAAGCCGATCTTTCACCAATCTCGCAGTTGTGAGCAATTTGAATGAGGTTATCTAACTTCACATAATCGTGAATTTTAGTTGAACCTAATGTAGCCCTGTCAATGCAAGTATTTGCTCCAATCTCCACGTGATTTCCGATGATAACATTCCCTACCTGAGGCACTTTAATATAATTATCATCTTGTTGCGCAAAACCAAATCCGTCAGCGCCAATTACTACACCTGCATGAATAACCGTATTATGTCCTATTTCACAGTCGGCATACACTTTTACTCCCGGGTAAAGAATGGTGTTATTGCCTATTTGCACACCATCATCTATGCAAACATGCGGATACAATTGTACATTATCTCCAATCTTTACATATTCTCCTATGCTTACAAATGCTCCGATGTACACATTCTCGCCAATAGTTACGCTTTTTGCTATATAAGATTGAGGCGAGATTCCTAATTTTTTAGGTTTCATTTGTTGATAAACCTCCAATAATTTTGCCAATGCCAAATAAGGATTTTCTGTGCGAATGAGTGTAGTTTGGATGGGTTTTTCAGGAACAAAATCAATGTTGACAATCACAGCAGAAGCTTTTGTATCGTATATGAAGTCAGTATATTTAGGATTTGCCAAAAAAGACAAGCCTCCTTCAGTGCCTTCTTCAATTTTGCATATTGTATGAATCGTTGCATTGGGATTCCCTTCGATGGAAGCAGAAAGTATTTCAGCAATTTGTGATACCGTAAACGTCATCAAAATATTTTCGGCAAAAATAAAATGTTTTTTTAAAGATAGATGAAAGCAGGACATGAAAAAAAATATATTTTTGTCGTCCCGTTAGAAAAGGAAAAGGAGAGGTGGGTGAGTGGCTGAAACCAACAGTTTGCTAAACTGTCGTAGGGGTAACCCTACCGCGAGTTCGAATCTCGCTCTCTCCGCAAAAAATGCTTGTAATTGATAATGAATTACAAGCATTTTTTGATTTATATTATTCCATATTCCCGCCTGTACGCGCTTGTCGTTCCATCTCAATTTTCCCAAAACGGAAGGTTATGCCGGCGCTGATAAAACGGCTATTATATTTTGTTGAATTATATGCTATATAATAGGGGTTGGTATTATTATTTCTTGATCTACCCCAATTAAAAATATCCTGTACGTTCAAAAAAACGGAAATTTTTCTATCCCAAAAATCTGAACGTAAACCGCAGTTAATAGAGTAAACCGGTTGATCTTCAAAAAATATTGTTTTGGTTTTGGATCGGTAATTTCCGGAAGCGTTAATTTCTAAGAACTTCCATATTTTTGCCCAAAAATTGAGTCGGAAACTATAGGCAAAAAAATCTGTAATAACCGGCTCTTCCTTATCTCGAAACACAGTTTCACTATGAGACTGATAAATACTTGCATTGAGACGGATATTCATAAACGCCTTAAGTTTGTACATTATGTTCAAGTCTGTGCCATAACGATGAGATTTTCCCGAATTAACAGGCATAGTAAAAGATACGTATCGTCCGAAAAAATCGTTGTAAACCACGTCAGTGAGGATGTTAATTTCATCTTTATTGTTTCTAAAATAAGCAGATACACCAACAGAGCCGAATTTGGTAAAATATTTCGTCCAGCCGCCTTCTATGGCATTGGTATAGGTGGATTTTAAATCGGGATTACCTGTAGAAAAACTATCTTCATTATATGTGACGAATGTGGACAACTGTGAATTTTTCGGATAACTAACTCTTCGAGTGTAACTTAAATTAAAGTTATGCATTGATTTTGTAGAATAACTTAAATGTAATGAAGGAAATAATCCGGGATAAATATTTTTTCCATGATGTTCGGGTTGGTTAATATAATGATGTTTAAGAAAACGATTTTCAGAACGCAAACCACCTTTTATCGTAAAACCACCAAATTTGTGTTGCACAGTAATATAGGCATTTAAATCACTCCAAAGTCCTACATAATCTTCATATCGCGTAGAATCTAAAACATAAATACTACCAAACAAAGTCTCAGTTCTTCTAAGGAGCTTTTCGTTTGAATAAAAAGTTTCAATCCCCATCTCTATCTCTCCATTTTTATGATAGGGTAAGGTGTAATTAATCTGCGTACCAAAATAATAACTGTTTCCGTCAAAAGTAAATTTTCTATCTTTATTTAATTCAGGATAGTTATTATATATTCGTTGAATTTTGTATTTTTGATAACTATTCCATGTACTAACCCATATATTTGTTAGAAGTTTGTGTCCATTATCATTAAAATTATGTTCATATCCTACTCCAAGATTTCCGCCTAAACGAATACCGTTCAATTTAGATTCCTCGATATAATCATATATTCCCGGATTGTTTATATACTCCCGGTATTTGTAATTTTGAAAAGAACTATATGCAGCCCAAGGCATTCCCCAGCATCCAGCCCAAAAAGAGATGGTTTTTAATGAATCGAAACGATAAGAGCCATTTACAAATCCACCTGTCCAGATTGAGTTGTCTCTAAATTCGCTTGTGTAACTTCTATAACTTGAAGTATCCATATTTTCATTAAAAATTAAACTGTATCCGTTCGATTTACCTTTAGAGAAATTATAGTATCCATATAAATAAACATTGATGGAAAAATTTTCGTTAGAGAACATATAAGAAAGCCAAGGCGAAGCCATAGGTCTAGTGGAGCCATTAAGACCAAAGCTAATAAAGCTGTTTTTTTTGATATTTGACTTGGTAACGATATTAATAATTCCTCCGGTACCCGATGCGCTGTATCGAGCCGAAGGGTTGGTAATTACTTCTATTCGTTCCAACGAATTGGCAGGAAGTTGCTGAATATAAGTTTTCAAATTTTCTTCGTTTAATCTGGATGGTTTGCCGTTAATCCAAATTTCAACGCTGGGAACGCCTCGGAGTGTGATGTTTCCTTCAATATCCACTTCCACGCCGGGAGCGTTTTGCAGTGCATCGGCGGTAGTTCCGGTTTGTATGCTCGGATCTTCCGATACATTGTACAATATTTTCTCGCCATCGTTCATAAAAATAGGCTTAGACGCAGCAACTGTAATATTTTGCAACATAGAAGCAGAAGGCTGTAACAGAATGGTATCCAATACGATTTCTCTGTTTTCGCCCATAACGGATATGGATTGTTGATAGATGTCGTAACCAATATAGGAAGTTCTTAAAATGTAGTTTCCGGTTTTGACATTTGAGAACATAAAAATTCCATCTTTATCGGTAGTAGCAACACTAATAATTGTACTATCCGTTTCGTTCAGCAAACCTGTATTTACATAAAAAAGAGGAATATTTAAACGATTATCTATTATGGTTCCGGTTATTGTGTAAGTATTGTTTTGAGCATAAATATTATTTGCTGAGAAAGTGAACAGAAGAAGAAAGTAAAATATTAAGCGCGAGGCTTTTATGAATTTGCACATACCAACAAAAATTAATGATCTTAGTTAACGTAATTATGGAAAAATATTACTTTGCAGTACCCGATATCCATCTAATAAAGATGTTTGTATCATTAATAATTATCGTAACATCATCAAAATATTTATCATTCGACTCTTTCTGATAAGTTTCGATTCGACTTCGATCATCTTTTACCATTTTCACAAGTTCAAATTTTTGTTTAAGAAGTATTTCTTTTAAATTACTAATAAAATCAGCCGGTGCGTTACTAGAACTTAATTTTTTAATAAACTTTGCACTACCAAGTCCCTTTCTTATGTCAGATGGAATATTTCCGAGAAGGGCTTTTCCACCTCCATGATAAATATATGTAAAGCCATCTTGCTCAGCATAATGATTAAAGAAACTTTCTAAAGATGATCCATGTGCATGAATTATTTGTGAAAAAAAGAAACATACAATTGATAAAAGAATGATTTTTTTCATGACTCTAAATTTTTTGTATTATATACTTAATGCTATCGTTTAACATATTTTCCATGCTATTTAACTGACTTCCTATTTTTTCTATTTCATCTAACTGTGTTAGTGCTACATTAATTATACTGTCTTCTTTTTTGAAACTATTGTTAATGTACTGAATAGCCAATTTTTCATCGTTAATTCGAACACCATTTATGATAACATATGCATTATTCTCTTGTTTAAATAGATAGAGAAACATGCTAAATACAACGATAAAACATGCTGCGATCCCGCTTGCAATATATATCCATCTTTTGCGATAGAATGCAATTTTTTGATACTTATGGTTTAATATAGTAAATGATTTGACAGAAGAAGGAACAGCTTCATCCTTTTCTTTCGAAAAAGCATCAAACATTAGCCGGCAGTACTGATCACTGCTTTTCGCGTCTTTAGAATCTATTGTATCCCGGAGCCGGTTTTCTTCATCCAAAGAAGTTTCCCCTTTATAATATTTTTCGATTAATTTTTTTGTATCCATTGTTAATCCCTTTCTATAGTTTCAAATTTGTAATTTAATTAAACGTTCTCTAACTTTTTGTCTTGCCCGTGATAAATTGACCATTACAGCGTTTTCAGTAGAAGTAGTAATATTAGCAATTTCTTTTATTTCAAATCCTTCTACATCTCTCAATCGAATAATAGTTCTTTGCAATTCAGGAAGTTGATTTATAAAATGTTTGATTATTTTTGTCATATCTTTTTGCTCAACAACTTCGTGTAGAGACGAGACGTGCTCCGTTGCTATCCACTCTTCGGAAACAACAGTTATATCTTTATTTTTTCGCAACTTGTCCAAGCATAAATTTCGCAGAACTCTCATTGTAAAAGCAGCTATGTTTTCAACATCATTTAGCGTGGTTCGTTTTTCCCACAATTTCAGATAAAGGTCTTGAACACTATCTTTAGCTAATTCTTCATCCAGCAAAATAGAGTTTGCCATTCGATATAATTGACCTGAAAGCTTAATTACTTTGTCTGAAAAAGTGTTTTTGTCCATGTCTTGTTTCTTAGACTCATATAAGACGCGTAAAAAGCAAAAATCTTACATTGCAATGAGAAATTTATATTTTTGCCAGCGTGAATTTATTAATCCATAAATCTATAAACATTATGAAAAACCTTATCTTATTTGTAGTCTTATCATTATTGCTTTCTGTAAGTTGCACTGCGCAAACGAAAAAGCAAGAGACAATCCTCGCACAAGCAGAAGTAATGCCTGTAACAGAAGCATTGCTTGTACAAACAGAAACTGAAATTAAAGAAGAACCTAAAAAAGAAGCTATGCAAGAAGTACTTATTGAAACCTCTATGGGCAACATTACCATTGCTCTTTACAATGAAACGCCGCTTCACCGCGACAATTTTATTAAATTAGTGAACGACAATTTTTATGATGGCGTTTTGTTTCACAGAATTATTCAAGGATTTATGATTCAGACAGGCGATCCCGATTCGAGAAATGCAGCCAAGGGTGCACGTTTAGGGATGGGCGGTCCTGGTTACACAATTCCTGCTGAAATTAAACCACAGTTTTCTCATAAACGTGGTGCAGTAGCCGCCGCGCGTACAGGCGACCATATGAATCCCGAGCGTAGATCTTCCGGTTCACAGTTTTATATTGTTGATAATCCAAATGGTGCGCCACACTTAAATGGACAATATACTATTTTTGGCGAAGTGATAAGTGGTATGGATGTGGTAGATAGAATTGCAGCACAACGAAAAGACCAAGCGGATCGTCCGTTGGAAGACATTAAAATTATTTCAATGAAGATGGTTGAATAAAAACATAGGGGCGCAAAATTTTGCGCCCCTATTTATTTAACGTAACCTATCCGCACTCCTCACTATTGCCTCATCTCTAACTATCGCTTTTTTAGCTAAATATATCCCAAGAGCCGAAACAAAACAAATTAAAAAGGTATAATTATAGCTTATAACTGCACCCTTTAGGTCTGCATTTTCCGGGAAAATGAATCTGGGATATACAATCATAATAGTAAATATGGCTGCTAAAATAACTAACATATTTATTGATATTAATTTGAGCTGAAGTTTACGGTTTTTGTACATAAAAATCGTAATGAACGAAAGTGCAGAAGTAGTAATAAGTAACAACGCATTTCCAATCGTGCTTAAGATAAATGTCTTATCTGGTGTAATGTCACGAACCGCAAAAGCAGTGTATTGAAAACCTGCCACATCTGTGTACAGTCTTCCGAAAGGAATTAAAAGCAGAACTAAAGTAACTAATCCTGCAAAAAATAAATAAATGGTTTGTTTTCTTTGAATCATAAGTGTAATGTTTTAAATTATTTGTATAAACTACTCCCGCCTTGCGGGCATCCCTTCAAAATTTGAAAGGGATTATTTGTCATCTTATCCTTATATCTCTCCATTTTCTATTTCATACCGCCATCATATACCTCTAATCCTCATTTACTATTTCTTCTAACTTCTTTCCAATCTCTTCCCAATCGTAATTTGTTTTCACAAATTGGTATCCGTTTTCTGCTATTGTATGATAAAAGTCTTCATCGTTCAATAGTTTAGAAGTAGCTTCTACATAGTCGTTCACATTGTTGCAGATCAGTAAGTCGTTATGATGTAATGCACCTTCTAATGGTTTTCCGGCAAGAGGAGAGGTTACACATGGAAGTTTCATTGCCATGGCTTCCAACAGTTTGTTTTGCAATCCGGTACCTAAGTGCATAGGGGCAATGAAAATTTTCGACTGTGCGTAATATTCTGCCATTTCATCTACCCAACCTGTAACGGTAATATTTTCACTTGCTAGCGCCTTGATAGTCGGAGCCGGATTAGCCCCGCAAATACATAATTTCAAATCCGGGAATTTTGCCAAAAGTTTTGGAAAAATAGACTTCACAAGAAATAAAGCAGCATCAATATTAGGTGGATATGACATATTTCCGGCAAAAATCAAGTCGTGTACTTTTTCTTTTTTAATATGTGCAAATCTCTCAAAGTCAATCCCATTCGGTATTACTTGAATATACTGCCTATGAGGATGGTGAATCAAATCACGATCAATGTTTGTAATGATAATTTTATTAGTGAAATGATGGAAAATGTTTTTTTCGTAACGTTTTAATGCTTGGTATTCGTATAAAAAAATAGGCTTTTTCCAAAATGGCGCTTTTTCGGATCGCCGCTTCATTCCTATGGATAGTACATCTTGGTAGTCTAATGTTTTGTGATGTTTATGATGTTTTACATATTCCGCCATTCTAATCATAAAACAATAAATATGGTCGGGATGAATTTTGTTGATGAGCTTCTCTATTTTCCGTTTGGCTTTACTGCTATAAAAATAACCACATTGCATAGGTAGCCCTTTGAAAAATGCCCGTGTAATACCCCAACATTTACTGAACCACGATAACTTAAATAGATAAACCTCTTTGCAATACGACTTAATTTTTTCCAAGGCTTCGTCATGAAGCGGCGTGTCTTGCAGTGCTATCAAATAGATATCGTGATATTTAGACAACTCTTTTATTTGATAAAATGCACGCAACTTATCTCCTTTTTCAAGCGGATACGGAACGCGAGGAAGAAGCACTAACAGTTTCATTATTTTTCTACTCTAATGCGGGCATCAACAGCGGTTATACTTTTTGAGGTTCCTAATAAAGGGTTTAAATCCATTTCGGCAATTTCCGGAGCTACTTGTACTAACGCCGAAATGCGTGTGATAGTATCGGCAAATAGCTCTTCGTTTACAGGTTCCTGTCCGCGAACGCCTTGTAATATTTTATAGCCTCGCAATGCTTTCATCAAATCTAAGGCTTCTTGTTTTCCTACTGGTACTAATGCTGCCTTAACATCTTTTAATACTTCAATAAAAATACCACCCAATCCAAATAAAATTTGATGACCAAACTTTTCTTCTTTTGATGCTCCAACGAAGATTTCCGTGCCATAATACATCGGACTGATTTCAACGGCATAAGTATCCTTTATTTTAATAAGACGTTCAAACTCATGAATTACAGTGGCTTCATCTTTCACATTTAATACTACGCCTCCCACATCGGATTTATGTATTGGACCCACCACTTTCATTACTACCGGAAATCCCATTTTTTGGACGGCAGCTACAGCATCATCTACCGTAATTACTTCAACCTCTTGTTTTCGCGTAATTCCGGCAGCATCTAACAGCGCAGCAATTTCATCCAAACGCAGGTATCCGTTTTCGCAATTATCAATCACGTTTCTAATGGCTTCATGATCCACTTTTGGTATTTCGGGATGTAATGGTTGCGGTTTTGGAGTGTTTACTACTTTTGCCAGCGCGTTCCCAAATACGCATTCTTCCGGAAAATTGATACGATGCTTATTTTCAATAAAATCGGCAATCTCATCTTTTACATTTTGAATAGAGGGAAGAATAGGGAAGATTGGTTTTTTACTCGTTTTCATTTTGTTGTCTAACAACTCATAGACATCCCAATTGGGGAAAAGTCCGGGAGATCCGAAAATTACCGCCATCGCATCAATGTTGTTGAAATCGTTTTCGCAAGCATCAATAATGAATCCGAGCTGCTCTGCCGTGCCGGTTGCTAAAAAATCAATCGGATTGGCAACAGAAGAACCCGGATACAATTTTGATAACAGTGCTTCCGCTTTTGGACCTTCAAGGTGCGGTACCTCCAAGCCATTGTTAGAAAGCGTGTCGGTGAGCATCACTGCCGGACCGCCGGCGTGTGTGATAACAGCAATATTTTTCCCTTTCACTTCGGGGTGCATAAAAATGGAGCACACTGTTGTTAGCTCTTCTCTATTTTGGCAACGTACAATGCCTGCTTTTCTGAACAAAGCATCCACAGCTACATCGTTGGTGGCTAATGCGCCTGTGTGTGAAGAAGCTGCACGACTGCCGGCTGCCGAACCACCCGACTTAATGGCTGCAATGCGAGCGCCTTTATGATACAATGATACTGCATGTTTTAACAATTTTTGCGGATTGCGTATATTTTCCATATACAGCATAATTACACGAGAACTTGTGGCAGGATCGAAGGTTTCGTCTAAATGCTCTAAGGCTTCTTCAATTCCGGTTTGAGCCGAATTCCCTACAGACCAAATTGAATTGAACGTTAAGCCGCTGCTCATTCCATATTCTGTAATAAAAACAGCGGTTGCGCCCGAACCAGAAACAAAGTCAATGCCATTAGGTTGAAGTGGCGGTATGGGGGTTGCAAAGTTTCCCGTATAATTTCTATTGAGAAATCCGGTGCAGTTAGGTCCTATTAAAGTTCCGCTTACGCTACTAATGGTTTCTACAATCTGATTTTCCAACTTTGCGCCTTCTTCGTTTTCTTCGGAAAAGCCGGCAGAGAGAATAATAAAACCGCCGGTGTCTTTTTGGTGCGCCAGCACTTCAACGGCATGCGGACAAAACTTTGCAGCTACCGCTAAAATAGCGCAATCTACTTGCGGCAAATCTTCTACTTTAGCAAAACAAGCCACACCTTGCACGGTTGTTTCCTTCGGGTTTACGGCATATACGTTTCCAATAAATGGACTGTCTAACAAATTTTTAAAAACTTTTCCACCTGGTTTTTGCACATCATTTGAAGCGCCAATAACTACGACACTTTTCGGATTTAATAATTTACGATTTATCATACTTCGCAATGAATTTTAGAATCAAATTTAAGTTGCAAATTAACATTAAATTTTTATATTGCAAATCTGCTTTTTGCTTTAAAAAAAAATATACTTTCGCACACTTTTTTTAAGAAAAGCAAGTTATTGATTTAAAAATATTTTAAACCACCTTTTATGAATGTTACGCACGAAAAAGCAGACGGAAATGTACAACAATTGTGTATTGAGGTTAACAAAGCAGATTATTTAGAGAATGTAGAGACCGCTTTGAAGAAGTATAGAAAGACGGCGCAAATTCCCGGATTCCGCGTGGGTAATGCCCCTATGGGGTTGATTAAAAGAAATTACGAAAAACCATTGATTGCAGATGAAGTGAATAAATTAGCCAGCGATAATCTATACGATTTTTTTCAGAAAAATAACATCAATATCATGTTTGAACCGATGTTGATTGAAGAAAAATCAACTGTTGACTTTGAAGATGGAGAAGATTTTGTTTTTACATTCGAGTTTGCTCTTCAACCTGAATTTGAGTTAGATTTTGCTGCGTTGCCGCTTATGAAGGCATTTAAAATTAAAGCCAATAAAGAGGAAATCGAAGATTATATAAGCCAGATAAGAAGACGCCACGGAGATTATATTAATCCAGAAACGATTGAAGATGAAGATTATATAACGGTACAATGGGATGAAGATGAAAATAGTTTTTTCTTTATAAAAGATTTAACAGAAAAAGGGAAAAAATGGTTTTTAGGTAAAAAAGTAGATGATATTGTGCCTGTTGACTTTAAGGAATTGTTTATATCAAATGAAAATCTTAAAAAGTTCTTGAAAAAATCGGATGAAAATTTTGATGAAAATACTCTTGGCAACGCTGAGTTGAAGATCATTTCTATTGGGCGTGTAAATTTAGCCGAAATGAATGAAGAGTTTTTCAAAAAAGCATTTCCGGATGGTTCGGTTAATTCAATAAAAGAATTTGAGAAAATTGCAGCACAACAAATTGAGGTGCAATGGAAACAGGAAACAGATAGAAAGTTTATGAATGACGCTATCACATTGCTTATCCAAAATGTTTCCATGAAACTGCCCGAAGATTTCATTAAACGTTACATTCTTAGAAATAATGCAGAAGTTACCGAAGAGCAATTAGATCAAGAGTGGGAAAAATATCTTGATTCGTTTAAATGGCAGTTGGTAGAAAGCAAACTGGGTAAAGATGAAAAGGTTGAAATTACGTTAGATGAAATTAAAAACCATATTCGCAATTTCTACTATCAAAACTATTTCATGCAGTTTAATTTGGCAGATGTGGAAGAACGATTGAATCAATTGGTGGAAGAAGCCGTGAAAGATAAAAAGCAAGTAAAACAAATGTATGATCAATTATATGATCAAAGAATTATGGAGTTGCTTCAATCGAAAATGAATTTAGAAGAGGTTACCGGAGACTTTAATCAGTTTGTGGCGTTTATGACGGGAAAAGAGATTGAAAGTCCGAAAAAGGAAACGAAACCGAAAAAGCAAAAAACAGAAGGTGCAAAAGTAGAAAAACCCATAGTAGCGGAGAGCACGGATGAAGAGGAAAAATCTAAGAAAACAAGACGTTCACCGGCGAAAAAAAAGACAGAATAAACAATGAGATTTCTCGCTACGCTTGGAATGACGAAAAATAATCCCTTTCAAATAATGAAGGGGCACCCGAAGGGTAGGGCAGTTTATATGAAATTGAGAACCGAAAAAATAATCCCATAAACCATCCGTTGGTTTTACTGACGGCAAATGAAACATAAAAATTAAACCATTATGAAAAACGAATTTCAAAAGTACGCCGTAAAACACCACGGCATAAGCAGCTTAAGATTGGAACAATACCAATCTATTGCTAAAAATTATCTAACACCTTATATTATTGAAGAACGTCCGATGAATATTACGCAATTGGATGTTTTTTCAAGATTGATGAAAGACCGGATCATCTTTTTGGGAGTGCCTATTTATGACGATGTAGCAAATATTATTCAAGCACAATTATTGTTTTTAGAGTCGCAGAATGCGGAGCAAGATATTCAAATTTACATTAATTCTCCCGGAGGAAGCGTGTATGCTGGCTTGGGCATTTATGATACCATGCAGTATTTGAAACCTGATATTCACACTATTTGCACAGGAATTTCGGCGTCTATGGCAGCGGTGCTGCTATGTGCCGGCGCAAAAGGAAAACGTTTCGCACTGCCTCACTCGCGCATAATGATTCACCAGCCTATGGGGGGCACGCAAGGACAAGCATCCGATATAGAAATTGAAGCCCGCGAGATTCAAAAACTCAAGAAAGAGTTGTACGAAATTATTGCACATCACAGTGGAAAAACTTATGAAGAAGTATGGAAAGACAGCGACCGCGATTATTGGATGATTGCCGCCGAAGCCAAAGAATACGGTATGATTGATGAGGTGCTAACAAGACGGTAACTCAAAATTTAAAATTAACACTTAACAAATATAAAGTTATGTCAGAAAAAAAATTTGTATCCTGCGACGGAAACTACGCAGCAGCCCATGTGGCTTACATGTTTAGCGAAATAGCCGCTATTTATCCGATAACCCCTAGCTCTACCATGGCAGAACATGCGGACGAATGGTCGGCTTACGGGCAAAAAAATATTTTCGGAGAAACTGTAAAAGTAGTAGAAATGCAATCGGAAGCTGGCGCTGCCGGCGCTGTACACGGTTCTTTACAAGCCGGTGCGTTAACCTCTACTTTCACCGCTTCCCAAGGGTTATTGTTGATGATCCCGAATATGTATAAAATTGCCGGCGAATTGCTTCCGGGCGTGTTCCACGTTTCGGCACGCTCTTTGGCAGCACAGGCATTATCTATTTTCGGTGACCATTCCGACGTAATGAGCACTCGTCAAACCGGTTTTGCGATGTTGGCAACTGGTTCAGTGCAAGAAATTATGGATATTGCTCCCGTAGCGCACCTCGCTGCTATTAAAGCACGTATGCCGTTCTTGCATTTCTTCGACGGTTTCAGAACTTCACACGAAATGCAAAAAGTGGAAGCTACCGATCAGGAAAAAATGAAAAAATTAATTGATTACAAAGCATTACAGAGTTTTAGAGACAATGCTTTAAATCCTGAACATCCTGTAACGCGTGGTACCGCTCAAAATCCGGATATCTATTTCCAAACGCGTGAACTGCAAAACAAATACTACGATGCACTTCCGGATATCGTAAATGAGTATATGGAAGAGATGAGCAAAATTACAGGTAGAAAATATGCTCCGTTTACTTATTACGGTGCAGCAGATGCCACCGATGTAGTAATTGCCATGGGCTCTATTACCGATACGTTGAAAACTATTGTGGATAAATTAAACAATGAAGGTAAAAAAGTAGGATTGATTTCTGTTCATTTATACAGACCATTCTCTGCAAAATATTTATTTAACGTATTGCCGAAAACTACGAAAAAAATCTGTGTTCTTGACAGAACGAAAGAGCCGGGCGCTAATGGAGATCCTTTATATTTAGATGTTGTAGAAGTATTCTTCCAATGTCCATGTAACGAAAAACCGCTCATTATTGGTGGTCGCTACGGATTATCTTCAAAAGATACTACACCGGCGATGATGATATCTGTTTTCAATAATTTAGCATCAGATAAGCCTAAGAATCAATTTACTATAGGTATAAATGACGACGTTACACACAAATCGTTACCATTATTACCCGAAATTTCCGTATTACCGAAAGGCACTTATGAGGCTAAATTTTACGGTTTGGGTGCAGACGGTACGGTGGGCGCCAACAAAAACTCTATCACAATTATTGGAGATAACACCGATAAATATTCGCAAGCTTATTTTGCTTACGATTCTAAAAAATCGGGCGGATTTACTTGCTCACACTTGCGTTTCGGAGATAAGCCGATTTTGGCGCCTTATTTAGTGGGAACACCCGACTTTGTTGCCGTTCATGTGCCTTCGTATTTAGAAAAATACGACACGTTAAAGGGGTTGAAAAAAGGCGGAACATTGTTGTACAACTCATTATGGGATGTGGAAGAGACCAAAAAACGTTTACCCGATTATGTTAAAAAATATTTGGCTGAAAACAACATTAGCATGTATATTATTAATGCTACGGAATTGGCTGAGAAAATCGGTTTGGGTAACAGAACCAATACGATTTTACAATCGGCGTTTTTCAAAATTTCTGAAGTAATTCCTTACGAATTAGCAGTTAAAGAAATGAAGAAAGCGATTGATAAAACTTACGGAGCTAAAGGCGAAAATATTGTAGCCATGAATTATGCTGCTGTGGATGCCGGCGCTGCCGTAACGAAAGTGGAAATTCCTGCAGAGTGGGCAAAAATAGAAGTGAAAAAGGCGCCTGATACTCGCGAAATTCCTGAATTCATTAAAAATATTGTAGAGCCGATGACTGCACAAAAAGGCGACAGTCTTCCGGTGAGCACATTTTTGGGTTATGAAGACGGTACTTTCCCTGCCGGAACAACGGCTTACGAAAAACGCGGCATTGCTGTACACGTTCCCAAATGGATTCCCGAAAATTGTATTCAGTGTAACCAATGCTCGTTTGTATGCCCTCATGCTGCTATTCGTCCATATTTGTTAAATGAAAAAGAATTGGCCGGCTGTCCAGGAAAACCAGCAACCTTAGTAGCTATTGGTAAAGAATTTGAAGGTTTACAATACCGTATGCAACTCTCTCCGTTAGATTGTTCGGGTTGCGGCAATTGTGCCGATATTTGTCCGGCTAAAATCAAAGCATTAGAAATGGAGTTTTTGGAAACTCAAATGGATGAACAAGTGCGCTTTGACTATATGGAAACTCACGTTTCTTACAAAGACAACTTAATTAACAAGGGAGCTAATGTGAAAAACTCACAATTTGCACAACCTTTATTTGAGTTTTCGGGTGCTTGTATAGGTTGCGGTGAAACGCCTTATATCAAAACTATTACGCAATTATTCGGTGAGCAAATGTTGGTTGCTAATGCTACTGGTTGTTCTTCTATTTATGGCGGCTCGGCTCCTGCAACACCATATTGCAAACACAAAAAATCAGGCTTCGGACCAGCTTGGGCAAACTCTTTATTTGAAGATAATGCCGAGTACGGTTTCGGTATGGCGCTCGCTGTTAACCAAATGCGTAACAGAATTGAACGTCTTATGAAAGAAGCTATCGAAACATGTGATAAATGTAGCAGTCAATTGAAAACGTTATTCCAAGAATGGATTGACAATAAAAACAGTACCATTGAAACGCAACGCATTGCCAACCAGATTATTCCATTAGCAGAGAAATCTGATTGTACTTATTGCAAACAGATTATAGATCTAAAACAATATTTGGTAAAAAAATCGCAATGGATTTTTGGTGGTGACGGTTGGGCGTACGATATTGGTTTCGGCGGTTTGGATCATGTGATTGCTTCCGGCGAAGATGTGAACATTTTGGTAATGGATACCGAGGTGTATTCTAACACCGGTGGTCAATCTTCAAAATCTACACCGGCAGGTGCGGTAGCAAAATTTGCAACATCAGGTAAGAAAATCCGTAAAAAAGACCTCGGCGTAATTGCTGCTTCTTACGGATATGTTTACGTAGCGCAAGTAGCTATGGGTGCATCGCAAGCACAGTGGTTCAAAGCATTGAAAGAAGCTGAAGCCTACAATGGACCTTCTATCATCATTGCATACTCACCTTGTATTGCTCACGGATTAAAATTAGGTATGGGCAAAACGCAATTTGAGCAAAAGTTGGCAGTAGATTGCGGTTACTGGCACTTATGGAGATACAACCCCGAATTGGAAGCTCAAGGCGAAAACCCATTCATACTCGACAGTAAAGAGCCTGATTGGAGTAAATTCCAAGATTTCTTGAAATCGGAAGTGCGTTATTCTTCTCTAATAGGTACTTTCCCTGAAGAAGCTGCCGAGCTATTCAAAGCCTGCGAAGAAAATGCCAGATGGCGCTATGAGCAGTACAAGAGAATGGCGAGAAAGTAATTCAATTAGAAATTAAAAATTACTAATATAGGGGCGCAATTTTGCGCCCCTATATTTTTTGTACTTTAGGAGTTAAATGAATAACCCCCAATGAATTTCCGTTTTTATAAAAATACATCAACACATCGCCTTTTTGTTCAAAGATTTTTTGCCCATTCGTATAGTGCGATTTGTCTTGCATACTGTTAAATTTATTTACTTGATTTCATCGCTTTTACTTATTTCGAAACGTGCGAGTGGCGCCATACGTGCACGGTTCAATACCAATTGATTTTCGTTGAGATTGTAATTGTCGGCGCTGTGCAAAATGCGTATCATTTCGGTTTCAATATTCATGATACTGTCGTCGAAACACATTTTTTGCGTATTCGCTAATTGTGAAAAAGTGATACGACTTCCTTCTTGCAGCGTATATGAACCGAAAAATGAATTACAACCCAAATTACCACTGACCGTTCCATCGGAATTCAGCAAAATAAAGGTTGCCTCGGCAGATTCGGGAAAAGTTACCGGATTCCCATTTAGCTCCACTAATTTCCAATGTTTGTTGATAATGTCTGCCGCATTGTGGAAAGTTGACATACCTGGAGTTTCTTGATTGGTTTGTTTTTGTAGGCTTCCACAAGTGCTTACACTCAATGCGACAACCAACATAATCGCATAAAATAATGCTTTGCTCATAATTACTTTTTTTAACTGATTATTTCTATTACCTTTGTTTGTACAGCATACTGTTCTTCTTGAATACTCACCTTAATTGCTTGCCTAATATTGTAAGCCGATATTTTTGCAAATTGCTGTTAGGTTTGTCCGGTAAAGTCATTTCAACAAATCCCTGCTCTAATGCCGGTTTTAAATAATTTAACCGAAAATTTTCTCTGTCAGAAAGATTAAGTTTTTCTTGAATTTCCTGACGGTTCATCTCTTTATCAAGTATTTTAATAAGTTCTTCAACTTGCGTGGTAACTTGCAGGGTGACTTGCGGGATAACTTGTTCGGTAGCAGGAAACGTCATCCGTAAAAAGTTCTCTGTAAACTTAAAACATTCTCTACCATAGCTTGTTAGAATACGAGGAACTCCGGAACCTAAATACTCCACTAAATCAACCCTGTTAAGTCCATCGTATTTCGCAACTTTTACAGATATTCCATTTGTATCTGCCAATAAATAAGCAGCATAATTGTATTGCCCGTCCTCAGTCGGTAGTTCAAGATTGGATGCAAAATGCTGATTCAACATTTTGTTTGCACCCTCATAGTATATTTTAAGTTGTTCAAAAGTAAGATTCTGATTTGGGGATTTGACTTGTTCTAAATCTTCGGTAAGTTGTTGTTTGTATTCTATGTTTTGGGTTTCAGGCATAATGGTTATTTTTTAAACTTTTATTAATAATGACATCAAGATTAGTTTGGTAGAAAAATCGGAATTTCCGATTTTCAACTCCTTTCATCATTTAATTTCTCAGATAATTCTTTCGTTGAACTTTCGAGCATTTTTTTTACTTCTTTATCAAAGTCCGATAGAATTTTTTGTGTTTTGTTAAATTCGTCATATTCTGTTTCAGCTTTTTTATCGGCTTCCTGTTTTGAAACTTTACCTTTATCTTTTAAAATTTGATATTTTCTAAATGCTAAAAATTCATTTACGCTTGTAGCAAATTCATTCATAGTAAAGATGTTTTCCCGTTCAATAAGGTCTTCGATGTAATCGAAATAACCTGTAACAGCTCTTTCCAAGCGTTTAATTTCCTGTTCCGGCAAATAGTTTTTGGCAATGGTAACATCCGATTTGAGAATACGACCATCCGGAGAATTTTTCCACGTAGTTAATCCCATATTTTCACTGTTTTTGTCGGCTTTCGTAAAAATAATTTCTGCTGCCGTTTGACCTGCAATAGCAAAATGAAATTTATTTTGCACCATAGCATAAAAATCCTGTGTGGTTTGCGAGTTTCTATTGTAATCAATGCTACATTCTGCAAAAATATCGGTGATTTGTTGCCAGATACGACGTTCGCTTGCCCGAATAGAGCGAATCCGTTCCAACAATTCGCGAAAGTAATCTTTACCAAAAGTAGTTTTGCCCTGTTTAAGGCGTTCGTCATCCAACACAAAACCTTTGGTTATAAATTCTTTTAACGTTTTCGTTGCCCAAATTCGGAATTGTGTGGCTCTGGCAGAGTTTACACGGTAGCCCACTGAAATGATGACATCAAGATTGTAAAAGTTAGTTTCTTTTGTTTGTGTTTTATCGGCAATTGCTCCATGTGCAGTGGTTATTTCCATTTTGGAAACAACCACTTTTTCATCAAGTTCGCCCTCATCGAAAATATTTTTCAAATGCTTATTAATAGCAGGAATTTGCACATCAAACAGCGTAGCCATCGCTTTTTGGGTAAGCCATATTGTTTCCTCTTTTATTACCACATCAATTTTTATATTTTCCTGTGGAGTGTTGTATATTAGAAAGTTGATTCCGTTATTCATAGCTTGTATAATTATGTTTGGTATCGTATTTTTTTCCGTCTTCGGCAGTTGTTCGGAAATTCCGAACAACTGAAAATTCATTCAGTCCTCCTTTTTGTTGAACTATCCGAATTTTCCGGATAGTTGCCTCTTTTTGCAGTTCGTTGCTATAGTAAATATTTTGCAGGTGTTCATTTATTGTTCGCACATCTACGCCGAACAATTCTGCCATCCGTTTCTGTGTAAGCCAAAAACTACCGTCTTCGTATTGCACTTGAATACTTACTTGCCCATTTGGGGTGGTGTAAAAAATGAGGTTAGATTCAGACATGGTTTGATAATTATTTAGTTGTTGTCAATAATAGGTATCTTATTTTCGGGTAAAAAATTATCTTCTGAAATAATTGTCCTACCCAATTCTTTTTCTGTTTGTTTGCGGGCAACACCGGCAACATTCCCTCCTCTTTTCGCTACTTTTTTATTTGCTTGAAAACTTTCCGGTTGTTCTTTTTGAGAAATTTCCGTTGTAACACGTTCGCCGAGCATAGTGAAAATCAATTCTAAATCAGTCATGTGATCGCGAAGATTTTGATTTTTTTTCTTCAAACCCTTGTGCTCTTTATACTCTGAAGGTGTCATTCCAAATGTGGCTTTTGATATTTCAGCTGTAAGGATAGCATAATCACGTTCTTCTGAAATACCGCGTGCGTTCCATTCATCGGTTAAATTTTGGCGAATGGCAATACCACGCAAACGTTTATCAATCCAATCTTGCGGATAACCTTTTTGTTCGTAAAGAAACTTCATACGCTCTTGTGCCAATTCGGGATTTTCAATTTCTTGCAAACGTTCGTATCCTACTTGAGACAACCAGAGTTTAAAAGGCTCTGCTTTAGGTGAAGGAATAGATTGGACGATTCTTAGAATATCCTTAACTGTTCCGGCTAAAGTTTTTCGCTTTTTCCATGTTTCTGTTTGCATTTCTACCTGGGGACAATTTGTCCCTATGTAGTTGGATAATTCTGCATCACGTTTACGCATTTTTTTTAAATAGTCTGTGGCGTTTACGCTATCGGTTAATGCACCAACAACATCTACTATAGAAAAATACCATTGCTCTTCCGTTTCGTTCCATACAGAACGAATTTTTTTGTCTTGAAAGAGTTTGATGCTTGTCTTTTTAGTCATAGTTTTGAGTTTTAGATTATTAATTGGATTGAGTTTAAGACCACAAATATATATTCTGAAAAGGCATTTGTCAAGCAGTTAGTAAGAATTTCTTACCAACTAAAATAATGACATCATTATTTATTGTTAAAAAAACACCCTTCAACACAATACACCGATAATTTTCCCACCGAATTTTCTTTTTCGCAATTCTTTTGCATATTACATTCGGGGCAAAGTTTTGTAACGTCGCTTTCGTCAAGCGTTCCTTTTCTTTCGTGCAGGGAATAAAGATATTTGAGGTACTTCCCTTCTGCAATACGGTGATGCGTGTCTTTTGAATTTAGACCTCGCCATTCGTATAGTCGCTTTTTGCCTTTGGAAGAGTTGCAACTTTTGCATACCATTACTACATTATCGGGAATGTCCTCACCTCCACAATGGCGAGGCAAGATATGTTCAACCGTTAACTCTTTTTCTTCTCCGCAGTAAATACATTGCAGTGGGTTTTCTTTTTCTTTCAGCCATTCGCGAACCGAAGTTGACCATTGAATTTCGCCGTTAACTAATTGTTTCCATTTAGCCATAATCATTCCGTAATTGGTTTTACCAAAGCCCGATGATTCGGATATGATTTTGGCATATTGGTAATAGATTATTTCGCGAACTGTTTTTATTGAACTGGGAGGCATGGTATTTATATTATTTATGTTCTATTTTTAATTCCGTTCACAAACTCTGCCATAATTAGCCGATGCATACTCAATTTTTTTCAAATCGAATATAATTTAAAAACTCATCTCCTAATTTTGTTGTCTTCTTCGTTGCTAATCCGTTTCCAGACATTGTTGTCTTTAAATCCCCTGAATTATGAAATCCTGCATTTTTTAGGTCATTCCAAATAATTTCCATAAACGAATCTTCATCTTGTAACTCAGGATACGCCTCTTTTAAAATGTTGGACAAACTTGATGCCATATAAACTGGAAAACTCATTTTCGGTTAAAGTAAAGAGATTAAACTCTTTGTAATCAATCGCATTTTCAATGTAAAACCGTAGTTTTTCAAAATTGGAAGTAATTACATAAGATGCTTTGCGGTGATTATTCTTATAATTGAACGCCTGCTTTTGAATCTGCTTTAAGTCAGTAGTTTTTGTATCTTTGAGTTCAATAACAGCCCTTACTTCGTCATTAACGAGGACTGCGCCATCCGCTTTTTCCCCATCTGTTTCGTTTTTCTTTTCAGAAACCAAATTATATTTAGGATCAGGTTTAAATGTGTAATCGAAAATATTCACAAAAAGCGCACGCATAAATCCTTCTTGCCATTCTTCCTCCTTGCTTTTGCGAATATTTTCCTGAATTTCCGGATTGTGAAAATATGCAACATATTTCTTATAGGCTTCTGCAATTTTTTCAGAATTTAGCGCAATCTGTTTTTTTAAAATAGTTTGTTGAAATAGGCTCATACTTATTTTTTTACAGCCCGCAAAGATAGTATTTTTCAACGGTAACGATTTTGACATCTTTTGCACGTAACAAAAAATAGTACACAAATTGAAATCAAAACAAGAAAGAAGTTGTAATTTCGTTATAATAAAATGAAACTGATTTATAAATACATAGCTCAACAATTCGGTAATCCAACAGGATTTGGAGGAAAAATATCAACATTTATTATGAATTGTCTGAATCGAAAACAATACAAAACAGTGGTTGAAAATATTGATATTCAAGAAACGGATACGGTTTTAGATATTGGTTTCGGGAATGGATATTTATTACGCAAGTTGTCAAATAAAAATCCTCAAAAAATATGTGGAATAGAGATTTCAGCAGATATGTTGAACTCAACAATAAGAAAAAATTGAAAAAAGATTGGGCAGGGAAAAATACAGTTACTATTGGCAGATGTTCAAAACTTACCTTTTGAGGACTCTTCTATTGACAAAGCGTACACTGTTAATACTGTTTATTTTTGGCAAGATATTGATCAAGGATTTTCGGAAATAAAACGAGTATTAAAACCCAATGGAATATTTTTGAATGTGCTGTATGTAAAAGAATGGTTAGACAAACTACCGATTACACAATATGGATTTTCAAAATACACGGTTGAGCAAATAGAAAAGATAATTATTGAAAATGGACTGAAAGTAGAACGCATTATTGAGATTCAACATGGAAAGTCAATTTGTGTTATAGCAAGAAATTATGCTAAACAAAACTATAAAAGTTAAACGAAATATAAACCGTCCAACAAGGACATAAATTTTTTAAAATGAATAACATGAATTTAGAATTATTTATCAATTTCGACGGCAATTGCCGCGAAGCAGTAGCGTTTTACGCAAAGGTATTCAAATCGGAAGTTAACAATCTGATGACTTACGGACAATCGCCTCCCGACCCCAACTATCCTCTACAGGAAGCGGACAAGGATAAAGTAATGTATGCCGGTGTGCCGATTGGGGGCATAACCGTAATGTTTATGGATATGCCTTCAGGTTTTCCGCTTGTTGTAGGGAACAACATCAACCCGACTATCAGTATGGATAATAAGGAAGAAGTTGGGAGAATATTCAACGAGTTAAAAGTAGGTGGTGAAGTTTATGTGGAACCTCAACCAACTTTCTTTAGCGAACTGTATGCTATGGTAAAGGATAAATTTGGCGTGATTTGGCAGATTTTATATTACGTTCGCAAATAATTTTGAACTAATTGAATAAAACATGAATAAACAATGGTACGAATCACTATTTGAAAATTATGCCGAAAAATATGATAGTGAAAACTTTACACAAGGAACAATCGGCGAATGCGATTTTATAGAAAAGGAATTAAATTTTGATAAATCGCTAAAAATATTGGATGTTGGCTGCGGAACCGGTCGACATGCTATTGAATTATCAAAACGCGGGTATAACGTAACTGGCATTGATTTGTCGGAAGCACAACTGAAAAGAGCAAAAGAAAAGGCAAAAGCAGAAAACCTGCTTATTGATTTTCAATGTCAGGATGCTCGAAACTTGACTTTCGACAGCGAGTTTGATATTGCCATTATGCTTTGCGAAGGCGGTTTTTCGTTAATGGAAACCGATGAAATGAATTTTGAAATACTTAAGAATGTTACTAAAGCACTCAAACTGCAAGCAAAATTTATTTTCACTACTACCAATGGCTTGTTTCATCTGTATAATAACGTAGATGAATTTTACGCTTCCGTAGTAGAAGAGGGCAACTCAATATGTAAAAAAAACTCCTTTGATTTTATGACATTTCGAGGATATAGTACTGTAGATTTTGAAGATGATTCGGGCAATAAAAAAACGCTTGAATGCAACGAAAGATATTATATGCCGAGCGAAATAACGTGGTTGTTGAAATCGTTGGAATATAAGACAATAGATATATTCGGGGCAAAGCTTGGCGCATTTTCAAGAGAACACAAATTAACCACGAAAGATTTTGAAATGCTTGTAATTGCGGAAAAATCATGAGAATATTAGAAAAACTGTTTATGTAATTGAATACAAAAAAATCGAATAGATGAAGCCTTTGGAAAGTAATATGAATGAAAAACCGTTGGTAAATAAAGAATATTTGCTTGAAAAATTTCCCTGCAAAGACGGTTGGACGTATACGATTATCCCCGAAATTCTGCCTGACAAAAAATCCCCATTTTGAGGATAATCTTGAAGATTAAGCTTAACAAAATCTTCAATCAAATCCGTTGTCATCGGAACAATACGTTCTTTTCCATTTTTAGCCACATCTTTCCGTACGGTTATTTGTCCTTTAGCTACAGATATATCCGAGACCAACAACCCTCGAATTTCTTTAGGACGGAGCAAACTATTATAGATAAGTTTGAGCATAAGTAGATAGTTAGGGCTATTTGACAACAAATACTTAGTGATCTTTTCGCGCGATTCTTCAGGAATTAGAATACGTTTTTTATCCTCTTTCTTTTTGGATTTCATTTTTGTAAAATGATTTTCCTTGCAAAAACACTTGTCAATCATCCACGAGTAAAAGGCGCTTCCATTCTTAATATAATTATTGTAAGTCTTATTTGACATGCTTTCTCCTTTGCGCCCTTTCCGCTCATTATAAACATAATCCATAAATTTGGCAACAAGCGCGTGAGTAACCATAGAAGAATAGATATTGGGCGAAACTTTTTCTATCCATTCGCAGAAAATATTCACAAATGAAGAGTAGGAACGGTAAGTATCCGGGCGAATATTACGTTTGCTCTCTTCTAAATATTTTTCTGCAACCGTTTTTAAAGGTGTATATAACCGTGAATCCTCTCCCATAAAATACGGATTCCAACCGGTGGATAGTTTCATGTTGAGCGCAACAATAATATTATTGATGTGCTTTCTGGCTTCCATTTTTGATGGATAACGCTTAAGTAATCTTTGCAATCTTATCATCTTTCGGGCTAAGATTTGCGTTTGGGGGTTTTCTACA
>Ga0209737_10000410_pt1 | contig 36464 bp, 28 predicted proteins | sample TergutCu122P3_FD_187284 | JGI IMG/M metagenome (GOLD analysis project Ga0209737, IMG submission 187284) | Cubitermes ugandensis P3 segment gut microbial communities from Kakamega Forest, Kenya - Cu122 P3 (SPAdes) (version 2) | ecosystem: Host-associated > Arthropoda: Insects > Digestive system...
CTATCTAAGCAGTACGCTCAGCGTACTGTACCAAGGAAGTAACTCACACCACCACACGCCGCCGTAGGTGGCGAACAAAACCGTTGTGTAACAAGTAGTTTGCCTCCGCTGGAGGCGTAGGGAGTACGTGCATCTTTCTCACAGTAGCCTAAGGCTACTGCTTAGATAGGTGTGCGCTCTCCGAGCGCGATACGCAACAAATTCATGATATTCCGATACATAAAAAAAAGTGTTTTTCTGGTTTTGTACGAAAGACACCCATTTGATTTTATTAATAGTCGCGCAGGGACGACATTTTATTAACCGTGGATTTTAATCTACGGGAGTGCGCAATGATGGGCACCACAAAAGTCCCGCAGGGACGATACATAAAATTCTGAACAATTATAACAATTCAAGTATTAATATACTTTCGCGTCCAATTCAAATCAGAGTATGAATATTCTTATTGAAAGCGGTGCTACCAAAAGTACGTGTATCGGATACAGCGATAGATGTACTTTTTTTTCGTATAAAACGACAGGTATTAACGCCACTTATGCTACTAAAGGAGAAATATTTGCAGTTTTTGAAAAATTGATATTGGAGAATAGGGTTGTTGCGGATAAAGTTGAGAATATCCGGTACTACGGTGCAGGATGTTTCAATAAAACCAATGCAGAAAAAGTAAAAGAGGTGTTAACTTCTCTGTTTCAAAATGCAAATATTGAAGTATTTTCAGATTTATATGCAGCTTGCCACGCGTTGTGTAAAAATAACAGCGGATTTGTCGGGATATTGGGTACCGGCGCTGGCTCCTGTTTCTACGACGGGGAAACCATTACTCAAAAAGCCCCCTCTTTAGGCTGGCTGCTGGGCGATGAGGGAAGCGGAACACACATCGGAAAGCTGTTTGTTACTGAATATCTTAAAGATAAATTGGAACTTGAAATCTTACAGGATTTTGAAAAAACTTTCTCTGTTTCAAAACCCCTTGTGTTAGAACAAATTTATCAACAACCAAAACCGCAGCACTTTTTTGCCTCAATACCTCCATTTCTGTTAAAGCATATAGAAAAACCCCAAATAAAACAAATAGTTGAAACCTCTTTTCAGAATTTTTTTGATAAACAAATTGAGCATTATCAAACTTTTCCGCATCCGTGGTTTTTTTGCGGGTCGATAGCCTTCTATTTTCAGAAAACATTAGTAGAAGTAGCAACGAAGAACAATATCAAGATTGAGAAAATTATTCCCGATTGCGCCGAGCATTTATAAACTATTTAGCAACCACAAATTTTCCTTGCGCAAAAATAGTATTTTCATTCATTAATTTATAGATATAATTTCCTGAAGCGAATGAAGATATATTTAACTGAGATTGTGTTCCTGAAATGTTGCTTTCCAAAATCTTTCTTCCACTTAAATCATACACCCAAATAACTCCGGTAAACTCTTCGTTTAATTCAATATAAAGAACCTCAGTAGTTGCGGGATTAGGAAACGCATTGGCTTTAAGGGTAGAGAATAAATTTTGCTTAATTCCCGAACTGTAATTTAAAGAAATATTGTCAATCCACAACGTTGCGCCTCTTTGTCCGTGACAGTTAATCATATCATCGAAATTAACCCCTGCGCTTGCTACAAAAATTACTTGAATTTCATCAAAATATTGGTCTCTAAATTGTTCAGGAATCGGAATTGAAAATTTTGTCCAATTACTTGCAGGTTTTGTGATAATCAGTTTTTCATCCACAATAAGCGGATCGCCGACAAAATTTGAAAAGCCAATTTGAATCATAGCTGAATCATTTTTAAAAGGATTATACTTGTAATACCCTTCTAAAGCGTGGGGAGTATCATTTCCCCAAAAGCGTGTAGTGATAACCTTCTCTTTGGGGTCGAGAAATTGTGCCACATATTCTTCAGAAATTGTACCCACCATACCGGGGAGAAATACAAATCCGTCTCCAACACCTACGTGGCCTGATTTCAACATGATACAATACTCTCCATGCTGCGCGCCTTTTTCTCTGAATGCAGTAAGGTCAGCTCTTGGTGTGTTAGGCAAAGCGTACAACGAGTTGAGTGTGTAAAAATAATCGGTTTGAAACTCCAAATAAGGGTCACCGAGGCCTACTTTATCTTTCCAGCCCTCTTTTTCAAAACTACTGTCCGGAAGTTGTTCTTTCTGGGCGTTAATAACGAGAGAAGAAAAGCAGAAAAGCAGAATTAAATTTAAAGATTTAAGATTTAAAGATTTAAAGTAACTGGTAACAGATAGGGAATGGTTTGTAAATTTTTTCATAATGATATTTTGTTAATGATTAATGTTGAATGCCAAGGGGTACTGTTTGTCGTAAATTTTTTAAATTTTAAATCTTAAATTTTAAATCTTAACAATCAGTTGCAGAGTAAAAGTTCTTGGGGGTTCGGGATAGAGCGGACGGAGGGTATATAATCGGTTGGATACGTTTTTTACAATAAAACTCAAAGAAACTTTTGAAAAATGGTAAGTGGCGCGTAAGTCAAGGGTTAAAGAGCCTTTATTATTCTCTTGAAAATAATTATAAAAATGGTAAAACGGCAGGTCTCCGTTTTGTGCAATTTCCTTTTGAGATGCTTCGCCTAAAGTCTCGTTAAATATATCATTTTCAAACAGAAATTTATCAACATTTCTCATAGTGCTATAGTAGAAGAGGGTACCCCCAATAGAAAATTTCTTATATAAAGTAAACTCTAAATCACATTTAAACATGTGTTCAATCCTGTATTTCAACACATTTCTTGTTGTATCGGAACTTGTATTCTTAAAAGAATAGGGAGTTGCGGGGGAGTGATCGTAAGGTTTATAAATATAATACACTAAATCAGGGTTTTTGGTAGTTGGGTTACTCCATGTATAAGAAACGGCAAGTGTAAAACTCAAATTTTTTGAAATCTTTCCTTCCCCATTAAGCGAGAAATCAACGCCGTTCACTTTAGCAGGGCCGATGTTTAAGAATCTTAATCCGTATCTTTTGGCAAGAATTGGATTTCCGCTCCACGCACCCAACGAAAATTCGATAAAATCTGAATAATCCTGATGAAAATAACAGATATCGAACATTCCTCGAAAATCGAAAAACCGGAAGGGCTGAATTACGCCGACCTCTGCATTCCAGTTGGTTTCGGGTTTAAGTTTCGGATTGGGGAAAAAGCCGTAGTTGCCCACCGTTAAAGAGATAAATTTTTCGCCGATGGTTGTGAAACGATAGCCCTGCCCAAACGAACCCCGAAGCGCCGTTTTTGTTTTTGTAAACTGATAATTCAACCCTACTCTAAAAACAGGTTTGTTTGCCTTCAATAATTCAATTTTACCTCCCCACATATCAAAAAAATCCCATCTGCCTCCCAGTATAACCGTAAGATTTCTTTTTTTAAGAAACTTTTTATCCACCTGGGCATATATGGCAAAATTGTTTGAAAACGCAGAAGATGGCTCTTTTTTACCCTCAACTTCATGGGGGTCTCCGGCACCGTTAAACACCGGTCCGTATGAGGTAATATATTGATTACTTGCTCCGGCAACTATGGACATTCCAATTTTATGGAATGTTTTATTGTATTGATATTCATCAAAAACCATCATGGTTTGTGCATCCACTAAACCCTCAATATCCTTACTGTCAATATATAATATTCGATTTTTTAAGGAATGTACACCGCCTTTCTCCGACAAATATTTCACACTGGGGTCAATGTAAAAAATAAAATCCTTCAAATGAACTAACGATCCTTCACAAGATCTGAATATATTTGTATCCGCATCGAACCACATTTGGGGTTGGGCGTGCTCTGAGTACATAAAATTGCCGTTCAAACTTACCGAAAGACCTTTAACTTTTTCAAATCTGTACCGTGAGGCAAAATTTAAGCGATACCTTTGTTCAAATTTTCCTTTTGCGGTAGAATTATGGTTTCTGGAGTATGAAACTCTTTCTTCCGGCCCGATATAGCTTTGATCGTTATATACTTCACCACCCACTACAAAATCGAAATTCTTTTTTATAATTCTTGAATGAAGAAACGAAAGCCCAAATTCCACGGGATTAGCATTTAACCAACTTTTTTGATAAGGATTTTGGGGGCTGTCGTACATTTTAGCAAATGTGGTAATGGTGGTTTGCGGTTTTGCACGGGGATACGCCGTATGCACGTTGATAGCTCCGGTAAGTGCGGCAGAACCGAACAAGACAGAAGCAGAGCCTTTTAAAACATCTACTTGTTCAATACTTTCCATAGGGATAAAACTCCACATAGGGCGTCCGGCATCGGGGCGAAGCAAAGGCATATCGTCCAGCAAAATCATCGCACGGCTTCCCATACCTTGGCTATACCCACTACCTCCGCGAATTTGCGGCTCATTGTCCACCACCACAATCCCTCCTGCACTGTTTACCAAGTTGTTTACAGATACAAAATTCTTGTTTTCAGACAGTTTTGGCTGTAAAACCACGATGGAGGTAGTAGATAGTTCGGGATTGGTCTCATATTTTGAAGTGCTTACGGTGGCCTCATCCAAACGGAAGTTGAGCGGTTGCAGCAAAATATCTACCTTTATCTCTTTCGTTCTTGATGAAAAAATGACCATCCTTTTTACCGGTTCATACATCGGTTGAAAAAACTCAACTTCGCAGCTATCTTTGGTCAATTGTATGGAAAAACTTCCGTTTGCATCGGGCAAAAAAATATTGTTTGCGCACATCACTCTAATTTGGGCATACTGAACGGGTTTATTATCCGAGGCGTCTTTAATCGTACCTTTTAGGGTGTATTGGGCAAAAGCGGAGGGGAGAAAGGAGAAAGAAGAAAGGAAAAATAAAAGGAATATATTTAAAAATTTAAAATTTAAAGATTTAAGATTTAAAGGTTTAACACAGTAACTTGTCACTTGTAACTTGTCACTTGTTGTTTCTAACTTGTAATTTGTAATTCTTATCATAAATTTTTAAATCGGGGGCAAAAATATTCTTTTATTGATACCCACAGTGTCAAAAACGCAAAAAAAACAAACAAATTATTACTAACTATTTGTTTTTGTGTAAAATAAAAATGTTAATATGTGTTAAAATATTGGAAATAAAGAGAACAAAGACAGATATTGTCAGGTTCTGCCATAGGAACAATACTAAGTTGATGTCACAGATAATATATTAAAATATTAACAATCAAATGTTTATATCATATTTTGTCTTGCAAAGGTCTCAATATGTAAATAATTGTTACTTATAGTCCGTTGCATGAAAATCTACAAAAAGTATCTTTGCACTTTCAATTGACTATGAATATTAAGGAAAAAATTGGTGCGAGGTTACGTGAATTAAGAACTGCCAAAGGGTTAAGTCAAGAAAAGTTTTCATTTGAATGTGAACTTGATAGGACTTACATTGCCAGTATTGAGCGAGGCCATAGAAATGTTTCCATCGAAAACATTGAAAAGATTGCTAAAGCTTTCAATATTTCTGTTTCCGATTTTTTTATGTCAGATTTTTTTAAGTAAATAATGATAAAAGTAAATGATTTTGTAGTATTAACTTGTGAAGTAAATGGTTTTGAAAAAAATTCCGTTGGCTTCGTTGAAAAAGTAACAGCAAAAAAAGCGAAAGTGTACTTTATTGGGAAAAATATGGAAGTAACCGTTGATTTATCAAAAATCCAGTTCCTTGACGTATTAAAAACAGGGAAACCGCATCAATACAAAATTTGCAATGTTTGTCATATTTTGAAAGAAGATTACAAGGATTTTGACATTAATCAAACAGATGCATTAGGAAGAAAGACAACTCGCCCAACTTGTAAGGAATGTAGAATAATTATTGATGGCATTCCATTAAAAACATCTGAGAAAAGAAGAATGGATGAAATCAAACCTGAAAAGTTTTTCGTTTGTCCAATTTGCAAAAAACCTTCAATTCCTTATGTAACAGCGAATTTAGTCATAGACCACGACCACGATACAGGTAATGCAAGAGAGTGGATTTGTGATAGTTGTAATACAGGATTGGGACGATTTAAAGATAATATTGAATTAATGCAACAAGCGATAAAATATTTGAGAAAGCACGCAAATAATCAGAAAAGCTGAGGCGGTAACATCCCCAATCGTTTGATAGATAAATCCGTATATTCTTTTGAAATTTCCATTCCCAAGTAATTTCGATTGAGGTATTTCGCCATTTTACATGTTGTTCCAGAGCCACTCATTGGGTCAAAAACCAAGTCTCCTTCATTTGTCCAAGACAAAATATGGTCTTGAGCTAATTTTTCCGGAAAAATCGCAGTGTGTTGAAAGGCTATTTTGTCGTTAGTTGAGCCACCTAAACCTACAGCGTATTCCCAAATATTTATCAAAGTCTTCTCCTCTTTCAATTCAGCAACAACTTTGTTATTTATTCCGTCTGCTTTTTTATTAGATACCAACTTTTCAATTCCATGTCTTGCTGTTTTGGTTTTTAGAGGGTTAAATGTATTAACTTTTTCTTTAGAGAAAATGAACATAAATTCGTAGCAGTTAGTGTAAGCATTAGAACGCATAAAGGGAGTATTCTTTTTCTTATAAATCATAACATCATGAACATTAAACCCAATTTTTTGAAAATAAAGACATTGCTTGAAACTAGTCAAAGTTCTATCACCATTTTTTATTTTATCACCAACAACCCAAACAACCACTCCTCCTTTTTTCAATACACGATATAATTCCTTTGCAATATTTTCAAAATCAAAAGAATAACCATTATAATTTCGCAAATCGTCATAAGGCGGAGAAGTAACTACCAAATCAACACATTGATTCGGTAGTCCTTTCATTCCTACAAGACAATCGATATTGTAGATGTTATTTACTTCAAAATCACCTAATTTCATAAAGGTATTCATAGACCGCAAAGATAAAAATCTTTTTATTTATTCAAGGTTATTTGTTCCAAAATTTTACACTAAAAATAATTATTGCGCATTCAATAAACACCCTAATTTTCTTCCAATGCCTTTATCCCGGGGAGTTCAATGCCTTCTAAATATTCGAGCATCGCGCCGCCGCCGGTAGAGATGTAGGAAACCTCTTTCGAGAGCCCGAATTTTCCGAGTGCGGCAATAGAGTCCCCGCCGCCGATGAGCGAGTATGCGCCATTTCTGGTGCTTTCGGCAATTGCTTCCGCAATGGCTTTGGTTCCTCCTGCAAATTTGTCCATCTCAAAAACACCCACAGGACCATTCCACAGAATAGTTTTAGATTCCAGAATTACCTTTCTAAAGAGTTCTATCGATTTTTCGCCGATATCCATTCCCATCCAGCCGGCGGGAATGTTTTGGTCTTGTGTGTAGAGCGTGTTGGCATCTTCGGCAAATCTGTCGGCACACAAACTGTCCACCGACAAATAGATGTTAATTCCTTTTGTTTTAGCCTGTTCTAAAATCTCTTTGGCAACAGGCACCATCTCTTCTTCAAACAGAGAATATCCATAAGTGAACCCCATCGTATAAAGCATCGTGTATCTCATTCCGCCGCCGATGATAAGATTATCTACTTTGTTCAGCAAATTTTTCAGGATATTGATTTTTGTAGAGACTTTCGAGCCGCCGATAATGGCAGTAAAAGGGGATTTTTTCTCATCGAGCACTTTTTTCAAACTTTGCACTTCGCTGTAGAGGAGGTATCCGGCGTAGGCATTACCGGGAAAGAGCCGCGCAATGGTGGCGGTGGAGGCGTGTTCGCGGTGCGCTGTTCCAAAGGCGTCGTTTACATAAATGTCACCCAGTTTGGCTAAGTCCTTGGCAAACTCCACATCTCCTTTTTCCTCCTCTTTGTGAAAACGCAGATTTTCCAGCAACCCCACATCGCCAGGTTTTAGTGTTGCAATTTTCTCCTGAATATCCGCATCCAACACATCGCCGAGGAAAGTAACCGGTTTACCCAGTGTTTCCGAAACAGCCGGCAAGATGTGTTTTAAAGAAAAAGTGTCGTTCACTTCTCCTTTGGGTCGTCCCAAGTGAGACATCAGAATAGCGATTCCGTCATCGTTAGTAATTTTGTTCACTGTTTCCAGCGTGCGTTTGATGCGCGTGGTGCTGGTAACTTTCAGATTTTCGTCTTGCGGCACGTTGTAATCTACACGTACCAACACTTTTTTGTTTTTTAAGGGGGCTTGGGTTATGGGTTTCATAATGATGTTTAATGATTAATGTTTAATGATTTGTAGGGGTTCTTATTATTCCTTGATACAGCGCACGGAAAGTCCGCGAGAAAGAAAGTCAGTATAGGATTTCAACGCTAATTCGTCGTATACCAACCATACCGTCTCATTTCTACTCCCTGAGTTCGTTTCACTCCAAAATCCCGTACCATATTCTATACTATTAAAATAGTAGTCTCTAAATCCGGCAGGTAGGGCAGAAAAGTTGCTAAGATTATTTCCATTTCCATTGTAATTCCAACCGGAAGTAGTTTTCATATAGTATCCTGCAATATTGTTACCACCTAAGCCTTGAGCCAAAATATCCCATTCTGTTTTAGAAGGGATCTTCCATCCATCGGGGCATAACTTACCTGTATTTACAGCAAATCCATTATAGAGTGCACCGTATTTCAGTGCATTATTCACATTATTATCGTAATAACACATGGCTCCGGTTGAACTGTATTCCCAGTCATAAGCATTGGTAATCAACGGAATATTCTCATCTGTTTTGTATTTTGTCGTTTTTAGATTTTCTTTCAACCAGCATTGTGAACCAATCTGCACAGTATTATAGGTATTCCCGTCTATGTCATTAACAGTTGGGGTACCCGGACAAGACCCAAGACTTTTGAACCATTGGGCATACAGCCCTCTGTTTGAAGAAATTGCAATTGTTTCTTTATCTATGTGGGAGTAACCTTTTCCTTCCTTATCGGTATTCCAACCAAGAAATATGTAGTCAGTTCGCTCAAAGAGGTTTGAATCTAAGGGTTGATAAACACCGGCTTTAAACGCTTGCAGCTCCATCTTTCCCTCGCCGCCGTTGGCATAAAAAGTAACGAAAAATGTTTGATAATTTTTTTTCCACTGTGCATATAAGTCTAAATCGGAGGAAAGTGTAATGATTTGTTGATTCTCAAATTTCTTCCCTGTGCCATTGGCAGAAGTATTCCATCCTGTAAAATGATATTCATTGTTATGATAAACATTTGGTGATAGTTCCTGTTCTACACCGGCCTTGAAGATTTGCGGTTCCATCTCTCCCTCGCCGCCATTGGCGTGAAAAGTAACTGTAAACTCTCCTGTTGGGGTTGCCCACTGCGCATACAGTACCATATTTTCTGAAATTATAACCGTCTCTAAATCTTTGTAAGGAACTCCTTTGCCGTCCGGTAGGGTATTCCAGCCCGCAAAAACGTATCCCCGGTTATGAAAAGAATTTGCCATAAGCGGTTGCGCTATTTTTTGCGTAAATATTTGGGTAACAATAGCTCCTTTTCCTCCATTTGGGTGAAAGGTAACAGTAAATTCTTCCTTTTTACACCCGGAAAAAAGGAGGATACAAATAAAAAACAAAACGAAAATGAAGTGATTTTTTTTCATAAGACTATTTTTTAATTATTAATTGTTAATTGTCAATTGTCAATTTTTCAGGTAGTTATCTATTTCAACGGCGGCGGCGCGGGCATCTGCCAACACATCAGGAATACTCATCGGGCGTTTGCAAGAACCCGCTACAAAAATTCCTTTCCTGCTTGTCTTTTGGTCTTCAACAATTGGATTTAAAGTTTTGAAAAATCCGTATTCCTCTTCACAATTACATCTGTTTGACAATAGTTTAGTGCCTTCGGAGGGTTCCATCCCCACCATCAACACCAAGAGGTCGGGAGTCATTTTCAGGGGGAGTCCCATCAGCGTATCTTCCGATTTTATCTGCACTTTTCCATCAAAGGTTTCTGCGGCTTCCGAAATTCTTCCGCGAATGAAGTAGATGCCGTACTTTTCCTGTGCCTCACGATAAAGTTCTTCATAGCCCTGTCCCCACATCCTCAAGTCCATATAGAAGATATAAACTTCAGTTTCAGGGGAGAGTTTTTTTAGTTCAATCGCTTGTTTCACAGCGGTAATACAACAAATTTTCGAGCAGTAGTTGTTCCCCGATTTTTCATCACGAGAGCCCACGCATTGAAGAAAACATACTTTTTTGGGCTCCTCCCCAAAGGCATTTTTAATACTGCCTTTCTTAAACATCTCCTCCAAATCTAACGAAGTAATAACACCGTTGTAAATGCCATACCCATACTCCTCCTTTCGGGTAGCATCAAATGCCCTGTAACCTGTGGCAACCAAAACGGCATCAGCGGTGTATGTTTTCTGATTTGTATCCGTGGCTATCCAACAGGATTCTTTACACTCTAAATGAACAATTTCTGTATTAAACTGCGGAACAAAACCGTTGGCCAAAAGTTGAGAATCAACAGCATCCACTAATATTTCTGCCTCCGAAAAATCGGGAAAAAGCAGTTTTTTGTTGCGCAAATTAATATTTGTTTCGTTTTCTTTTTCAAGAAGCGTAACGTTGTAACCCATTTTTTTCAAGGTAACTGCAGATTCAATTCCGGCAGGTCCGGCACCAATGACTAAGACTGATTTCATAATTTATTATTTAATTTTTTTTGCACGTTGATGACGCAGAATTAATAGTTGCACGCTACCGCCAGAAAAATTTCAACATAGGAAAGAGTAATAATAAAACCCCTGAAAATTGAAAAAACAATAAATTAGGGATTGATTTTTGGAATAGAGTAATTACCTATTTGACAAATTTAAGTGCTTTTCCGGTTTCTAATCGTAAAATATACATTCCTTTTGAAAGTTGTAATGTTGAAATATCGGGACTTGTAGTGCCGGTTTGGATTAATTGTCCGGTTACGGAATAAATCTGATAGTTTGTGCCGGACGGGGTATCTTTTACGGTTATCCTATCGTAGAAATTAGTTATTTCGGTTTCATTTTCAGGCGGTGTCATTGAATATTCGGGGTCATCATCGCCTCCTTTGCCACCCTTGAATGGCAGACAATCGGCATAGTAGTCCATTAAATGATCATCAATCTCAAAAGGATGTAAGAGAGCCGGCGTTGTTGAAACTTTGTTTAAGACAAATGGTTGTAACCAAAAATCCGCGGGGTCTGTTACTAAACTTTCAAAAGTGTAATAACAAGCATCATAAGTGGGTATAGTAGGGGTCGCAAAAAGTGCGCATAATGAATAACCGTTTTCAGAAAATTTTCCTCCGGTATATGGCACGTTGTTATAATATCTTATTTTATGATGCTCATACTGGTCATCGCCAGACCAAGGTACATAATTGTTATTAAACATAATACTACCAGTGGATAAAGCACTCCCGACATTTCCAAACCAAGCCTGACGCAAAATAGCCGATGAAATATCTGTCAAGTAGCCGGCAACGTGAATACGCTGATTTGCGGCATCATAATAAGGATTCATACCAATGTCTCGAACAAAAAAATTGAACTCTGGCTCAAAAATAAATTTGTAGGCATTTATTTGCGAGAGAGGCGGAATAGAAACAGGATATAAGGTAACAAAATTTTCTTTTGATGAGGCGAGTACTATATTATTATTCTCTCCAACAAAAGCACTAACCACAACGTGGGCATCGAGTTCTGTCTGTTGAACCCAACGATGAGAAGAAAATGAAGAAAGAAGACCGTTAATTATACTGAAACCAACCCAATCGCATTCTGGGTCTCGCCCAGATACAATAAAACGAGGCTCATTATTAGCCCCGGTAATGGGATTTCTGTATGATATTATTTTGTGGTAAACCCAGGGTATTTCAGTTTCTAACACTCTCATTGGCTGCATAGAAATTCTGTCAATAAGAACGATTACGCCCTTTTCATTTTTAGCCCCGCAAGCGTAAAAATCTGCTGATGGTGGTGTTCCCGGAGAAGAAAACATAGGTCCGTCTGTGCAAATTGAATGAAAAATATCCGCATCAAGATATTCATAAAATCTCATAGTATTTCCAGTAATTATTGCTACAAAAGCGCAAACGTCTAAACCGAAGTCAAGTCGTCTTGTACCGCACAAAACATACCGTTCATTTCCAATACAATGGAAATCCCTAACCTCTACATCAACCCAATCTTCTCCTAACAAAATAGGAAAAATCAGAGAGGAATTAGTACCGGAATTTATAAGGACGATAGTATTCCTTATGTTTCCATAACCGGGGGCAAGATTCGTGTACATACTTCCAGCAGAGATGGGTTGGTTATTCGCACCAAAAGTAAGGGTATAGTTTTCCAACCTTGCTTTTTTTCCATAGTTAACAATACCGCGAATGATGTAACCTGCTTGCACAGGAAATGATAAAGTCATAATGAGAATTAAAAATAATAAAAATTTCTTCATAATAAATAGATATAGGTTAATAAATAATGTTGCGCGAAAGTAATTTTTTTTCAATACAAATAACTTCAATACAATAATTTTGTTTTTTTGCGAAAAAATTAAAATCATTTTTATGAAAATAATTTACAACTTTATAGTTATCTTTATACTTATCTTGCAAAGTACCATACACCTTCAAGCCCAAAACACTGGAGGAAGAGAATTTTGGATAACCTTTGGAAAAATCCAAAATTATACTGAAGCTATTAGCTCCATGTGCCATCAGATTCGCATTGTAAGTGGTAGTAAACCTGCTTCTGGTCATATATATTTCACTGAATTAGGCACTTCTGAAAGTTTTGCAATTAACGCAAATGAAGTGTTTACATATACTTTAAATTTGGCTCAAAAAGCCGCAATTTATAATTCAACTTTAGGTGTTTCGAATCGAAGTATCCATATTATTAGTTACAATGAGCCTGTAACGGTTTATACATTTGCTTCTCATCCTCATACTCACATGGATGCAACTAATGTTTTGCCTATGACAGCTTTAGGTACGGAATATTATCAGATATCTTACAAAGATTGCGTATCTCCTCCCAATCATACCTGGGATGCTTATGCAGTAATTGCTACTCAAAACAATACACAAGTGTATCATAACGGAACACCGGCTGCCACACTTAATAAGGGGCAAGTTTACTATAGAAGCATTGATGCAGATATGACGGGAACACATATTACTTCCAATAATCCTGTGGCTTTTTATTCACTCCATCAAGGGGCGAGTGTTCCTATTCAAGGGCACTATAGTATTTTACTGCAACAATTTCCTCATGTAAGTACTTGGGATAGAACTTTTTTTGTACCGATTACAAATTTTAATAAAGATATTATACGTTGCGTAGCAACAAAAAACAATACGAATATTACCCTCACAGGCGGCATTATTAGAATAGGTGTTCCGGGTGCTCAAAATAGCCTTAACAATTTGCAATCCGGTCAATTTGTTGAATTGGATTTTACATCAGATTATACCGGTTGTTTAATAGAATCGAATAATCCTATTGGTGTTTGTTCTTATATATCAAATTATCAATATACCGGTTTATTCTCCAATTCGGCTCTATGTTGGATACCTGGAGTAAAACAAACAATTTCGCAAGCACTTATTGCGCCTTTTGTACCTCAATTTCAACATCCTTTCTTGGAACATTTCGCTATAATTACCACTCCCACTATTTCAAAAAATAACACAATGGTATCTATTGGAGGTGCTACACCTCTTAATTTGAGTAGCGAAAATTGGAAAGATAACATAGCGACGGGAATGTCGTTTTGCAGTATAAAGTTGACCGATTTCAATAAGTCATATCTATTTACAAATCCTGCCGGTTTTTTAATATTTTGTTATTGTGGTGGTACAGGCGAAACATATTATTACCCTGCCTACTCCGCCATGCGAGATTTACAAGCAACGTTTTCCGCCAACGATATTCCTTACCAACTTTTGAAAGAGAATGATTTCTGTGAGGGCGGTGTACATTTTCTGGCTGAAATAGATGGGCTGCACCCCACTCATCCGGAGAGGATAACTTGGTGGATTGATGGGGTAGAATATCTGCCGGCAAAAACACTTGATAATTGGAATAAATACTTTTCGGCGGGCACTTATGAAATAAGAATGGATGTAATTTTCGATAACAACGAAACAGCATCTAAAACCGGCACACTTATCATAAAATCCTGCAACCAAAGTGCAGCGTTTTTTGCCAACAATGTTCTTCACTCGGAGTTGAAAGACACCACTTTTTGCAACAAGAACGTGAACTTTCGAGCCGAAATAGAGGGACTGCACCCCACTGCCTCTGATAGCATAATGTGGTATATTAATAATGTTTTTGAGACCTCACAAGCCACGTGGAATAAGACTTTTGAAAACGGAACATACGAAATTAAGTTGGTGGTACGCTACGACAACGATACTTATGCCACGCTTACCGGCACATTAAAGATTCAGGCGTTGTGGATAAAGATTAGGAACGTGCGGTATTAATCGGTTGAAAGTGAAAGAGTATTGTGAAATCAAAAAGAGGGACAGCACGATTTTTGGGTATTTTTGATAGTGCATTCCGAAGGCAAGCGGCAGCGTGCAACGAGCGTATTACCAAAATTGCGGCATTACCGCGCGTGATAAAAATTAGTGTATTTTCGCGGTTGTTGCTCGCGTTAATAAAGTGTTGAAAAACAGCAACTTCGACAATATTCCACCGCGATTTACGCAGATTAATCATTAATCATTAACCATTATTTCTGTATTCCCCGCTCATTATTCTCTGTAACCACTTTTCGTTATTCAGGTACCAGTCCACTGTTTTTTCAAATCCTTCGGTAAATTTTACCGTGGGTTCCCAGTGGAGTTCGTTTTTCAGTTTGGAGGCATCGATGGCGTAACGCAAGTCGTGTCCGGCGCGGTCGGTTACAAAAGTGATTAATGAAAGGGATTCTCCCTCATCACGTCCCAGTTTACTATCCATAACTTCTATTAACTTTTTAATCAAATCGATATTTTTCCATTCGTTATTTCCGCCGATGTTGTAAGTTTCGCCGGTTTTTCCTTTGTGAAAAATCAGGTCAATGGCGGCGGCGTGGTCTTCCACATAGAGCCAGTCGCGCACGTTAATCCCTTTTCCATAAACAGGCAGGGCAATTTTGTTCTTAATATTATGGATGAAAAGCGGAATTAATTTTTCAGGAAACTGATTGGGTCCGTAGTTATTAGAGCAATTTGAGATGACAACAGGAAGTTTGTAGGTATCGTAGTAAGCGCGCACAAAATGGTCGGAGGAGGCTTTGGCAGCGGAGTAAGGGCTGTGTGGGTCGTAAGGGGTGGTTTCGGCAAAAGCACCGGTTTCTCCCAGCGAGCCATACACTTCATCGGTAGAAATATGGTAAAAAAGTTTGTTATCAGTATTCTTCCAGATAGCACGCGCCGCGTTCAGCAGATTTACCGTGCCCACAACGTTGGTATAAATAAACTCCATCGGACTTTCAATCGACCTGTCCACGTGCGATTCGGCTGCCAGATGAATTACCCCGTCGAATTGATGTTCTTTGAACAATGTCAGCATCTTTTCTCCGTCCACAATATCGGCTTTAATAAAATGGTAATTGGGGTTGTTTTCAACATCTTGCAGATTATCTAAATTTCCGGCGTACGTCAGTTTATCCAAATTATAGATTTCATAATGAGGATATTTATTCACAAACAAACGAACTACGTGTGAGCCAATAAATCCTGCCCCGCCGGTAACTAATATTTTCTTCATTTGGACTTGTTTTTACTTAATAATTTAAAGATTTAAAATTTAAAATTTAAGGGTTCAAGGATAATAAATCTTTCTGTCTTCCTGTCTTTCTGTCTTCGTGTTATACCGCGACATCCGCTTTTATGTGCGGGTCGGGGTTGTAGTTTTCCAAGGTAAAATCTTCAAACTGAAAATCAAAAATAGAGTTTACCTCTCTGTTAATTTTCATTGTGGGTAATGTTTTAGGAGTTCGGGTAAGTTGTAGTTTTGCCTGCTCGATGTGATTCAGGTAAAGATGTACATCGCCGAAGGTGTGGATAAAGTAGCGCGGTTTGAGTTTACAAACGTGCGCAACCATCATCAGCAACAAGGCGTATGAGGCGATGTTGAACGGTACGCCGAGAAACAGGTCGGCACTGCGCTGGTAGAGTTGGCACGAAATTTCGCCGTTGTTCACATAGAACTGGAAAAGCACGTGGCAGGGGGGAAGTTTCATTTTGTCCACATCGGCAACATTCCAGGCACTCACAATCAAACGCCGTGAGTCTGGATTTTTTTGAATCATAGCAATCAGTTCGGAGATTTGGTCGATAGTTCTGCCGTCTGCGGTTTGCCAACTGCGCCATTGTTTTCCGTACACGGGACCCAAGTCTCCGTTTTCATCTGCCCACTCGTCCCAAATGGTTACTTTATTATCGTGCAAGTATTTAACATTCGTTTCTCCTTTCAAAAACCAAAGCAATTCATAGATAATGGAGCGCAGGTGCAGTTTTTTGGTGGTTAAAACAGGAAAACCCTCCTGCAAATCGAAGCGCATCTGGTATCCGAACACGCTTTTGGTTCCTGTTCCGGTGCGGTCATCTTTCAAAGCACCGGCATCGAGAATATGTTGAAGGAGGTCGAGGTATTGTTTCATAACAATGAAAATTGTTTTAGAGGGGCAAAAATACAAGAATATTTAAAGAATTGACGAATGTGAAATAATAATTTATTGCCAAAACTGCACAATATTATTATTAACTTTCTCGTTAAAAAAACAAGACAATTAGTATGAAAAGCCCTGTTGTAAGAAACTTTTTAACCATCGTTTTACTATTGCTCTACATCAATAGAGGTTTTTTTATTACGGGAACCAATGAGACTAAAAACCCTGATGGTGAAATAAATAGCGTTCTTGAGTACTTGGTAGAATTGGTAACCGGTGAAAGTAATAATATTGACGAAGACGGTGACTCACAAACCGACTGCAACTCCGCAAAAATTGTGCATCACGATTTCTCGCAACAGTTGGCACAAAGTATTGATTTATTGAATTTTTCTTCTGAAAAAATTGTAAAATACGTAATTCCAAACAAGGAAAATATTCCCCCCCTTAATTTTTTTGATAAGATTGATAAACCCCCCGAAGTCTGAACTATGATTTTTATGATTTTCTTAACTACTATGATTAATAATTCATAGTAAATCCTGAAAATCATATCAATATTCATAAAAATCATATCAATCACAAAAATCATAGTTCTGACTTATGAAAATCATCAAAATAGCATTGCTCTGCATTGTGATAGTAATTTCGTGCAGGCAAAAAATAATAGCACAAGATAAAATAAATATAACCATTGAAGAAGCAGAAAAGCGGTTTTTAGAGAAAAATCTGCAAATTCTGGCGGAACGGTGTAATATCTCCATTGCCGATGCCGCCGTTGTTCAGGCAAAAGTGCTGAATAACCCTACTATTGGCGTGGGCGACATCAATTTTTGGAACCCCAATGCTGCTACTGAGGTTGAGAGTACACCAAACAGTTTTGGAAATCGGATTGTTTTCAGTGTTGAACTTGAGCAAATGATTAGAACTGCGGGAAAAAGAAAGAAACTTGTGAATTTGGAAAAAGTATCGAAAGAGATTGCCGTTCAAGAGTTTGAGGCGTTTTTGCTCAATCTGAAAACCGAACTGAGAACCACGCTTTACGAAACCGTTTACCTGCAATCCTATCTGAATATTGTAAAAAAACAGCAAGAAATTATCGAGAATTTAGTACAGGTTTATAAAAATCAAACTATTCTTGGAAACATCGCAAAGAGTGAACTCATTCGCCTTCAATCTTCTTTAATTGAGTTGGAAACAGAGGCTAACGAAATTCGGGCGGAGCTAAACAAACAGTATAAAACGATTAAGGTTTTACTGATTTTTACACCGGAAACTGAAATATTGATACTTCCGACTTCGGCTATCATAAAAAATCCTGATGAGATTTCGCTTGCTGATTTGTTGGATAAGGCAAAAAACTCCCGCCCCGAGTTTCTGTTATCCGATTTGAATGTGAAATACCATGAAAAACTGTTGGTGTATGAAAAAGCGCAACGCTCGCCCGATATTGCGCTTAGTATGAATTACGATCGCTACGGCGGTGTGTGGAAAAACTTTGTCGGCATCGGCATTAGCCTGGATATTCCGGTGTTTAACCGAAATCAAGGAAATATTAAGATGGCAAAACATTTCTTAGAGCAAAGCAACTATAATGCGGAAGAGCAGAAAAGCAGAATCCAACAGGAGGTAGTGGAAATCTATCATAATTATAAAATGAACTATTTGTTTTATAACAAATTAATGGAAAATGATTTTTCTGAAGATTTGGAAAGTATGCTGGAGGTGCATTCCCGAAATTTTTTGAACAGAAATATCAATATGCTTGAGTATATTGATTTTATGTATGCGTATAAAACCACAAAACAGGCGGTGCTGTTGGCGAAAAAGAACTTGGATGCCAGTTTTACGGAACTTCAATTTTGTGTAAACAATAATTTTAAATGATATTCATCTCTGTGAAACTCTGTGCTTTTTGTGTCTCTGTGCTGTTTTTATTCAACACAAAGACACGAAGTGCACAAAGAAACACAGAATTAAAAAAAAAAAAATGAAAAAACTAATAATCTTAGCGGGAATCATAACCCTAATCTCTTGCAGCAGCAAGAAAATAGAAAACACAGAAAATCAAAATATTCTAAACAAAACCTTTCTTGAAAGTATTGAAACAACGAAAGTCATATTAACCAATCAAGAACAGGAACTTATTTTAACCGGTAAGGTGGAATGTGACCCCGACAAACTGATGAGTTACGTGCCCTTGATTAGCGGTGTGGTGGAGAGAACATACTTTTCGCTGGGCGATAAAGTGCAGAAAGGTCGGCCCTTACTCGATGTGCGAAGTACAGAGTTGAGCGCGCTTCAGGCGGAAAAAATATCGCTCGAAGCGGAAGAAAAAATAGCTGAAAGGGAACTGAAAGCCTCCCAAGCGATGTTTGATGATAATATGCTCTCGGAAAAGGAGTTGCTGGAAGCAAAAGGAAAACTTACACAAATTCGGGCGGCAATTTCCAAGATAAAAGCAGATATGAGTTTTTACGGCGAAGACAAGGGAAACGGCGTTTTTACGGTAAATGCCCCAATGAGCGGTTTTATTGTGCATAAAAAAGCATCGCAAGGCACCACAATTTCAGCAGATTACGATGCGGTGTTTACCATCGCCGACCTGAGTACCGTTTGGATAACCGTAAATGTGTATGCGGGCAATCTGCTTTTTGTTCGCGAAGGGATGGAGGTTGAGATGACAACACTTTCCTATCCCGATGAGGTTTTTTACGGTAAAATAAACGCCCTGTCGCAAGTTTTCGACCCCGAAGAGAAGGTGTTAAAAGCCAGAATTGTAATGAAAAACAACGATTTAAAGTTGAAACCCGAAATGTCTATGTTAATCAAACTAAAAGACAAAACCTCGCAGCCTCTTTTGGCAATTCCTTCCGATGCGCTTATTTTTGATGCAAATCAATATTTTGTGGTGGTGGAAGAAACGCCGGAAAAGTTTGTAATTCGGAATGTTACACTTGCAGGGCAACATAATAAAGTTTCTTATATTTCATCGGGATTGTCTGAAAGTGAAACTGTTGTGGTAAAAAATCAGTTGCTAATTTATTCAGGAATAAAGGAGGGATAGGCTATGTACAAGTTCGTTGAAAATATTATAGGTTTTTCTTTAAAAAATCACGTTTTAATCCTTTTTTTCACAGGAATTTTGATTGTTGCGGGGGTTATCAGCTACATTCACACACCGATTGAGGCGTATCCCGATGTTACCAACACACGCGCAAAAATTATCACGCAGTGGCACGGACGCAGCGCAGAAGAGGTGGAAAAGTTTGTTACACTGCCCATTATGCGCGCGATGAATACCATACCACGAAAAACGGATGTACGCTCCACTTCGCTGTTCGGATTGTCTGTAGTTACGGTGCTTTTTGAAGATGGGGTGGACGACTTCTTTGCCCAGCAATACGCCTCCAACCGAATGCAAGATTTGAATTTGCCCGAAGGCGCAGATGCTTCCATTGAGCCACCCTCCGGTGCCACCGGCGAAATTTACCGCTATGTGCTCAAAAGCGATTTACCCATTCGGGAGCAAGCCGCCATTAATGAATGGGTGGTGGAGCGGGAGCTGCTTTCTGTTCCCGGAGTGGCAAGCATCGCCTCCTTTGGCGGCGAGGAAAAGATTTACGAGATTAAAGTAAACCCGATTGAGTTGTACAATTACGACTTGTCGCCGTTAGAAGTGTTTGAAGCCGTGTCGAAAAGCAATATCAATGTGGGCGGCGATATTATTCAGGAGGGAAGTCAGGCGTTTGTAGTTCGTGGGCTCGGGCTATTGGAAAGTATTTCCGATATTGAAAATATCCTCATTGAAGTGAAAGGTGGCACCCCCATTCGCGTAAAACAAGTGGCGGAAGTGAGCGTTTGTTCACGACCGAGATTGGGGCAGGTGGGACTTGACGACCGAGACGATGTGGTGCAAGGGATTGTGATTATGTTGCGCGGACAAAACCCGGGCGAAGTCATTAAAAATCTCAAAATCAAAATTGATGAACTGAATGAACGGATTTTACCGCAAGAGGTTAAAATAGAGCCTTTTTTGGATAGAACAACGTTGGTAAACGCCACCGTGAAAACCGTTACAAAAAACCTGTTGGAAGGAATTATTTTAGTTTCCATCGTGGTTTTTGTTTTTCTGTTCAACTGGCGCACTTCGCTCATTGTGGCGTCGGTCATTCCGCTGTCGTTCCTGTTCGCCATCATTATGTTACGCATTCAAGGACTGCCGGCAAATCTGATTTCGATGGGTGCTTTGGATTTCGGGCTTTTGCTGGAGGGAACGTTAGTCATTGTAGAAATTATTTATGTTGAGATGGAAAAACGCTCGCACGAGTTGGGGGCGCGGTTTGATAAAATGAGTAAAGGGGGACTGATTAAGAAAAGTGCCGGAAGCGTAGCCTCGCAAATTTTTTTCGCACAACTCATTCTGGTGGTGGCGTTGTTTCCCATTTTCTCTTTTCAAAAAGTGGAAGGAAAAATGTTTTCGCCGCTGGCTTTTACGTTGGGATATGCGCTACTTGGTTCGTTGGTTTTGGCATTAACTTATGTGCCTGTAATGTGTAAATTATTGTTAACAAAACAGATAAAAGAAAAAACTAACCGCATCAGCGATTTCTTTACTACGAATTTGTATAAACTGTTCTTGTTTTGTTCAAAATATAAAAAACAAACGCTGATAGGTTTTTGTATTTTACTGACTATTTGTATTGTACGTTTCAGTTTTTGGGGCACGGAGTTTATTCCCAGTATGAATGAAGGGGCTATTTATGTCCGCGCCACGCTTCCAAACAGCGTAAATTTGGACGAATCAGTGCGGATTACCAAAGAGATGAAGCAGAAAATCCGCAGTTTTGATGAGGTAAAGTTTGTGCTAACCCAAACAGGCCGCCCCAACGACGGAACCGACGCCACCGGATTTTTTAATATTGAATTTCATACGGAACTGAAACCGGAAAAGGAATGGAAACGAAAAATCAAAAAAAACGATTTATTAAAACAAATTCAAGATTCTTTGGATATTTATCCCGGAATTATCTTTGCGTTCAGTCAGCCCATTCAAGATAATGTGGAAGAGTATGTTGCGGGGGTAAAAAGTTCGTTGGTAATTAAGATTTTCGGTGATGATTTGCAGGAATTGGAAGATTTAGCCGACCAAACCGCAAACATTATTAAAGAGGTTAGCGGGGTGGAAGATGTGAACGTGTTTCGCAGTATAGGTTTGCCGGAGTTGCAAATTCAGTTGGAAGAATCGCGGATGGCGCGTTACGCCGTATCGATGGCTGATGCACAGGCAGTTATAGAAATGGCAATCGGCGGAAAAGCGGCTACTAAATTCTACGAAGGGGAGCGCACTTTCGATGTGCAAATCCGTTTCCAAAAAGAGTTTCGCGATACCCCCGACAAAATTGGCAACATTCTGATTCCCACTATGGATGGCAAACAAGTTCCCTTAAAGGAAATTGCAGATATTCGGAAAATTACCGGGCCAACATTTATTTATCGGGACGGGAGTAGTCGTTATGTGGGTTTGGGTTTTAGTATTCGAGACAGAGATTTAGGTTCTACCATTGCCGAGGCGCAAAAATTGGTCAATGAACGTATTCAATTAAAACCGGAACATAAAATGGTTTGGGCGGGCGAGTTTGAAAGCCAGCAAAGAGCAACGGCGCGGTTAAAAGTGATTGTTCCGGCGGCGCTTTTGCTCATTCTGTTTTTGTTGTATATGAATTTCGGGACAGTAAAAGATACGCTCATTGCGGCGAGCGCTATGCCATACGCCATCATCGGAGGGTTTATTTCGCTTTGGGTAACAGGCACTTCCTTTGGCATCTCGGCTGGAATTGGGTTTATAATCTTGTTTGGAATCGTGTCCATCAATAGCATTCTGTTGGTTACAAAGATGAAAAACGCCTGGCGAAAAACAAAAGAAGCAAAATCTGCGATTAATGATTCTGTGAAGCAATTAATCAGACCTATTCTAATGCTTGCTTTGATGGGGTCTGTAGGATTATTACCTGCCGCACTCTCCACCGGCATGGGCTCCGAAATACAAAAACCGTTGGCAATCATGATTGTAGGCGGAATTATTATCTGTATGTTGTTGTCTTTTATGGTGTTGCCGCAAGTGTTTTACTGGGCGTACCGGAAAAAAGCGTAAAAAAATACTTTACCCCCTTACCGCTTCTTCAAACTCCTTCGCCCTTGCCACCCCTTCGCCGGTGTTAATGAGCACGGTGTCGCCGTTTTTAATCCGGTTTTCCTGCAAGGCTTTGTAAAATCCCGATAAACAAACGATGGATGCAGGTCCTAAAATCAGGTTTTTCTCTTTATAAATCTTTGCTGCTAAATCGGTTAAGTGTTCTTCTCTCACTCTTACGAAACTACCGCCGCTTTTTTTAACAATTGGGGCAACCACAGGAAACATCGCGGGATTTCCGGTGGACAAAATAGATACGGATGTCTTCGGGTTATCGATAATGGGGTAGTGGGTTTCCCAACCATCCGGAAAATTATCTTCTATTGCTTTTTCCCAACCCTGTACCATCGGGTCGCAAGTATCTTGCTGTACCAAAACCATCCGCGGCAGATTGATGTAAGGGTAAAGTTCTTTAAGTTCTCGCACTCCTTTGTCGATGGCAATCGGTCCGGTGCCACCGCTAACGGCTTGAATATACACATCGGGCATTTTTCCCAGTTGGCGAAGAAACTCAAATACCATCGTTTTTTTGGCTTCTACACGAATGGGGTCAATGTTGCCTGCCGAAATCAAAACATTGTTCTGTTGATGAAATTCCGCTGCCATCTTTTTGGCAAAGGCGTAATCTCCATCCACAATCCGCACATCCTGATGGTACGAACGCATCTCATTTACTGAATCTTGCGTAATACACTCGGGAACAAAAACCGTGAGTTTTACGCCTGCCAGCGACAAATATTTACTATACGCTGTAGCCGTATTTCCGGTGGAGGCTATGGTATATTGTTCAATTCCGTGCTCTTTAAACAGCGAAGCCGCCAGCGAAGCCGCCACATCTTTAAAAGTGTTTGTCCCGCCGTTCAAATCATTGCGATACACATATACTTTGCAGTTAATTCCAAACTCTTTTCTTGCATAATCGCGCAAGAAATCCCATCTTTCCATCGGAGCTGCGCCTTCTTTGCAGGAAACCACATTTTTTCTGTCGTTAAGCGGAAGAAAGTCGAAGTAATACCAAAAGTCATTAGGTTTACCTGCCAGCAAATCCGGAAAATTGTTATAATCTGAATGATACAAAACCTCCGAATGTTTACTTTTACACTTTACACACTCCTGATTTGCCGAAAACCACGCCGGAAAATCAGGTGTTTCATATCCGCATTTCACGCATTTCAAATAATATTTCATCATTAATAATCTACTAAGGGAGCTTTTGAAAATAAGGGTTCAACGTATTAAATTTTAAATTTTAAATCTTAAATTACCTGTGGTCAAACCAATCATCTTTGGGATTTCCGCCGAAGTAATTTTCGGGTTCTGTTACTTCAAAATTGAAGTTGGGGGTTCTTCGCTGGGTAACTTTAATTTTCCAAAACGGGTCTTGAAATTCGCCGCGTTTGTCGGAATGAAGAAGTTCATAAAAACAAGAAACCAAGTCGGTATTCCAAAAAATAAATTTAACACTAGATTGGTTTTCTAAATAGTAATAGTGCCAAATTTCATAAGGGTAAGAATAGGCACTATAGGGAGACTCCCAAATACTGTTTGGGGGACCATATTGCAAAAATACCCGGCCTCTATCAGTGCGGTAGCCTTGAATCTGTTTGCAGCCAAACTCGCGGTTCGCGTGTTTTACCTGAGCCAAATACTCTGCCCAGGCTTTTTCCGGATTATTCGCGTCTCTCTTCAACCAAAAGGCGTAGAAAAACCTTCTCAAACTCTCTTCAGAAACCCTACGGAGGTTGGTCATATAAAATTCTTTTTCAATCGGAGAGGATATAGGAAATAAAAACCTCACATACTCAAGAAGTTGTGCGGTATCTCTGATTTGGTCAACAAAAGTATTTTGAATATTAATCGCGTTGAAATCATTAATATTGAAAGCAATTTTGGGGTTACTTCTTTGGAAAAAATAGGAGTTGGTTGCCAACAAAACCTCGTCTTTATTATATACTTCTACCACTAAATTGTAATTCCCCGAGGGCAGTTTATAAATGCCAATTTCGCCAAAAGTAACTACAACAGGTTTTGCTTTTGCCCGGGTGGTATAAAACGCTTCGGGATAGGGCATTAGATTGTTTTCAAAACCTGTAATGCGACTTTTAATAATAATCTGTTGGTCTCCCACTAATTCATCCGTATTGTAAATTTCGCAAGAATAAATAAGTGAATAAATCTCATCGTGCACATATCCATAAAACAATGGTTTCAAAGAAAATCCATATTTGTCGAAAATCTCTCCGGTGGGCTCTCTGCTAATCTCCTTATACAGAGAAATATCGGAAATAGAAACTTCATGCTTTGGAAAATCAATGGTTACCACATCCACATAACTGACAGGTTTTGCATCAGAAAACATATCCTGTAGGGAAAACTGCAAAATATATTCTCCGTTATTTAATTGAAAATTCTTGATTTCGCCAAAATTGGGTTTCGTATCTCGGTCATCATCTTCAAAAGCTTCGCTCATCAATATAAAATCCATTACATTAACCTCCAAATCATCTTGAAAAGCTTTGACAGTAATACGCACTTCCGCCTGGTATTTCCCTTCCTCATTTTTCAGATAAGTAACCGTTTTACCATTAATAAAGGATGAAATTTCCAAATAAGGCGCGCCCGCAGGGGAATAGTAGGACTTATAATCAATCAATGCACTTAACTTTTGGGCAAAAATTGATGTGGCAATAACCAATAACAAGGTAAAAAGCAATAATTTTTTCATAGTTTTAATTTTTTTGTTGAATTAATATTTTGCAATAAGGGGACAAAAATAAAAATAATTTCAGATGGGACAAAAATAGAGGTGTTTATTTAACGCACCCACTTGCCTTCTTGCCACCGGTAATGCAATATTTCCCAGTGTTACAATTCTTTTGCCCGAATTTGTAGTTACTTTGGTAATATACCTTCCATTAATGAGCGTATTTCTGGAAATACGAATAAAACCCATTCCGGCAAACTCTTCTTCAAAGGCTTTAAGTGCTTGAATATCGGATATCTCTTTATTATCTTTTAAGAAAATGGTTGACAAACCTCCACTGCGCTGAATGTAAATAATGCTTTCAATATCCACACAAATTTTATGTGTTCCCTTGGTGGTAAATTTTCTTCCTGCCTGTTTGCTGTAATCTATGCCCATAATCTGTAGTTTTCCCGAAATTTTTGCAATAAAAAAAGCGTGATACTCAACATATCCGCTTCCTTAGGTGTTTGACGTGACCCTGTGCAACAAATAAGTCAAGTTCACGCCTAAAACGTGGAACTTAAACTTATCTTTTTGCACAATCACACTTTCAAACTATCAATTTGTCAAACTTTAAGGAAGAAAGATATGTGTTTATTATTCAACTTTTTTTACTCCATAGATTTTTTTTCGTTAATAATGGGGGCAAAAATAGAGAAATAAGCAATAAATGTCCACGAATTGCACGAATTACACGAATTATTAACCCGGGATTTGTTTAAGTGAAGCGGTTATTGACTAACACAACGGTTTACCCCATAGGGCGAAGCCCTTTAGTACGATAGCCCAACGCATCGCTCACGCATGTTCGGAAGATTTGTAAGTTGATGTATCACAGACACATACCGTATGTGTCTCCGAAGGAGACCAACCAGTGATAACCCCGTGCAAGCGAAGCGCAGCTCGGGGTAGAGACGCGGCAAGCCACTTCTACACAAGAACTCCGAAGGAGTTCAATAAAAATCTTTCCAAAATCTTCTTTCTTTTTGAATATGGAAAACCTATTAATATATATTTGCGGCACTCAAAAAACTAAAACAATCACTATGTCAGCCTATCGTAAAATACTCTATCACATCGTTTTTCGCACAAAAGGAAGCGAAAAAACAATCAGCCAAATTCATTTTATAAAGTTAAAAAACTACATTGATGGCATAATCAGAAACAAGCAATGTGTTTCTTTTAGCATTAATGGAATGGAGGAGCATATTCATATCCTTTCGGATTTACACCCATCAATATCTTTGGCAGACTATATTAAGGATATCAAAGTAGCATCATCAAAATGGATGAAAGAATCCGGTTTGTTTCCAAATTTCAGAGGTTGGGGAATTAAGTACTGTGCTTTAACCTATTCTTACAAGGAAAGGGACGTTATTATCAATTACATAAAAAATCAGCAGGAACATCACAAAAGAGAGGATTTTCAAAATGAAATCAGGAGGTTTTTTAAGGAACACGGCATTACTGAGGATGAGAAGTGGTTTTGGATAGATAATTGAACTCCTTCGGAGTTCATGGGGTGGCGTGCGTTTTTCTTTTACCCCGAGCTGCGCTTCGCTTGCACGGGGTTATCACTGGTTGCTCTCCTTCGGAGACATATACGGTATGTGTCTGTGATACATTAACTTACAAATCTTACGAACATGCGTGCGCGATGCGTTGGGCTGTCATATTTTGCGCTTTCAGCACACGGGTATTTGAAAAATTATTGGTTGTTAGAAAAATAATAGACCTCTTAAACAAGACTCAGGTTATGCCCAAATATAGTATCAAAAAAAATCAAATTAAATCTTAAAACCTATAGCAAAACGCCAATACTTATTATATCTTGCTGCAGGACAAAATACAACAAGGCTTCCCATTCCCCATTTATAATCGCTTTTAATTAATATTTCATATTTCTTAACAGGAATACGCAAACCAATGCCTCCGGAAAGTCCAAAATCAGGCTTATACATATAAACCGTTTTCTCTGTTTTTGAATTTTCTTTTTCTAAAAATATTTGTTTTTCTAATACAACAGGGTCAAAAAAAGCACCGGCTTCAATAAAAAACTTAACATTTTTGCCGAAATTTACCCGAGCGTTTACAGGAATACCAACAAAATGGAGTTGAGGTACAAAATCACTCTCTAAAAAATAAATTTTAAAAAAAATAGCATTATACTCCAACCCGACTACTAAATTGAAGCGGTTTTGATTGAAAAAGGCATTATGAACACCAACACCAAAACCATTACCCCCAAACAGAGTATTTATTTGCAAATTAGAAGAGATTTTGATTTCAGGCGAAAAATGTTTTCTCTGAGAGCTTTGTGCAAATATAGAAAAAGTAGTTACTAATAAAATAATGAGTAGTAAAAGGCGGTTTTTCATAACACAGCGAGTTGAATCTCACTACAAACGTTATTTGCATTATCATTATTGTAAAAACAACGCCTCCTACATCTGTAATAATTATTTGCAATTTGAAAAAGAATTCGTGCAATTCGTGCAATTCGTGGGTAAAACCCTACCGCTGCACCATTACCTTTTGTGTTAACACCGTGCCATCCTTTAAAACCATTACCACAAAATAGAGCCCCGGCGCTGAGTTTTGCAGTTGAATTTCGTTAGAAGCAAGATGTTGCGATTCGTAAACTACAGCCCCTACAGTATTTGTAATTTTTAGGTGGTCTATATCAGACAGCGGGAAGTTGGTTTCTAATTGAAAAGTGCCGGCGTTGGGGTTGGGGGTAACGGAAAAGTTTGGAACTGTGGTTTCATCTTGATGGATGGTATTGTTAGCAGGTGGGGATAAAGTAGGGGGGTGATTATCAGGGTCTTCAAAATCACAATCAATTATTGATGATTTGTTTTTCGGATTCTCAATAGTAAAAAAATATCGTTTATACTGATGCCATTCGCCTTTACATGAGTAAAACCATGCATCCAGAAAATACCAATACCAAGTGCCAGGCTTTAGAAATTGGCTTGATTCATGTGAAATTAAATCCCATAACTCCACTTCTCCATCATGGGTTACGTACACATCCTCTGAAAAAACAAGATACCATTTATTATAAGAGGGATCGTTTTGTCTATAAAATACAACATATATCTTTTCAGTATTTGGCGCATTATCTATAACGAAACGATCTTGATAACGGATTTTGATCCAAGGAACCTTATAACTGAGATAGCAAAAATCATTACAATCCGCTGTAACTCCAAGAATACCACCCTTTGCCACAGAAGAAAAATTACCTCCTGCCTGTACCTCAAAACCGGGTAGTAAATTAATAGTACCTGCTGTTGTGAAAGTTACATTTTGACCGGATAATACCTTTACAGCAGCGTTTCCGGCAGTAATTTCTGTAATGGCACGAACATCGGAAGGTAAGTTACTTGTAGGCTCATTGATAATTACTTTATCGGTTGCATGTTGGCAAGGCGGACACGGGCCGCCGCAATCAATGCCTTCTTCGCCTTTGTCCGTATCTAACTTGCAGTTCGTACAATGGTCTGGAATGGAGGATTTTATGTGAATAAAGATAAGATAACCCCAAGTTTCTGATAGTTCATCATTACAGCGATCACTTGTATGTGAGCTGTACAGGTGTCTTGCACTCCAATCTAATGAACTGCAAAAGTATGAATGTGATGCTTCTATTCCGGGTCCGCTATATCCGAAAAAGGCAGGGTCTCCCAAATCATGATTTAACTCTGCCGGAGGATTATAACCAAAAACCTTTCTGTGAGAAGTGTTTTGCCAATTAACAAGATGTAACACAAGTGCAGAAACATTGGGAATACAACCATAAGGATCTACGCCATTATTAGGAAGATTCATTCCGGGAGCACCCTTTGATAGGTCAAGCCCGCCTGCTTTTAAACATTGTGATACGAAATTGGCACAATCTCCCCCTTGACCAGTATAGTCGTTATATACAGGATTTCTATTAAAACCACACCAGTCATTTGCGTATGCTGCTGCTGCTTCAGGGTTATAGGTTTGAGAAAAAACTTGAATAAACGCTAGGAACACAAGTCCAATCATAAATCTTTTCATCTTTCACTCCTTTCTCTTGATAAGTTTTCTAATATCAGGGTTGCCGAACGAGAAATTAGGTATGCACTATTTTTCGTTTGCTGTTTTATGATATCGAAAGCTTCCTCTGTTCCAATAGCGGCTAACCCTCCTAAAGAATACTCTATCCCTCTCGAATAAGTGGTGTTATTCTCTAAAAATTCTACAAAAAGAGGGAAAGTCTTTTCAGAAACACCACAGATTGCTAACCAGCACGCAGCCTCCAATTGAGTTTCGGGTTTATTGAAATAGTACTCAAAGTATTTTATTGCTGTTGTCTTATCGAAAAATTCAAAAAAAGTCCAAATACAATTGTCTCCCATAAAATCCATACTAAAACAATTACAATCTAATATTTCTAATGCTTCTGCTTTTTTATCTAATATGGCTAATGTTTTGGCTATTACTATTTTTTCGTCAGATGAAATATCTTGTTTTACATAATCTAACAGCAAAGGAATTGCATCATAATATCTTTTAAATCCTAACATTTCAATAGATATTTTTCGCGCTTCCTTATCAGGTGAAGTATTAATTAAATTAATGGCATAATCAATAACTTCGGGGCAATTATAACCCCATATAGTTCTTAGAAATTGGGTGTTATTAGTTGTATTATAATTTTCTATCCATGTCTGTAGTCTCAAAGTATCACACCCTTTTTTCAAAAACTCTTGATATCCTTCTGCACGAATTTGCTCTTGTATTGCTTTCTTTTCTTCGTATCTGTATGGATTATATTCTTTATCTGTCTGAGCGTTTACTACTATTAAAACACCCAGTATTATTGTTATTAATGTTATTTTTTTCATTATTTACCTCCTTTTTTATTAAATTTATAAACAACCCCAACTCTTACTTGTGTCATTGCGAGAATGCTTGAAGAATTTAAGCCAATGTTAAAGCTGTGAGTAGAATATTCTGCATTAAATTTTCCTTCCTTTATTTCCCCTAATACCATTTCTGTCTTATCAATGTAGTATCCGATTTGGAGGAAATTTACCTCAGCCTCCAATTGAAGATGCTCTGTTACCTTAAAGCCCAGTATGGGGGTAATGTGAATAACACCAATGGCAAGTGTTTTAGAAATATTCTTTGCTTTCCCATTTTCAATCTTCCAAAAGTTGTGTGCACCCCCAACAGTACTTCCACACTCTAATATTAATGAGAAATTTTTATAGGTAAATGGAGTATATCTAAAAAATGGATTGATACCCCAAGTGATTGTGTATGCCCTGTTTACTGTAAAATTATATCCGCCGTAACCATTCAACCCAATTGCAATTTTTTCATTAAAAGAATATCCAAACTTTGGTGCAAGGGCAAAACCAACGTAAGTTTGACTATTTGTATGGTTGTACGTTTCCGAACTGTACTTTGACTTCTCTACATTTAGGTTAAACCCTATCCCGCCCCCCAGAAAACACTGGGCGTTTACTTTGGTGGCAAAAACACACAGCAATAAGACCGTAAGACCGTAAGACCGTAAGACCGTAAGGATAAAACTGTTAACTCTTAACTCATAACTTTTAACTTTTTTCATAATTTGCCTCCTATTTTATTAAATTTTTTTAAAGTTTCTTTGGCATATTCGCCCACTTTTTCATCTTTGCTGTGGGTTTGTTCTTCTATAAGGCGCAAGGCTTCCGCTGTACCCATCACTCTTAGCCCATCTATGGCGCAAAGAATATTTTGGGGTAGATTGCCACGAATTGCCTCCACAAAAATAGAAAAAATAATATCATACTCGCCTAAAGGTGCTAAACCATAAGCGGCTACCGGTACTCTATCTGTTAACTCTTTTTGTTTCAATAGCGATATATAGTAGTTTTTTGCCGCCTCTCCTCCCAATTTGTAGTAGGTCCAAATGCAACTGTGTTGTAATTTTTCATTGGAGGGTGTGTGGTAGCACACGTCATCCAATAATTTAACGGCTTCTTCTTTTAAATAGTGTTGTGGTGTATAAACGCCATAAATGGTGTAGGCACCGGCTAATGCCAATTTTTCGGGTACGGAAAGTGCTTCTCTTTTCCCATATTCAAGTATGCAAGACAAATAATCCGTTTGTAAACTCCACGCAAGGCACACTATAGCATCGCAGCGTACCCCTAAAGAGGTGTTGTTTTTTATTTGAGTCTCTAAAAATTGGAATGCCCTCGGACATTGAAAGCGTGAAATAAGTCGTATGTATTCTATCTTTTCAGCATCCCCTCCGGTTTTAGCTACTTCATAAAACTTGTCAAAAATTGCATTTACTCTTTCACAATCATCACTTTCAGCAGTTAAATTTGTTTCTAAACATTGGATAATATATTTTTCGCGAGGATGTTGAAAAGGGTTATCTTCTTGTACTTGAGGCAACAATTCCTTTTTTAACTTTTCCAAGATAGCGGTTTTATCTATTTGGGCGTTGGCTATCAGCAGAATAAAAGAAAAGCAGACCATTAATGCTAATCTTCTTTCTTTTAAGACCGAAAGAGCGTAAAAGCGTAAGAGAGTAAGAATTTTTTTTAAGTTCATCTTCTCCCTCCTTCTTTAAAATGAATTAATTCATAACTATTAACTTTTCTCATAACACTAACGGTTTTTCAGTTCGTTAATTTGATTTTGCAGGTCAAGCATTTTCTTTTCCTGTTGCAGAATATAGAGAGTAAGTTCTTCAATTTTCAATAAGAGTTTGCTTTGCATATCGCCAAGGTCTAAACCGTTCTCTACCACTTCTGCGGCTGAGGGGATATTGGGCAAATGTTGGTTTTGTTCTATATACTGCTCTAAATCTGATAAAGGAAGCAGAGGATAATCTTTCTCAAACACATAATCCGGGAAAACGGCTAAAGAAACTTGTATCTCTTTGGCTTTCAGTTTGCCGGCTGGGGTTATACATAGTTTAACATTTTTTTTGATTTCAGCGTCTGTTGAAGTTTGCGTACTTCCACCGGTTTTTGGGATAGAAGCAAAAACCAAACTTCCATCTACAGTTGCCCAAATCACTGCACCGCCGTTGTTTGCGCCATCGCCAGCCAGCGTCCAGTTGCCGTTATCGCGCTTAGCATTAAAACCGATATAAGAAGTTCCATAACCTAAATTTTGATGGTAAGCACTGCCCAAGGATAATGTTTGGATACCTGAATTCACAGCGATATTTTTAGTTATATTTGCGCTTTGGGCTATTAGGGTACCGTTTCCATATACCGCAAATAGATCGCCCCCTTGATTCTTCTGTAAACTTATTTGTCTTGCGTTATCACTTATTGCATTTATAGAGATAACACCATTAACTTCTATGTAATCTGTGCTGATTTCGGGGATAGAACCCTTGTGGCTAACGTACAGATAATCAGTTTCTATAGTTGCATTTCCCGGAATATGATATTTATAGAAGTTTGTGCCGGCTATTTCTGCCCCGTGTGCAAACAGTAAACTGGTATTGATATCTTGGGCGTTCAACTCGTTCGCAGTTAAAGTTCCTGTAATATTTGCATTATGGGCTTTAAACGAACCCGAAACCTCTAAGTTTGTGAAATTTGCGTTTTGGACTTTCATCTTATTTACAGATAAAGAGTCTGTAATATTTGCACTTTGCGCTTTAAATGAACCACTAACATCTAAATTTGCCTTTGGACTTGTATTACCAATTCCAACGCTGCCATTGTTTCCTAAAAATAGTAAAGAGCTAATAGGTGGCATAAAGGGAATTGAAGCAAAAGAAAGATGAAGTCCGGTATTTTCACTATCTGAAGTAAAATCCAGAGAATAAATAAAATTATCAACTTTAAAGCCCAAAAGGTTTGAGAAATAAGGAGAACCTGACAATTGTTTAGAAATTAGTATCTCCCCATCTTCAATGTGCAACTTTGCCTGCGGTTGCTGTGTTCCTATCCCAATATTTCCATCCGGCATAATTCTCATCTGTTCAACTCCATTCGTTTTAAAGATGAGAGGTGCCGCATCGGTGGTGCCTAAAAAATTTCGGGAAGTTGTGCCGGTATTGCCAATTAATTCCCAAGAGCGGGACGGTGTTTCCCCACCCTGCGCATTAACTCCAATAATGAGCGCGCTAAATAATAAAATAAAAAACAGTTTTTTCATTGTGATAATTATGTTAAAAATGACTTATAATTTGAAGCCGCAAAAGTATAATGCTTTGAAATACAGGTTTTAAAATGGTCGAAATATTTATTAAACGGTCAATTTTTCAACTTGAACGGTCGTTTTTTACATTTAATCGGTAATGGAAAATATTAATGAAACGCTGTAAAAATATTCTCCGATTAACTGCGTTATTCTATTCTAAAAATAAGTGAATGAACAAACTATTTCTATCTATAGTCTTTACAATCGGTATTTTCACTCTTTTGGGGCAGCGTTCGCAAGAGGAACAGCTGGCGGTGCAATATTACCAACAAGGGGAATATGAAAAAGCCAAAGCCATTTTTAAACCCCTTTACGACAAAAAACCTGATTCTTATATCTATTCTTATTACTACGCCCTGTTGCTGCAGTTGGAAGATTACAAAGAATTGGAAAAAGTAGTGAAAGCACAGCAAAAAGCCTCTCCCACCGTGCGAAGATATGATATAGATTTGGGATATGTATATGAACGCCAGGGGGATATGAACAAGGCACTGAAAGAGTACGATGCCGCTGTGAAAAATGTACCTGCACAGGAAGCTGCATACCGTGAACTGCACTACGCTTTTCTGGGCAAGGCAAAAAGAGATTATGCCGTGGATGTGTTGCTGAAAGGTAGAAAAACACTGCAAAACCCTAAAATTTTCTTCAAAGAGTTGGTTTATGTGTATTCTACTTTAAAAAATACCGATAAAATTATTGAAGAAGTGTTTAATTTAGTGAAAGATGGAGATGAAAAACAACTGACGGAAGCACAGACCACGCTGCAGGATTTGTTGCAAGACGACGAGGATAATACCAATTATTCGGTGTTGAAAACCGCCTTACAGAAAGAGATTCAAAAATATCCCAATAACTTGGAGTATCTTTATCTGTTGTTTTGGGCTTATCAGTTAAATAAAGAGTTTTCAGAGGCGCTGATTATTGCTAAATCGTTGGATAAAAGAACAAAAGGGGATGGAGAGGTGGTTTTGGAGTTGGCAAATAATGCGACCCAAAACAGAGATTACGAAACCGCAAAAGAGGCTTTGCAGTATGTGATTGCAAAAGGAGAGTCTTCTTCCTATTTCACTCCGGCAAAATTTCAACTTTTGGATGTAAAATATCTTCAATTAACCTCTGTTTCGCCGGTTAATATACAGGATGCCAAATTGTTGGAGAAAGAATTTAAAAAATTGGTGGATGAATATGGCATCCACAGCGGTACGGCAAACTGGATTAGAAAATATGCCCATTTGTTGGCGTTTTATGTAAACAACGCCCCCGAAGCGATTGATATTTTGAATACTGCCATTGCCGGTGCGGATAACCGAAACCCGCAACAGAAAGCCTTGTACAAAGTGGACTTGGCCGATATTTTGCTCTATTCGGGAAACATTTGGGATGCCACACTGTTGTATTCGCAGGTGGATAAGGATTTTCCCAACGACACCATTGGGCAAAATGCAAAATTTAAAAATGCAAAACTCTCGTTCTACATCGGCGAGTTTGCATGGGCAAAAAGTCAGTTAGATATTCTGCGCGCTGCCACTTCCAAACTTATTGCCAACGATGCTATGCAGTTTTCGTTGTTAATTACGGATAACGAAGAGGAGGAAGAGGAAGAAGAGGAGGAGGATGCGGAAGATTTTCCCGATTTCTTTGGATTATTTGGTAATGATTTTGAAAAAAACAAAGGACTGCGCTATTTTGCCAAAGCCGATTTTCTGTTGTTTCAAAACAACGATGAACAAGCACTTAAATATTTAGATTCCATTGCGTTGGTTGCCCCCGCATCTAAATTATCCGACATTGTTCTGCTGACCAAAGCAAAAATATTTACCCGCCAAAAAAAGTATTTGGAGGCAGAAAAACTGTATAAACGAATTTATGAAGTGTATCCCGACGGATTATACGGAGATGACGCACTCTACTACCTTGGCGAACTCTACGAATACTATCTGAAAGACGTAAACCGAGCGATGGAGTATTATCAAAAATTGATGAAAGAATACCCTGGCAGCCTCTTTGTAGTGGATGCACGGAAACGGTTTAGAACACTACGGGGGGATTTCTGATTTAAAGATTAAAAATTTAAAATTTAAAATTTAAAATTTAATACATTAAACCCTGATTTACAAAAGCTCCCTGAGTAGCTAAAAAATTTAATACATTAAACCCTGATTTACAAAAGCTCCCTGAGTAGCAAAATTCAATAGTTTGATGGTTTAATCGTTCATTAATTTTTTATTTTGGATAATAGTGAAAAAAAAAAAATTTCAGTATTTTTGCCGCAATGTTAATCTAAAACAAAGATTTAAGGTATGAAAAATTATGTCCTTCACAAAACCCAAGCAACTCCTGATGATGTTCTGTTATTCTTTTCCGCTATCATTGTTATTATATTAACAGTAAAAACTGAATTGTATCTTGCTTATACTCCGATTCTTGTTTTACTAACCCTTGCAATATTAGGAAAATTGATTTTATTTTTTAAATGGCAATGTTCTTTTGCAATCAAACTAACATCTGACTACATTATTTTTAATCATACTCTTTTGCATAATAAAATCACTATACCTTTATCATCAATATCCTGTATAAATAGAGAGAAAAGGTATATAGAGTTATGTGATGGTTGTAATATTAGAATTCCGGGATTTAGAAAGGGGAAAAATGCAAAAATATCCCTCTCAACATTGT
>Ga0209737_10000411_pt1 | contig 36370 bp, 32 predicted proteins | sample TergutCu122P3_FD_187284 | JGI IMG/M metagenome (GOLD analysis project Ga0209737, IMG submission 187284) | Cubitermes ugandensis P3 segment gut microbial communities from Kakamega Forest, Kenya - Cu122 P3 (SPAdes) (version 2) | ecosystem: Host-associated > Arthropoda: Insects > Digestive system...
GAGTTTGCCAGATTAAGGGGATATATTTCAACAATGAAAAAGAACGAGTGCTCAGTATTTGCAGCATTGAAAGCATTAGCGGCAGCTAAACAGATTCTGATAAGGAATTTAGGGGCTGAATAGTTACAAAAAATAATTGGTACTGATGATAATATAACAGATTATGTAGATAACGCACTCTTTGTAGTAACATTAGGTTTTCTCGATAATGATCCAACACCCGCACGTAGGATTACTATTTATAACAAAGTTATATCGGCAGGAGGTAAGTTTGCTACAATTATATCTTCTACTGCTTACGTTTCAAAACATGCAATTATTGAAGAAGGAACAGTTGTTATGCACAAAAGCTGCATAAATGCAAATGCTCATATTGGTAAAAACTGTATCATCAACACTTTTGCAAATATTGAACACAATTGTATAATTGGAGATCACACTACTATATCAACAGGAGCAATGATAAACGGAGATTGTATTGTTGGCTCATCAGTATTTATTGGCAGTCAATGTGTACTTTCCGATAAAGTGACTATTCCGAATGATACAATTATTGGTTCAAATGCGTTTGTTAATAAAAGCTTGCCTTCTTCTGGAGTTTATTGGGGAACTCCAGCTAAGAAAGCAAAGAGTTAGACTAATTGTACAAGCCTTAAAAGTTTACAGATGTCTCAAAAAGGAAGAAAATACGAATATATTTACGTGATAAACTATGGATATACCAAAAACAATAATCATTGCTGAAGCTGGCGTTAATCATAATGGTTCAATGAAATTTGCTAAACAGCTCATTGATACTGCAGCTGATGCTGGCGTTGATTATGTCAAATTTCAAACATTTAGGGCTGAAAATGTAGTTGTTAAAACAGCGAAGAAAGCAACATATCAACAAAATAATATGCCAGATACTGACAATTCCCAGTACCACATGTTGAAAAACTTGGAATTAAGTATTGAGCAACATTATGAGTTAATCGAGTACTGTAAAAATAAAAGCGTTAAATTTCTTTCTACGGCTTTTGATATGGAAAGCATAGAATTTTTATCAACATTACATCTTGGACTATGGAAGATTCCTTCAGGCGAAATTACGAATTATCCTTATTTAAAACGAATTGCAAGGGATAATCAGCCTGTTATCCTTTCGACAGGGATGAGCACTATAGAAGAGATAAAGGCAGCGGTCCATGTTTTGACAAAGCATGGAACAGATAAACAGAAGATAACAATATTGCACTGTAATACGCAATATCCAACACCAATGCAAGATGTAAATTTACTGGCCATGCAAACTATTTCGAAAGAAATGGGTGTAAATGCAGGATATTCTGACCATACTTTGGGATTTGAAATTCCAATTGCTGCTATAGCTCTCGGAGCAACAGTTATTGAAAAACACTTTACATTAAACCGAAAGATGGAAGGTCCTGACCATAAAGCTTCTCTTGAACCTCAAGAATTGAAAAGTATGGTGGAAGCAATTCGAAATGTGGAAAAAGCACTTGGTTCTTCGAAAAAAATTGTTTCTCCATCAGAAATGGAAAATAAAGATATAGCTCGTAAAAGCATAGTTGCTGCTTGTAATATTGAAAAGGGAGAAGCATTTACAGAAAAAAATATAACTGTGAAGCGCCCTGGAAGTGGCATTTCTCCTATGCTTTGGGAAGAGGTACTTGGAACATTTGCAAGCCGTGATTTTGACGAAGATGAGTTAATTGAGCTATGAACAAAATCTGCGTCATAACAGGTACTCGTGCTGAATACGGTTTGCTGAGTCGTGTGATGCGACTTATTAAAGATGATGCGGATTTACAATTGCAGATCATTGCCACAAACATGCATTTGTCAGTTGAATTTGGTGAAACTTATAAAGATATAGAAGCTGATGGTTTCATTATTGATAAAAAAATACCCATCCTCTCTCCATCTGATACAGCTAATGCCACAGCGAAGTCAGTAGGAAAAGGAATTATTGGTTTTGCTGATGCATATGAAGAATTACGACCGGATATGATCATGGTGCTCGGTGATAGATATGAAATTCTGGCCGCAGTTTCGGCAGCATTGTTCTACAAGATACCAGTGATTCATCTGCATGGAGGAGAAATAACAGAAGGTGTCTATGATGATGCTATGCGACACGCTATCACGAAGATGGCACATTTGCATTTCACTTCCACAGAGGAATATCGAAAGCGTGTTATTCAGATGGGAGAAAGTCCTGAAACGGTCTATAATGTAGGAGCTTTAGGTTGCGATAATATTCGACACGTTTCTCTGATGAGTAAAAAAGAACTCGAAAAATTATTGAACTTTCCATTGGATAGGAATACCATTCTCGTCACATTTCATCCAGTAACCATGGAAAATAACACTGCTGAAGCTCAATTTAAAGAATTACTTTCTGCTATTGATACATTCAGTACTTTGCGAAGCATTTTTACCATGCCGAACTCAGACACAAATGGACGAATCATCATGGATTTGATAAAGGAATATGTCGCCAAAAATCCAGAGAAATCTGTGTGGTTTACATCACTTGGAATGAGACGTTATTTGTCAGTACTCCAATATATTGGGGCTGTTGTAGGAAATTCATCCAGCGGAATCATTGAAGTGCCGAGTTTTCATATTCCTACATTAAACATTGGTGACAGGCAAAAAGGACGTATTGCGGCAACGAGCGTGCTTAATTGTTTGCCTATTGAGTGTGACATTAGAGAGAAATTGACTATAATCACTGAACCTGGTTATATTGAAGGTTTAAAAGATGTGAAAAATCCTTATGATAAGCCGAACACAGCGCAAGAGATCGTAAAAATTATCAAAAAGAATAAAAATACCTTAGCGAGAAAAACATTTTATAATTTAGTCCAAATTCCATGAACGACTTTTCAAAATATTTAATAGATAAATCAACTTCTGCTTACGAGGCATGGGCCAAATTAGATGCTTTATGTCGTGATGGTGACCTCCTGACCTTATTTGTAATGGATGGAAAAAAACTAATCGGAACTTTAACTGATGGTGATATTCTTCGCTTTTTGATCAATAATGATTCACTACCAATTTCTGTAGAAAATATGATGCAGCGTAACTTTCGCTTTATCCATCCTGATGAAAAAGATATTCAAAAAATAAAAGAACTTCGAAATTCTGGAATTGAATTAATACCCTGCATTGATAGCAATGGTGAGTTGGTAAGGATATTTAATTTAAGATTAAAAAAATCTCTTCTTCCCATTGATGCTGTGCTTATGGCAGGAGGAAAAGGTGAACGATTAAGACCTTTAACCGAAAAAACACCAAAGCCATTGTTAAAAGTTGGTGAAAAAACCATTATCGACTATATTGTGGATAATTTGATAACATATGGCGTAGAAAGTATTCATGTTACAACGAATTATCTGGCTGAACAAATTGAAGAGCATTTCAAAGCAGAGCGACAAGGTATAAAAGTAAATTGTGTCCGGGAAAAAGAGTTTTTTGGAACCATTGCTTCTGTAAAATTAATTCCGGATTTAAAAAATGATGACATTTTGGTCATGAACTCAGACTTGTTTACCAATATTGATTTTGAAGATTTTTATATGCACTTTAAAGAAAGTGAAGCGGATATGTCAGCTGCAGCAATTCCTTACTCTGTCAATATTCCTTATGGAATTTTTGAATTGGATGGGCGAAAGATACAAGGGATAAAAGAAAAACCAACATATAATTACTATGCCAATGCAGGCATTTATCTCATCAAAAAAAGTTTATTGGATCTAATACCCAAGGATGAATTTTTCAATGCGATAGACTTTATAAATTTGTTGATATCAAAAGGGAAAGTTGTTGTACGTTATCCATTAGTTGGTTATTGGATTGATATTGGTAAACCAGAAGATTATCAGAAAGCAAAAGACATTGTAAAACATATCAAATAATGTACGTCTACTGAACACCTCTAAGAATGATTCTTGATAGTCGATAGGACGGGGAAAAACAAAACAGAGTTGATAAAAAATGATCTCATATACTACCAAAACTTGTATTAATGAGGTGTATGTTTGAAAAAAGTCGTTTTGACAGGTGCAACGGGTTATCTTGGCTTTGCACTGTTGACAGAACTCATTCAAAATGATATCTATGTGTACGCATTGTGCAGAGAGAACTCGCGTCGGCGTTCGCGCTTGGATGTTCTTCCTCATGTCAAAGTTATTGAAGCAGATTTAAATCATGTTGAAAAGATTGACGACGTAAGTGGTTGTGATGTCTTCTACCACCTGGCATGGGATACAGAACAACACAGAGATTTTACGAGACAATACAAAAACGTGGATATGTCTGTCAATTGTTTAAAATTGGCTAAAAAACTTGGATGCAGGCGTTTCATTTGTACCGGATCACAGGCTGAATATGGGAATGTTGCGGACTTAATCACTGAGGAAACATTGTTAAAACCCACTACATCCTATGGTGCCTGCAAAGCTGCTACCTATTATTTGACGGTAGATTTGGCAAAGAGATTGAACATCGAGCATACATGGGCTCGGGTGTTTAGTGTCTATGGGCCGAATGATGGTCAAAACACGCTCATAATGACTATAATACGTGATTTACAATCTAAAGGTGAAGCAAATCTGAATACTAACGGTGAGCAGATGTGGAATTATTTATATGAAGAAGATGCAGCCAGAGCTTTGCGTTTGCTCGGTTGGAATCCACATTCGGATACAATGTACAATCTGGCAAGTCGAGATAACAAACCTCTGAAAGGGTTTGTCGAAGAACTGCGAAAACGAGTGAATGACAGCTCGATTGTGTGGTATGGTGAGGAAAAGAGTATGGTTAATATGAATGTTTCGTCAGAGAAAATACGTCGTGAAATTGGTGAGTTTGAGAATGTGAAATTTGTTGATGGGGTTAGTGAAATGTTAGCATTAAGTTGACGACATTCGAAACCCAGGTGTACATATGACTGGAAATATAATTGATAAAATCAATTTAAGGAAGGAAATTCCACTCGATAAACCAATTGTTTTAATTGTTGAAGTGACTAACATTTATCAGATATCGGTTTTTCCCATCAACATTCTAGAGCATGGTATCTATAAACATGCTCCTCCACATAATATGACATTTATGGGAGAAGAAATCGAAATAACCCACGACTTTGTTCCCATCATTGATGACATGATGGCTGTTGACATTACCATTTCAAGGGAAACTCAATGATAAATGACAGAAATACCTTTAAATTTGGCAATTTTGCTGAAAATATTGCTAAAATAATGCAAGAGCATCCAGTTTGCGACCATCAGTCCATATTGGAAAATGTATTGGCAAAGATAAAGGAAGGGCCTTGTGTAATTTGGGGAAGTGGAAGTGGTGGGCATGACCTGCACTCATATTTACAGAAATTCGGGATCCACCAAATCGAATTATTCTGTGACACTTATAAAAGAGGAACAGACCAAGCCACGGGGATCGCGATAATTTCTCCAGAAGAGCTTGCTGAGAAATACAAAGATGCGACAGTAATTATAGGAGTCGGAAACCCTCATTTTTATGACGAAATATGTACAAAGATAACAGAGCTTAACTTCACAGGTGCTGTTATGGCGTACCATGAGGTGATGCCTTTCCTTTTCGTGTCCGATTTGCTCAAAAATACCACCGATATGACGGTTCTTATTGAAAAATATGGAAGGGTGTGGGACTATTTTGTGGATGATGCATCGCGCCAAGTTTTACTGGATTGGATACGATTGCTCCTGTTTTATGAACCAAAACCAAGTTCATCAACACAGTATTTTGACCCAGAAATCATCAATCTAAATGATAAAGAAGTGTTTGTAGATGGTGGCTTTTACACAGGAGATACAACTGAGATTTTTATCCATAAAACAGGTGGGCATTTCAAACATATTTTTGGTTTTGAACCAGACATCTCCAACAGTGCGCTGTATAAGCCAGATGAAAACACAAATATTACCATTGTGTCAAAAGGCCTGTGGAGCTGTGATGATGTTCTTTTCTTTAAGCAAAGCTCACACCCCTCCACCAATGAAATCAGCTCAGATGGAAATATCGCAGTTCCAGCTACCTCAATAGACAACTTTTTTGAAAAAAATGCTTACACCCCAACATTCATCAAGATGGACATTGAAGGAGCTGAAAAACAAGCTTTGCTTGGTGCAGAAAAAACGATTAAAAAGTACAAACCAAAACTTGCAATCTGTGTGTACCATAAAGTTGAAGATATGTACGAGCTGCCAGAGCTTATTCGAGGCATGAACACAGATTATAAACTTTATTTGAGAAATTACCATGAGTACACCGAAACAGTGTTGTATGCTATTTAAGTGAAATGGTGAAACTACGAAAGCAAAAATAGAAAGAATGGGGGTGCTGATACAAGAACTTCGCTCAAGATGGTAATTCGTTTGTCCTCTCCTTAGGAAACATCGATAAATAGTTTTAACGATTAATAACATGGGGACTGCATTTAAAAGCATGGGAAATATAGATATTTATGTAGATAAAATTATAATTACTAATTAGTAGTTTAACACTTGGGAGCAAATATGATTAGAAGTCTAACTGATAGAACTGATTTGAGAAAGGAAATTCCACTAGAAAAACCACTTGTTTTAATCGTTGAGCCAACAAATATTTGTAATTACAGATGTAGATTCTGCCCTATCACTATCCCTGAGCATGGGCGCTATAAACATGCACCCCCGCATAATATGACGTTTGACGAGTTTAAGCATGTAATAGATTCTGCAAAGGATGGATTTGGACATATTAAAACATTACAGCTCTACAACCTTGGGGAACCACTCATCAATAAAAATATCGTAAGGATGATAAACTATGTAAAAGATGTCGACCTTGCCGATTCACTGCGTATATTTTCAAATGGTGCGCTATTAAACCCTACTTTATCTATCGAGCTTGCTGAAGCATTAGGTAAAGGTGGGAAGTCAATCGTTCAATTTTCAATCGAACACGTTAATGATGAAGGATACAAAGAAGTTACAGGTGTTAAACAATCTTACGATAGTCTTCTAACGAATATTGCATATTTTTATGTCAACGCAAACCATGAAAACACATTTGTTATTTGTAAGCTTATAAGAGACTGTACAACCCCTGAAGATGAAAGGAAATTCAAAAAAGACTTTTCTAGAATTGGGGATAGTGTACATGTTGAGTCTGTAACAGAAACTATAGAGAAAGAAGATTTTACGCACAAACAAGAATTTGTAACTTACGACGGCAAAAAGGTAACAACGAAAATGATATGTACAAATCCATTTTATATTTTGTGCGTGAATTCCAACTTGACAATTAATGCTTGTGGAGCGGATATTTTCAATTTAAATACTGTGGGTAACTTAAATGAAAACTCTCTCAAAAATATATGGGAGGGAGAGGCCTTGTTTCAACTGAGAAAACAGCATTTACAAGGAAAAACTAGAGAAATTTGTTCATATTGTGGATGTTTTTTGAACCAAGTGGATAATATTGATGATGTGGCAGATGAATTATTAGTCAGACTTGAAAACCGACGTTCTCAAAATTACTAGGAAAAGTTTTCACCTATAGGAAAAACAATGTCAACAGCTTGAGGGTTCCAGTCAACAATTAACATTCCAGTTATGCGAGCAACCGGGTTTGATTAAAGTACCCCTTCAGGTAACTTTGTACCTTGATCAACTTGTCTGAAATATGGTCAGATCGCTCTTTGATGAGGGGTACTACAACTGCGTCAGGCTGTACTAGAATTTTCCTTATTGGGCAAACATTCTTCCTGATTGAGTGACCAAGGCGAAGGGTTTAAGCTGTTGACAATAGGAAAAGATGTAAATGCTTGGAATATTGTTTACCTTCTTTTAGGTGGAATTAAATTTAGCTGTTTTTTAATTTAAAAAACTAGAAATAATTATTTCAGATGATATAACATGATTCATATAATAACTGGAGTAGAAACATTTATTGTTTATGGTGCTGGTCATTTGGGACGCGCTTGTTATGATCACTTGTCTCAACAAGGTTTTGATGTATTAGCTTTTTTGGATAAAGTACTTTCACATTGCAGAGAATGCGAGAATGTTCCGATCATTGATCCTGAAAAAAACAACATACCGGAAGAATGGCTAAAGGAGACATTTATGATCATAGCAACGAATAATTTTTTTTCACACGCTGAAATTGCGAGAGAGATGTTTGATCTTGGGTTTCAAAAAATTTTATACAAAAGAAATATTATTTTATATGAAAGTAAAAGTATAAATAATACCTTATACGATAAAATTATCACGGGTGAATCAATTATAGGAGAAAAATTTGAAATAGCCTATGATTTTATGCCTATCATTGATGATATGATGGTTGCTAAACAAAATGGAAATTCAGTAATTGTTAAGGTGCCTGTTGAATGTTTGTACTTTAAAGGTAAAAATGGCACAGACAGCACACCTTTTGTTTTGTCTAACCCTTTTATAAATTTGTATGGTGCTTTTGGTGGGTTAAAAGTGGAATATAATGATTTCCTTGAGCATTACCATCTTACAAAAATACCAGAGAGCGATAACAATGATTTGACAAGGGTAATTGCTAACAGACAGAACATATACAACAGCATGTCGATGGCATTTAATTATGACCCTGAATTTTTTACCCGTCATCCAATTGAAGTGAGATGGGATAATGAACATAATTTTTTCATAGTTAATGATGGAATGAACCGGTCCTCATTTTTATATACAAGAGGTATAAGGGCACTCCCTTGCAGATGTTCTGTTTATGATTACGAAAAATGGGTTAATAAGGGTGCTTTAAAGCCAGTGATAGACTACATTATGAACAATAAAATATTAAATTTACCTACTCCAATATTCCATCCGTATTTTTTATTATTTCCCTATAGACATGAAGGTGTTCATATAACAAGATTTGAGGCGATTCTGAAATTTTTGAAGGATAATGAAATTTATCTGAATGAAATTACAATTGCAATTTTTAATGCCAGCATCGGATATTTCAGTCAATTGTTTTATAAAGCTGGAGCCAATGTCACGGTCTATGAAAAAGATACGGAGAAACTTGAAATATTGTCTATATTCAATAAATTACATTATTGTGATAATATAAGACTAAAAAAAATATTATTGGGTTTAGATAAATATGATATTGTAATTGATGTAAATTTTGAAGATGGTGAATACAAAACTGATGTAGAAAAGTTGTTAAAACATGTAAAAAAATTTTTAATATTCGAGAATTTTGAAAAGGTGGGAACTCCATTAATGCCAATTATAAGAGACGGACGGATGAAATATTTAACAGCTATTAATAAATAAAGTATTGGTACAGTATGGAATGGAATGCTAAAACACCTGTAATATTATATGGTGCCGCATACGCAGGGACACTCGCTTGGAACTATTTGAATAAGTTTTGCAACTTGATCGCGTTTATTGATAAACGTGCAGACGAATTGAACCACCATATGGGCTTGCCTGTGGTTACGATTGACTCAGATCATATCTCGGATGAAACAAAAAAGAAATCTGTTGTCATAGTCTGTGTCAAAAATATTTTTGATCACGAGCGCATAACCCTTAATTTAGTGAAATACGGATATGGAAACATTGTATTTTGTCCAGTTGACGGATCAGCGTTTACATACCGCAGTAGTGTCGAACGTGAGCAGCTTGCAGCTATATACGACTGCATAATCAGCAATAATCTTACTCTACCAGTCTATATTCCACATTCACGAGGCATTTTTCATCTTGACTTTCATGATTCTACTATTGAAATCCAATCTGATGATACATTGATTGTACGTATACCAACTTTTTTTGCATATTTCCAGTCTATAATAGGCCAAAACGAACCTATACTTGCATTATTCACTCATTTGGAACTGTTTGACTGGTTTGCAGGTGACATAAAAGCGTGTCCCGATTTTTACATTGATCAATATTGTGTAGATGCGGCAAAAAATACAGGGGTTACTACCACGGAAAGATGGGTGCAAAATATACTTGACAGCAGAAAAGAGGTATATGAGAAAATGCGGATAGCAGAAGAAATTGAGCCGTTATTTTTTTACGACCACGCTGTTCCCGCAATTTGGGATAAAAATGGTTATTTCAATATGAAAAGTGGTAAACATCGTGCCGCGTATCTCATACACAGGCGTAAAATGTTAATCCCACTACAACTCACAGCGGAGGATTATAACATATATCTTAACATATCTGCTGTGAATGATCTCATCTCGTTCATAACAGAACGTGATATATTTGAACTCCCATATCCTATTTTACATCCATATTTTCTGAAGATGCCTTTCATGCCGCAAAACAATTATTTTGAATTATTTTTAGATTTTACCCGATGGCTGTCAATTTGTATTTTCAAGGAACATGGTAAATTAAATTTCAAAGGAATTTCCCTGTTTGATACGACTGGGATATTATACCCATTATTACAATGCCTATGCAAGTTAGGCTGCAAGGCTGAGTGCTTGTATCCAGTCGGTGAATTTGATGTTTTAATAAATAGCCTATATCACATTATGGATCCTCCCGTTCAAACTGACATCCTCAGTGGAAAGTATGACGTTGTTTTCGTGGAATATTGTGAAACCAATACAAATTTACCTTGTGACGCCGATTACTATGGAGTACTCTTAAGTAACAAAAACAAGATTGTAATGTTTGCGGAAAAATTTCACATTGATTTAATCCCATTACGATCATATAAAGGATTTACTTTCGCCGTAGGAAAAAAGGCTGTGATTGGATAAAACCTACCATTCATGCATGTTTAGGACCTATGTTCATTGAACAAATTATCCAGCTGACCTCATGCATAAGGAGTGTTTGGTGATAAAGCCACTTTCACCGTTAGATAACAAATCCAAATGACCAAGTGCCTTTTGATGAACATATACCGCACTTGCACACTCAGCTTCACAAGATTAATGCATATTAGGACCACAGGTTCATTAGAGTTTTCAAGGCAAGTTTAAAAATATTGGAGATTGAAATAGTGCCTGCATTAAATATTGAGTTTATAAATGATGACGCCAGATTCTTTTCAAAAGTTGAAGATGATCTAGAACGTGAAATATTAGGAGCATTAGGCAAAAAGGATTTATCTGGAATTTCTAACGATGTATTTATGCATTTAAGTCCGTTACGGCACAATTTGCTAAACTGGTATACATTTAATAATGACTGTAATATTTTGGAAATTGGAGCTGGATTAGGTGCTCTTACAGGTTATTTGTGTGGTGTTGCAAAAAATGTAATCGCTGTTGAGAAAAAGAATTCACGAGCACAGATAATTAAAAAGAGATTTTCTTCTTTCCAAAATCTTACAGTTGAAAGCACCAATATTTTTGATTTAGCTATCATTAATAAATTTGATTACATTATTATTACGGATATTTTTGCTTATGCGAGAAAATATATAAAAACAGATAATGCACATGTAACATTGTTAAAGAAGGCGAAAGACCTTTTAAATCAAGATGGTAAAATTTTGCTTGCAGTTGAAAACAAGCTAGGGTTAAAATATTTTTCAGGGGCACCAGAGACTCATTCACACAAATTTTTTGTAGGACTAAATAATTTTGACGGATATGACATTATTAGAACATTTTCAAAATCAGAATTACTAGAGATCTGTAACCTAGCTGGATTTAATCATATAAATTTCTATTATCCGTATCCAGACCATCTATTCCCTTTAGAAATATACACGGATGAATCTGCCGTGACTTTTGGTTCTAGGTACACTGATAATGATATTGATGTTGAAAGGTTTTCTTTTTTTGATGAGCAAAACATCTATGCTTTACTTGAAAAAGAAAAAGTCGCGACAACTTTTGCTAACTCCTTTTTATTGGAAATTTCATTACAACCAGAAAAGGCAAAAACACAATACCATCACTTCAAATTGGACCAGGAACTATCCAGGAGGTACCTTCCCAAGTACAGACAAAATTTCTTTTATCCTGTTGATGTTGTATTGTTCGGTGATAAAATAAGCTCAAATTTGCAAGGCCATAATGGTCGTTCTGATATTTATATTAGCGAAGAAATTTTGCTTGCGAAGTTCAAACAATATATTAAGTTAAAAGAGTCAGATGTAGGCGATATCTCAACATTAAATTCACTAAAATATGACATAGATTCTTATATCAATAGTCGTATAAAGAAATGCGAAGATCTTTATAATATTGAAACTTTGTTTTGGTTTGGCGTTGGAAGCCTAGTAACTGGAATTTTTAGAAAAAATAGCGATCTGGATATAAGATTTATTTACAAATGTAAAGGAGAAAAAGTCGCAGCAATCCATGATATTGTTGGCTATGGCTTTGACTTTTGGGCTTGGGATATAACAGATGTTCTTTTATTTCTGCAAAATGGAGGAAAAGATGTCCTCTCCTCCGAGCATGCAAGAGGTTCGCTTGATTATTGTGCCGGTATTTTCAGCATGCTTGGCAATGAAATATCCGGTCAGTACAATAGTTCATATGATAAGGCAACGGATCATTTAGTCAAATTATTTTCAAAGAAAATATGTATAGAATATTTTATCAACTTAGCACAAAATATCTATTTGAAACGAGAACAATCTCATATTTTGTCCTATTATGAATATTTGAATTGTATTGAGTACCTATTGGCTTGTGAACATATTTTAGAAAACGGGCTGCCTGGAGATATTCATATATGCAAACTCTCGAAGAAATATTTGGATGAAAGCATGCTGTATTTGCTTAACGAACTCATTGCTGCCTATAGGGACTCTGCCAGTAAACATGCTCAAAAAAAGGATATTCCATTGTTTAACGATTTCATCAGCAATAAATTATCTGAATTAACCGCTAAATCAAGAGCCATAGAGGACGATACGTCGAATGTATTAGAAAATATAAATGAGCTTAAGCAGATATTTTGCTAAAAAGAGGAACAAATGCTCAAAAATCAAGAACTCGCTAAGCATGTTTTGGAATCCATAACATTAGCACAACAAGCTGCAATGGAGCTTATCCAAGCCATAGAAAATGGAAATGATGCACTTGCCGAAACTATTGCAGATAATATAAAAGAGCTTTTATTAGAGTTATTTCAGACAGGTAAACAACTTTCAACAGAAGAACCCATTCTTAACCTTGACAATTACTGTGACACCTTGATCGATTCGTTGGAGAGGTCATTGAGATTTATCATAGACAACCGCGAAAAAGTACTACATAAAATCGAATTTGAATTTTTCCCGTTACTGCAGGACGTATATTTGCATTTCTATTTTTGGGGTTGTGTGTACCCAGATCCAGAGAGAATGAAATATTACTATGAACATGAAAAAAAAGTTCTTATTGCAAATTTATACATTGAAGAAGCAGAAAAGAGCGGTAAATATAAATATGATGTTTCTATTTTGGTACCCGCTTATAATAAGCTTGACTATACAAAACAATGTATAGAGAGTATTCTTAAAACAGTTCCTAAAAGCATTAATTATGAATTGATACTTATAAACAATGGTTCTACCGATGGAACCAAGGAGTATTTCGAATCAATCAGCCCTACAAAGCAAATAGACATAAAGATAAATAGCATTAGAGGACTGACTGCCTATCGTATAATAGAAGGAGAATATACAATAGTTATTTCAAATGATATTATCGTAACGGAAAACGCTATCGAAAACATGCTGCATTGCATAAAATCTGACCCTCAAATTGGGTGGGCAGTACCTACAACGTCAGCTATTTCAAATTTACAGGAAGTACCTTTATATTATTCTAATATGGATGAAATGCTGAGTGCTGCTGCTTACAATAATCATTACGACCCTTTCAGACATGAGCAGAGAACTCGACTTTGTAATCCGGTTCATATCTGGAGAAGTTCAACAGCTTTTTCAAAAGTAGGAGTACTGGGGCATTTTTTCACAGACCCGAGAAACTACTTTTCTTATCCCGACGATGTCCTCTCCATGCTTTTCCGACGCAATGGATATAAGAATGTTTTAGTTAAGGATGCTTATTGCTATCATTTTGGCACAGTCACGCACAGAGATGCAATGAACGTAGAAAGCCAGCAGGAAACGTATGCTCAAGGTCGCCAGCACTTTATCGATCAATTTGGAGTAGATCCTTGGGATATTGGATCTTGTTATGACCCCAATATGGTACAGCTCGTTGAACTCTTACCATTTGAACAAATAAATATACTCGGCATAAACAGTGGCCTTGGAAGTAACCCTCTGAAAATCAAAGAACTATATAAAGAAGAGCAACATAAGCTCAACACAACTGTTTATAATGTAACCGACCAGCAAACTTATATAGATGATTTACGTGGAGTCAGCGATTATATAAAGTTTATAAAAAATATAAATTGCATCTTTAAAATTTCTGACGAAAATTTTCCAAATACATTTCATCACATTATAATTAATGCTCCACCATACCCAGTTCATTTGAGACAAAAACTTATTGCATATCATAAACTTATTATGAACTATAAACTAATTATAGATTGCATCGACCATTTGGACACTGATGGTTCATTATATGTGAATTGTGAAAAAAAAATTATAAAATTACTGATGCGGGTTCTTTTTCCTAGATCATCATTCAGTGCAAACTGGATTAAAATAAAAAAGTAGCAGCAAGCGAAATACAATACTCTCATAGTGAAAAAATATGAAAAAAGCAACTTATATTCCTAATTACGACGTTAACCTCAATAACAAAGTTTTTGATTCACCGGGTGGTGCTTATCTTCGTTCTCTCTTTGCACGTCATGGATATGATCTCCAAACAATTGATATTCATAAAATAGATGATTCAGATATAATACTCCAAGCAGATCTTATTTCAGAAGAAATTACTTCAGACATATATAACGATAAATCTTTTCTAATTATTTGGGAAAACGAAGTTATTGTGCCACGTAATTTTATTATGGACTATCATAAGCGATATAAAGCTGTTTTTACCTGGCATGAGGATCTTGTAGACAATTCTTTCTATTATAAGATAAACTATGGTCAATACATACCATCTGAGGTAGATTTTCTCCCTCCCCACGAAAAAACGAAATTATGTGTATTGATTAATGCAAAAAAATTTTCATGCCACAAAGATGAACTTTACTCAGAACGTATACGTCTTTTAGATTGGTTTGAAAAACATCATTTTGGTGAATTAGATCTATATGGAGTAGGTTGGGGTGAATCGAAATCTCTTTTAGAACGTTTATTAGATCTGAAATTGAATTTTAAGCGAACACCACTTTATTTTACTAAACATGGTAAATATCTTCTCAGAAATGAATACAAATCATATCAAGGACCATGTCCATATGAATATAAAATAACAACAATGCGGCAGTATAAATTTGCAATTTGCTTCGAAAATGCAAGTTATCCTGGCTACATAACAGAAAAAATCTTTGATTGTTTTTTTGCCGGATGTGTTCCTATTTACTTAGGAGCTCCAAATATTCTAGAATATATTCCAAAGAATACTTTTATTGACTTTCGTAATTTCACAAGCTATAAAGACTTGTATTCTTTTATTACAAATATGAGTGATAAAGAGTATTCAAATATTTTACAAAATATACATAATTATTTGATGAGTGAAGAAATTAAATATTTTTCTGCGTTTAAGATTTATGAAAACGTCGTCGATGTTATAATGAAGAAGATGAATCATTAAAATGCTATTTCGTAGAATCAGAAAAATAAGTATAAATTTAAATTTATATATTAGTTCTGATAGTAGTGATAAAATGCAATGCTATACTGCAAGGCCTGCTACATCTACCTACCGAGAGGAAGGGTCAGAAAATATTGGCATATCAAACGCTTTAATATTCTATAAAAACAAAAAAAAGAATTCATTGCTCTTTGATTTTATTTTATTTTAAACATGAAAATAATACCATGAACCATTTACATTCCAACTCATCTAATATTTCTGGAAACACTATGCCCTCTTCACCAAAACCAGCCAAACAACCCCTGTTTTCAGTGGTAATTCCACTTTACAATAAGGAGCCCCATATTGGACGAGCACTTGATTCAGTACTTGCTCAAACATATTCTGATTTCGAGATCATTGTCGTCGATGACGGTTCCACAGACAAAGGTCCAGAAATTGTTAAATCCTACAACAATGAAAAAATTACATTAATTCAACAGAAAAACGCTGGAGCTTCACGAGCACGAAACCGAGGAATAAGAGAAGCTAATGGATTGCTCATTGCCTTTTTGGACGCAGACGATGCATGGCTCCCACACTTTCTAGAAACAGTAGCCAAATTGCACAAACAATTTCCAGAAGCAGGAATATATGGAACTGCGTATGCGTGGTGTTATCCAGACAAATCTGTATTAAGCAGTTATTTAAAAGAAAAAGGAGAGCATCTCCTTGAATGTTATTTCAGGGAGGAAGTAACTTCAGCTATGAAAAATAGTCAGTTCACTTCGTACTTATTTACCTCAGATTCTTTTGCTGCGCCAAAAGAAAACCTTGAAGCCGTTGATTTTTACCCTGAAGATCTTATTCACGGTGAAGATCAGGAATTATATGCAAAAATAGCATTATCCTATTCAGTAGCATATAGCCCTTCCATTTGCGCATGTTATTATCAGGATATTGTAAATAGTACTTCTCGTAAAAAATCAAAATTACCTGTTGAAGTTCCTTTCATAAGATATTTATCCACATTTTCAGAAAAAGAGCTGAAAAGCAGAGATGACTATAATGATATACAAGAATATTGTGATTTATTGAGATTTAGATTCGCAACGATAAATCATAATTTTGGTCATCTTGCTTATGCAAGATGTTTAATTATGCAAACAAATTATAGACGTTATTTGAGAGAAAAATTTAATTTTATTCTTCTTCCATTTATTCCAATCTCTGTGCAAAAAGGTGTGCGCAAAGTTTGGCAGTACATACGGAATATTATTGGGAAAAAGCAAATATTTTTACGCAGAAATAGAAAATTTTATAAGTAGATCTATTCACGGTCAGCCATCATAGACAACGGAACATTTTCTGCAAGTTTTCGCCATTCCAGCGCATCAACATTATTATCAATTCGTGGATCATCTTTCCAAGGTTTTACATCTGAAGTAAAATGAATAATTTTAGTATTCGATTTAGATGGTTGAAAACTCCCATTTTTAGTTAGCACAGTCCACATATAATTCCATTCAGGAGGTAACACATAGTAATCATCCTTAGTAAGCAAGTTCAAAACTTCTTGATCTGCCCAATGATTCTTATAACGGTTGATAAAATATATAGTAAAGCTGAATAAATCTTGAGCCGAAAATTTTGATTTGAATCGCTGTGTATCAAAAACTAAAATCCCAGCATTAAAATAACGATGCCAATTTTGATGCAGCATAAAAACAGGACTCGCCCTTATAAACCATGCATTATTCTTTGATTTTAAAAATCCTTCTACAACTTGATCTACGGCTGCTCCAAGACAGAAATTCGAAATGTCGATATCATACAACTCTGCAATATCGACCTTTGCAATCATGTCAGAATCAAGGTAGATAACTTTTTCATATTGGTCAAACCAATACGGAATAAAAAGTCGTGAAAATGTGTCAATGCTAAGATATTCAGCCAGGGAAACAGTAGAAATTTCATTTAACGCTTTTGCAGTATTGACAAAGTCAATTACACAATAAGAAAAATTTGATACCTGATTAATCAAAAGTTCTTTCGTTTCCTCTGAAAAATCCCTCTCCAAAATTATGAAATGATATTTCCTTTTGTTGTTTGAATTATTTAATAGCGACTGAAGTGTCACCGCCATATACGGAGCAAATGCCTCATTTGCACTTAAAACAATTGGAATTGCATTTTCTATAAAATGTAGGTCCTGAGGCTTGCTTATTACACCATTCCAATTATTCGCCAGTTCCCTCGCTGTTTCTTCATCACGAAAATAAATATCAGAGCGTTTTTTGATGGCTTTTTGTATCTTACCTTGAACAGCATTGAGTGGTTTTCCGTTGAACCTTTTTTCATATCTGTTAAGTGGCCATTCAGTACATAACCATTTGATTTTTCGGAGTGCACGCCAAAAAATGGTCTTTTTTATCTTTTCTATCATTTGTGAACACTTTTCCAAGTCATAACTTCCTGTTCAGCAATTCGTTTAGCAATTTCTTCAGTGTTATCAAATAAATTAATATAAAATAGACAATAGTAAATGTAAATTTTCACGAGATCGGAAGGAAAATATTTTGAAAAGTGCTTAAACATTTCAACAAAATCTTTATCAGAAATTTTGTATGTCCATGGCAAGCTGATATTAACAAAAAGCGACCAAAGTATATCATCAGTAATTTCGTCAAGAATCAATGCCCCAATGTTCGGAAGTCCCATTGTGTTTTCTGACTTCAGATAGATGCGCTTCCCTTTAAGCGTATTTAATGAAACACAGTTCGTCGTTGCAAACTGATTATATGGATGAGCTTCAAGGGGAATGTGAAGCATAGTGTCATGGTAAATAACAATTCCGCCTTTCTTTATGTACGGCAGAATTTCTAAAATATTTAAATGCTCTCCAGGATTGGTATGCATCGTATCAATAAAACAAATATCTATTCCATCTTTTGGCAGTTTATCGAAGTATTTTGAAGGAACGCCCCCAGTATATAGTTCCCATTTATCTATAAGATTTGGAACGGTTTCTTCTACAAAAAATCCTGTTTTTCTGCCATTTTGAAGACTAACTTCTGGATACCAAGTAGTATTGTAATCAAAAGAATATAATTTTGCATCTCTATCGCGAATTGCATTGAGTATGATGCATGAACTTCCGCCAGCACTTACACCAATCTCAACAATTGTTTGAGGTTTTGCTTTACGGATGATTCCGTTTAAAAATGCTCTTTCTTTATATGACATTTCACTTTTGCGATGGGATGTTCCATCTACTTTTCCTAATAAGATTTTTTCAATGTCACCTAAAATATTCTCATCATAAAATTCAACATTTGTCCAATCAATCTCATTATAATTTGTTCTTTGTAATTCTGGAAAGCCTCTGTACATTTCAACAATTTCTAAAAACTTCTTGCATGCATCTGATAGAAATAGTGATTCTGTCATATCTTCCCTCAAAATTTCCTATTTCTTTCCCATTCCCACGCTGTTCTGATAATATCCTCTATGTCATATTTGGGACTAAAATTGAGTATCTTTTTTGCATAACTATTGGATGCAATCAAAACTGCGGGATCTCCTTCTCTTCTGTCAGAAATAGCTACAGGAACTTTCATTTCTGTTATTTTTTCACATATAGAAATTATTTCCTTGACAGAAACACCAATCTCCGTTCCTAGATTTATGCAATTATTATCGCCGCCTGATAAGATAATTTCAAGTGCAGCTCGATGTGCGGTTGCTAAATCACACACATGAATATAGTCCCGAATACAAGTACCATCTGGAGTATCGTAATCAGTTCCAAAAATATGTATTGAATCCTTTTCTTTTGTCAAAGTTTTTAGCACAAGTGGGATTAAGTGAGTTTCTATTCTATGGCTTTCCCCAATGCTTCCGTCTGGATGTGCTCCAGCAGCGTTAAAATAGCGTAATGCTATGTATTTCAAGCCGTAAGCGTTAGCATAATCTGACAAAACTCTCTCCACCATAACTTTTGAAGCGCCATAAGGACTTATCGGATTTTGTGGATGGTGCTCGTCTATTGGAAGATAAACAGGATTCCCATAAGTTGCACATGTCGAAGAAAAAATAAATGTTTTCACATTATTTCTAAGCATCACTGATAAAAGATTAATGGTTGCGGAGACATTGTTCTTGTAGTATTTTTCTGGATTCTCTCCTGACTCACCAACATAAGCGCATGCAGAAAAATGCATTACCGCATCAATTTCATCACTCTCAAAAGTCTTATGTAAAGTGTCGGTATCGTTAATATCCCCACAAATGAAATCACAACCACAAACTGCTTCAGGGTGACCCTCTGACAAATTATCATAAACAATAACACGGTAATTGTTCTCGATTAAATCATGAACAACATGAGAGCCGATATATCCAGCTCCTCCTACAACTAAAATCGTTCGCATGGAGTTTATCTCTTCTTTTCTGAGTTTAGTTCTCCAATCCACGCCATTTTTGCACTCAATTCCGGTTCAAAATCACTTACATCATTACCGAATTTTTCTTTGTAAAAAGTAATAATTCGCTCAAAACCTTCTTTTCTTTCAAAATAGAATTTTCTTTTATCCTCTGGGTTATTTGTTTGTGATATAGGGTTTTCGCAGCAGTGATATAAAGGTTTATGGACATACCCGACTGCGTTTGCAAAATAAAGAATTTGCACTAAAATATACCAATCATCAAAAACACTATGAATTTTTGGATGAAAAATTACTTTCTCATAAATTTCACGCTTAATCAGCTTATTCCAAACCACTTTTGCATTTCCAAAACCTAGAATACAGTTTTTTGCCAGCAAAAGCCGGTCTTGCGGAATAAACTGTGCTCCAATAATTTTTTCAGCAGTATCAAAATAATCGCAGCAAACAACATCGTACCCATTACATATTGCAGCATTTAGCAAAATTTCCAAATAATTTGGCTCAAGATAATCATCAGCATCAACGAAAATAATGAACTTTCCTTCTGAACAGGAAAATGCGGTTTTGTAAGCCGAAATAGACAGATCTACAACAATAATTCGACTATCTTTTTGTGCATATTCATTTAAAACCTGCAGAGAGTCATCAATTGAGCCATCATTTACGCAAATAATTTCTATGTTTTTATATGTTTGATTTACAATGCTATCTAGACAGCGTCGCAAACGCACTTCAGTGTTATACACAGGAACAAGAACACTGATTAATTCTTCCCTTTCAGAAGCAAATTCCACATTAAAAACATCTGCCAATTGTTTCGTAACTTGTGCAAATGAATTATTTTCTGATACATATTCTTTGCATCTTTCACCCAATTTCAAAAGTTCATTATAGTTTCCTTTGTATCTTTCACGAATAGCTGTTATCTGTTTTTTCAATTCCTCTTTGTGAGTGTCCTCATCCTTGTAAGAATATGTAAAAAACAACGATCTATCCTCAATATCTGCCAATGTTCCTGTAAAAGCCGAAAGCACAGACCTTCCATAAGAAAATGCCAATATTGTCGCACCGCTGTTGAGCGAAGAATCCAAATTATAAGGCTGAACAAGAAGATGGAAATTTGCAAAAATGTTTGGAATTTCTTTGTCATCTACATATCTGAAATCAGTTTTGATTTTTTGATTCTCTCCGATGAGATCGAGCAAATATCGTGCATACTCATCTGATTCACGCATCCCAATTATGTGCAACTCAACATCATCAAAATTCAGTTCTTTTATTGTAGAAGTCAGTAGTTCGATATTTTTTTGTTTTCTAATGGCTCCAAAAAGGCACAATTTTAATGTATCGTTTTGCAAGGAAATGCTTTTTTCTTCAAAGCCGTACGCTCCAATATAACACGGATGAGGAACATACACGATCTTACTCATAACGGCAGAATTTTCACCACAAAGTTCTTGAATTAATTTTGTTGTTTGGCTGCAATGAATGATGATTTTGTCCGCAATTTCAGCCATTTCTTTCATAAATTCTTTTGCTTTTTGAACATCTTTGGTATTTTGTGCACCCAGGAGGAAGTGCGGAATTTTATCATGAAACGTCCAAATAATTTTCTTATCCCTGGCAACATATCTTTTAATCTGTGGCAAAATATTTTTATTTTCATAGTGGTATTCTATCCATTGATACCATATGAAATTCGCTGCATCTACATTATCTTCTGTCACTGGTTCGATATTCATTATTTGCAAGGCTGTTTTCAACAGATCTATAAAGATATTTATGCTACTAAATGGGATAAGACAACACGTTTGTTTTATCTGATAACATTCGGGCACAAAAATTACACTGCTGCCAGCAGTCAAAAGCACTTTGTACCCTTCTTTTTTTATAAATTCAAGAATATTGCTGTTTTTCTCCGTTTCAATAATTATTAGTCCAAATGAATATGTATCAAAATCAATGGATTGTAAAACATTTTTATCACACATGCTTACTAATAAAAAATCAATATCCTCAGGAAAATCAGGACATTTATTTTTAAAATCGCCGAAATCCATATTTTTTAAATGAACACCTTTCCAACCTAATTGCTTTGCCCAATAAATTGTGCTTCCGTTGCATTCATCATTTGCTCCGACTTCAATGTAAAATCCATCTTTCTTCCCTTCAAAAAAAAGGTATGCCATTATATCTTGTGCAAATTGTGCGAAAAAACGTAAATTTTGCTTTTGAGCTAAATCAAAAAGGTGCATGCAAAATTTTGGAGACAATGATGTGACTTTTGCCTGAAATTGAAAGAGAATATTTTTCTGTTCATCGTTTAGACTCAGTCTGGAGTTTTTATTTTGCAAACCTTGTACTTTTTTTACTGTTTCAAGAAGTCTCACGAAGAAAATTTCTCTCTCGGTCAGCTTTAATATCCCCAAACTATAACCTTGCGGCGAAAAGGTAACTCTTCCACCTGGTTTATAATAACAATTGTATGAAAGATAGATTCTTACATTTGAAAAATAGATTCTTACATTTGAAAGATATATTGTTGCATTAGTAATACATCTGTTAATAGGGTAACGTATTGTCACCGGTAAAAGATTTGTAAACCTTGTTTTGAGACAAATGAAGGATGATTTTAGACTAGAATCTGTCATGGATTAGGTACCTTTTTCGGCTCTTGCCTTAGTCAGGTGAAGTCGTGACTAAATAACCAATTTCATCACCAATCTGGCAATGAAATATCCCAAGTATTTATAAGCATCACCTAAGTGTGTAAAGAGCCCATTTTTCGTTGCCACACCGTTTAGTAGTTTTCAATTGGCAACCTCCGAAAACCTTTGGAAACAGTAGGAAACTGTGACAAATGCCCTTTATTTCCTTCATGGGGACAATATCCTGTCACTCTTCAGGGCTTTCAGAGGTTACCCTCTGAATATTTTCAAGTACTCTTTTGCAGCATCTTTCCAAGTGTACTTGGACATAGCTTCTTTTGAGATTGTAGCATTTTCTTTTGCAATTTCCGGGTTATCCAGCAATCTTAAAATTGCATCCGCCATATCCGTAGAATTTTTTGGGTCAAAGAATTCGGTTTTTGTCTTTAAAAATTCAACAGCTTCCTTAAACGGTGGAATACTGCTTATTGCTGTGGGGACTCCTGCATTCCAAGCATCCGCCTGCACGCTTCCAGAACCCGCCTCGCAGAGCGAGCAATTGACAACAACTTTTGCACCCTGTAATACTGCGCTGAAATCGTCTTCAGGTATTACACCAATGCTTTTCACATCATAGTCTTCATTGTATTCAACATGATCTAAATAGTAAGGGAATCTGCATTTACAATATATCCCATCTGTCTGCGCACCGGTAATTATTAATTTTATGTGCGGATATTTTTGTTTAACCAAATAGTATGCTCCGATTACAGACGGCATATTTTTGTGCAACGAATGGTTGTTGGCATAGAGAATGTAATCATTATTTATTTCATATTTTTTCAATACCTCTTTAATCTCTGTTTTTTGCGAAAATTTATATGTGCCGAGTGTAGGCACATAGACAATATTGATATCTTTTTCGTAAGCAGGGAAAGTCTGTCTCAGTTCTTCTGCAATGTATGGAGTGGAAACAATCGGGGTACCCAACTTAAGAAATTTCGCCAGCTCTTCCTTTTGGATTTGCCATAATTCTCTTGTATAGGTATTTCCGAAATGAGAACCAAAGAAATGCGTGAATACAAAGTCATGTGGAATAAAAAACATAGGAACAGAAGTTTCATAAGGCTCTATAAAAAAAGGCCAAGGATAGAAAACAGCATCAAAAACATTCAGCTGTTTTGCCATTTTTTTGTTTTTGAGTTTAAAACATTTTTTTATAAGGTTGTTGCAAATTCTATCAAGAAAATTTATTTTGGGATTTATTTTGGAAAACCGTTTTATCTGAAAACCCTTGTCATAATAGCCCATGTATTTCAATTTTATGCCTTTTGAATCTAGATTTTTCAGATACACCTCGCTGTTTTTTTCGTTCAGATTCTTGTAAAAAAAAGTTATATCTAAATCAGGTTCAATACTTTTCATATTCATGATCAAATTATAAATATAACCCCATGCTCCTAATGATGCTTCTTGATTAATAATAGCAATTTTCATTGTTTATCCCCTCTACGTTTTGCAGAAATTTCGCCATAAATCTCGCTTTTTCCCATGCCTTTACTGTTTTATTATTTCCACAAAATTACGAGATCTGTCTTCCCTTTTGACCATCCAACCAGTTTTTCTGAACAATTCATAAAGAAAATCCCTCGTCCAAGCCAATTCCAACCAACCTCTGCTCCTAATTTGCAGCATAGTCTCCCCATCGTATCGTATTATACCCCACGGGCGGTCGGCACTCTCAAGTATAGGTTCGTTCCACAAAATTACACGCCCCCGGTGATTTGTGTGAATTTTCTGCAGCAACCCGACCGGATCGCTGCAATGATGGAATGCAGACTCAAATATAACTGTGTCGAACTTTTGACCTAAATTTTCAAAATCCGCAAACTGTGAATGTACTATTTGTTTTTTGGTTTTGTCAGAAAAAACCATCCTGCGTGAGCAATCGATAAAGATTTCAGAAGCATCAATGCCCCAATAATCTGCTCCCCACGCCTCTAACGTACTTGCCAAAAATCCATACCCACATCCCATCTCTAAAATTTTTTCGCCCTGCCTCATGCCTATAAAAGAGGCAAAGTCTATGACTTTGTTTAAACGCTCTACCCTATAAGACTCGGACATATGAACTAACGGATTCGTAGCGTATAATGTTGAGGAATCTCTTCCGAGTTTTTCGCCTTCATCACTAACATTGTATTTGTTACCCGCAAGGAACTCAAAAAACTTAAATTCATAGTCACGGTACTCAGCTGAAAATGGGTCAGGGTTATTGTTTTTACTCCCGAACATATCGAAAAAAGCATTTTCATCCAGCTTGTAGCGAGCTAGAAATTCTAGATCCGGGTTGTTTTTAAACTGCGATACGAATTCATCTAAGTCTTTAAAATTGGTGAGTATGCTTATAGGCACACGACGCAAGAAATTGGAATCTGATAATTTTTTCCTTAATTTTGTGATTAGGCTCATTATTACTAACCTTTCAGACGTTTAGTTACAAACCTTTGATAAAATCTGTCAATCTTTTATAACTGTATTCATTAATAATTGCTTCTGTCGGGTAAGATAGTTTTTCTTTTAGATATTTTACTATTTCTTCTGCCAAATGTTCAGGTGAAATATTACTGTCCACCGTTTTACAATATCTTTCGAATCTAATGTCAACAAAATTTTTGGTGGTAATTATTTTTTTGTCTAAACTTAATAACTGAGCAATGCAACCACTACTTTCACCATGAGGATTGTTGCGTAATTGTATTGCAATATCAACAGACTTCATTAAAGAAGCCAATTTATCGTCATCAGGCCAGTCAAACGTCAAAATCTGTGAAGTATCACCACAGAAATGCTTATGCTCACTTATATAACTATCAACAGAGTATCCAGCCATTAGCAGATTGGTTTTTATTTTATATTTTGAATTCAAAAGATGAACAGCGTTTATTATGGTCTTTGTACCTTTATCTTCACTAGGCATACCAAATGTCCCAATTAAAATAGTATTCTCTGATACGTTATGTTCATAACTTTTTGTGTTTTTTAAGTCTGGAATAGGAAGAAATGCGAGTACTATATTTAATTTGTTTTCAAAAACAGTTCCTTTGATATCTTTTTCAATCAACTCTTTACAATATTGGTTATTGACAATTATATTTTCCGCACCCGTTAACGCTAAAATCAATCTGATGCCGAAAAGTCTGTTTTTTTCAAACCATTGTACACATGATACAGGAAAAATTTTATCATCTATCTTTTTAATTTCTCTTTCATAGAGTTTACTCATATGTTGTAAAAAGAACTTGTTATTTTGATAATATTGTGCAAGTAGATACAAATTATGTGCCTCATGGAGGTACAACCAATTGTTTTTATCTTTTTGTTTTATCGCTTCACTTAAATACGCAACATTATGAGGCGAGCCGCCTAAAACAAAAATTTTTTTGGTGTAGTTTCTTATGTTTGTAAAGTAGTCATAAGATTCTATTGGGAAAAAATTATTCGCATAATCTTTTTTTAGAAAATTTTTGGCTTTTTCCATATTTTGCTTGCTGACAAACGCGCTGAATACATCATAATTAGCGTCTGTTCCGAAAGTTAAAGCGTTATAAGGTGCAAGCCCTGTAGTCTCTGGAGGCAATGCACCGAAAACTGCAATTTTATCAGTTTTTTGTATAGTTTTCTTGTCCAATTCTTTTAATTTATTGAGAACTATTTTGGAAGCTGTATCCCAATTAAAATGTTCTGTCAGCAATTTGCGTCCAAATGACAATGATTTTTTACAAAGTTCTTCATCATTATAAATTTTGACAATAGTATCTGAAATATCCTGAGCAGAATAAGGATTAAATAAACAGTCTGGATGTGCAAGCTCTTTTGTGGAAGATCTGGCGGAGGTAAAACTTGGCGTTCCCGCAGCATAGCTTTCAATCACCGGCAAGCCCAGACCTTCATAGAAAGAAGGAAACACAGTTGCTTTTGCAGTGGAAACCAAGTTAATAAGATTTTCATCAGATATATATCCTGTTAAAATGACGGTTTTATGCGTCAAGTTGTTTTTTTTAATCTCATATTCAAGAAAGATCTGATTTTTTATATCAAAATTACAACATATATATAATCTGGCATCTTTAGGTATTTTATTGCTGCAATAAGCAAGGGCAAATCCAGCGATTAACCCTTGGGAGTTTTTTCTTTTATCACTTGCCGCCACGCAAACTATGTTATTTGTTCTTGATTTTGCTGAATATTCTAAAGATGAATCGGGACAATTAAAACTTTCACTGCCAATTCCACCATATATAGTTGTGAACTTTTCCCTATTGAGTCCAGTATATTTTATTGCATCTTCCATAGTGTGCTTGCTATTAGTAAAAAAATGGTCTACACATTTTAGTGTTTCAAATTCAAACAAATATTGCAGTCTTTTCTGTTCATCATCCAGATAATCTTTGGCAAAAACTAAAGGAATTAAATCATGCATAATCCCCACAATTTTTTTTGTATGTATTAAAATATTTTTTGGAAAATATTCTGAAAACGAAATTTTTTTAACCACTTCGGAATCGAAAAAAGAATCTATAAACCAGAAATCAAAACATTCATCAAAATTATAATCAGCGATGTCTTCTATGTAATAAAAACAGGTATCTTTTCTTAAAAATGATAGGTCTATATGTTCTCGCTCTTTGAACAACAGAACACTGGTTTGAATTTCATTTTCAGGAGTATTTTTTAAGATATGCCTTAGCAAAGAAACAGCATATCTTCCTATTCCTCTATTAGATGCAATTTGGGCTGTTCTTAAATCAAATAATATTTTCACAACAAAACACCCGTTTTAATTATCATCATCAAGATATGACTTATTTTCTTGCTCTTTATATATTTTATAAGCTTCAAGTTCCATAATAGCAGTTAGTGTTCTTGCATCAGTAGATTGCCTTTTCTTTCCCAGTTTGCAAATTATCTTTTTAGTAATAACTGCAAACTGATAAAAAATAATCCCACGAAACTTAAATGTGAAGTCTCCAATTTTTCGATTTAACTTTTTCATACTTTTTTTCCTTTTATTGGGTTCTTCACAAAGAAAATATGAAAGATTTATTCATTACTTTATGTTATATTGGATACATGCTAAATTTTAATTTACTGCCCAAAAGAAGGAGAACACATTTGGATTCACACTAAGTTTTGGAAGAACCCTTTATTGTTTCATTCTTACAATATTCGCTTCTATCATCATAATGCTTATTTATCTTTTTGCATTATTCTGAACCAATCAATCGCTTTATTTATATGTGGACTTACATCATCATTATTTTCAGAAGTCGCAATTTTTGAAAGCAACTTGTTTATTCTAGGTTCATTGTAATATTGTGGAAAATCTTTTAGAGCATAAAGGATGTATTCCATAGGGTGCTTAAAGTTCTCTATGTTACTACATTTTTCTACAATCCAATCAATCATCTCACTGCTATTAGGATATATCTTTGGAACGACTGTTAAATTGGCAGGGAGTTCCTTGAATAATAACACATTCTCCATTAAAACATCTGTTGAGAATGTATCTATAGGATAAGTACTCAAAGTATTATCATCATTCATAATATAGGTCTTGTATCCCAAATCATCAACTGTTTTAAGTAATGAATAAGGTGTTTCAGATAATAAAAATAGTGTATAAGCATTTATCTCTATGTATATTGGAGGATATTTGAAACGTTTCACCAGTTTGGACATACCTCGCAGTGCGGCAACTTCAGATCCTTCAATATCCATTTTAATAAGATTAATTTCCTCTACTTTAGAAAATGCGTTATCCAATAAGTCGTCAAGCGCCACACAGGGGATTTCATTAATATGATTGATATTATCTTGTTCAAGAACCTCTGTTATTACAATACCACATGGTCCATTGGGGAAAAAAGAGAGGGTACCTGTTTTATCTGAAACCGCGTTTTCAAATATTTCTATATCATAATCATTAAGCATAACGCTTTTGCGCAATAAACTAGTATTTGTTTCATCTGCTTCAAAAGCGTAACCGTGCCATCCATTTGCAGCAAACATCAAACTGAAAGCTCCAATATTAGCTCCTAAATCTAAAAAAACCGCCATTAGGGAAATATTCTAATAATTTTATATTGAACCAGAAATCTGATCTATTATTACGAAAACATTCAGAAATCCCATCACTAGCATTGCTGCTGATAACAACATAATATCTTAAATTGTCATGGTTTATACTAACACACTCTGTTTTGCCATTGGTAATAATGGCAGAATGATTTAATTTGCTTACTAAAGAATGCAAGTTTTTCTTTACCCTTCTACTACCAGTGTTCACTGTAGTGCTAAGTACACCCATAAATCTTCTTCTGACTTTTTCCACATTACTCATGATATCCATCCCACATTTTCTAAAATTTACACAAATTATTCAAATTTTCATTCTCCATTTCTATCGCAAGAATTGCATTAATAATACCTAGTTTGAGTTTTTAAATTTTTAGTAATTATCTAAATTTAAACTGAATAGTTAACTTAATATTTGTTTCAGCCCATTTTTTATTTTTTCGCCAAAATTTCCGCCCCCCCCACACCGAAACGTTTATACCCAGGGTATTTTTGTATTAATTCTTCCAAAATTTCATCAGTAGGTTTTATTCCATCATGGGGTATGATCTCATATTTTTGGAATTGAGAATTTGCCATAATATCTTCATAATCCTCAAAAAATAAACGATTTATCAGATTGCTATGGTACGACCATTCACATAAACAATCGACTTGCGCCTGACCAAATGGCAAACTTTTATCTGCAAAATACTCTCTCATTTCTTTTTCGTTTTTCAGTAAGTGAATAAATGGTGGAAGTCCATCTTGTTCAATAGTGAGAAAAGAAAAGTTTTCTCCACCCCAGTAATGGTGCCCGTGCGCAGCAGACCAAATCGGAGCAAAAAATGTATAAAATATTCCACTTCTTCTAAGGCAATAATATATTTTTTCCACCACTTCGGGAACTCTGGTCACATGTTCGAATGCATTCAGCGAAACAACAATATCAAATTTTTCGTAAAAGCATTCGGGAATATATGTAGCGTCTCCACGAAATTTCAGGTAGTCACAAGCATCAAGATTGCTTTCTGCTTCATCCAATGATAAAATAATGAAATCATTTGTTTTACTTGGATTAGTTGGGAATCTATCATCCCAATAATCAACACAAACCCATTTTTTTACTTTAAGAATATCAAATAGAGCCTTTCTCGGAAAATTACTCCCACCAATTTCCAATACAGTCTTATCTTTAACCAATGGTGCAATTTTCTTCAAAAAATCAACGTGATACTGTGCCATATAAGTTTCTTCATTTCCAATGAATTTGGATAGTCTTTTTTTCAACCTGCCTTGTTTTGTTATAATGCTATATTGAAAAATGTTTATATATATTATATTAAATTTATGGAATTTTTTTGGTGGGAGAATTCTCATGACACTTTTTCTAACCCTTTTTTTGAGACAGTACAACATTTTTTGAGATGGGGCTAAAAATTGTTCCATTTGCATTATTTTACTCCCATAGCAGCGATTTCAGACGATTATTACTATCCACGAATCCATGACGTGGTTGTTCAGACCCATCAGGAAAAATTGGGTGATGGATCAAATAATAACTGTTTTCCACTTTCATGAATTTCATTATCAAATAATATATGTGTGAAAAGGGATTTATGTATAGTGGTTCTCACGAAAGGTGCTGGGATGCACTTGTGAAGAGTTCTGCCTGACTTTCTACAAGAGCAGTGGCATACTCTTCATAGGTAGAGTAGACATTTGTATACAGAAGATCATACAGATCATGGCTATGTGCAGAGATTATTTTTGCGATTGCCTGCGGTTTTGGATGAATACCATCGTAAAAGTCCTTTCCTGTTAAATTGTACATATGAGGATCATATGAACCAATGACTAATATGTCATTTTCATCTGCAAAATTTCGAATATATGCTTCCATATCAGCTAAAGATGATATTTCTGGATTTTTCTCCTCTGCATTTAGATGTCGCATATACCGAAGAGGATGAAATGGAGCACAAAGAAAAATGAGAGTGATGTCTCTCTCTTGCAAAGTTTGGATATAATTTTCAAATGTTAAGGTATACTCAGGAGTTATTTTTAAAGATGGAATGAGTTCCCCTTCTTGAGCCAATGCATCAACATATTCTTGATCATCCTGCAAAGGAGGAGGATCAAACCTGCCATCAATACGCAGAATAAGTCTGTTTCCTTCTCTTTCATCCGTTGCATAATATGTATTATATGCAGATATCCCAAACAGGGCTTGTAAATTATCTAAACGGAATATTTTTGGTATATTTTGCAATTTTGTGAAATGATCTGTAAATTGCTGAAGGCTTACTTCTTTTTCAGTTTCTTTGTACAGAATGTTCCATGGATCAGTTGTCATAATTATAGTTTCTGGATAATTGTTGTGTGATATATACATATTTATTAATTTTTTGATGGAGCCAAGGTTCACTCCTGGAACTGCATGATTTACAGACTCCAAATTTGGAAAATTTTCATTATATACAAAAAGTGCTCGACTATTTCCGAAAACTGCAATATCATATTTTTTCACCATTCCTCCAATAAAGTGATTGTGTATTCTAAATGGATCTATAATAAATTTATAGTTTCCAACATTATGTCCTGCTATGAGAATTGATGCTGCATATTTTGCATCTGTATTTGCTAATTCTTCAAAATACTCTGCTCCTGCAAGAGCAATACTTACTGTTCCTATTACAAAACCAATGACTATGATTGAGACAATTTTATCGGAATTCATACTAAAACTGAAAATACAAAAATTCAGTGGCTTTATTCAGACACAATACTGCTATAACTGCAACAATGCCAATAATGATTCCCCATCCAACCGTTGGACGATATTGTATCCTCTCAGTCAACCATGGCATGAGATCGATCTGTGTGACAGTTTCCAACTTTTTTTCATGCAGTACCGGGGAATAATTCCTTGTGATTTGCACCACGTTTGGAAGGAAAAATGCAACAACCATTACGGCAGCAATACCAAACAAAACAAGTTCAACAGCTTGATGGGTCAGTGGCATTAATGTCATGTTTGATTGAAATGATGGCATTTGGAGCAAATAATTTGAAAATGGTATTGATGGCGTAATTCCAATACCATTCAGCCCACTCATTCCTTTTAGTACTACAAGTGCATCCGCTACTGTCTGAGCCCTGAAAAAGACCCATGCTACTACAACTGCAAAGAATGTCACTGCCCAGCCTGCAATTGGAGGTACTCGCCACGGCGTCTTTCTCCAGGCATGGTTCATCACCAGATAGAATCCATGTAACCCTCCCCATATGACAAATGTCCATCCTGCACCATGCCAGAGACCTCCAAGCAGCATAGTGATCATCAGATTTCGGAGTTTGATGAACTCTCCACGCCTATTTCCTCCAAGGGGAATATATACATAGTCTCGAAGGAAATTTGAGAGCGTTATATGCCAGCATCTCCAAAAGTCAATAATTGAAGTAACTTTGTATGGAGAGAAGAAGTTAATTGGGAATCTAATATTGAAAAACAGGGCAAGTCCTATCGCCATATCACAATACCCTGAGAAATCAAAATATAACTGGAATGTGTATGCCAGTGCTCCAACCCATGCCTCGAAGAACAAAGGAACACCACCGGCATGCACAGCTGCAAAAATCGGTGATGCGATTGCACTCAGTTCATCAGCAATGATAACCTTCTTGAAAAGACCAAAAAAGAAGAAAAGAAGCCCTAAGTTGAAGTTTGTCAGATTGAAAATGTAATTTTTCGCATCTTCAAACTGTGGAATGATATCTTTATGGTGATAGATCGGTCCTGCAATCAGATGCGGGAAAAACGAGACAAAATGAACATATGAGAGGAGATCTATTTTTTCAACTTGACCACGATAGGCATCAATTAAAAAAGCTGACTGTGTGAAGGTGAAAAATGAAATACCAAGGGGTAAGATGATATCCTGTAATGGAATAGACCACCCAAAAAGAGCATCGATATTGATGATTGCAAAGTTGAAATATTTGTAGTACGCAAGCAGAGCCAGATTAAACAGAAGTGCAGAAAAAAGGAGCATTTTCTGTGAACTCCACTTCGAGATCTCTTCTTTGCTCTCATGTACACTTTTAATAATCGCTGTCCCAAACAGGTAATTCACTCCGATTGATACCAGAAGCAATGAGAGATACTCTGGAATCAGCAGGAAATAAAAGATCAATGAAAAAATAGTTAGCCAGATTCGTGCAAAGCGTGAAGGTGCATATTTGCAAAGAATAGTGTATCCGATGAACGTGATCGGAAGGAAGAGAAAGATGAACTCATAGGAGTTAAAAAACATGCAACTCCTCCGTATTTTGGAAGTAGAGTGATTTTGTTCGGAGGATAGATATCACTTGAAATGAGATCATTTCGCTAAATTTATCCCGAAAGGAGTACCTCATAAAGGAACGTATATGAGATAGGTCATTCGTAAAATGAAATAAAATTTGAATTCAAAAATGCACTGCCATATGGAGAGAAAAATATGGGTGAAGGGAGTACCTCATATACGTTCGTTTTTGAGAGACTCAAAATCTCTATTTATCTTGCACTATATGCAATAATAAGGCAGAAAGCCTCATTAAATATCAGAACGTTGCCTAAATTATAACAACGATTTCTGCCACATATGGCGCTTGTAGCCTATAAGCAATCCCCCTTCTGCATAGCATGTACTTTTGCGTGACGTATAATATACAATACACAACTATTTATTGCTTGATGTTTTTATTCATCTCCCAAACAATGCTCGAATATTGTGACTTTCATGAACATCTTCAAAGGTGTATTCTGTTGCACCACCAATGCCAATCCCATCAATAAGCACTGCTTTTACCTGATACCCAGGATCTGGAATAATGGTAAACACCTGATCAGACCCCGCTGTAACGGATATCTCTCCGAATGGCTCAATCGTTCCTCCACTATCTGCTCGTGAAACAATTGTATAGATATCTGCTGGCTCATCCATCTCCACAAGTTCAGAATCTTCGGCTGCTGATTTTTCGTTTACTGCTTTCTCATACTGACCGCGGGACTGAATGACATAGTTCGTATCAACAGTGATGCGAAGTGCTCTTTCTGGCTCTCTTTCCTCTCCATTTACGAACAATGTGGTATATTCACTTCCTGGGAGCGCCTTAATAGTAAATGTCAGTGGTGTCCCTGTATCTACAAAAAGTAAACCAGAAGGTGAGATCCGAGTGTGCATATCTGAATCAGTGATAATGCTCACTTTTCCTTCAGGTGCTGCTGGAACTTCGACTCCAAAACGAGCGGAAATCGTGTGATCTCGTGAGACCTGATCAAATGTATACAGAGAAACTGAGTCGAACACCTCTCCATCAATAATCAGGTTTGAGACGGTATATCCCATATCAGGGATTATTACAAACTCTGTCCTTCCATTTTGCTCTATGATAATCTCGCCAGATGGATTAATGGCACCACCATGCTCTGCACGAGCAGTAATTGTATATGTGATTGGAGTTACCTCTGGCGTGGGTTCGGGAGGAGGCAAAACAGTGGGTTCCACAGTCAACCGATCGTATGTGAAGTACGTGATCAAGCCGCAATTCTTCGTTAAAATGGAAGAAATCAGAGAGCTAAAAAAGTATTATACGATAATTCTGTATATTCATATCTTCATTGTTAGTAACAATATGTCTTTACGGACTTCTTTTAAAATCATGGGCTATGAACTAAAAAACAGAAAGTCACACAAAAAAGTGATAATTATAGTAGACTTCTTGCACAGAACATTAACATCTCATAATACGTGCAAGTTTGCGAAGTGTACGGCGGACGATTCCTTGAACGCAATTTTCGCCGAAGCTCTCTTTTTTCGCAACCATTTCATCAAACCATTCGTTTTTTGCATCGAATTTTGCCTGTATCTTCTGCATGATCTCGTCAGATACAAATTGCGTTTTATCTTCTTCAGCGGTAAGAACATCTAAAATATCGTGCGATTCATCAACGATTTCGACCAATTCCTGCAATCCTACTGTCAATTCCTTAATTAATCCGAAAGCAGTATCTCTATTTTCTATCGTTTCGCTAATAGCCTCTTGAATAGTTTGGCCAATCATACAATTATATTATATTCAATAACATTTATAAATTCAAGTCGATGATGAGAAGTGAGTAAAATACGGCCTCATTTACAAACCTTATTTTTGAGAAAGGTGCATTACCGACCTGAAACCAATCCGCACAAATAATCAATATTCACCCTCTTACAATCCACGTGACACCCACTTGAGCCCTAAACCATGATTTTCTATGGAAAGGATAGATGTTTGAGATGTGGTGCTTCCATAGCAAAATTTCGTTAGAAAGAGAAAAAATGCGAAATGAAAGCTTATACTGAACTGACAACCAACATTATGAGCGTCCCTACAGTCCGTATTCTCGGCATATCTCAGGATTGTGGGGATAAAATGGAGTTGCAGGTAAACGGGTCTCATTGTTCCTGCAATTCCACTCCTACTCTTTTGAATCATTTCCAAATCCTCAATAGGAAGTAAACGAGCATTTGTGCCTGTGGTTACTATGTTCAGTGATGGAGTAACCATACTTTCTCACTGTGAGAAAATTTGTGAATATCAGATAAAATCTATTTTTAAACTTTAAATGTGCTTTAAAAGCATGATGAATCCGTTTTTTCCGCATATGCAGTCTTATGTCGCATATTGTTGCATAATATCATCATATCCATCAAACACATCAGGACAATGGGTGCGTGCATAATCGATCAGTTTCCTGATATCCTGCGAGTTCATTTTTTTCATTTTTCTTTTACCTTCCTGAGTCGCCAAATTCCTCACAACAGAGATGTTTGATACACCTACTTTTTCATAAAATGTCTTTTGCATTCTCTCTATTTTACTACCCTTTTCACATATGGAAGCAAAGAATTCCTTTTCTCTATCTGACACTTCCCGCCTTTCTTCAATGGGTGTAGAGGTGTCTGCCAGGAGAGTATGTGTGTCGGCATCATCTACAGTCTCGGCAGGTGCATCTACATTGCTAGTGGGTACATCCACATTTTTGTCTGTTTTTTCCGCCTCTTGTAACAAATTGTTCCGCGAGTGTACATCCGTGCGCATCTGCTCTAATAGATCCAATATCTACGCAATTTGTTCCTCAATACCTTGCTTCCACTCATCGCAACTAGTGTCACGACATGCCTCATTGTAATCCGATGACGTATACTGATCACATATCCGTTCTATCGTGTCGCTTAGCGTCTCACGTGGCTTTGATGCGCTTATCAAAGAAAGAATCAAAATGGCTAAGTGATGATAGGCGCATTTAGCAGGACTGATGCCATATTTCGCTATGATTTGAGAACCACGGCGAGAACGTAAGAGTCCAAGGATCAGATCAAGCAGAATCCATT
>Ga0209737_10000412_pt1 | contig 36293 bp, 26 predicted proteins | sample TergutCu122P3_FD_187284 | JGI IMG/M metagenome (GOLD analysis project Ga0209737, IMG submission 187284) | Cubitermes ugandensis P3 segment gut microbial communities from Kakamega Forest, Kenya - Cu122 P3 (SPAdes) (version 2) | ecosystem: Host-associated > Arthropoda: Insects > Digestive system...
TCACCGGCATCCCATAGACCGTCACGGCGATCACCGCAGCCAGCAGCAGCGTTCCCAGCGCTGCCCAATGCAAGCGCCAGCGAAATACCACCAGCGATACGATGAAAAAAAGAAGCGGCAACGCCGCTGCCAGCGTCGATCCCGCAACCTGATTCAGCGGATCGTAAGATTGCAGCCAGACAGTCATGAAAGCGCTCTGCGTCTTCCCCTCTCCCCTTGCGGGAGAGGGTGGCCGAAGGCCGGGAGAGGGGTATGCCTCATTAACTTAATAAGCCATAAAGTTATTTCTTTCTTCCCCCTCTCCCCTACCTCTTTCCCGCAAGCGGGAGAGAGGCATTTTTTCCTGATCTCTGACCTCTGACCTCTGACTTCTGTCTGCCCCGCAGGGGCATAATATGAGTAACCGTCGGTGGAGTGAGCGCAGCGAACGGAACCGGCGGAAAGCGCGCTCCACACATCCAGCCCTGCAAGGGCTGAATAAGGTCTGTTGTTCAGCCCTTGCAGGGCTGAGGGTTTGTTATGGGCGCTCTCCGCCGGTTCCGCGCTCACTGCGTTCGCGCTCCACCGACGGTTACTCACGGGACGCGCCTGCGGCGCTTTTTGAGATACGCAAAAGCGGGAATCCAGTGCCTGATAAAGGCGTGAGCGAAAGAACAACCGAACCATAAGAAAAAGCATCCTGTTTGCTATTTCTTCCCGCGCGACGCCCTGTACCGCTGCGCCTGTGTCGCCGCCAGACAAATCCCCGCCGCCACCGAAACATTCAGGCTTTCGACCATCCCCTGCAACGGAATGCTGACCACACGATCACAACGCTCGCGCGTCAGCCGCCGTAAACCGCTTCCCTCGGCGCCCAGCACCCAGGCCAGCGGTCCGCTCAAATCCGCGTCGTACACATTCTCGCCGTCGCTGTCCGCCGCCACACACCAGATGCCGCGCGCCTTCAATTCCTCCAGCGTCCGCGCCAGATTGGTCACCGTCACCACCGGCACCGTGTCCGCCGCGCCGCACGCCACCTTCGCCACTGTCGCATTGACGCTGACCGAGCGATCCTTCGGCAGAATCAACGCCTGCACCCCGAACGCATCGGCGCTGCGCAGACAAGCGCCCAGATTGTGCGGATCGGTCACCCCGTCGAGCACCATCAACAGCGGCATGTCCGCGCCGTCAAGCACATCGTCGAGCGTCAGATGCGGCAGCGCCGCCGTCACCCGCGCCACCACCCCCTGGTGCCGCCCGGCAGGCGCCAGCCCGTCCAGCCGCGCCGATTCGACCGGCTGCACCGCGCAACCGGCCAGCGCCGCCCGCTCCAAAAGATCGCGCAAACGCGGATCCTGCCGGTTGGCATCGTAAAAAAGCGTCTCCACCGAATCGGGATGCTGGCGCAAACGGGCGATCACGGCATGAAAACCGAACAGAATTTTGGAAGAAGACATGGATCACTCAAAACGAACGACGACAGAAGGTGTCGATGGTATAGTGTGCGCAGACACTTGTTAAGCCTTTTCTGCTGCATTTTGAGCCTCCCGCTCCCCTCGCCCCGTCATTCCCGCGAAAGCGGGAATCCAGAGTCATAAAAGGATTGGGGGAGAGGGGCGGAATGAATTTGAACCCTGTGCCGCACTTTTTTGACGAAAAACCTGGATATTCTCCGAACCGCTTATGATGTTCTTCGATTTACGCGCCGCCATCGAAAACTTCGCGCTCGTCGTTGCCGCGTTGATTCCCATTGTCAACCCGATTGGCGCAGCGGCGGTGTTCGTCACCATGACGCGCTCGCTGACGCCCGCCACCCGCACCCTGCTGGCGCGCCGCGTCGCGCTCAATGCCTTTGTGCTGCTTGCCATCTCAATGTTCGTCGGCAATTACATCCTCAGCTTCTTCGGCCTGTCAGTCGCCTTTGTTCAGGTCGGCGGCGGCCTGATCGTCTGCTCGGTCGCCTGGGCGCTGCTGAAACAGGAACCGGACACCGCCCCCGACCCGCAATACATCGTCAAACCCAAAGACGGGCTGGCCAAAGCCTTCTACCCGCTCACCCTGCCGCTGACCGTCGGCCCCGGCTCCATCAGCGTCGCCATCACCCTCGGCGCCAACCATGCCAACAACGTACATTCGCTGCTGAACGCCACGCCGTCACTGATCCTCGGCGCCGCCACCGTCGCCCTGTCGATCTACCTGTGCTTCCGCTACGCCCACCAACTCACCTCCGCCCTCGGCACCACCGGCACACTGGTTTTCCTGCGCCTGTTCGCCTTCATCCTGCTGTGCATCGGCGTACAAATCATCTGGAACGGCCTGTCGGTGCTGCTTAAAACGCTTCACTGATCAGCGCAAGTAGCCATTTCCCGCCAAGCCCGTTATAATCCCGGCTTCGCGCGGACAACCCGTGTGCGAAAACCGCAATATCCGCCGGTGTAGCTCAGTTGGTAGAGCAGCTCATTCGTAATGAGAAGGTCGGGAGTTCGAGTCCCCCCATCGGCACCATACCCCATTCCCGAAAAACCGCTCCGCTGAGCGGTTTTTTGTTTTTCAGAAAATCCCCGTTCCCGTGCGTCCGTTCTGTATAAAAAGAAGTAGAATCATAACTTCCGTTTATTGCCCCCTCGGAAAGCAGAGGTTTTGTCGTTATGAGTTCGCTCCAAACTGTGCTGTTGATCGCCGGAGTGGTGTTGGTTCTGGCGGTTCTCATCTACAACGCCATTCAGATGCGCGCCGTCAAATCCCGCCTCGCCGCTCCCTCTCGGAAGGAAACTGCGCGGGAAACTGCGCGAGAATCCGCGCCCACGCCTCCCCGACCCAACGAAACGCCGCGTGAACCGACGTTGCGCGTCGATCCTCCCTCCACGACGGCTACGACGGCGCCAAGAGAAGCGCCGGATTTCATGGCCGAAGCGGTGTTGACGCTGCAATTGCCCGATACGGTCAATATCGTTCCCGAGCTGGCGCAGCAAATGCTGAAAACGCCGGGGAAACGGGTGCGTCTGTTCTGGCAGCCGCAAGGAAGCGCCAACTGGACGTTGCTGCAAAACACGGCGAACATTCTCGCTTTTCTGGGCGGCTCCGCTTCCGAGGAAAGCGCCGCGGCGCGGCGCGATGAAACCCGCCCGCCGCCGGTGCATTCGCTGGCGTTTTGTCTGCAACTCGCCGACCGCGCGCAGGCGGTGACGCCCGAACAACTCGACGCTTTTCAGAAGCATGTCGAAGGTGTGGCCTCGCTGTTGTCGGCCAGTTATACGCCCTTCGATGTTGCGCTCGAGGCCGAACGCGCCAAAGCACTCGATAAAGCCTGCGCGCAACTCGATCTGCAAATCGGTTTGACGCTGCACGGCAAAGTCGGGCCGTTGCCCGGACAACAGTTGTTGCAAGCGGCGCAAAAACTGGGGCTCGTTCTTGAAAAAGGCGCGTTGCGTTATCAGCGGGACGGGCACGAAATGTTCCGAATCGAAACGCACGACGGTTCGCCGCTCTCCGAAGAACGTTTGCGCAAAGCCATTCAAGACCCGGTGTTGTTGCTCGACGTTCCGCAGGTGCGCCGCCCCGAACAAAGTTTCGATGAGATGTTGAAGTTGGCGACCCAACTGGCGCAAGCCTTGTCGGCGCAGCTCGTCGATGATCGCCATCGTCCGGTCAACGAACAAGGATTGGCGTTGATCCGCACCGAAATCGGCAAAGCCACGCAGGCGTTGCGCGATATCGGGATCGATCCCGGCAGCCCGCGGGCGTTGCGTTTGTTCACAGCCTGATCCTGGCGTAGCACACGACGTTTTTTCAGGAGTGTTTGCGGTGCAAAACCCGTCGCAAGGTTCGCTGTTTTTTTCCGAGCCGCCCGCCCCGTCTCTTGCGCCGGCGGATGCGCGTGAAAGACTGGCCGCTTTGCGCGACGCCATTGCGACGCACGACCACCGCTATTATGTGCTCGATGCGCCGATTGTCTCCGACGCCGAATACGACGCGCTCTACCGCGAACTGCAACAACTGGAAGCGCAACACCCCGGGTTGATCGCTCCCGATTCGCCCACCCAACGGGTCGGCGGACGACCGCTGCCGGAATTTCCGGCGGTGCGCCATACGGTGCCGATGCTGTCGATACGCACCGAAACGGACACGGAAGCCAGCGGCGCACGCGCGTTCGATGCACGGGTGCGGCGTGAACTCGGTCTGGAGGAAAACGACCCGCCGATAGCGTATCTGGCCGAACTCAAGTTCGATGGATTGGCGGTCAGTCTGCGTTACGAAAACGGCGTTCTCGTTCAGGGCGCCACGCGCGGCGACGGCGAAACCGGCGAGAACATCACCCAGAACATTCGCACGATTCGCGCGATTCCGTTGCGACTGAATACCGGCGACGCTCCGCCGCCTGCAACCATCGAGATTCGCGGCGAGGTTTACATGCGCCGCGCCGATTTTGAAAAACTCAACGACCGCCAACGCGCCGCCGGCGAAAAAACCTTCGTCAATCCGCGCAATTCGGCGGCGGGCAGTTTGCGCCAGCTTGATTCATCCATTACCGCCAAACGGCCTCTGTCGTTTTTCGCTTACGGTCTCGGCGAAATGGCCGGTTGGAAACTGCCGGAAACGCACGGCGATGTGCTCGACGCGATCGAACGTTTCGGTTTTCCGGTGGACAAACACCGTCAGCGCGTTCTCGGCGCCGACGGTCTCATCGCTTTTCATCAAAACATCGCGGCGTTGAAAGACACCTTGCCGTTCGACATTGACGGCGTTGTTTACAAAGTCGATTCGCTGGTGTTGCAGCAGCAACTCGGCTTCGTCACACGCGAACCGCGCTGGGCGGTTGCGCACAAGTATCCGGCGCAGGAACAATTCACGACCGTTCAACAGATCGACGTGCAAGTCGGACGCACCGGCAAACTCACGCCGGTCGCCAAGCTGTCGCCGGTTTTCGTCGGCGGTGTCACCGTCACCAACGCCACGCTGCACAACGAGGATGAAATCAAACGCAAAGACGTGCGAGTCGGCGATACGGTGATCGTGCGTCGCGCCGGCGATGTGATTCCCGAAATTGTCGCCGTCGTGATCGAGCGCCGCCCTGAAGGCACGCACGCTTTTGAAATGCCGCGCCAATGTCCGGTGTGCGGTTCTGCCGTGATCCGCGAAGAAGGCGTAGTCGGCGCCTATTGCTCGGGTGAACTTTTTTGTCCGGCGCAACGCAAGCAGGCATTGCTGCATTTCGCCGGACGGCGGGCGATGGACATTGAAGGTCTGGGCGATAAAATCGTCGAGCAACTGGTCGATAAGGAGATGGTTCAATCCGCCGCCGATTTGTACCGGCTGACACAAAACGATTTTCTCGGCCTCGACCGAATGGCGGAAAAAAGCGCCGCCAACCTGTGCGCCGCGCTCGAAAAAAGCAAACTCACGACGCTCGACCGTTTCATCTTCGCGCTCGGCATCCGTCACGTCGGCGAAGCCACCGCGCGCGACCTCGCCCAGCACTTCAGATCGCTGGACGCATTGATGGCCGCCGATGGCGCGACGCTTGTCGCCATTCATGAAATCGGCGACGTGATGGCCGAAAGTATCCATTCCTTTTTTTCGGAACCGCGCAACCGTGACATCATCGCCGCGCTATGCGCCGCTGGCATCCACTGGCCGGATGTCGCTGTTGCGGCAACAACATCCGGTCCACTGACCGGCTTGACCTTCGTGCTCACCGGCACGCTGCCAACGATGTCGCGTGATGAAGCCACCCGCCGCATCATTGAAGCCGACGGCAAAGTCACCGGCAGCGTTTCAAAAAAAACGAGTTATGTCCTCGCCGGTGAAGTGCCCGGTTCTACGCTTGCCAAAGCACAATCATTGAAAGTCCCCATCCTCGATGAAGCCGCGTTGCTGCGCATGATCGAAAAGCCCGCTTCGTGAACGGAAAATTCCATAGGTCAACCATGAAAATCACCAAAGCCGTTTTTCCCGTCGCCGGTCTCGGCAGCCGTTTTCTTCCGGCCACCAAAGCCAGCCCCAAGGAGATGCTGCCGATCGTTGACAAGCCGCTGATTCAGTACGCTGTCGAAGAAGCCGCCGCCGCCGGAATCACCGACATGATCTTCATCACCGGCCGCAACAAGCGAGCGATTGAAGACCATTTCGACAAAGCTTACGAACTTGAAACCGAGCTTTCGATGCGTCAGAAAACCGAATTGCTCGACACGCTGCAAAGCGCCACGCCGCCCGGTATCAACTGCATTTACATTCGGCAAACCGAAGCGCTGGGATTGGGACACGCCATCCTGTGCGCCGCGCCGGTGATCGGCCACGAACCCTTTGCCGTCCTGCTCGCCGATGATTTGATCGACGCCACCGTGCCGGTCATGCGGCAGATGGTCGAACGCGCCCGACAAACCGGCAACGCGATGATCGGCGTGATGGATGTTCCGCCTGCCGACACCGCAAGTTACGGCGTCGTTGAAACCACCGCGCCGTCGTCGGACGACCCCCGCCTTGCCCGCATCACCCGCATCGTCGAAAAGCCGAAACCGGGAACAACGTCTTCGACACTGGCGGTCGTCGGTCGTTACCTTCTGAGCGCCGACATCTTCGAACACCTCGCCGCCATTCCGCAAGGTCAGGGCGGCGAAATTCAGCTCACCGACGGCATCGCCCGATGGATGCAACACACACCCGTACACGCCTACCGTTTCGACGGTCGCCGTTACGATTGCGGTGACAAACTCGGTTATCTGGAAGCGACCGTCGATCATGGCTTGCGTCATTCCGAAGTCGGCGCCGATTTTGCGCGCTACCTGCAAACATTGAAAATCGACGACTTGTTGCCATAACCTCGTCGCCCGTTAAGGAGACCACGACCATGACTTTGAATGAACTCCGTTACATCGTCGCCGTTGCGCACGAAAGAAGTTTCGGTCGCGCCGCCACCAAATGCTTCGTCAGCCAACCGGCGCTGTCCGTCGCCGTTCAAAAGCTCGAAGAAGAATTGGGCGTTGTCCTGTTCGAGCGCGGAAAAAACGAAGTCGTGCTGACGCCGGTCGGCGAGCGCGTCATCGAACAAGCGCAAAAAGTGCTGGAAGAATCGACGCGCATCAAAGAAATCGCCGACACCGGCAAGAACCAGTTGCACGGCCCACTGAAGCTGGGCGTTATCTTTACCATTGCGCCCTATCTGTTGCCCGATCTCATTCCGGCGCTGGTGGACATCGCTCCCGACATGCCGCTCGACATCGAAGAAAACCTTACCGTCAACCTCGAAGAATCGTTGCGCGCCGGTCGCATCGACGCCATCATTATCGCGTTACCATTCTCGCCGCCCGGCATCGTTAGCGAATTCCTCTATGAAGAACCGTTCCAGGTCGTCGTGCCGCGTGACCACAAATGGGTCAAACGCAAAAGCGTTGACGCCCGCGAAATTGCCGATGAAAAACCGATTCTGCTCAACATCGGTCACTGTTTCCGCGATCAAGTGCTCGAAGCCTGCCCCGAACTCAACGCCGACAACCACATGCCGCGCACCAATTCGCTGGAAACCATCCGCAACATGGTTGCTTCCGGCCTCGGTATTTCCGTCCTGCCGCGCGATGCGCTGACGCCCAAATACCACAGCAACCTGGTCGTTCCCGTTCCGTTCGCCGAACCCACACCCTTCCGCCGCATCGCACTCGCCTACCGCAAAAGCTTTCCACGCGAAAAAGCGATCTCCGTGATCCGGGAAGCGGCCAGGGCGTGCCGGGGGCAAGAGGCAGAGGCGTAGGCTGGGATAGCGAAGCGTATCCCAGCGTGTAGTCGGTTTCACACGGGAAATGTAGGGGCGGGTTTCAAACCCGCCCTGTTTTTTTTAACCGCAAAGAACGCATAGAGCACAAAGCACGCGTAGCCCGGATAAGCGAAGCGCCATCCGGGAAGCGTTCTACTTCACGCGAAGGCGCGAAGATGTAAAACATATCTTTTTAACCGCAAAGAACGCATAGCGCGCAAAGAAAAAAGCCGTCTGCGCGTGTAGGGGCGGGTTTCAAACCCGCCCTTTTAATGAATGTAATTCCCCTCTCCCCCACCCCTCTCCCGCTTGCATGCGGGAGAGGGGTGTTTCGTTCCTTCGCGGCTTCGCGCCGGGGTATGGTTCCCGGACGGCGCTTCGCTTGTCCAGGCTACGAATCCCTGACCTCTGACCTCTGACCTCTGACCTCTGATTCCTGATCCCTAATCCCTGATTCCTGAAAGCGTCGCCGCTTTCATCTTCCTGACGAATTCCGCCAACGCTTCGTGCATGGCGGTTTTATCTTCCAGATGCCGCTCGATAATCGCCACGGTTGCCGAGCCGGCAATCGCGCCTGCCGCACCGGCGTCGAGCGCCGCGCGAATGTGCTCCGGCGTCGAGATGCCGAAGCCGACGATGGCTGGAGCCGCGCCCGCTGCCTGCAACGCTTTGAACCGCGATGGCAACAGCGTCTGCATTTCCCGATCGGCGCCGGTCACGCCGGCACGACCAAGAAAATAAGTATAGCCGCGTCTCCGCTTCGCAATTTCGCGGATGGCCGCTTCGTCGGCATTGGGCGGCACAACGAAGATGGGCGCAATACCCGCCGTCTCCGCCGCTTCGATGAACGGCGCCGCCGCGCCCACCGGCACATCCGCCACCAGCACGGAATCCACACCGGCTTCCGCCGCTTCTCTGTAAAACGTTTTCACATCCTGATGCACGACGAGATTGGCGTAAACCAGCAAACCGATCGGAACCTCGGGATACTTGGCGCGAACGTTTTTCAACAGCCGCAAACAATCCGCCGGCGTGACACCCGCCGCCATCGCGCGAAAACCTGCTCGCTGAATCACCGGACCATCGGCGACGGCATCCGAAAACGGAATGCCCAATTCCAGCGCGTCGGCGCCGCTTGCAATCAAGGTGTCGATAATCGCTGAACTGGTTTCAATATCGGGATCGCCCAGCGTCACGAAAGGAATAAACGCGCCTTCCTTTTTCAGCCGCGCAAACATCGCTTCATAGCGGTTGGTTTTCATTGTCTCTTTCTCCATCGTATCTTCGTTTTGTCCCCTCCCCTTCAAGGGGAGGGTTAGGGTGGGGATGGGGTTGTTTGCTTCGCACACTAAAACAAAAACCGCTCTAAAATCGGATGTGTTCCATCACATGCTCAATGTCCTTATCGCCGCGCCCGGACAAGTTGACCAGCAGCAGTTGCGGTTGCGTTGCTGACTTCGCCAGTTTCAGCGCGTAAGCGATCGCATGCGCCGACTCCAGCGCGGGAATAATGCCTTCTTCCCGCGACAACATCTGAAACGCTTCGAGTGCTTCATCATCGGTAACACCGACATACTCGGCGCGACCGCTGGCGTGCAAATGCGCGTGCTGGGCGCCGACGCCGGGATAATCGAGACCGGCGGAAATCGAATGCGATTCGGTCACTTGCCCGTGTTCATCCTGCAACACATAGCTGTAACTGCCATGCAAAATACCGGGGCGTCCTTTCTGCAACGTCGCACCGTGCTTGCCCGTGTGCAACCCGTGCCCTGCCGGTTCGACGCCGATCAAACGCACTTCGCGGTCGTCGATAAAATCGGCGAACAAACCAATCGCGTTGGAACCGCCGCCGACACAGGCAATCGCCGCGTCGGGCAAACGCCCTTCCCGCTCCCGTATTTGCGCTTTCGCCTCGCGGCCGATCACGCGCTGAAACTCGCGCACAATCGTCGGAAACGGATGCGGCCCCGCCGCCGTTCCCAGAAGGTAATGCGTGTTCGGATAACTTTCCGACCAATCGCGCAAGGCTTCATTGACCGCATCTTTCAAGGTGCCGCTGCCTGTCGCGACCGGCACGACTTCAGCGCCCATCAAACGCATCCGAAACACATTGAGCGCCTGCCGCTTCATGTCTTTGTCGCCCATGTAAATGCGCGTTTTCATTTTGAACAACGCGCCGACCAGCGCCGTCGCCACGCCGTGCTGTCCCGCGCCGGTTTCGGCAATCAAGCGCGTCTTGCCCATTCGTCTCGCCAGCAATGCCTGCCCCAACACCTGATTGGTTTTGTGAGCGCCGCCGTGCAGCAAATCTTCGCGTTTCAGATAAAGCGTCGTTCTCGTTCCCGCCGTCAGATTGCGACAACGGTACAACGGCGTTTCACGTCCGGCGTACTCCTTGAGCAAATCCTCAAATTCCCGCTGAAACACCGGATCGCTTTGCGCTTCCTCGAAAGCGCGCGCCAAATCCTGCAATGTCGGCACCAGAATCTCCGGCACAAACATGCCGCCGAACGGACCGAAAGCGCCTTGTTCAACACCCAACGGTGTCGATGTGGAAAAAGCCGTACTCATAAACTTTCCCTCAAACGAGAAAACAATCTCTGCAACGCCGCCGGGTCTTTCTGTCCCGGCGCTGATTCGATGCCGGAATTGACATCGATCGCATAACTTCCAAAACCGTGCGCCTCACGCACATTCCCCGGCGTGACACCGCCGGCGATGATGACGCGAGACCGCAACGATTCCGGCAACCGCTCCAACAACGCCCAGTCGAAACGCCCGCCCGTGCCGCCACGCGACGATGAATTATACGTGTCGAGCAACAAACGGTCGATCCCCATTTCCTCCAGCAACGCTTCCACCGGCGGCATCGCCTCGCCAACCCGCACGGCTTTCCAGATTTCGCATCCGGTCGGAAGTTCGTTCCGCAATGTGCGAATATACGCCGGCGTTTCTTCGCCGTGCAACTGAACCGCCGTCAATCGCAATTCATGCGTCAACCGCGCGATTTTCTCCGGCGCGTCGTTGACAAAAACGCCGACCATCGGTAACGGAGACGCTTCGGCAATTTCGCGCGCGCTCGTTTCACTCACACAACGCGGCGATTCCGGCGCAAAAATCAACCCGCCCCAGGAAGCGCCCGCCTCATAAGCGATACGCGCCGCGTCGGGCGTCGTCAGTCCGCAAATTTTGACGCGACCGAAAATCAGCGCGCGCACGGCAGAATCGAGCCGCGCGTCTTTCATCAAACGGCTGCCGACGAGAAAAGCATCGACGAAGCCGCTCATCGCGTCGATATCGGCGCGGCTTTTGATGCCGGATTCGCTCACGATCACACGGTCGCGCGGAATTTTCGGCGCCAGATGTCGGGTCGTGGACAGGTTGATCTTCATCGTTTTCAGATCGCGGTTGTTGATGCCGACGATGCGCGCATCGAGCGCCAACGCTCTGTTCAGTTCCTCATCGTCGTGCACTTCCGTCAACACATCCATCGACAGCGCCCGCGCCGCTTCCGCGCAGCGCCGGTACATCGCATCATCGAGAACCGACAACATCAGCAACACCGCATCGGCGCCATGAACGCGCGCTTCAAACACCTGATACGGCTCGACGACGAAATCTTTGCACAGTATCGGCTGCGACAATGTGGCGCGCACGGTTTCAAGATCGGCAAAACTGCCTTGAAAATACGGCGTATCGGTCAACACCGACACCGCATCGGCAAAACCGCGATACGTCTCCGCAATCTTTTTTACGTCGAAGTCGGGACGAATCAAACCTTCTGAAGGCGACGCTTTTTTGCATTCGAGAATGAAACGCAGTCCTGGTCGGCGAAGCGCATCGGCCAGTCGCCGCGTCGTCGGCTCTGCCTGCTTTTCCAAAACGGCAAGCGGCGTTTTCGCCATACGCGCGGCAACGTCCTGGCGTTTGCGCGCAACAATGTCAGCGAGTACTGGCATGCGCTCCTCCATTCGCTTCATTCAACTGATGCGACAACTGCGCCATCGTTTCCAGCCGCTCAAGCGCCTTGCCGCTTTCCAGAACACTCATCGCCAGCGCGAACCCCTGCTTGAACGAATCGACTTTCCCGCCCAGCGCCAACAACGCGCCCGTGTTGACCGCGATCGCCGCCGCGTGCGCTTCATCGCCGCGACCACCCAACACCGAGCGAATCGCCTGTTCGTTGTCTTCCGGCGCACCGCCGACAATCGACGACAACGGAAATTTGCGTACGCCGAAATCGAGCGGCGTGAAGTGATGCGTCGTTATCTCGCCATCCTCATGCAATTCGGCGGCGTTGGTTTCGCCGTGCACCGCAATTTCGTCGAGACCCAAACCGTTCACCACCAGCGCGCGCGTGCAACCCAAAAGTTTCAACGTCTCCGCCACCAGCGTACACAAAGTGTAATCATAAACGCCGACCAGCATGATCGGCGGTCGCGCCGGATTCACCAACGGCCCCAGCAGATTGAACATCGTCCGCGTCGCCAGCGCCTTGCGAACCGGCATCGCGTGCCGAATCCCTTTGTGGTAATGCGGCGCAAAAAGAAAAGTGACACCGATGTCGTCGAGCAGGTGTCGCGCCGTTTCCGGTTCCATGTCGAGCTTGACGCCGAAACGTTCAAGCAAATCCGCCGCACCGCAACGCGACGACGCCGCGCGGTTGCCGTGCTTGGCGACCGGCAACCCCGCCTCCGCCGCCACAAAAGTCGCCGCCGTCGAAATGTTGATCGTGCTTGCGCCGTCGCCGCCGGTGCCGACAATATCGGCAAAGCGATAATCGGGACGCGGAAATTCGCGCGCACCTTCGCGCAACGCCTGTGCCGCGCCGGCGATTTCTTCGGCGGTTTCACCGCGCAATTTCAACGCCACCAACAACGCGGCGATTTCCACATCGCTGACTTCGCCGCGGATCACCGCATCAAACAACATGCGGCTTTCCTCACGATCCAACCTGCCGCCCGTCAACAACTTGCTCAAAAGTCGGTCCATCATGATCTCCTAAAAAAATTTTAACCACGAAAGGCACGAAATCTTTACAACACACATTCATTTTCAAAAGAGCATTTTTCGTGATCTTCGTGTTTTTCGTGGTTCATAAAAAAGTTCCTTCTTTCCGCGACGCCAACGCCAATTTGAAAGCATTGTTCAGAATGGTTTGTCCATACGTCGTCAGAATCGACTCGGGATGAAACTGCACGCCGACAATCGGTTGCGAACGATGCGCCAGCGCCATGATCAGGTCGTCGTCTTCAACACCCGTTGCGATGGCGTCAAACGCTTCCGGCAACCGTTGCACGGTCAGCGAGTGATAACGCCCGACATCAAACGTTTCCGGCAGCCCTGAAAACAGCGGATGTCCCTGATGCTTCAGCCGCGATTTTTTGCCGTGAACAATCGTCCCCGCCGCGCCGACTTTCCCGCCGAACGCTTCCGCCATCGCCTGATGCCCCAGACAAACACCGAGCAGCGGCACTTGTCCGGCAGCTTTTTGAATCAATTCAATCGTGCAGCCGGCTTCGCGCGGCGTCCCCGGCCCCGGCGACAACACGATCAACGCCGAATGTTTCTCGCGCGCAATCTTCAGCGCTGTTTCCGCGCCGATATCGTTGCGATAAACATCGATGTCGGCGCCGAGCGTCGAGAGCGCATCGACCAGATTGAAGGTGAATGAGTCGAAGTTGTCGATGAAAAGAATGTGCGGCTTGCTCATGACGCCCTCCCCGTTTCCGTTTTAGCGCGGTTTGGGTTGAAGTGTTTACATTCCTTTGAGGCTGCGCCGCGCTTTACTCCCCTCTCCCCTTGTGGGAGAGGGGCAGGGGGAGAGGGGTAAACCAAAACCCCATCCCCACCCCGACCCTCCCCTTGAAGGGGAGGGCTTTCATCCCCCTCTCCCGCCCCTTCGGGGCACCCTCTCCCGCAAGGGGAGAGGGTGGAAAGTGCAGGCTCTTGAACCGAAAACGCTTTGGTTCCCGACTCAGTTTCCACCATCGCAATAGCGCGCAACACCGCCTCGGCTTTGCGTCGTGTTTCATCCGCTTCCAGCAACGGCACCGAATCATGCACAACACCGGCGCCGGCGCGAACGTGCGCAACGCCGTTTTGCACCAGCGCTGTCCGAATCATAATCGCCGTGTCGAAACTGCCGTCGCCGCGAAGATAGCCGATAGCGCCGCCGTAGTGACCGCGCCGCCCGCCTTCGTAATGGCGCAACAACTGCATCGCCTTGATCTTCGGCGCGCCGGTCAGCGTTCCCATGTTCATACTCGCCTGATAAGCGTGCAGCGCATCGAGTTCGTCTTTCAATTCGCCGCATACACGCGACACCAGATGCATCACATGCGAATAGCGCACGGTGCGAAGCAATTCGGCGACATGGCGCGTACCGGGTTTGGAGACGCGCGCCACATCGTTTCGCGCCAGATCGACCAGCATCATGTGTTCGGCGTTTTCTTTTTCATCGAGCCGCAGTTCGGCTTCGATCCGACCGTCGAGATCGGTGTCGAGGCTGCCGTCCTCACGAAAACCGCGACGACGTGTTCCGGCAATCGGCGAAATCTCGACGCAACGTGTCGCTCCATCCACTTTCACCGCCGATTCCGGCGAAGCGCCGAATAGCGTGAAATCGTTGCTGCGCATATAAAACAGATACGGACTGGGGTTCAAAGTTCGCAACGCGCGATACGCCGCGAACGGATCGCTGCACGGCAACGAGAACGTCCGCGACAAAACGATTTGAAACACATCGCCGCAAACAATGTGTTCCTTCAGGGTTTCGACCCGCGCCGCAAACGCCGCATCGTCCATGTCCGCTGTGACCGCACCCGATGCGGTTTGTCTGGCGATGCTGTTTGTCTGCAACGCTTCAGCAGCAAAAGTGATCGTTTTTTCAATCTCGGCGAGCGCCGTTTCGGCTTCCTCATGCGCCTTGCTCTGATCGTCTGCGGCGAAAGTGCAGGTCAACAAAGTGCCGGAATGGGTCAAATGATCGAACACGATCATCTGATCGGCGAGATAAAAAAGATAGTCTGGGAAACCGCTGCCGGAAGCATTGCCTTTGGACGCTTCCGGCAACGGCTCAAACTGGTCCACCAGATCGTAGGCGAACACACCGGCGAGAAACACCGCGTCCGGCATCGACGGAAACGCCGCTCGCAACAACGCTGTCAATTCGCGCAACACCGTCAGCGACGACTCGGCCTGCAAGCGCTCCCGATCCGATTTGTTTTCGCTTTCCGTTCCGCAAACAGGCACGCGCAGACGCAATACGTTTTTAAGTGTCCCCTCCCCCGCTTGCGTGGGAGGGTTGGGGTGAGGGGAACAGGAAAACATTTCGAAGCGTGGGGAAAAACGTTCGAAATGTTCTTCCAGCATTGGCAACAACACTTCTCCCTGCGCGTTCAACGCCGTCAACACGACATCGGCGCCGCGGCATTCGATCGACAACGCGCTCGACACCACCAGCAGACTTTTCTGCGTTTTCCGGCTTGACGGTTCCGCCGATTCCAGCAGAACCGTGTGCGGTCGCCGACCGTCGTCGGTCAGCCAGGCGAACAGCGCCAACGGCTCGGGGATGCTGCGTAGCGGTCGCCGCGAAGCGCGCGCGTTTTCCAATAACTTGTGGGGGCGTATCGTTTTCATGGTTCAGTTGCCTTCATGGTTGTCCTCGTCGTTCGGTGTCCGGTTTTCGTTTTTCCTTCGGCGCAGGCCACAAAAAAGCCCGCACTCGGCGGGCTTTCGGCATTCGTTCACTTCTCAATCAGCGATTCAATACGCGCGCAGGCACCCGCCCTCGGAAACAGAGCGGCGCCACCAACCGTGGTTCGCGTTGATCGCGTTGAAAGAAATGAGTGAGAAGTTATTCATAATGGGCGAAGGTTAGCGGTTTCGGTGCAACTTGTCAACAGGTCAGGCAGGTCGCGGTCGGTTCACTCAAAGAGAGGGGCAACTTTGGCGAGCACTTCGTCCAAAATCGCCTGCGGCACACTTTCGAGCTTACGCCCCCGGCGCGACCCCATGTCCAGAGCGCGCGGCTGGTCGCAACGCACAACCCCTGTGGTTTGTGTGCCGGCTCCCATCAACGAGACAGCAAAACCGGCTGTACGCGCGACGTTACCGCCACCGGTGATGGGTAGCACAACAGGCGTGCGCGTCAGTTCATTGAACGCCATCGGCGAAACGACCAATACCGGGCGCGTCCCTTGTTGCTCATGACCCGACGCCGGATCAAGCGACACGAGGTAAATGTCGCCGCGCCTCATCACAGCAGCTCGCTACCGACCGGGCGGGCGTCAAGCCATTCCCGATCTTCTGCCGAAATTTCGGCGGAAGCATCGCATTGCGCGAGCAGTTCATCGATGGTGTAGCGAGGCCGGGCAGACGGCTCAACGACCAAACGACCGTTATCGACGGCCAAACCGACTTTCGCGCCGGCGGCCAAATGCAGGACATCAAGCAGTGCCGGAGGCACCGCCAACATAACCGACCCGCCGACTTTGCGAAGATTGGTTGTGTGCATGACGCTTTCCTAATCATCAGTAAGTTATATTTAAGTATAACCCCTGCTGCCTTCTCCTGCAATCCAAGCCAGAAACATTATTTCGGACGGTGTTGTTTTTTAGGATTTTTGCCTGTTTGACAACGCCATACCGGTTAGCACAACTCCCCATCTATCAACCGCAACGTCCGTGCAGCTCGCGCGGCGAGATCGGGGTCGTGGGTCACGATGACCAGCGCGGTGCCGACTTCGGCGTTGAGTTCAAGCATCAAATCAAACACCTGATGCGCCGTACTGCGGTCGAGATTGCCGGTCGGTTCATCAGCAAGCACGCAACGCGGTCGCGTCACCAGGGCGCGCGCCAACGCGACGCGCTGCCGTTCGCCGCCGGAAAGTTCGCCCGGCAAATGCGCAACGCGATGCGACAAGCCGACGCGCGTCAACATCGCCCGCGCCGCTTCATGCGCTTCGCGGCGGTTGAGCCGCCGAATGATCAGCGGCATCGCCACGTTTTCCAGCGCCGTGAATTCAGGCAGCAGATGATGAAACTGATAGACGAATCCCAGCGCCCGATTGCGCACATGGCCGCGTTCGGCTTCGGGCATCGTCGAGAAATCGCGTCCGTCGAGCAACACTTGCCCGCCGGTCGGCGTGTCCAGTCCGCCGAGCAAGTGCAGCAATGTGCTTTTCCCCGAACCGGAACTGCCGACCACCGCCACGCATTCGCCGGACGCGATGTCCAAGTTGATGTCGGCCAACACCGGCACATGAAGCGCCCCGCTCACATAGGTCTTGGCGAGATGGCGCGACGACAAGACGGGAACCGTCGGCGTTTGAGGCGTATCAGTCGTATCGTGATTCATACCGTTCACTCATAACGCAAGGCCGCCGCCGGATTCACCCGCGCCGCTTTCCAGGCCGGATAAACCGTCGCCGCCAACGCAAAGAAAAGCGCCGTCGTTGCCACCACTGTCACGTCGCCGCTCTGCAGATCGGAGGGCAAGTCGCTGATGTAGTACACCGATTTATCGAGGAACTGAACGTTGAACAAACGTTCGATGGCCGGCACCACGACATCGACGTTGAGCGCCAACGCGATACCGCCAACAACGCCGATCAGCGTACCGATCACACCGACCAGCGCCCCCTGAAAAATGAAAATGCCGAGGATCGACGAGGGCGATGCGCCGAGTGTGCGCAGAATCGCAATGTCGGCCTGTTTCTCGGTCACCACCATGACTTGCGCTGAAATGATGTTGAACGCCGCCACAAACACAATCAACATCAAGATCAGAAACATCATCCGTTTTTCGATCTGCACCGCGCGGAAAAAATTGGCGTGGCTGCGCGTCCAGTCGCGCACTTCGAGCGAAAAAGGCAATTCATCCGCAATTTCCCTGCCGATGGTCGGCGCCCGCAACAAATCGTCCACCTTGAGCCGCACGCCGGAAACGCCGCTCATTCGGTACAAACGTTGTGCGTCTTCGATGTTGACGAACGCGAGGCCGCTGTCGAATTCGTACATGCCGATATCGAAAACGCCGACCACTTTGAACGAACGCAATCGCGGCATCGTTCCCGCCGGTGTCGCCAACCCCTGCGGAATGATGACCACCAGGTCGTCTCCCATCCCGACATTCAACGCTCGCGCTTGCTCAAGCCCAAGCACGATGCCGAAGCTCCCCGGCGTCAACGCATCGAAGCGCCCCGCTTTCATGTGATCGCCGACATCGGCCACCAATGCCTCGCTCGCCGGGTCAACGCCGCGCAACAGCGATCCGCGACTCACGCCGTCGTACGACAGCATCGCCTGCCCCAGTATGTAAGGCGCCGCAGCGATCACGCGCGGATTCTGCTTTGCGATTTTTTCGGCGGACGCCCAATCGCCAAGCTCCGGGTAAGCGCGGATTTCGATGTGCGATGCCACCGAAAGAATCCGTGTGCGCAATTCCTTCTGAAATCCATTCATCACCGACAACACGACGATCAACGCCGCCACACCAAGCGCAATGCCCGCCATCGAAAACATGGAAATCACCGACACAAACGCTTCACGCGCCGCACCTTTGCGCGAGCGTGTGTAACGCAACCCGATCAGAAATTCGTAAGGAATCACGCGCTACGCTTCCCAGTCGAGCGCCCGACGGCTGGCCACAAAAGGTTTGACCTCTTCGTCGCCAAGCGCCACATGCAGCGGATGTTGTTGGTACCTAGTCAACGCCGCCAGATCGTCGAACTCGGCGTAAAGCGCGATGTCGCCTGACGTCGGTTCGAGCGGCAAACCGTCGATCACTTCGAGATGCCGCAACCCCGGAATCTGTCCGACCAGCGATTCCGCGCGCGGTTTGAACGAAGCCAACCGCGCCGCTTTGTCTTCCGGCGTTTTCAATGTCCAGATAACGAGATGTTTTATCATGGCATTTCCCAATAAAATGAGTTTTGTATTATCGCACGCTTCAGATGGCCTGTAATCCGCCATTACCGGATAAAATCGCCACCATGAACAACACCCCAACCCTGAAGCGCCGCCCCGTTCCCGCTGTTGCGCAGCAAAACCTGATCGCCGCCGGTGTCGATCCCGTGCTCGCCCGGATTTTCGCTGCCCGCGGCGTCATTCACCCCGACGAACTCGACCTGACTTTGAAAAGACTGCCGCCCGTCGATCAGATGAAGGGCGCGGCAGAAGCGGCGGCGCGTCTGGCGCAAGCGATCGATCGGCAAGAGCGCATCGTCGTCATCGCCGATTACGACGCTGACGGCGCCACCGCTTGCGCCATCGCTTTGCGTGGCCTGCATGCGATGGGTGCTTGCGTCGATTTTCTGGTGCCCAACCGTTTCGAGCACGGTTACGGTCTGACGCCGGACATCGTGGCGCTCGCCGCGACAAAACAGCCGCGCGTTCTGCTCACCGTCGATAACGGCATCGCCAGCCTGGACGGCGTGCGAGCGGCGGCGAACCTCGGCATCGATGTCATCATCACCGACCACCATTTGCCCGCTGCGCAGTTGCCCGAACCGGCGATCATCGTCAACCCGAATCAGCCGGATTGTCCTTTTCCGTCCAAACATCTGGCCGGTGTCGGCGTGATGTTTTACGTGCTGATCGCGTTGCGCTCGCTGCTGCGCGAACGCGGTACACACAGCACATTCACCCTCTCCCCTCGCGGGAGAGAGTGCCCCGAAGGGGCGGGAGAAGGGGAAAAAAGCCCTCCCCTTCAAGGGGATGGCGTTCCAGCCTCCTCTCCCCCTGCCCTAGCCCCCTTTCCAAAGGGGGTGTCGGCGAAGCCGACGGGGGTTTGCAACCCACAAGGGAAGAGAGGAGCAATGTGCGACGACGCTTTGCCCAACCTCGCCGCCATGCTCGATCTCGTCGCGTTGGGAACCGTCGCCGACGTTGTTCCTCTCGACAACATCAATCGCATCCTCGTCGATCAGGGATTGCGCCGCATCCGTTCGGGGCAGGCATCGGTCGGTGTGCAAGCCCTGTTCGATGTCGCACGCCGTTCACACACCGCCGCGCATGCGTTCGACCTCGGCTTTGCGATTGGCCCGCGACTCAATGCCGCCGGTCGTCTTGCCGACATGTCGCTCGGCATTCGCTGCCTGCTGGCGGACGATGCCGCCACCGCGTTACCCATCGCGCAGGAACTCGACGCGCTGAATCGGGCGCGGCGCGACGTCGAAGCCGACATTCAGCAGGAAGCGATTGACGCGCTGCAACAAGATTTTGACAGCGCCGCCGATGTTGACCGCTACACCCTCTGTCTCGCCCGCACCGACTGGCATCCTGGCGTGATCGGTCTCGTCGCGTCACGCCTCAAAGATCGTTTTCACCGCCCTGCTATCGTGTTCGGCAACGCCGGAGGCAACGCAAACGATGCCGCCGCCGTCGGCGAATTGCGCGGTTCCGGGCGTTCCGTTCCGGGATTTCATCTGCGCGACGCGCTCGACCTCATCACCAAGCGCGCGCCGCACCTCATACACAAATTCGGCGGACACGCGATGGCAGCAGGACTGACGCTGCACGAAAGCGCATTGCCCGAATTCATCGAACACTTCGAGCGCGTCGCACGCGAATGGCTCACCCCGGCGCAACTTGATCGTGTCGTCGAAACCGATGGCGAACTGGAGGCCGATGCCTGCACCTTCTCACTGGCGCAAACCCTGCGCGATCACGTGTGGGGACAAGGTTTTCCGGCGCCGAACTTCGACGGTGAATTTACCGTCGAGCGGCAAACCATCGTCGGCGAAAAACATTCGAGGTTGATATTGCAAGATCGAAACCAAACATTCAACGCCATTTTGTTTCAATGCGCCGAACCGTTGCCGGAACGCATCCGCGCCGCCTACCGGCTCGATATCAACGAATACCAGGGAATGCAATCACTGCAACTGGTGGTTGAGCATTGGTGGGTTGCGTAATTGGGAATAATTCAAAAACAATTAACCGCAAAGAACGCATAGAGCGAAAAGAAAAAACAACTCACACGAAGGCATCGTTTCGTAGGGGCGGGTTTCAAACCCGCCCTTTTTGTTTTTAACACGGAAAAGCAAAAACCTTTAACCACGAAAGGGCACGAAAGATACGAAAAACACGAAAGCGCAAAGAAGGCACTCTGAAGCCCTCCACTTCAAGGGGAGGGCTGGGGTGGGGATGGGGTTATCAGAGGGCAGAAGTCAGATATCAGGTATCAGAAAAACCTCTTTTCACGCGGAGGCGCGGAGCGCGCGGAGAAAAGTGGAGCGCGGGCGTCCCGCCCGCAATTTTGCCTCACGCGAAGCCGCGAAGAAGGAAAGCCCACGACTTGCCCCCTTTTTAAAGGGGGTGTCGGCGAAGCCGACGGGGGTTTGCGGGGGTGCCCGCCGTAGGCGGGCGGGGGTTTGTTGAAAAAAAAATCAACCGTAAAGAACGCATAGCGCGCAAAGAAAAAACCGTCATTCTGCGCGGCGCGAAGCGGCGTCGCAGAATCCATAAAACAGGGCGCGATAAATCGCGCCCCTACACCATCTCCTCCACCCCTCTCCCGCTTGCGAAAGAAGGAGGATTTTCCTTCGCGCCTTCGCGCCTTCGTGCCTTCGCGTAAAATACAAACGCCGTCATTGCGAGGAACGAAGTGACGAAGCAATCCAGAAAAAGAGTGCAACGGAAAAACACTGGATTGCTTCGCTTCGCTCGCAATGACGGCTTTTTTTATTCACGCGGAGATGCGGAGGCGCGGAGGGTAAACCGTCATTCTGCGCGGCGCGAAGCGGCGTCGCAGAATCCATAAAACAGGGCGCGATAAATCGCGCCCCTACACCCTCTCCCCCGCCCCTCTCCCGCAAGCGGGAGAGGGGATCGTTCCTTCGCGGCTTCGCGCCTTCGCATAAAATACAAACGCCGTCATTGCGAGGAACGAAGTGACGAAGCAATCCAGAAAATGAGTGCAACGGAAAAACACTGGATTGCTTCGCTTCGCTCGCAATGACGGCTTTTTTTATTCACGCGGAGATGCGGAGGCGCAGAGGGTAAACCGTCATTCTGCGCGGCGCGAAGCGGCGTCGCAGAATCCATAAAACAGGGCGCGATAAATCGCGCCCCTACACCCTCTCCCCCACCCCTCTCCCGCATGCGGGAGAGGGGATCGTTCCTTCGCTGCTTCGCGCCTTCGCGCCTTCGCGCCTTCGCGTGAGGTAATTCCCGGACGGCGCTTCGCTTGTCCAGGCTACACGCTTAGCGCCCCAGCCTGTTGCCGCACTTTCTCCAGCGTGGCGATGAATGCCGCGAGACGTTCTTTCTCTTGCTCAACGACGGCCTGCGGCGCACGCGCGACAAAGCTCTCATTGCCCAGCTTGCCCTGCGCTTTGCTGATTTCCCCTTCCAGACGGGCGATTTCTTTTTGCAGCCGTTCGCGCTCCGCCGCCAGGTCGATTTCGATTTTCAGCATCATCCGAAAGTCGCCGACCACTTGCACCGGCGCCGGAGACATCGGCAATTCCGCCCCGACGGCGTTCACCTCGGACAACTTCGCCAATGCCGCCAGATAAGGCGCATACGCTTCGACCACCGCTGAATCGCCCGCCACCAGCAGCGGCACTTTCTGCGCCGGCGACAAATTCATTTCCGAACGCAAGCTGCGGCAAGCGTTGATCATTTCTTTCAGATGCGCCATTTTCGCTTCGCTCGCTTCATCGAGAAGCTTCGGATCGCACACCGGATACGGCGCCGTGCCGATGAAATCGGTCGTCTTGCGATGCGCAATCGGCGCGACGGTTTGCCACAGTTCTTCGGTGATGAACGGAATCAACGGATGTGTCAATCGCAACACCGTTTCCAGCACCCGCACCAGCGTGCGGCGTGTGCCGCGCTGCTGTGCTTCGTTGCCTTGACTCAATTGCACTTTCGCCAGTTCGACGTACCAATCGCAATACTCGTCCCACACGAACTCATACATCGCGCGCGCGACCAGATCGGGACGGTACGCGGCGAAATGTTGCGCAATCTCTGTCTCGGCGCGCTGCAAGCGGCTTTTGATCCAGCGGTCGGCGAACGAAAATTCCATCGTACCGTCGCCCGGTTTGTGACGACCCCGCAAACCGCAATCCTTGCCCTCACAGTTCATCAGAACGAAGCGGGTGGCGTTCCATAGTTTGTTGCAGAAATTGCGATAACCCTCGCAACGCTGCATGTCGAATTTGATGTCGCGCCCCGGGCTCGCCAAACTGGCGAACGTGAAACGCAACGCATCGGTGCCGAACGCAGGAATGCCGTCAGGAAATTCCTTGCGCGTCCGCTTTTCGATCTTCGCCGCGTCTTTCGGATTCATCAGCCCGGTCGTGCGTTTTTCCACCAGCGTTTCGAGGTCGATGCCGTCGATCAAATCAATCGGGTCGAGCACATTGCCTTTCGACTTGCTCATCTTCTGACCTTCGGCGTCGCGGATCAATCCGGTCACGTACACATCCCGAAACGGAATTTTGCCGGTGATGTGTCGTGTCATCATCACCATTCTTGCCACCCAGAAGAAGATGATGTCGAAACCCGTGATCAACACTGTTGACGGCAGATAACGATCGATCACCGGATTGGATCGCTGCGGCCAATCCGGCGTCCAGTCGAGCGTCGAGAACGGCCACAACGCCGACGAATACCAGGTGTCGAGCACGTCGGAATCGCGCGTCAACGCGCCGTGATAATTTTCCTTCGCCGCCAGCGAACGCGCTTCATCTTCATCGTGCGCCACCCAACACTGACCGTCCTCACCGTACCAGGCGGGAATCTGATGTCCCCACCACAATTGCCGCGAAATGCACCAATCTTGCAAATTGCGCATCCAGGCATAGTAGGTATTGACCCAACTTTCCGGCACGAAACGAACTTCGCCGGACTCGACCACTTCAATCGCTTCCTGCGCGATGGTTTTCCCGTTATGACCGGGCTTGTTGACCGCGACGAACCATTGATCGGTCAGCATCGGCTCGATCACCGTATGCGTGCGATCGCCGCGCGGCACTTTCAATTTGTGCGGCTCGACTTTCTCCAGAAATCCTTGCGCTTCAAGATCGACGACGATTTGTTTGCGCGCGTCAAAGCGATCCATCCCGCGATACCGCTCCGGCGCGGCCTCGCTGATTTTGGCGTCCAGCGTCAACACGCTGATCTGCGGCAACTGATGGCGCTGCCCCACCGCACAGTCGTTGAAATCGTGCGCCGGCGTCACCTTGACGCAGCCGGTGCCGAATTCACGATCCACATAATCATCGGCAATGATCGGAATTCTGCGACCGGTCAATGGCAGCTCCACCGTTTTGCCGATCAACGCCTGATAACGCTCATCTTCAGGATGCACCATCACCGCCACGTCGCCCAGCATCGTTTCCGGCCGCGTCGTCGCCACCGTCAACCCGCGCATGCCGTTCATCGCGCCATCGGTAAACGGGTACGTAATGTGCCACAGAAAACCATCTTCTTCATCCTGCACCACTTCGAGATCGGACACCGCCGTTCCCAACACCGGGTCCCAATTCACCAGACGCTTGCCGCGATAAATCAATCCTTCGTTGTACAGACGCACGAAGGTTTCGGTGACCGTTCTCGACAGCCCTTCATCCATCGTGAAACGCTCGCGGCTCCAGTCGGGCGACGTGCCCAAACGCCGCATCTGCTGTGTGATCGTTCTGCCGGAAAGCTCCCGCCATTCCCACACTTTTTCGACAAACTTCTCGCGGCCAAGATCGTGCCGCGACAAACGCTGCGCCTCAAGCTGCCGCTCCACCACCATTTGCGTGGCGATACCCGCATGGTCGGTGCCCGGCTGCCACAACGTGTTGATGCCGAGCATTCGGTGGTAGCGAATCAGCGCATCCATGATCGTCTGCTGAAAACCGTGCCCCATGTGCAACGTGCCGGTGACATTCGGCGGCGGCAGCAGAATGCAAAACGACGCATCGGCGGGCTTCGTCGCGTCTGCGCCGGCGTTGAAATAGCCGGAGGATTCCCATTGCGGATACCAGCGGCGTTCAATCTCCGCCGGGTCAAAACTTTTAGCGAGCGTCATAGTATTTTTGGAAAGGCGTTCGTACAGAATAGGGGATTATAACGGATACGCTTTGCAGGGATGACTGAATTCGTCATTCTGCGCGAAGTCGCAGAATCCAGAAAAGCAATTCACGCGGAGGCGCGAAGAACGCGGAGAGACTACCATTCACTACGGTCTCCCTCCCCTTCAAAGGGAGGGCTTGGGTGGAGTTGCGTAGCCCGGATAAGCGAAGCGCCATCCGGGAACCCAAAAACATGGTTTAACCGCAAAGAACGCAAAGAGCACAAAGAAAAAACCGTCATTCTGCTTTTGAAGAGGGGATTTCAAACCCGCCCTTGCTATATCTCACGCGAAGGCACGAAGCCGCGAAGAAACAACTCCCCTTCCAGCATAAGTATCTCCAAGCGCCGCAGGCGCGCAACATGAGTAACCGTCGGTGGAGCGTGAGCGTAGCGAACGCGGAACCGGCGGAGACAGACAGCACCATCGTCCAGCCCTGCAAGGGCTGAACAGACATTATTCAGCCCTTGCAGGGCTGGGGGAGTGTTGGATGTTCGCTTTCCGCCGGTTTCGCTCGCGATGCTCGCTCCACCGACGGTTACTCATTTTACGCCCCTTCGGGGCTACGCCCATACTTGGGTAGATACCTATGCCTTGAAGGAGCGGGTTGGGGTTATCAGAAAGTCGTCATCGGGAGCGACCTTTTCGGTTAATTTCTTTCTGATCCCTGACTCCTGACCTCTGATTCCTGATTCTCCCCGCGCGCGATCAGAATGCTGCAATGCACCCGATCCATCAGGCCGACACCGGTCGAGCCTTTCCACCAACGCGCCGCGAAACGCTGTTCGCGCTTGTGACCCAGAATCAGCAGGTCGATATCCAGCTCCTTGACAAGCCGCGCAATGACTTCCACCGGGTCGCCCGTCACTGCATGCGTGCGCGCCGGCAAACTGTGCGCCGCCAGATACCATTGCGCCGTCTCGAGGTCTTTTTCGGCGAGCTTGGTGTCCTGCTCGAACGCCAGCGCCGGCACGTACTCACCGGCCAGCGTATAAACCGCCACATCGTGAATCACCGCGACGATATGAATCTCGGAATCGTGTGGATTGAGCATCAGACATTCGTCAAGCGCGTAACGGCTGGCTTGCGAACCATCGTAAGCAATGAGGATACGTTTATGCATGGTTGATTTCCTCATGAACAGGGTGGGTTATTTTGACACGGAATCCGGTTCTTCGGGTTCGCAGAGTTCAAATTGTTGGCGCGATTGCAACAATAAGGCGGCAAGCAAGAACACCAGCAGAAAAAAAAACGGTGTCCATAGCGCCTCGAGATTTTCTGATCCCTAATTCCTGATTCCTGATCCCTGACAACAAAACGCCAACGCCGCCGTCGTCAAACTCTGCCAGACATCGACGGGCGGTCCGGCCAGTGTCAAGCCTTTGGCCTGCGCGTCCAGTTTCGCCAGCGTTCCGAGAAAACCCGGCAACGCCGCATTGGGCACCCGTCGCGCCGCTTTTTCCATCGCCGTTTGTCGCCGTCCCCAGACCCGTGCCTGTCGTATCGCTTGCGAAGCGGCCATGCCCTGCATCGTCAACGCCCGCACGGCGCACAATGCATGAACGTCCTCGGAGAACTGCCACACCGGCAAAGTCACCGCTTCGCCTTCGTCGCGCAACGCCTGCAACAAGCGCACCACCCGCGCCGCGTCGCCGGAAAGCCAGGCTTCCGACAATGCAAACACGTCGTAACGCGCCACGTCGGCAATCGCAGTCTCTATCATCTCCATCGTCAACGCGCCGGACGGAAACAGCAATCCTAATTTCTCGATTTCCTGACGCGCCGCCAGCAGATTGCCCTCGCAATGATCGGCGAGATACGTGAGCATTTCGTCCGTCGCCTGTTGCCCCTGCCGCCGCAAACGCTCGCCGATCCAGCGCGGCAAGGCTTCGCGTTCCAGCGGCTGAATCGGCACGACGGTTCCGGCGGCTTCCAATGCTTTGAACCATCCGGTCGCCTGCATCGTTTTATCGGCGCGCGGCAAGGTCACCAGCGTGACGTTTTGCGCGTCCAGCGTTTGCGCGTATTTTTCCAACACTTTCGCGCCTTCTGTTCCGGGTTTGCCGGACGGAATGCGCACATCGAGCAAGCGCCGTTCGCCGAACAGGCCGAGATTACTGTGCGCCGCCTGCAAGCTGTCCCACTTGAAACCGCTCTCGACGATGAACACTTCGCGCTCGATGCAACCCGCTTCGCGCGCGGCGCGACGAATCGCATCGCCCGCTTCCTGAACGAACAAGGCTTCGTCGCCGTGCACGACGTACAGCGGCGAAAGCGATTTCGCCAGGTGTTTTTCGAGATCGTCAAAGCGGATTTGCATGGAACAATAAGTTGATGTCTTAAAAACAAATTTTAACCACGAAAAACACGAAGGCCACGAAAAAATGCTTTGTACTCTATGCGTTCTTTGCGGCTACGTTAGCTTAGCCCCCTTTTCAAAGGGGGTGTCGGCGAAGCCGACGGGGGTTTGTCTCCCCCTCTCCCCTACCCCTCTCCCGCAAGCGGGAGAGGGAAGTCGCTGACCTCTGATACCTGACAACCCCATCCCCACCCCAACCCTCCCCTTGAAGGGGAGGGAGATTTCGTTCCTTCGCGGCTTCGCGCCTTCGCGTGAGACCGCCCGTCGCGGTTCGCTGCGCTCACCAGCGACCTATACGCGCTACGTTAGCTTAGCCCCCTTTTCAAAGGGGGTGTCGGCGAAGCCGACGGGGGTTTGTCTCCCCCTCTCCCCTACCCCTCTCCCGCAAGCGGGAGAGGGAAGTCGCTGACCTCTGAGCTCTGACCTCTGACATCTGATCCCTGATCACCCCGGCCGCTGCGCTTTTTGCAAGCGCCGCAAAATTTGTTGCGCGGCGTCTTGCTGCATCTCTTGCAAAATACGTTGCTCCTGAATTTCGCGCGCCAGTCGCTGGGTGTCGTCGTACAAATACGTGCGCTGAATTTCAATCTCGCCGGGAAGCATCCAGTCGTTGCCGTCCTTGTCGTACAAACGGAACGCATAAATTTTGGTCAGCGAATATTCGCGGGCGCGACCACCGGAAGTCAGCGACAGCACCGCCTTGTCGTCGGTCTGTTGTTTGAGATCGAGCGTCACTTGTGCGTCTTTGGGGTGCGGCATCACCTTCAATCCCGAAACGCGATCCAGCAGCTTGCACAAATCCTCGGTCAGACCGGGCGCTTCGCCGCCGTTGATCGCGATGGATTGAAAGGTGTAAGCGACCTGACCGCGCAATTTGAAACCGCACGCCGACAGTGTTCCGGCTACGCCCAACCACAACGCGCCCCGCAACAGCGCACGACGCTGCAATCTATTTTCAGACGACCACATTGATCAACCTCCCGGGCACCACGACGATTTTTTTCACCGCCCTGCCCTCTGCGTGTTTCGCCACTTCGGCGCTGTCGCGCGCCAGCGCCTCCAGCATCTCGCGCGTCGCCGTCGCCGGCGCCGTCAGCTTGCCGCGCAACTTGCCGTTAATCTGCAACACCAATTCAATTTCATCCTGCATCAGCGCCTTGTCGTCCACTTCCGGCCAGGGCGCGTCGAGCAGCGTTCCGCAACATTTGCCGTAGCCCAGTTTTTCCCACAACACATACGTCGTGTGCGGCACAATCGGATACAGAATGCGCAATAAAATACTCAAGCCTTCGCTTGTCGCCGCCTTCGATGCTTCGTCATTGTCGTTGCCGCTTCCACCATACGCTTCCAGCGCGTTCAGCATTTTCATTCCGGCGGAAACCACAGTGTTGTATTGCAAACGCTCGTAATCGAAGTTGGCCTGTTTCAAGGTGTTGTGAATTTCAAAACGCAACTGCCGGACTTCTTTGCTCTGCGCCGACCCATCGACAGCGCCTGTGTTATCCGACACGCCATCACGCCCGCTGGCGTATTGCCACAAACGCCGCAAGAAACGGTGCGCACCGTCAACACCAGCGTCCGACCATTCGAGCGTGGCCTCAGGATGCGACGCAAACATCACGAACAAGCGCGCCGTATCCGCGCCGTAGCGGTCGATCAACTCCTGCGGATCGACGCCGTTGCGTTTCGATTTCGACATCGTGCCGATACCGACATACTCAACCGGCTTGCCGTCGTCCTTCGCGCGCGCGCCGATGATTTTGCCGACGCTGTCGCGTTCCAGATCGAGTTCTTCCGGCGCGTAATAATCAATGCCGCCTTTTTCCGTGCGCCGCTGAAAGATGTGGTTCAGCACCATCCCCTGCGTCAGCAGGCGTTCAAAGGGTTCGTCGATGTTGACGAGGCCGAGATCGCGCATCACCTTCGTCCAGAAACGCGCGTAAAGCAAGTGCATGATCGCGTGTTCGATACCGCCGATGTACTGATCCATCGGCATCCAGTAATCGTTGCGCGCATCGACCATCGTGTTCGCGTCGGGACAGGTGTAGCGCATGTAGTACCAGCACGAATCGACAAAGGTGTCCATCGTGTCGGTTTCGCGCTTCGCCGCGCCACCGCATTTCGGGCAAGCGCATTTCAGAAAGTCGTCGCGCTTGTTGAGCGGGTTACCGCTGCCGTCCGGCACGCAATCTTCGGGCAGCACCACCGGCAAATCTTTTTCCGGCACCGGCACCGCGCCGCACGTCGGACAATGAATGATCGGAATCGGCGTGCCCCAATAACGCTGGCGCGAAATGCCCCAGTCGCGTAGCCGATACGTCGTCTGCTTTTCGCCAAGTCCCATCGCGGCAAGGTCGGCGGCGATCACATCGACGGCGTCCTTGTACGGCAAACCGTCGTATTTGCCGCTGTTCACGCAAACGCCGCGCTCTTTGTCTTCGTACCAGGGCTGCCAGGCGTCCAGCGAAAATGTTTCGCCCTCCACCGCCACCACTTGTTGTATCGCCAATCCGTATTTTTTTGCGAATTCAAAATCGCGTTCGTCGTGCGCCGGCACACCCATCACCGCGCCGTCGCCGTAACTCATCAACACATAATTGCCGACCCACACCGGCACTTTCTCGCCGGTCAGCGGATGCGTCACAAAAAGTCCGGTCGGCATGCCTTTCTTTTCCATCAGCGCCATGTCGGCTTCCATCACGCTGCCGCGTTTGCATTCGTCGATGAACGCCGCCAACGCCGGATGGTTCCGCGCCGCTGCCGCCGCCAGCGGATGTTCCGCCGCCACCGCGCAGAACGTCACACCCATGATGGTGTCGGCGCGTGTCGTGAACACATACATCCGACCATCGTTTATCAACGTCCCGTCAGCATCGCGGATGTCGTGCGTGAACGCGAAACGCACGCCGAAACTCTTGCCGATCCAGTTCGCCTGCATCGTCTTGACACGCTCCGGCCAGCCCGGCATGTCGTCGAGTTTCGTGAGCAGTTCGTCGGCGTAATCGGTGATCCGCAGGTAATACATCGGAATCTCGCGCTTCTCGATCAGCGCCCCCGAACGCCAGCCGCGCCCGTCGATCACCTGCTCGTTGGCGAGCACCGTCTGATCGACCGGATCCCAATTCACCGTGCCGGTTTTCTGATAAGCGATGCCTTTCTCCAGCATCTTCAGAAACAGCCATTGATTCCAGCGGTAATAATCCGGCTGACACGTCGCCACCTCGCGCGACCAGTCAATCGCCAGCCCCATCGCCTGCATCTGCCGCTTCATGTGCGCGATGTTTTCATACGTCCAGCGGGCGGGCGGCTGATGGCTTTTCATCGCCGCGTTTTCCGCCGGCAATCCGAACGCATCCCAGCCCATCGGCATCAGGACATTCCATCCCTTCATCCGCAGATGGCGGTACATCACATCGTTGATCGTGTAATTGCGAACATGCCCCATGTGCAGCTTGCCGGACGGATACGGCAACATCGACACGCAATAAAATTTGCGGCGGTCGCTGCGCTCATCGCTCCGATAAACATCACCGGCATTCCACGCCGCCTGCGCGGCGGCTTCGATCTGGTTGGGTTGAAACGGCTCTGCTGTCATTTTTTTGCGGGATTTTGGGCTAAAGCGCCATTATAAAGGAGCGGAAAGCCATCTGCCTCTTCCAAAGCATGGATATCTGCACACATCCAAGCGCCGCAGGCGCGTCACGTGAGTAACCGTCGGTGAAGCGCGAGCGCGGAACCGGCGGTTACTCACTCATGCCCCTGCGGGGCATAGGCATCTGCGCAAGTGTGGCATCATTCACGTGAGAATGACGGGACAGCACTTCGCGCTTTCACGTAAGTCCCTCTGCCATTTGTGCAAAGACCTATGCCAACAGAAGTTCTTAAAAGTTCAGCCATCGCGTGGAACTGGTAAAATCTGCCCGTAAAAATAAACCCGTTCGAGATTTCCCCCATGAAAAAATTCATCCCCCATTGGACACTGCTTGTCCCCGTGCTGACATTCGGTGTTTTGATCACCGCGCTGCTCCTCGGCGCCCAACTCTGGCTGGTGCTTTTATGCAGCGCCTCGCTGGCGGGAGCGGTTTTCGTGTCGGTTCACCATGCCGAAATCGTGGCGCTCCGCGTCGGCGAACCCTTCGGCACCCTCGTTCTGGCGCTGGCCATCACCGCCATCGAAGCCGCCCTCATTCTTTCCATGATGATGGCCGGCGGTCCTGAGATGGCAACCCTGCCGCGCGACTCCCTTTACAGCGCCGTCATGATTATCTGTACCGGCGTGGTCGGCTTGTGCCTTCTGCTGGGCGGTCTGAAACACACCGAACAAACCTTCCGTGTAGAAGGCGCAGGCGCAGGGCTGGCGGCGCTGATCGTCATGGCGGCGATCGCGCTGGTGCTGCCTGCGTTCATCACCGATTCCTATTACTACACAAAGCACCTCATTTTCGTCGCCGTCGCTTCAGCGGCGCTGTGGGCGATCTTCGTCTTTGTGCAAACCATCAGCCACCGCGATTATTTCCTTCCCGTCAAAAACGTTTCCGATTGCGAATCCCACGCTTCGCCTCCCACCAAAAAGCAGGCTTGGACGAGCTTCGGTTTGCTGTTGCTCTCGCTGGTGACCGTGGTCGGACTGGCCAAAGTGCTGTCTCCCTCCATCGAGCAAGCCCTCATCGCCGCAAGCGCCCCCAAGACCGTCCTCGGCGTCGCCATTGCCGCGCTGGTGCTGCTGCCGGAAACATGGGCGGCGATCAGAGCCGCGCGCGCCGACCGCCTGCAAACCAGCATGAACCTGGCGATCGGCTCGGCGCTTGCCTGTATCGGCCTCACCGTTCCGGTCGTCGTTGTCGCCGCCATCATCTTCGATTTGCCGCTGACGCTGGGCTTGCAATCCAGAGAACTGGTGCTGCTCGCCGTGACCTTCCTGGTGAGCGCCGTCACGCTGGGAACAGGCCGCACCTACCTGATGCAGGGCGCCGTCCATCTGGTGCTCTTCGCCGCGTTTCTTTTCCTGGCGTTTGTACCGTAAGTCAGGGATCAGAGGTCAGGAATCAGGGATCAGAAATGCGTCATTGCGAGCGAAGCGAAGCAATCCAGAAAATGTGTGCAACGAAAAAACGCTGGATTGCTTCGCTTCGCTCGCAATGACGAGCTCTTCTTCGTAACTTCACGCGGAATGCGCGTAGAAAAAAAAGCCGTCATTCTGCGCGGCGCGTGTCAGCGCGTAGCCCGGATAAGCGAAGCGCAGTCCGGGAAATACCTCACGCGAAGCCGCGAAGAAGTCGAATACGCCACACAGTATGTCGTCATCCCCGCGAAAGCGGGAATGACGGAGTTCTGACCTCTGATCCCTGATCCCTGATCCCTGATCCCTGATCCCTGATACCTGATACCTGACTCCCTGATGACGCTTCGCTTATCCGGGCTACGCTTGCTGGGTTTCGCTGTTCGCTCAACCCAGCCTACGACGCTACGCACTGTATGAAAAAAGAGACACCCCCTCGCCTTCCCCTCTTTTTTCGTCACATTCCATGTCAGGCAATCCAAATTCGTGCAATATACTGGCCTATGAGCATCTGAATAAACCCGCCGATGCGGATGAACGGCGCTCCCGCCATTGCATCGGCTGACGACGCCCCATTAACCACCCTCTTGAAAGGAAACGCCATGTTCACCTCAATACGCGGCCAGCATATGACAAGCCCCCCCCCCCCCCCCCCCCCCCCCCATGCAATAGGCATTAACCGTCTAACTTCGCGCTTCTCCGCGCATCTTTCCCCGTTTTTTTCCCTCCAGCGCCTTCTTCTCAAGGCATCGCATCTCAAACACCTCCTTCCCGCGCTCGCGCTGGGCTTTGCGCTGTTTGTTGCTGCGCCGATAACGGCAAACGCGCAGACCGCCGTGACCATTGACGTCAGCACATTGGGGGGCACGAACACTGATAACAGCGGCACACCTGCCGAATCGCAGTGGCGTTACAACGCTGCGTCTAAACGACTGCTCCTGGAGACAGCAAGCGGCAACTACACCCTGACGGGCACGAATGCTGACCTGAGGGTGGAAATCGACAATACTGCCACAGGCGCAAGCGTTACCCTGAACGCCGTAAGCATTACTTCTACCACTACCATCGCATTGAGAGCATATCGCAGTAGCACTGTTACGTTGGTCGGGGCAAACTCCCTGGTCGGATATTCAGGCATTTCAATGAGCGCAGGCGTTACCCTCACCATCACCTCGGCAACAGGCGGCAGCCTGGTAGCGGAAGGTACGGGGGCTACGGGTGATGCTGGTGTATACCTCGATGGCAGTGCTGGAACTCTGCGAATTTCAGGAGATGCCGAGGTAAGCGCGGTAGCAACCAATGCCACTGGCGGCACGGGGATACACGTTGGCGGCGCTGCCGGCAACAGCGGCACGATCGAAGTTGGCGCAAACGCAAAACTCGCGGTGACAAGCACCGATGATGGCATCACCGCTTTGGGCGCCCTTAACCTGATTGTCGCGGGAGAACTCACGGTAGAGGGAGCGGACAGCGGGCTTCTTGCTAACGAACATGTCGGAATCACCGGCAGCGGCTCGGCCAGTTTCAAAGGTAATGATGGAGTTGCTGCCTTTGCAGACTTCGTGATAAGTGACTGCGCGGTCAGTGTGGAAAACGGGACTAGCATGATAATCCCCACGTCGACCCCCATCAGAATGAACGACGCCGCGAAGCTGACCCTGATAAACAGCAGCGCAGTTACGGAAACCATAGCCTTCGTGAGCACCAACGTAGCCAGCACTCTCCAGTGGCGGCTGACAGGTGATGTCACGACGGGAGACACGCTGACCGACGCAACCATCAACGTCACGGTTGCAGCAAACGGAACCGGCACGATTGATCGCGCTGCACCCACGCCGGTTACCTGGAGCGGCCTCAGCGCCAACGGCACGAGCGGCAGCGTTACGACAACGCAACTGACGCTGACTTTTGACGTTGACCCGACCACGCTGACGGCAGACGACATCACCGTGACGAATGCGACCAAAGGCGTATTGAGCGGCGGGCCAGGGCCTACGCGCACGCTGAATATATCGAATATCACGGTGGCCAACGGCGCCAATGTGACGGTTGCCATCACGAATCCAGCAGGGTTTACGATTACGCCGACGTCAAGAACGGTGGCTGTTTATGTTGCTGCTTCGCCGCTGACCTTCACCCACAACGCGGCGTTTGACATTCCGGCGTCCACCCTGGGTCGCGCCATCGTTAACATCAATGTGGCAAACGGCGTGAGCGGCGGTACACCGCCGTACACCTTCAGCGCGGCGGGCTTGCCTGCTGGAATCTCGATCAGTTCGGCAGGCGTGATCTCCGGCGCGCCGACAGTGGCAGGCGCAGCGGGAACGGCGACCATCACCGTGACCGACAACGCAGGGGCAAGCCAGAGCATCACCATCGCCTTCGGAGCGATAGCGATTGCGCCGCTTGCGTCACCCACCACGTCGATCCCGGCATTGGGTCCGGTGGGGCTGGTGTTGCTGGCGTTGATGCTGGGCGGATTGGCGGGCTGGCGACGGCGTCAAATCTCGTAGGGTGGATAAGCCGCGAAGCGGCGCAATCCACCAACAATCGCAAAGGGCGGGTTTGAAACCCGCCCTTTTTATGAATGAAATTCCCCTCTCCCCCACCCCTCTCCCGCAAGCGGGAGAGGGGAACATTTTTCTTCGCGCCTTCGTGGCTTCGCGCCTCCGCGTGAGCAAGCGTAGCCCGGATAAGCGAAGCGCCATCCGGGAACAAGAAAACACGATTTAACCGCAAAGCAAGCGTAGCCCGGATAAGCGAAGCGCCATCCGGGAACAAGAAAACACGATTTGACCGCAAAGAACGCAAAGAAACGCAGAGAGCGCAAAGAAAAAAAACCGTCATTCTGCGCGACGCGAAGCGGCGTCGCAGAATCCAAAAAACGGGGCGCGATAAATCGCGCCCGGGCAAAACGCACCGATAGCGTCGTAGGGGCGGCAATCTGCCGCCCGCAACATTACAAACCCCCGTCACCCCCTTTTCAAAGGGGGCTTTCTTTCTTCGCGCCTTCGCGTGAGAAAAATTTTTTTGCGCTCTATGCGTTTCTTTGCGCTCTTTGCGGTAAATTTTTCCCCGCTCTATCCATAAGCTACAATAGAAAGATGCAGCGGCGCTTGCCGACACCGAGGAGAAATCATGGACATCGACTTTTTGCGCAGTTTTCTTCTGTATTGCACGGCGATCAATTATCTGATCCTCATCGTCTGGTTTCTGTTTTTCATTTTCGCCCGAAACTGGATGAAAGCCATCCATTGCCGCTGGTTCAATCTGTCTGATTCGCATTACGACAGCATCCATTACATGGGAATGGCGGTGTATAAAATCGGCATCCTGCTGTTCAATCTGACGCCGTTGATCGTTTTGTATCTGTTCTGCTGAACGGCCTTCCCGCCCCACGCGAAGGCGTGAAGCCGCGAAGGAACGGAAGCTCCCGCCCCTTCAAGACATAGGTATCTATACAAGCAGGAAAGCAGCCCCGAAGGGGCGTGATATGAGTAACCGCCGGTGGAGCGAGCGTAGCGAGCGGAACCGGCGGGAAGCGAACATCTCACCTTCCCAGCCCCGCAGGGGCTGAACGAGGGGTTCAGCCCCTGCGGGGCTGAGGAATGTTGGGATCGACTGTCCGCCGGTTTCGCGCTCACTGCGTTCGCGCTCCACCGACGGTTACTCACGTGACGCGCCTGCGGCGCTTTTTGAGGTACGCGAGAGGAGCAGGGCAAATGTCGCCATACTTGTGTAGATACCTATGCCTTCAAGGGGAAGGTTGGAATGGGGATGGGGTTTGAAGGTCTCAATCGTTGCGGAGCCGAAAAATCTTTTGCCCCCGCTGCCTTGAAAAAAAGCAGCCCTTTCCCGATATAATATTCGCCGGGTTTTTCCGGCCTGTTTTTTTTCCTCTGGAGATTGCTGTGCCTATTTACGAATACCGTTGTACTGACTGCGGGCATACGCTTGAAGCCTTGCAGAAGATATCCGACCCCGTGCTGACCGCCTGCCCCGCCTGCGGCAAAGCGACGTTGAGCAAGCTGGTGTCCGCCGCCGGTTTCCAATTGAAAGGCAGCGGCTGGGAC
>Ga0209737_10000413_pt1 | contig 36273 bp, 28 predicted proteins | sample TergutCu122P3_FD_187284 | JGI IMG/M metagenome (GOLD analysis project Ga0209737, IMG submission 187284) | Cubitermes ugandensis P3 segment gut microbial communities from Kakamega Forest, Kenya - Cu122 P3 (SPAdes) (version 2) | ecosystem: Host-associated > Arthropoda: Insects > Digestive system...
CAGGCGTGCCTGAGGCACGTCGAGGACGGCCGAAGGAGGAAGCGCATGAAGATGTGCGAAAAATGTGGGGCGCAGCGGCTCACTTCAACTGGAAACCGGTCTAATGGTATGCCTCAAAGTTGCGCAGGGCTATAATGCCGGGGCTCAACTCTACGTCGCGTCCGGAGTGGCCGGTGTCCAGCCAGAAGGCAAAAGCATCGGGAAACTGCTGGGCATAGTCGTTAATGTGGGTGGGCTCATTGTCAAACACCGCAATCAACTCGCCCAAGGAAGCCAGGCGGCTGTGGGCTTGGCGTTTGAAGGCGTCGTCATCCGTTTGTTCTGCAGGCTTCATCAACAAATGGACGCGCCCGCCGGGGGTGGGCATGCCGTGCTTTTTTAAACAAGCAATGGTGCCTTCCTCCATCTCGTCGGGTCGCCCGGTGACGAATACCAGTTGGGCGCTGGTTTTGAGGCAGGCGTCCAAATATTTTTTGGCGCCCGGCATGGGAAGGTCCTCCACGCAATAGGTGCTGGTGAAAAACCGCTCCTGCCAAAACCGCTTCACCTCCGGAAAGCAGCCTGCCAACGCCTCCTTGCTCAAACCACAGCGCAGCAAAGCGCTTTCCAAGTCCCAGGCTGAAATAAAATGCTCCGGCTTGCACATCTGCAACACCGCAAGGCCTCTGGCTTTGCCAAAGTCCCTCACAATTTTTGCCTGACGCGGCCTGTTGTCAAACAACGTCAAGTCTAAGTCAAAGGCCAGCACCCCCTCAGGCCCCCACTTCCTTGCAGCCTCTAAAACCTTTTGCAAAGCAGCATGGGGCGACAAAGGAATGTCATGAGGAAACATGATACGTGGCATGAGGACACCAAAAGCTGAATGACGAATCCACCTACAGGCTACATGTGTCGAATAGCACTTCTATGCATGCCCATGTCAACCCCTTCCCTGTTGAAACAATGGGCTGTTTAAAAACCGTTGCAGTACAATTTCTGTTTTAGCGTCTTGTACCTCGCCGGAGGCAATGGCCTGGCAAAGTGCCTCCGCCGAGCGCCAGCGCAATTGGCCCCCCTCTTCCATGGGGCTTCCGTCTCCTCTGGGCTCCGCCTGGGGTTTGCCTGTCACATCCACCGCCGTCATAAACAACTTCTCGGACAAAATGCCTGGGGCGGCAAACACGGGAAAGCCCAGCACCACCACCGAGGAGGGCTCTACCACAATGCCGGCTTCCTCTTCTACCTCCAGGGCCGCCCTTTTTAGCAAGCCTGCCTCTCCTGTGTCCTCGGCCTCTAGCAAACCGGCAACCACTTCCTCGCAAAACAAATATTCCCTCTTGTCCGCGAGGGGGGGCCTCTTGTCCTTGCGGAAATAGGCGGCTGGCCTTAAGGCCTGGCGTGTCAATATTTCTACGGCACCGGAGGCGTTGCGTCGGTATACCAATACGGCGACGGCGTCCAGGCGGGGCCTGTCCACCACGTCCACCCTGTAGGCGGCGGAGGTGGAGCCGTCTGTCCGACGGTTTTTCACCCAAAACCTGCGCACCTGCAAAAACCCCTCATCACACCGCGCGGTGTTTGAAAAGTCCTCCACCACTTCAATGGCCTCAATAGAGCAACCCATGTTTCTCACCCCTTCAACGAAAAAATTCCTTGCCTGCTTCGCCAGGCAGCTTATTGAAAAAAACACCCAAATTCTTAAAAAAACCTCAATGCTTGCAAAAAATTGTGAATGCGCTTGAAAGTTTCGGCGGCAAGTGAGAGAAACGCCGGACATTTCGGCGCCATAGCCAAGTGGTAAGGCAGAGGTCTGCAAAACCTTTATTCCCCGGTTCGAATCCGGGTGGCGCCTCTTGTTTCTTTTTTTGAAGAAACGTTTTTTTTTGAAGCCTCGTTTCTTCCTCCCATGCATTAAGCTTCAAGCATGAGCAGGCTTTCCTCACAGCAGCGGAAAAACCGCTGGGGAATTTCCTTCCTGTTGGCCCTCGTCTGCCACGGGCTGTTTTTTGCGCTGCTCCTGGGGGCCCTCTCCCGCATGCCGCCGCCGAAGCCTGTGCCTTCCAAGCCGCCGCCTCAGGCGGTTGCTTATGTGCCCCTCTCCGAGGAAAGCTGGCGCCAAAACCGCGGGGAAAGCCTGCCGCCGCCTGCACCTTCTGCGCATACGCAAGCTTCTCCTTCTCGGCCTCCACAGCGAAAGGCGCCGCCGGAAAAGCCCTTCCCCAACCAACAGCTGGTGGACGTGGCCCCCGGCAACCGGCAAATGGACAAAAATGCCGAATTCCTCGCGGAAACTGACAACAAGGCCGAAAAACAAACCCGCGCGCGCCATACAACGGCGCATTATAAAAACGCAGCCCCCTACGCCACTTCCACGCAGGAAAGCCCCTCCCAGGGCGAGGCGGAGCGCCTTCTGCTCCCCGGCAACAGGGGCCTGGGTGCAGACGACAGGCCCCTGGAGGAAGGCGCGGCTGCGCACGCCGCTTTGGAAATTCCTGTTATTGCACCTCAGGCGCCGTTTGAAGTCCAAACCCAGCCCCTGGCGACGGGGCCTGCCGTTGCGGAGCGCAAGGAGCGCCAAGCGCAACCAGGCAACTCGGAGAGGCTGGTGTTGGGGCGGCCAGGCAGCGCCTCTCCCATGCAAGGCTCCCTGGGGCGTATTGGCGCGCAAACGGGGTTGGTGCTGGTGCCTTCCTATGCGGCCCTTGACAAAATTTCTGGTGCGGCGCCGAATGACCATTTGCCCAACGTTGAAGTGGGGGAGGGGACTTTCCTGTCAACGAGGGAGTGGAAGTACGCCTCGTTTTTTAACCGCCTCAAACAAAAAGTCGGCCAGCACTGGCACCCCAACGCGGTTTTGCAAGCCAGGGACGCCAGCGGGCAAATTTATGGAAGCCAGGACAGGTATACGCTTTTGTCCGTCACTCTCAATAAAAGCGGCCACATTGTGGAGCTTCATGTCGCCAAAAGCAGCGGCCTTCGCTTTTTGGACGACGAAGCCGTCGCCGCCTTCGTCCGCGCAGCGCCCTTTGTCAACCCGCCTCCCAATATGTTTCAAGGCAAAGAGGACATTCAATTCTCCTTCGGCTTCTACCTTGAAATTTCCCGCGGGGGGCTCTCCCATATGTTTGGGAGGCCTCGTTAGCCATGGACTTCTGCCCAGTTGTCTCCGGAGGCAACCTCCACCTCCAAGGGTACCAACAGCGCTGCCGCCTGGGACATGTGCTTCCTTGCCAGCTGCTTGGCTGCCTCTGCCTCTTCCTCGGGGCACTCCAACAACAACTCATCATGCACTTGCAAAAGCATGCGGGCTTTTAGCTTGCGTTCCCTCATTTCCGCATCCAACGTCAACATGGCCCTCTTCATCAAATCCGCCGCCGTGCCTTGAATGGGCATATTCACCGCCGCGCGCTCTGCTGCCTGTTTGAGGTTCCTATTGGCCGCATTCAACTCCGGCAAATAACGCCGCCGCCCAAACAGTGTTTCTACAAACCCTCTCTGTCTGCCTTGGGCCAGTACACGCTCAAAAAAAGCAAATACGCCGGCAAACCGCGCCTCATAACGCGCCACTATGTCCGCCGCCTCTCTGTGCGGAATGGACAGGCGCAAAGAGAGGCCTCGGGCGGACAGGCCATAGGCAATGCCGTAGTTAACCATTTTGGCTGCGCGACGTTGCTGGCTGCTCACCAAGCCTTCCATAACGCCAAATATTTCAGCGGCTGTGCGTTGGTGTACATCCGCGCCTTCCAAAAAGGCCGCCACCAAAGCCGCGTCCGCACTCATATGCGCCAAAATGCGAAGCTCCAATTGGCTGTAGTCCGCGGACACCAGCTTCCAACCCGCCTGCGCGCAAAAAGCGGCCCGCACCTTCTTCCCCCACTCATTGCGCACAGGAATGCTTTGAATGTTGGGCTCCGAGGAAGACAAGCGCCCTGTCGCTACCAAAGTCTGGTGCAGGTGCGTGTGGATGCGTCCGTCTTTCGCAATCCACTGAGGCAGCTTTTCCAAATAGGTGTTTTTCAGTTTGGAAAGGTTTCGGTATTCCAAAAGCACCTTCGGCAGAGGGTGCAGGGGCGCCAACTGCTCCAACACTTCCTGGTCCGTCGAGGGGCCCGTCTTCTTTTTCTTCAGCACAGGCAGCTCCAACTCCTCATAAAGCACCCTGGCCAACTGCTGCGGTGAGTCCACATTAAAGCGCGTCTTCGCCAACTCCCACACCGTTGCTTGCAACTTTTGGCACTGGGCCCCCACCTCTGCCAACAGCGTTGAGAGCACTTGCCTCTCCACCCGTATCCCTTGCGCCTCCATGCGTGCCAACAGCACCAGCAACGGCATCTCCATCTCCCTCGCCAAAGCCCATAGGTTTTGGGCTTTCAGTTGCTCCTCCAAATACACCACAAGCCTATACACCCAAAAAGCCTGCTGCGCCTGCTGGCTTTCCGTTTCTGCATGTGGAAGCGCTGCTTCCAAATAGCGCTTGCACAAGGCGTGGAAGGACAGCTCGCCTAAGGAAGCGTCCAAAACATAGGCATACAACTCTGGAGTGGCCTCTATGGAGGGCAAACCAATGCCTTTGGCAGCCAATGCGTGCCAAAGCTTTTTCCCTGCATAGGCCATGCGTTTGAGTGCTGGCCGCTGAAGCAGCTTTCCTATGTGCTGGACATGTTGTTGTGTCTCAAACGCAGCAAGCTTAAAAACATAAATGGCTTTCCCTGGAATATATAAAGCCAGCTTCTGCTCTCCCAAAAAAGCCTCAAAGGCCCAACAGGCCACTTCCGTGGCTTGCTGGAGCAGCCCAACAAAATGCTCCTGTTGCCCAGGCGTGTCTGCCTCCACCACTTCCGGCAGCTCCACTGTTTTCCTCGGCGAGGTTTCCTCAGGCAAAGGAGAAGGCACCGGCTGCACAGCAGAAAATTTTTGCAAAAGCTTGTTAAACTCCAGCGTCCTCAACACGGCATGCAGCGGGCCCTCCTCCCATGGGGTACGCGCCAAGTCAGCCAGCTCCACCTCCAACGGCAACTCGTCACGCAGGCGAATTAACTCTCTGGCGCACAAAAGCGCCTCCACATTCTCCTCCAGGCAGGTGCGTAATTTGGGGTTGTCCACCTCTTCCAGCCTTGCAAGCAAATGCTCCACACTGCCAAACTGAGCCAGCAAACGCGCCGCTGTTTTGGGGCCAATGCCGGGGAGTTTGGGGACATTGTCCGCAGCGTCACCCGCAAGCGACAAAAAATCCAAAATCTGCGAGGGCGGCACCCCAAATTTGGCTTCCACGTCCTTGGCGGTCACATAACGGTTTTTGACAGGCTCAAAAACACGCACCCCCGCTTCCTCATCCAACAATTGGAGCAAGTCCTTGTCGGAAGAGAGAATGCGTACCCTCCAGCCCGCTGCTTTTGCCCTCTTGGTTAATGTGGCAATAATGTCATCCGCCTCCCAGCCTGGTACCTCCAGGCTTGCAAGGCGCATGGCTTTGCCCAGTTTGCGCACCCACTCAAACTGAATGCTCAACGCCTCCGGCGCAGGTGGACGGTTGGCCTTGTAGTCCGGGTAAATGGCGGCCCTGCCCGCCCTGCTGTCCTTGTCATAGCAAAGCGCCAAATGCGTGGGCTGCTCCGCCTCCATAAAACGCAACAGCATGTTGGCAAACCCCAGCACCGCCTGGGTGGGGAGGCCTTGCGCCGTCGTCAGCGGTGGAAGCGCATGGTAGGCGCGGAATACAAAACCAGACACATCCACCAAAACCAATTCCACAGGTGGCATGAAATGCTTCTCCTTCGGGGAAAAACTAGCGAGGACAGTTGTGGTCTGCCTGCATCTTTTCAACCCTCTGCCGCAACCCATCCCCTTCGACGGCATATTCCAATACTTCCCTCAGTTGGCTGCAGTTGTTGGCCTTCCTCAAAAGCTCATTGGCGTGGCTTGTGCAGTAACGTGTCAAACTGGACAGCAAGTCTGTGTTGTTGGGGTTGAAGTGGTAGCCTACTTTCCAAATTTGGCAAGAACGCAGGGCGTCATTTCGCCTGCGCCAATTCTCACCAATGCTCAAACATTTGTTGGGCATGTCCACCATGACATTGTTGCGGAAGAACGATCTCAAATAGCCATTCAACGCAGCCCTTTCTTCCTGTTCGCTCATCCCTGAGTCTTCACCCAGCATCAACGCTTTGTCTCTATCCAATACCGTTTGAAAACGCTCTGCGGCTTCTTTGACATTCGCCCTTTCTAAAAAGTTCATTCCTTCAGCGAATAAACCATCCACTTGACGAATTTGCACTTGCAGCCGGGTCGCATCCTCGTGCAAGTGCGTCCTTTTCATGTCACTTCTGACAGCAGAAAGCCTGTTGAGCGCGTCTTGCGTTTTGCCCACATAATAAGCCAACATCGCCTGCTGAAAATCCGCCTGCTTCAACCTGTCAGCAAACCACTTCTTCACCTCTGCTTCCTTGTCCGGTGGCCTGGGGCCAGCTCTCCCTTCTGTTGGACACCGCCAAAGAGGGGCGCGTGAGTCCACTTGGGAGCGCGCCAAAAGAAAATGTCGATAGTGTTCATTCTCAGGCCGCCATTGGTTGGGGCTGAGCTTCCCGGCTGCCAACGTCAGCGTCTTCCCCCCCGGGGGATAGAGCTCTTCTTCAGTCATCCCCGGGCAAATGAGGTTCATATAAAGCTCACACCTCTCAAAAGCCAAGCGCCATGACTTCACCCGGGAGTATTCCTGACAGTCCTTTTTGGCTCTGTCTTGAGCTCTCCTCCTTGCGTCCTCATAGGGCTCAACAGCCCGCCGATGATATTCTCTGCATTCCGGATTAATTTTTGAAAACAACTCAAGCGCTTTCTCCGGCTCCAAGTCCGCAGCTTGCCTTCCTTGCTCAAAATAACTTGCACATTCGGACTCCAAAGCAATTCTCTGCTTCAGCGCATTGGCCTCTCTATGGAGCGGATCAATATCCAACGCACGGTTGCAAGCCTCAGCAGCCTGCCTATAATCCGGCATGGTGCGCGCATCCATCTGCAGGTGCTGCCGACACCTCCTCAAAGCTTGTTCCAATTCTGCAGCTTCGTTCACCACCGGCGGAGGCAAGGGCGCCAGCGGAGGACTTGCACCTCCCGGGGGCGACGAAGACAACACCCCCTTCAAAACAACCGCCACCAACACAAAAACCAACAGAGCGCCAACCCCAATAACAAGCATTTTCTTGCGACGAGGCACCCCCTCGGCCCCTGTCTCGGCCTCAGCCTCAGCCTCAGCAGCTTCGGCTTGTTCTTCTCTGCGTCTGCTGGCTGCCAATCTCCTCTCAGGCCTTTTGGCAAGCACATCCCTTCGAGGCTTCCGGGCAGGCTGACCTTCTATTTGGACACGCATTTCGACGTTCCCCACCTGCACCAAATCCCCATCTGACAACACGGTGGGTTTTCGAATGGGCTCACTGTTGACGGCTGTACCGTTGGCGCTCCCTAAGTCTGTCAGCCATAGGCTTCCGTCCGCGCGGACTTCCACTTCTGCGTGCCGACGACTGATGGAGGTGTCGTCAATTTGTATTTCAGAATCCGACGTCCTGCCAATAACGCTTGTCCCAACAAGCTCAAAGCATTTGCCATCTGCAGGCGCGCCAACGCAAATCAGCTGAGCTTGAACAGTCTGCCTCTTTGCAAGTGCGGATGCCTTCTTTTGAGGGCCCACCGTCTCATCATTCCAATCCTGAGAGACTGCAGCTTTGGGGTTTGTGTTTTCATCCTTGGCTGCCGGCACGTTCAAATGCACCACAATCTCACAGTCGCCAACATAAACCTGGGCTTTGTCGCTCAAACAAACGGGGGAGCTAATCCTCTCTCCGTCGACGAAGGTGCCATTGGCAGAGCCCAAATCCTCCACCCACAACTCGTCATTGTCTATAAAAAACCGGGCATGGCGACGAGAAACCCCTCCTTCTACCAGGACGACGTCGTTCCCCTCTAAACGGCCTAGCGTCAGCTGGCTGACAACTTCCCGCTCCTCTTCTGCTCCATCCGTACGATAGATAATCAAAGAAGGCATCATCACTCCTCTCTGAAGATGCCCATGTTGACGGGAATCCCTTTGCGCTGCAAGTCCTCATAAAACTTGGGGACAAAGCCTGATGCAACATAGCGCCCCTTTATCTTCCCATCGGAGGTGAAGCCTTCTTGCTTGAAATAGAAAATATCCTGCAAAGTCACGATGTCGACCTCCATCCCTGACACCTCTGTAATGTAGGAGAGCCTTCGACTCCCATCCGAAAATCGCGTCTGCTGTACAATAATATGTACCGCGCTGGCAATTTGCTCACGAATGGCCTTGGCTGGCAAATCCATGCCTGCCATCAACACCATCGTTTCCAGGCGTGCCAGCGCATCCCTCGGCGTGTTGGCATGCAACGTCGTCAAAGAGCCGTCATGGCCTGTATTCATCGCCTGCAACATATCCAGCGTTTCACCGCTGCGGCATTCGCCCACAACAATCCTGTCCGGCCGCATACGCAAACAGTTCTTCACCAAGTCTCGAATGGTAATGGCCCCCTTCCCCTCCAGGTTGGGGGGGCGCGACTCCAACTGAATCCAATGCTCCTGCGGCAACTGCAACTCTGCCGCATCTTCCACCGTCACAATGCGCTCATCCTGCGGAATAAACCCGCTGATGATGTTGAGTGTGGTGGTTTTTCCTGAGCCGGTTCCCCCGGAAATGACAATGTTCCTCTTCGCCTGAATGCATGCCTCGAGAAATTCTGCCATCTGCGGCGTCAACGTTTTGAAACGAATCAAATCTTCAACCCGCAAAGCCTCACGCTTAAATTTTCGAATGGTAATGCAGGGGCCCTTGAGTGCCAAAGGCGGAATAATCGCATTCACACGACTTCCATCCTTCAAACGCGCATCCACCAAAGGGGAGGATTCGTCAATGCGGCGACCGATGGGGGCAACAATTCGCTCAATGACGCCAAGCACTGCTTGGTTGGAAGAAAAAATTTTATCCGAAAGCGTAATTTTGCCACGCTGCTCAATATAAATTTGCGTGGCGTGGTTCACCATAATTTCAGAAATCTCCTCGTTCGCCAAAAAGGCTTCCAAGGGACCCAAACCCAGTGCCTCATTGAGAACGTCCGTCAGCAGTTGGTTGCGCTGAATATGGCCGGGCAATTCGCCATCCATCTCCATTTGGTCGATCAGATCTCTAATCGCCTTCTCTGTGCGCCGCCAAAGCTCCTCATCACCCAGCCTATCCAAATCCATGCGCCGCAAATCCAAATACTCAATCAATCGGTCATGAATGTCTTTTTGCAGCTTCGCATAGGCTTCTACGGCGGGATCTATCTTCCGCTTTCGACTCTTATCCAACGCAGCCGCAAGTGAAGCCGGCATATTCTTCTGAGAAATTCCCCCTCTGTCTTGGTGATGCTCTTCTCTTTCACCGTCGTCTTCATGCTCCTCTTCGCGCACTTCGACATAGAGAAAATAGTCGCCTATGGAAATTTCATCGTCTGGTTTAATAACCTGCGGCCCCGTCAGCTGCCGCCCATTGACAAACGTCCCATTCGTTGAACGCAAGTCCACAAGGATAACTCTGCCTTCACGCTCAACCAATTTGGCATGATTTTTTGAGACATTCCCTTTTGAAAGCGGCAGATCGCAACTCGACAGACGACCGATGGAGACTTCTGGTTTGTAGAACTCGAGTTCTTCTGCGTCAGAATCTTTCTCTGCAAGCGTTACCAAAAGCATTGTGCCAATGTCTTCCTGACCCGCCCGCAAAACTGCGAGCGGCGCTTTCCGTGTTCCATCATTTAGTCAAAAATATTGAAACGAATTTCACTTCGCGCTTGTTTATAGCGCACCTTCATCTCGTCAATCATCGCTTGGATTTTGTCAGACTCAGGATTGACGATGCGCGGCGTCACAAAAATCAACAACTCCCGCTTGCCCGTGTCGAATTGTCTGTTTTTGAACAACTCACCAATAATCGGAATGTGTCCAAAACCAGGAAGCTTCGAAACCGCCTTCTGCTCATCATGATTAAAGACCCCGGAGAGCACTATCGTCTCTCCATGGCGAACGGTGACGTTTGTTTTCACATGACGCTTTCGGAAACCTGGAACGTTAATGCTGTTCCCAATGGTGACGGAAACAGAGGCATCTATTTCTGAAACCTCTGCCTCAATTTCTGTCTGAATGTTGCCACTGCGGTCTGCGGTGGGTTTGATTTTGAGAATAACCCCATAGGGCTTGTATACAATGACAGCAGTGGTCGCCGTAATCAACGGAAGCGGCACTTCTCCACCTGCCAAAAACTCAGCGATCTCTCCACTGGCACAAACAAGCTTCGGTTGCGCAAGCAAGCGCCCATAACCGGTGTTGTCCTGGAAGCCCAAAGACCACGGAGAGCTTAAGGCTCCTGTCAAATCCAAAGCGCCCACAAAAGGAGAGGAACCTGAAAACAAACCCTTGCTTGCAGAAAAACCGGCTGCCGTCGCCCCCGTCAAGTCTGTTGGGAATTTAATGCCATAGCGATCCAATGTGCTGCGCCGCACTTCCACAAACTGAACTTCAGACAAAACCATGCGACGAATGCCAACGGTCAACAGGCTTTCGATGTCTTTTTCCCCCAAAGCTTTCGTAATGAGCTGCGCTTTTTCGAGATCTTGCTGACTCTCCACAGAGCCTTCTAAAAACACCGTTGAACCCACAACGTTGGGACGAATGTTCCTTAAGCCTGCCTGTTGGAAAGCTGCATCCAAATTTTGCGCAACCAAACGCTTGGCGTTGGGCGAAATCCTCACGAGATTCTTCACCGTGTTGGGATACAATTCGGTCACTTCTGCAATTCTATCCGCATCCGCCTGTGTATAGGCCAGGCCATCAATATAAACAAAATCCCCCGTAATGTGGATTCGAATGCCTTCAATGTCCCCCAAGAGTTTTCTAATGTCCACCACCAAGCTGGGGAGATCTGCCTTGCGGACAACCACGGAATACACTTGGCGCTGGCCATTGTTCTTCCATACCGTCAATGTTGTCCTGCCTTCGCCCAGTGCTGTCAATAAAAGCTGGTTGGGAGGAACCACCTTCACTTCGAGAACATCCGGACTGCCAGCAGCAACGCGAATCGCCCCTGGAATGGTCAGCACGCGTTGGGTACCAACACCCATGTTGATGCTCGTTTCAGACTGAGCTAGCGCCGCTGCCCCAAAAACCCAGCCCACTGCTAAAAGCCCGCGCATCCAGTTCATAACTTCTCCCATGTATTTTTGTTAGCCACCCGGAAATTCCCCTAAGCTACCCCACATGTCGAAAACTTCAGAGGTCTATTGCAAAATGGATAGACACCACACAACTCAACAACACATACAGCAGCCCGTCAGTGCGCAGGCCTCACAACAAAGCTATTGGAAGGAAACACGGACACGCTCGCTGCAAATATAATATTCGTCGCCATCGTTGATTCTGCGGCGCTGCTTCAAACGCTGTTTGTTAAACCACGTCCCATTGGAGGATTCCAAATCCTCAATATAATAGTCGTCCCCTTCGCGCACAACAACGGCGTGCTCTCTCGAAACCTTCCCGGATTGAATGACCAAATTGCAATGCCGACCTCGACCTATAATAAATCGCGAGGCAATGACGGGCTCTGGCTCCCCAGCATCCAACTGCAAATATAAGGTTTTCCCAGCATAGGAGGCCGACGCTCCCAAGGCGCCGTCACTCCCCCATGAAGCATCCGGCATGTCCAAATCCAACGGAGCCTGACGCGCGCGCATGGAACGCTCTAACTCGGCAGCAGCTTCCATCACCCGCGCTTGGCGCCCCTCATCATCATCAAACACCGTATGCGCTTCTAGGCCACGTGAAGTGCCCGGCTCTGCGCGGCGAGGCAAGGCCGGCGGGCGCTCGCCTCCTCCATGGAGCGTGGGCATGCGTGCCAAAGCTTCTCCTTGAGCTTCCAGGAAACCATTGAGCCTTGCAAACATGAACATCGCCTGGTTGATAAGGGCTTCCTTGTCTGCTCCCATTTGGATAGCCATTTCATCAAACGCATGCCAGATATGATCGGCAATCGCTACGCGTCGTTGTGACTTGGAACTAGGTCCCATCTTTTATGCATCCTTCAGCTTAACGTGAAATCCAAAAACCTGTTCAGCCCTCGCCATGTCCCTCTTAGCGATAACATACTACCTCGGATCCGCCCAAGCCTCCTTCTAACCAAGCATCCATGTTCATCTCAACCAAAGCATTGGAAGAAGAAAATGAAATATATGCTTTTTTTCTCACTGAGTCGATCCATACACCAGCAGCCATTCGTGTGGAACACCTGCTGATACTCTGAATATCTCGAGACGGCCCCGAATAGCCAGTTGTTAAAACAAGCTCCCAACGCGATTCCCTGGGGACTCTGGGAGAAGAAGCGCTGCCAAATTCAATGGTTAGCAGAGGTTTTTCGGGCAAAATGGAGGATAAAAAATTCTTGCCAACATAGGAAAACGGTTGATTGGGCCCTGCTCGTCCCATATAGCCTGTTTTCGTTCCTGCGACGACATAGGGCTCTGTGCCCCCTGCGCGGACTCTAAAGCCGAGCTCACCGGAGCAACTTGACGGTGCCTTCACCACCAAGGCCTCCTCCTCGGTTGCCTCCGCCTCTATTTCCAACGCCTCGCAAAAAACATCACCTGTGAATACCTCCAACACGTCTCCCGCTTGGATACGTGAGGTGTTGTCGACAGGCTCCAAGCGCAGCCCGCTGAGGGCTGAAGTCTCCAAAACCACTCCTGGCACGAAAACTTCAGCGCCCACCCAAACAGTTTCGTTGAAGCTTGCGCCATGGGCTATTTGCACGGCGGGTGTCCCATCCGCGTTGAGCATAGGCCCTTCTATATAGTCCACCTCCACAGGCCCTCGGGTGGCGTCCACAACGAAGAAGGCCGCAGACACCGCTTTTGCTTGAGTCGTCTTCAGAAGGCCTGGAATGGCCGCATCAAACATTCCAAGAAGGCCGCTGCCTGTAACATAAATTCCCGCTAAAGTTTCCGTCTCCAACTCCGTCTCCCTGTCCTTGAAGGTGACGGGGGCAAACCCCAGCGAAATGGGCATCCCTCCCACAGAGGCTATGGGGGAGCCTGAGGCGTCCAAAACCAACACCCCCTTCTCTGTGTCTACGGCAACAATGCCGCTCTCACAGGGCTCATGGACGCAACTGCCCTCGTCCAACAAAGCATACAGCCACTTCCCCGCAGGCAATAGCCCCTGGGCATAGTCGGCATGCTTGGCCGCTGCATGTGTTGCCAACATCCGAAAAGCTTGCTCCAGGTGTACCTCTTCCCGCAGGGCCTGGGCGCCATCCAGGAAATAAAGGGCTGCCGTCGCGCTGCCGTCTGCTCCCCGCACGGCGAGGGCCAATTCACCTCCTGGCAATACACTTAAGGCGGTAATGAGTTGGCCCGGGTAGCTTTGAATGTGTCGCTGACGTGCCAACAAACCCTCCAAAGGCTCTTCGTATACCGTCTGCTCATTTTCCAACTCCAGGGCCCACAGGCTGCCGTCGCTGCCGTTATAGGTGGCGAAAAACAAGGTTGACTGCGTGCCGCGGTGGGCGGCCAGCGCTGTTATGGGTGCACTCGTCGGAAAATACTTCACCTCCTTAAGCCACTCGCGGGAGCCGCCGACAATGGAAATGCCGCCTCTTCCCCGGCTGGCGGCATAGACGAAGGGGCCGCCTTCGGTTTTCCCCTGGGGAATGCGCTCTCCCGAGTCCAAAACCAACTCCGTCCAACGCAAGTCTCCTGCCAAAATGTTGGGGTATTCCAGGACAGGAATGGAAAGCGGCTCCAGAGGGTTGACGGCGGGGACAAAATGCGGGCCTCTGACGCGCTCGCTGGAGCTGGTGCTGAGGGCGCGCAACTCACTTTTGTCTGTCGACAAGGTAAACACCAAGTCACCCACAGCAACCAAATTGCCAACACCATAGAGGGCTGCCATGCTGCCTTCAGGCGTGTTGGAGCAAGCCAAACTCAGCCATATGGCCAACCCCACAACCATCCACCTGCGCTTTGTTGGACTCATGGCGCTTCCTCCTCGCACCCTTGTGCGTTGTCTTGCATAAGGCACGCTTGTGGCTTGCCTAGGAAGGCAACCAGGCGCGCCTCCTGAGGACGCATCAAATCCACCACATCCACCACCGCTATGCGGCCTGTGCTGAAGTTGCTAACAAACAACCTCGCCCCTCTCCCGCGTAGGCTGGAGGCAACAGAAAAAGGCCCCTCGCCCAAAGCCGTCAGCTGCCCTGTCAATATGCCCGCATCCTGATCGTAAAAAGACAAAGCACTGCTGCCGGAGCTGACAATGGCTACCAAGTCACCCCGCCCTTCTCGCCTCAGGGCATGCAAACTAACGGGGGCTTCCGGAAGAGAAAGCTCTCTCACCACCCGCAAAGAAGGCGGCGACGAGGGCTCCGAGGGCCCCTCCACGCGCAACACCAACAACATGTCCGGGTAGCGCCCCAATAAAAATATCTGCTTTCCGTCGCTGGACACCACAACGTCTCTGCCCTCGCTGACTCTCAAACTGTTTTCAATGCCCGCATCCACCACTTCGCCTCCTGTTTTGGACAACATGCGAAGTACAGGCGCCCCACTTCTGCCTGTTAAAAGCACCCACTCCCCCAAAGGCAACGCCGTGTCCGCGGGAAATAGCCCTATAGGCATAAACGCATTGTCCGTCAGTTGAGGCTCTGCTGCAGACAGGCGTACCGCGTAGGAGGCATAGCCCTTGTCACTGTGCACAGGGGAGTCCGCTGCATTCAAATGCGTTATCCATACTTCACCTTCGGGGCTGACGGCAGCAAAACCAGGTGCAGGGGCCCGGGGGAGTCCTGTCTTCGTCCTCTCGTTGGCCGTCAAAGAAAGGGCCGTGGAGGTGCAGTTGCTTGCATCCTTTGCCGGAGTGGGCACACAACGCATATTCAACGCCCCTTCTGCGCCGGGCGCATCCATTTCTATTATGTGCAACAAGGCACCCTCGGAGCGGGCGGGGAGAAAAACCCGCACTCCCCCTCCGGGAAGGGGGTAAACTCCCATTCTCCCGGCGAAGCTTGAAACCTTCAAGGCATTCTCCGGGCGAATATTTAACGTGCGAATGAGGGCGGGGGGGCCTTCTGCCTCTCCAAAGGCCGGCAAACCGCCCTCGCCCAGGGCTGCCAAGTCTACAGCAACAAAACTCCCGTGCTTATAGCGCTTGTCTATGTTGGCATTCGCTACCAGCAAAATGCCTTCTTCGCCTCCTGGCCGCTCCACATAGGCCAGGCTTGAAGGAAAATAAAGCGAATCCACAGGAGGCATGTTGTCCACCTCCTCCAGCTTGCAACCCAAAACACAACACAGGGCCCATACCACCAACACCACCTGCACCCTCGGCCAGCCATGGAGGCGGCTTGGGCTTGGAGACAACGGCCTTGGACATAGAGGGCTTTGAGGCAACGGCGACATAGGGAGTGCTCGCATTAATGCTCAATTTGAATTCGAGAAAAGTCTGCTATGCGGTTTAACCAGGCCAATATATGCCTCAACATGCGTATGCGGTTGCTGCGAATGTCTGCTTGTGGAGCCATTACCAACACTTCCTCAAAAAAACGCTCCAAGGGCAACTTCAATAAACTCAAGTCCGTCAAATAGGCTGACAGCTTCCGCTCTCTCCAGCTGTCTTCCAGCTTCTTCTCCAGTGTACAACATGTCTGCCACAAAGCACGCTCCGCCTCCTCTTGCAACAAGGCACTGTCCACAGGCACAGGGGGCCCAACCGCGGCTTGTTTCTGCAGCAAATTGTTGAGCCTCTTTGCAAGGCCCACCAAAACCACCAGCTCACCGCTTTGCGCCCACGCATGCAAAGTTTGCAAACGCTCTTGTGCACAACTCAAATGCTCAACCCCTGCGGCCACAACACTGTCCACCATATCCGCTCCAAAGCTTTCGGACCAGAGCACCCTTAAGCGGTTTTCAAAAAAGGCCCCCACCTGCGCCTCCACCCAAGGCTTGCCCTTAAAGCCAGGCAGCGCCTGCCATTTGTCCTCCAATAAGTCCAAGCTGGCCACAACAGCCTTCCTTAGAGAAAAGCCATAAGGCTTCTTCAGGCAAATATTCAAAATGGCCAGGCAGGCGCGCCTTAACGCAAAAGGGTCTGCCGTCGCTGTGGGTGCTTTGCCAATGCCAAACAAACCACACACGCTGTCCAGTTTGTCTGCAATGCTCAGCAAAGCACCCGCATCTGACTTGGGCAAAACACCCTGCGCGGAGCGGGGGAGGTAGTGCTCAAAAATGGCGGTGGCCACTGCGTCGTCTTCTCCGGAGTGGAGGGCATATTCCCGCCCCATCACTCCTTGGAGCTCGGGGAATTCTCCTACCATGCCGGTTACCAAGTCCGCTTTGCACAGCAAAGCCGCCCTCTCCAACGTGGGTAGCACCTCCTCAAGGCCCTCCTCCCTCGCCAAATAACAACTCAGTTGACGCAGGCGCTCCGCCTTTTCCGCATAGCTGCCCAAAGCCTGCACCCATACCACGCGCTCCAACATGGGCAGCCGGGAGGCCAAGGGCTTTCGCCTGTCCTCGTCAAAGAAAAACCGCGCATCCGCAAGCCGCGCATTTAACACGCGAGAATAGCCCTTGGAGGACAGTGCAACGTCTTTTACCGGCGTGTTGGAGACGGCCAAAAACTTCGGCAGCAGGCGCCCCTGCGCGTCAACAAGCGCGAAATAGCGCTGGTGTTGCTTCATTTCTGAAATGAGTACCTCGGGCGGCAAGTCCAAATAGCTGTCTTTAAAGCCGCCCAAAACGGGGCTGGGCCACTCCACCAGGTTGGCTACCTCCTCGGCGAGGGCTTCGTCTTCCAAAAGCTTCCCCCCTGCCTCCTGGGCTGCCTGGCGCAGCCCCTCCAGCATTTTCTCTTTTCTCGCCTCAAAACGCGCCACCACTTTGGCTTCAAACAAAGCCTTCTCATAGTCGGCCACTTCCGCCAAGGCTATGGGGCCTGGGTGCAAAAACCGGTGCCCATAGCTGCAAATGCCGCCCTCGACGTCTGCAAACAGCAGGGGGAGTGGCTCCTTCCCCCAACGCCCCAAAAGCCAGTGCACAGGGCGCGCAAAGCTGACACGGGTGTCCGCCCAGCGCATGGACTTGCGAAAGCGCAACTCGCGAATCAACTTGTTGAAAATGGCGGACAGCAAGGGCACTGCGTTTTGTCCCTCATGGTGGACTTCAGCGGCTATATAGGTGCCTTTGGGGGTGTCCACGCGCCCAAGCTGCTCCACCTCCAGGTGGTGGCTTTGTGCAAACTTGAGGGCGGCCTGGGTGGGGAGGCCTTGCGCGTCATAGGCAATTTTGACGGAGGGGCCCAGCACTTGCGTCACGGTGGACTCGGAGGTTTCTTTCACATCTCTTATCAGCAAAGCCAGCCTTCGCGGCGTTGCAAATTTCTCTATGGGGCCATGCACAAGCTTGGCTTCGCGCGCCTTTAGCAAAAACCCTTCACTCAAAGCCTCCAGGGCGGGAAGCAAAAAAGAAGCCGGCATTTCTTCAAAGCCTATTTCCAGCAAGGCAGGGTTGGTTTTCATCGCTCCCCCTTCTTTGGGAATGTCATGGAGCTCCAGTCTTCGGAAGCGGGTGTCCCCTCCAGGAGGGGGGCTTGCTCGCCCGCATGCCAGGGCGCTTTCAGCAGTGGCCAGCCAAGGCTTTCGCGCGTGCGCAAATATTCTTCGGCACAAGCCCTGGCGTTGCTGCGCACGCGCTTAATATAAAGTGCGCGCTCGGTGACGGAAATGGCGCCGCGCGCATCCAGCAGGTTGAAAATGTGAGAGCATTTGAGGGCCTGGTCATAAGCCGGCAGGGGCAAGCCGTCCAATTCCAGCAGGCGCTGGCATTCTTTCTCATGGCTTTCAAACAGGGCAAACAACTGGGAAGCGTCGGAGGCCTCGAAGGCATGGCGGCTCATTTCCACCTCGTTGCGGTGGTAGAGTTCTCTATAGGGGAGGCCCTTGGCCCACTCTATGTCATAAACATTGTCTACGCCCTGGAGGTACATGCAAATGCGCTCAAGGCCGTAAGTGAGTTCCGCACTCACCGGCTTGCAGTCAAAGCCCCCGCATTGTTGGAAATAGGTGAATTGCGTAATTTCCATGCCATCGCACCATACCTCCCAGCCTAGGCCCCACGCCCCCAGGGTGGGGGACTCCCAATCGTCCTCCACAAAACGTAAGTCATGCTCCAGCGGGCGGACGCCAAAGGCTTCCAGGGACTCCAAATAGAGGGCCTGCGTGTTTTTGGGTGCGGGTTTTAGCAGCACCTGAAATTGGTGGTGTTGAAACAAGCGGTTGGGGTTTTCTCCAAAGCGCCCATCCCCCGGCCTTCGGGAGGGTTGGACATAGGCCACATTCCAGGGCTCCGGCCCCAGTGCGCGCAAAAAAGTGGAGGGGGACATGGTGCCCGCGCCCACTTCCACGTCGTAGGGTTGGACAACAATGCAGCCTTTCTCAATCCAAAATGACTGCAACACAGAAACCAATTGTTGAAAATACATGGAGGACTCTTTAGCGCGGCTATTGGAGCAGGGGCAGTCTTTCTACATTGGTTGCCACATTGTTTTTTTGGCCTCGCGCAATGTGGTACGTCATCCGGCGGCGCCGTCCATCGGAGCCTACAAGGTGGAACTCTTGCATACCTTCTTCAATGAGGGTATCCACCAGCGGCGTTGTGCCAATGTAGTTGTTTTTAAAATAAACCTTTGCATTCGTCGGGTTGGTGGTTTTCAGCGTAAAATAGCCCAGGCCCGCTTTTGCGGCTTCTTCGAGGCCACCGACCACTTGAATGGTTTTCTCTTCCATTTTGGCTTTTTGGGCGCGGTTGGCCGCCATTTGTTTTGAAAGCTCCGCCATTTGCTTTTCCAATTCCGCAATTCTCCGCGCATGGACATGGCCCATTTTCCTGTCCGCCTCCTGGGCCGCCTTCAGGGCGTTTTGCTCTTCTTCCATTTGCATCATCTGCTGAGTTTGCTCTTCAATGTCTTTGGTGAGTTTCTGGAAGGTAGGATCTGCCCACAAAAGCCGCTCCCGCTCTTCACGCAGGGCTTTTTCTTCGGCCAAACGCGCTTCTTCGGCGCGCTGCTGAATCAGCCAGTCTGGCAGCTCGACTGGCTCGTCGACTGGCGGCACGTCGACAGGCTTCCCAAACAGATGATCCTTCACCCACTGAAACATTTTTGACGCATAAGGCTTTGCCGGGGCATGGAGGGGGCCCCACGCCACCGCCCAAACGCCGGCAGCCAACAGCCCAAGCCAAACCAGACGCAGCAACCAAGGCTTCAGCCTCGAGGGTTTTTGCACCTTCTGCCCTACAGGCGTCTTTTCTTCCATGTCCTCAACCCGTTGCCTTGCCGCTATGGAAGCAGAGGAAGAGGAAGAGGAGGCCGTTTTCCTTTTGAGGTTTTGTCCAGGCCTTATGGCGAGGGACTTGCCTGTCGACGCAGACTCCGCCGGGGAAGGCTTCAACGGCGTACGGTTTGGGTTTGAAGTGCCCGAGGCTGACGAGCGCCGGGAGGGTGACTTGGAGAGGTCGCTGGGCTCCTCTCGCAAAGCACGTACGGCCACATAAATCTCCTGGCTGTCATTCGCGCCTGCGGATTCCAGCAAGGCTTGTGCCTGCTTCAGCTTATCCGGAAACAGCTCCAACATAAAACTCGCCGTCTTGTCCTCATCGGCAATGCCGGGGTAGGCTTTTTCGAGAGCGCGCGCCATTTCTCGGCCGTTTTGAAAGCGCTTTTGCACATTGCGCTCCAAACCCTTCAGCACCACGGCACACAAGTCGTCTGACAGCTCTGCGTTGAGTTTTTGCGGATGGGGAATGTCTCCTTCGGCAACCTTCTTCATCATCACCAAGTCTGTATTGGCCGAAAACAAGCGTTGCCCTGTCAAAAGTTCATAAAGCACGACAGCCGTTGCAAACAAATCCGTTCTTGCATCCACCGTTGTATTGTGCACCTGCTCAGGAGACATATAGCCGCTGGTGCCTTTCACCATGCCTGCTTTGGTGTAGTTTAAACGGTTGCGCGCTTTTGCAATCCCAAAATCCACCACTTTGACGGTGCCGGCATAGGTGACCATAATGTTTTTGGGTGAAACATCTCTGTGGACAATGCCTGCAGAGCGCCTCGTGCTCACATCCGAAAAGCTATGCGCATAATTGAGGCCCAAACAAACATCTCGAATGACTTTCACCGAAAAACCAATAGGCAGCGAAACCCCCCTGCGCGAAGCCCTTCGAAGAATGTGCTCCAAATTTTGGCCCGCAATGTATTCCATGGCCAAATAAAACTGGCCTTCTTCTTCTCCCAACTCATAGACTTGTCCCACGTTGGGGTGGTTAAGCGCGGCTGTAATCCGCGCCTCATCCAAAAACATGTGGACGAAAGCCTCGTCACTGGCGATGTGGGGAAGAATTTGTTTGAGCGCAACAAATTTGCGAAAACCGCCAGGCCCCGCTGTGAAGGCTAAAAACAGCTCTGCCATTCCGCCTACGCTCAGGCGCGTTAACACTTGATATTTGCCTACCCGACGACCACGGAATACGTCAGGCTCCGGCGCAACCTTGGACATACTATCTCATCCTAACATACCTCAGAGCATAAAAGCTCTTTCATCTTCCAGAGAAAACCACTCCTTCAAAAAACATTCTGGCCCTTCGTCTCTCTCAATCTCTTCACATGAAGTGCACGTTGATACACTTCCCTATCACTCCAAAGGGAAAGCGCCGCAAGTTGTTTCGCAACCTCTTTTAAACCCCGTGCCCTCTGTGTCTCAAAAAGGGCCTCTTCCAGCGCCTCATCCAGCAATGCCTCCGGCCAGCGCTTTTGCTCCAAACAACCCTCTGTCAAAATAACAACCTCCCCTAGCCAGGTGCGTGCTTGACTTAACTTCAGCAACACATCCAAAGGGCCACGCAAAAATTCTTCATATATTTTTGTGAGCTCTCGGGCGATGCAGGCTTGTCTTGGCCCGAGGACTTCGCACAGCAGTGCCAAACTCTGCGAAAGGCGTTTGGGGGACTCGAAAAAAACCAGGCTTGTGGGCAAAGAAGCATATGCCTCCAGAAAACGACGCGCTTGCCCCTGGCTTTTGGGAAGAAAACCCAAAAAGCAAAAACGCGCGCTTGGCAAACCGGACGCACACAGCGCCGTTGTAATGGCGCATGCCCCCGGCACAGGAATCACCTCAATCCCCTGCCCAAGCGCAAGCGCAACCGTCGCAGCGCCTGGATCGCTGATGCCTGGCGTGCCTGCGTCGCTGACCAATGCCACATCCTCCCCCTGGAGCAAGTGGTGGATGATTTTGCCCTTCCGCTCATGCTCGTCATGCGCCGGCAAACTCAACAAAGGTTTTGAAAGCTGATAGTGTGCAAGCAACACGCGTGTCCTGCGCGTGTCCTCGCAGGCTATCCGCTGTACAGAGCGCAAAACCTCTATGGCCCGGAAAGTCATGTCCTGGAGGTTGCCGATGGGCGTGGCCACAAGAAAGAGTTTACCTGGCATTTAAAACCCCGCGTCAAACGCGCCCGGCAAATATTCAATGTCCGCACAAGGGCCTTCGCCTACAATGGAAACCACATCAAAACGCAAAGCCTTCCCCGGGCATGGGTGCCTTCTTAAAAAATACATGGCCGCCAACACAATGCGCCGCTGCTTTTGTGGCGTAATGGTTTGCAAAGGAAGGCACCATTTGGAGCGAGCGCGCATGCGGACTTCGACAAAACAAACGAGCTCGTCCTTCTGGACCACCAAGTCAAGCTCTCCTGCGCGACAACAGAAGTTTTGGGCCAACACCTCATAGCCCTGCGCCTCTAAGAAGTGCTTGGCTGCCTCTTCTGCCTGGCGACCTCTCTCTTGCCGTCTGTGCTGCTCCCGTTGACACACGCCCATGGGGCCATTGTGCAAAGTGCAACAACAAAACTCAAGCGGTTTTAAACTTTTTTATCCGCAGCGGCGGCTTTTTTGGAGCTTGCCTCATCCATGGCTTCAATGCGTGCTGCCTTGCCACTCAATTTGCGCAAATAATAGAGGCGCGCTCTGCGCACAGCACCTCGGCTGAGCACGTGAATGGACTCATAACGCGGTGAGTGCAAAGGGAAAATGCGCTCAACACCTACGCCATAGGAGACTTTCCGGACTGTAAATGTTGCGGACAGAGAGCCTCGCGTCTTGCAAATAACGACACCTTCAAAAGCCTGTGTCCTCTCCTTCTCGCCTTCTTTAATGCGCCACAACACACGCACGGTGTCACCTGGCTTGAAGGCCAACGGCTTGACGTCTTTTCGCAACTGTCGTGAATCTAAAAACTCAATAGCGTTCGAACGCATGACTTCACCTGACAAAAAAATAAACAACGAGGGGAGAGGCCCTTAGCAAATATTTCTTTCGGCGACAAGCTTTCCTTGACCTAAGGGTGCTTTTTTGGAAGGATGGCCAAAGTCTCCCGGAGGTATTTTCGGGGCTTGGCGCTGCCAAGATGCCGGAATTGCTCTGGAAGTTTGTTGTCTTCTCCCCTTGTTTTCTCCAAATGTCATTTTCTCCCAATGTCGTTTTCTCCAAAACAAAAGCCAAAGGAAATAACCATGTCGAGTCTCCTTGAAGCCCATATTCGCCCACAGGCAGGAAAAGGCGCCTCCCGCAAATTGCGCGCTCAAAGCCTCATCCCCGCTGTGGTTTATGGAAAGCACCTGAAAGAAGCCCTGCACATTTCTGTGGACCCTGTCGCTGTGCGCAAGGCCGTTCAAACGCCAAGAAAGTTGAATACGGTGCTGACGCTCTCTTTGAATGATGGCACCACACACCTTGTCCTGCTCAAAGACACGCAGCGCCACCCCGTCAGCGACAAACTTTTGCACGTTGACTTCCTCAGTGTGCGCGAAAATGAGCCCGTCAAAGTCCACGCACCCATTGTCCTTGTCGGAAAACCCCAAGGCGTCGTCGACGGCGGCATTTTGTCGCAACAAAGGCGCAGCCTTGAAGTGTGGGCCTTGCCTGCCTCCATTCCGGAGCAAATTGAAGTGGATGTTTCTCACCTCAAAATTGCTCAAGTCTTGCATGTCAATGACATCAGCATGCCTGAAGGTGTCACGCACAAATCCAACGTCAACTTCACCATCGCCACCATTTCAGCGCCGGATGCAGATGCTCCCACCACCGCTGCCGCCGCTCCGGCTGAAACCAAGGCCGACGCCAAACCCGCCAAAAAGAAATAACAGCGTTGGGAAGTGCTTTTAGGCCATGAAGCTCATTTGTGGACTTGGAAACCCAGGAAAAAGCTATGAAGCCCACCGCCACAATGTTGGCTTCAGGGTTTTGGATGCTTTTGCCCATGCCTCGGCCTTTGCCTGGTTGGGCCCCAAGTTTGAAGCCCTGTGGAGCATGGGAGAGTTTCAAGGACAACGCCTCCTCCTGCTTAAGCCCCTCACGTATATGAATTTGTCTGGCCACAGCGTTTGCCAGGCCCTTCATTTTTATAAAGTGGAGGTTTCCCACTTGCTGGTCATCCACGACGAGTTGGACTTGCCTTTGGGAAAGCTTCAATTCAAACAAGGCGGCGGACACGGCGGGCACAATGGCCTGCGCAGCATTTCAGAGCAGCTGGGCAACAACAACTATGCGCGCCTTCGCTTTGGCATTGACAAACCCCAAGGCGAAAATGCCAAGGAGCGCATCGTCTCCCATGTCCTCTCCGGGTTTTCGGCTGAAGAAAAACTCCTCGAAGAAACAACCTTGGGGCAAGCTGTCAAAGCCTTAAGCTGCTGGGCAAAAGAGGGGCTGGCCATCGCCATGAATCGCCATAACCAACGCAAAGAGGTGAAAACCCCTAAGCCGCTCTAAGCCTGAGCCGCTCTAAGCTTGGGGGCTTTCTGAAAGCTTCACAATGAAGGCGCGGAAATAGACGGCCGCTGACCACAGCGAAAACAGCATGGACATGAAAATCAGCACAAGCCCTATGGTGCTGAAGCTAATGTCAAAGACGACAAACAGCAAGTGCACTGGGTGCGTATAATAAACGCAAAGCGCAATAATCCCCACCAGCTGCAGTGAGGTTTTCCACTTGCCTTCCTGGCCAGCAGCTATCACCAAACCCTCGCTGACGGCAATTTGACGAAGCCCCGAAACCAGAAACTCCCGAGAAAGCAACACTATCACTATCCACGCTGGAATCCGCCCCAACGAGGCCATCATCACCAAGGCAGCAGCTACAATTAACTTGTCGGCCAATGGGTCCAACAACTTCCCTGTCACCGTAATCATATTCCAGCGGCGCGCCAAAAAACCATCCACCACATCCGTCACCGCGGCAAGCGCAAACACCGAGCCTGCAAGCAGCGAAGACAAAGGCGTGTCTCTGTAAATCAACACGACGAAAAGAGGAATCACCGCTATGCGCAGCATCGTCAGCAGGTTTGGCAAATTTAGAAATTCTCTCTTCCAAACACTGAGCTTGTTTTCTCCCATCCCTTGGCTCTCTTTGTTGTGGGAAAGGGCATTTGGAAAATGAGCGTCCGAGGAAGGGGCCTTCTGGCTCATAGCCGCTGACCTGCCACACTGACGAGGGCGGAGCCCATGCCGCTAAGGACAATGGTGCTGCGGCCAACCAGTGCGCTTAAAATCGGCGTGAGTTGGCCATACCAGCCGACCAGTTGGGCGACGGGGACACGCAGGGGCATGGAAGAGGACACTGGAATCCGACGCAGCCCCCCCTTGAGGCGCAACAACAACCTCCCTTCGCCTTTCAGGTGTACCATGTCGATGCTCCACCCTTCGTCTCCTGACAGCCTCCCGTTTTCAAAATTCAGCGGCTCCTCAAAAGCAAAGAGGTTTTCCTCCCGCAAATACAGGCTGCCATCATCCAAAGAGATGCTTAAAAACTCCGTCGTCGCTTTCTCAATAAACAAAACACCCGAGCCCATGAGGCGCTGCATTTGCTCCTGCCCAATCCCAAAAGGGCTGTCCGTTGGCCGCCCTCTATAACGACGCATTTCGGGAGCCGCATCCAAATTCCCTGCCGCCCCCAGCAGGCCTGTCAGCCGCGTCAAAAGCTCACCTTGAATGCTCAATACAACCACTTCTTTGTCCACCTGGAAAACGCCAGCGCCCTCCCTGGGCCATGGCAATGCAGCTACCGTTTGCGAAATTTTGAGTCCCGTGCTGGAGGCTTCTTCTAGGGACGGAGGCGAAAAACGCTCCTTGGGCTTTGAATCTCTCTGGGCAGAAGGCAGCGGAAAAACATCCTCCTTCTCTTGTGGAGCTTTTGACTCACTCCACTTCTCAAACATTTTGGCCATGTCGGCTGCAGTGGCTTCTTTTTCAGAAACAACAGAGGCTTTCATGTCCTCTGCTGCTTCAGCTGCCCCCGACGCTTCAGCTGCACCCGACACTTCAGCCGCACTCGACGCTTCAGCTGCACTCGACGCTTCAGCCGCACTCGACGCTTCAGCCGCACTCGACGCTTCAGCCGCACTCGACGCTTCAGCCGCACTCGACACTTCAGCTGCCTCCGACACTTCAGCTGCGTTTGACGCTTCGGCTTTGCCGGACTTTTGCACCATGCTGGACTCTTGGGCCATCTCTTTCTCTTCTTCAATAGGACAAGGGGTGGACTCGGGTGTCGGTTTGGAAGCTTTGGCCAACTCCTCCAAAATTTGATTCATCCGCGAAGCCATCAGCTCTGAGCCGGCAACTAAAAAATGCTCTCGTGCACTCGCATATTCTCCACCTTGGGCCAAAGCAAGCCCAAGGTAGTTGTGCGCTTTCTTGTTGTCAGGCTGCAAAGCAAGGGCCGCTTCAAACTCACGCATGGCCTGGCGGGTGTTGTGCTGTTTGAGGAATACCAGGCCGAGGTTAATGTGGAGCGTCGCATCCCCTGGGTTGTTGCGAAGCAACACCTCATAAATTTGCGCCGCATCCTTCCAGAGGTTGAGTTTGAAATACGCAAGGCCCAGCAAGTTTTGCGTCTTCTCATTGTTCGGGTTTAAGCGCAAAGCCTGCTCCAAATGACGCTTGGCTTCTGAAAAATCTCCTTGAGCGAGCCACTCTCCTCCTCGGTAAAACTCTTCGAGAAATGCCGCCTCATCTGAAGCGTCTTGCCCCTTCATGGTTCCTTCTCCTTCAGTTGAATGCCGGGGTATTGATAAATAAAATAAAGCGCCAGCACCCTTCGCACATAAAGCTGTGTCTCTGCATAGGGCGGAATCTGCCCTCCATATTTTCTCACGGCATTGGGCCCTGCGTTATAGGCCGCCAGCACCTGTACCATATTCCCGTCAAATGCATTCGCCAACATCCTCAAATACCGTGCGCCGCCTTCAATGTTGGCCCCAACGTTAAAAGGCTCCGCTATCCCCAATTGCTGCGCTGTCCCCGGCATCAACTGCATAAGGCCCATCGCCCCCTTCGGAGAAACAGCGTTAGGCTCAAAGGAGGACTCCACATGGATGATGGCCTTCAACAAGGCAGCAGGCAGCTTATATTTTTGAGCACTGGCAAGCACTGTTTCCTCGAAAGGCTCATACTTGGCTTGGAAGGCTGTGTTGCGCGCCCCTGCCACGTCGGGTTGAGCCTCCTTGGGTATAGCAGAAGGCTTTGCTTTGTCGCCCTCTCTGGGTGTCGTCGTGTAGACAATGGTTCCATCCTTCTCCGTGTACTTATAAATTCTGCCCTCTTCCGCCCAAGTGGTGCACACCCACAGGGCAAGGCCAACAACGCTTATGGGACGGACATGAGGCATAGGGCTTTGTGCAGACTTAGCCTAACATGGAATGTTTGGCATTTTTCGTTGCCAAAAAAAACAACTCGAGGGAACAAGAGGCATGCGCCGGGAGTATGACTTTCTTGTCCTCGGAAGTGGAATTGCAGGCCTAAGCTTCGCCCGCATGGCGGCCCAGCATGGGCGCGTTGCGGTGTTGAATAAAGGCAGGGTGGAGGAAACCAACACCAGCCACGCCCAGGGGGGCATTGCCTCCGTATTGGACGAGAGCGACAGCTTTGAGTTGCATGTGGAAGACAGCCTGAGGGCGGGGGCCGGCCAATGCCGAGAAAGCGCGGTGCGCGTGACGGTGGAAGAGGGGCCTTGCAGGCTGCTTGCCCTGGCAGCGCTGGGGTGCCGCTTTGACTTGGACGGCCATGGCCGCTATGACTTGGCACACGAAGGCGGCCACTCCCGGCGCCGCATTGTCCACGCCGGGGACATAACGGGCAAAGAGGTACAGCGTGCTTTGCTGGCCCACTGCCGCAGCCTGCCCTCCATTTCCTTCTTCGAGCACAGCTTCGCCGTGGACTTGGTATGCGACAAAAACCTGCCCCTGGGGCAAGGGCGGTGTTTGGGCGCTTATGTGTTGATGGAGGATGGGCATATTGAGCCCTTCCACGCCCGGCAAACCATTTTGGCGACAGGCGGCTCCGGCAAGGCCTACCTCTTCACCTCCAACCCGGACATGGCCACAGGCGACGGACTGGCCATGGCCTTTCGCGCGGGCGCCCGCATTGCCAATATGGAGTTTTTTCAATTCCACCCCACTTGCCTCTTTCACCCTCTGGCCAAAAACTTCCTTATTAGCGAGGCGGTACGCGGGGAGGGCGGCATTCTCCGCCTCCAAAACGGCCAAAGCTTTATGCACCACTACCACCCCCAGGGGGAGTTGGCGCCCAGGGATGTGGTGACGCGCGCCATGGATACGGAAATGAAGAAGCGGGGGGATACCCACCTCCTGTTGGATGTACGCCACCTGGGGGCCCGCTTCCTCGAAGAGCGCTTTCCCAACCTCCTGGCTACCTGCCGCTCCTTCGGCGTTGATATGGTTTCCTCCCCCATTCCCGTCGTCCCCGCGGCCCACTACCAATGTGGCGGCGTCGACACCGACTTGGAGGGGCGTACCTCCGTCCCCGGGCTTTTTGCCATTGGCGAAGTCGCCCATACCGGCTTGCATGGGGCCAACCGCCTGGCCTCCAACTCCCTCCTCGAGGGCCTTGTGTTTGGCCACCGCGCCGCCCAAGCCGCCACCTGCGCCCTCCGGGAGACGCCGCTCCCTTTTGAAGACATTGCGCCGTGGACATATAAAGGGAAACCCGACAGCTTTGAGGGCGTCCTTGTGCGCCAGGAGTGGGAGGACGTTCGGCGCCTCATGTGGAATTTGGTGGGCATTGTCCGCACGGACAAGCGCCTGCTGTTGGCCAAACGCCGCCTGGCGCTTTTGCGCGAAGAAATTCGCGCTTTCTACGGAGAATATGTGGTGACGCGCCACATGCTGGAGCTGCGCAACATTGCGGACGTGGCCCATTTAATTGTAGAGTGCGCGCTTTTGCGCAAAGAAAGCCGAGGCCTGCATATGAGCCTGGACTGGCCTGACACGCGGAAGACACCTCAACCTGACACCTTTGTACAAAGGGAGCCATGAGCCACAAACCCCCCGAAGCCTTCCCAGACATGCCGATGAGCAGCAGCGCGCCTGCCCGCCCCCGCTGGCCGGTGCCGTGGCTTAGCTACACCTACATGGCCGTATGCATTGCCATTTATGCACTCGGCCTTGAAGCCTTCACCGGCCTGCATGCGGATTGGATAAACGACTTTGGCCTGTTTCGCCCGGATGTGGAAGCTGGCCAGTGGTGGCGCATGCTTAGCTGCCACTTTCTGCATGGCAATATGCTGCATGTGTCCTTCAACATGTTTGTCCTCTACAGCCTGGGCCGCAACCTGGAAGTCCACATTGGCCCCTGGCTTTTTCTATGGGCTTGTGTGCTGGGCGCCTTGGGCACCGCCGTCTCCTCCATGTTTTTTAGCCCCCATGCGTTGATGGTGGGGGCTTCAGGCGTCATCATCTCCTGGGCAGGGGTGATGATTCCTTTGGCCACGCGCCCTGCGCGCAAGGAGTTGCTCTTTTGGTTTGCGCAAATTGCCGTTTTGAGTTTGCTGCCAGGCATCAGCCTTGCAGGCCATGCTGGCGGCGCCATTGCCGGCCTTGTGTGCGGCTTTGCCTTGCTGCAATTTGCCAAAGGCCGCCGAGGGTGGATGCTTTGGGTGAGTCTCCTCATGCTCCTGCTGTGTATTTGGGTGGCGCGGCCTGTTGTTGGCGGCGGCGTTTATGGAGTTTGAAACGGAACAAAAAGCCGCCCATGCTGTGCTCGCTTTCACAGGCAGCAGAAAACTCCCTCCTCTTGGGGGCTGTGTGGCCAGCCACCACAGCTTTCATGTGCCGTGGATTTTTATGCTGAACCATCCCTTTTTTTCTTGAGGCGTTTGCCTTTCAGTTTTTTCTGAGCGCCTTTAATTTCCGAAAGAAAGTCGCGCTCGACAGGCGAAGGTTCAGCCAGCGTTTTCTGGCGGTATTTTTCATATTCGGCGCGGGCTTTTTCCAGGGCGGCCTCATGACTGACAGCCCCGGCGTTTTCAAGCACACCTTGCCCATAGCGCTCAGCAAAATCGTCCAGTTCCGCAAGCCAGTCTTTCATATACATGGGCTGACGGCTCATGGCGCGAAGCTCCGCCAAGTCAAAAAATGCGGAAACCATGCGGTTTAACTTCGCGAGCTCGTCTTCGTTCAGGTAATTTTTTGCAATGGCAATTTCACTTTTCATGGGTTGTGACTTTGAAAAAACCGTCATTCCCATGAAGGGCAGCTCGGCATTGGCGCGAGCAGCAATAACTTCGGCAGCCGTGTGGCCATGCGCGGCGAAGTGGATTTTATTTTGAACGACTTTGAAGAATTGCTGCGACTCGGGGGTGCGCGGGTGATAGTCCACGCTGGTGGCATATAAGTCCAGGAGTTGCCGATAAAAAACTTTTTCGCTTGAGCGAATATCGCGAATGCGTTCCAGCAATTCGCGCCAATAGTTGCCGCCGCCCGCCTTTTTCAGGAGTTCGTCATTCATCGCGAAACCCTTGACAAGGTATTCGCGCAAAACGCCCGTCGCCCAACGGCGAAACTGTGTGCCGCGCTGCGACTTCACGCGGTAGCCCACAGAAATAATGAGATCGAGGTTATAGAATCGAACGCTGTAACTTTTCCCATCGGCGGCAGTTGTTCGGAAATTCCGAACCACTTCGGATTCCTCCAATTCGCCCTCATCAAAAATATGCCGGATGTGCTCGCTGATGTTTGCCTTGCTTGACTGGAGCAGCTCAACCATCTGCGCCTGTGTCAGCCAAACGGTCTCGTTTTCCATCCGAACTTCTATGCAGGTTTTTCCGTCCGCGGTTTGATAAATGATGATTTCAGAATTTTCGTGGCTCATGGAGTTGGTTTAAATTCTAGCAAATTTCGTCCAACTTGAGCAAAGGCAACAACAAGAGGCCGCCGAGGGTGGATGCTTTGGGTGAGTCTCCTCATGCTCCTGCTGTGTATTTGGGTGGCGCGACCTGTTGTTGGCGGCGGCGTTTATCATTTTTGAGGAAGCTTGGCTTTGGGCCAAGAAAAAACCCCTGCACCCTTCCGGAGTGCAGGGGTTTCGTGGCTCAGGGTTTATGAACTCCTCCCAACGGTGAGTGGTCAGCAATAAGGAAGACTGCCAGTCCACTGGTACCAGTAATACCAATTGCCGCCGACCCAAACATGCACAAAGAGATCACTTAACGAGGGGGAAGAAGTGATCAATATCTCGTTCGAGTTGGTAACTGAATAGGGAACATTTTTGTTGTCGACCGTCACATTCGAAACCTCTATAAAGCCCCGTCCCTTAACTCTTAGTGTGTTGTAGAGACCAAAAATCCTGCATACGCTCTCAATGATGTGCTGAGCCCTCACGTTGCAAGTGGCTGTTTTGCCGCTGTCATGGGTTCTGACCGTAATGGTCGCGGTTCCTGAACGGCGAAGCCACAACTCTCCTGTGCTGCTCACGGTGGCCACAGCGGTGTTGCTGCTTTCCCATGTCACGCCCTTGTTGGTGGCGTTGCTGGGCAAAACGGTGGCGCTTAGCGTTCTTGACTGGCCTGGCGGAATTTCCGGGGGGCATCCGCTGATAGAAACGCTGGCAACAGGAATGGTGACGGGCACGGCACAGGTGGTTGTTTTGCCCCCATCTGCGGTGGTCGCACGAATGGTTGCTGTTCCCGCCGTGTTGCCGGCGGTGACCAGGCCGGTGCTGGCGTTTACCCTGGCAATGTTGTCGTTGCTGCTTGTCCATGTCACAGCCTTGTTCGTGGCGTTGGCAGGCGCAACCGTGGCACTCAGTTGCCTCGTTTGGCCGGACGGCAGAGAGCTTGTGAGACATCCGTTGACAGTTACACCGGTGACAGGGATGACGACGGTCACGTTGCAAGTGGCTGTTTGCTCGCCATCCTGTGTGGTGGCGGTAATGATGGCTGCCCCTCCCGTGTTGCCGGCGGTGACAAGGCCACTGTTGTTCACCGTGGCCACAGAGGTGTTGCTGCTTGTCCAACTCACATTCCGGTTGGTGGCATTGTCGGGCGCCACAGTGGCACCCAGTTGCCTTGTGTGGCCGGGTGTTAGGGTTGTCGTGAGACATCCGCTGACAGTCACACCGGTGACAGGAATGGCGACTGTCACGACGCAGGTGGCTGTTTTGTCGCCATCCTCTGTGGTGGCAGTCACAATGGCTGTCCCCACAGTGTCGCCGGCCGTGACAAGTCCGTCTTCGTCCACGGTGGCCACCTCAGGGTTGCTGGTTGACCAAAGGACCCCCTCGTTGGTGGCGCCGTCGGGTTCAACCGTGGCAGAAAGTTGCCTCGTTTGGCCGGGCGCCACAGGGCTCGTTTCACATCCTTCGAGTCTCACACCGCTGACAGGAACGACGACAGTCAGCGTGCAGGTGGCCATTTTGCTGCCATCTGCCGAAACGGCACGAATGACGGCTTTCCCCGTGGAGATGGCGCGAACAAGTCCATTGGCGTCCACCGTGGCCACACGCTCGTCGTCACTCTTCCATAAAATTCTCTTGTCGCTGGCATTGTCAGGCGCAAGGGTGGCATGCAGCCTTTCTTCTTTGCCCACTTCCAGCTCCAACGTGCTTTTGTTGAGAACAATGCTGTCGACCTGAACTTGACGGATTGCGCCCAACAACAAGCTCCGAACCCTTCGAAGCATTTCGTCATACACGTATGGGCGCTTGTCTGTTGAAAATGTTTCGTCAACACAGACGATTAGGACACCCAGTTGAGTTGAGAGGCCATTTGCACACACGCAGAAAAGCCCAGGGGCAGCACGGGGTAACCACTTCGCCCAAGAAAAAAGCCCCGCACGGGGCGGGGCTTCTCTAAAAATGGGAGGCAGCAAATTTTTTCATGCTTTGCAGCCTTGCTCCACAGCGTCTTTCGCCTGCTTTTTGCAAGCAGTTTTGTCATTCAAACACTTCTCGGCTTCCGTCAGAGCTTCGTCCTCGCATTTTGCCTTGTTGTTGATGTTTCCAATTTTTTGCACACCTTTGCACTCATCTCCATCTTTTTTGAGGCAGTCACACAGTGCGCAACTCTTGCCCTTGCAAGCTTCCTCTGTCCCCTCCTGATAAACGTCAGCTGCTTGCTCACATTCGTTTTTTCCACAACCCACCATCATCACCATTGTTGCAGCCAACATCAGCATCCACTTCTTCATAAACATTTTCCTCCAGCCTGCGTGTGACGAAACATCTGCCCTCTCTTAAACTCGAATATGCTTCGAGTCAAGCCCCTGGTGGGAGGTAACCACAGGACTTCTCACCGACAAGCATGTCAAAGCAAAACCCGTCTACATGGGCGGGAGGAATTCTATCAGGTGCCTGCACCCAAGTCCCTCTCCGAGGGAGGGCATTCTCTCCTCACACTGCGCATTCACCAACATGACGACACACTCCTCACAGCGCGTGGGGTCGTCCTGGCAGGCATTGGCTGCACTCAACTCCCTTCCTTGGCATTCCAGCGCTCCCTCCTCGGGGCGGAACTTTGAAATGTCTGCATTGTGCAGAAAGTCCTCGCATGCTTTGCAGTCTTTGTTTGTGTCGCAATAACGCTTTGCGGCGCCAAACGCCAGGAGCCCTGCCTTTTCGCAGACATTTCTGCCCTGCTTCTCCTCGTCTTTTGTCTCGTCGCAGCCTGCCAACACCCAAGCCAAAGCCAAGGACAATGCAAGCATTCCCTGTTTTTTCATAGGCTGCTCTTCTCTCATTGGAATGTCAGGAATTAAATGTAGCCCCGAAAGCTTGGAGAGGCAAGCTAGAGGATGCGCATCACCGCTGTTGCGCAAGAAAAAAACCCGCGTCGCCGCGGGTTTTGAAAATTGACCTTCTTTGGCTTTGGCAGCTTTTTTGTGCTTAGTCGTCACTATCAAAATAGCACTTGCCGTCTATCATACGGCCATTCTTCTTCTTTTTGCACGCTTCCTCGGTCGTGTCTTTCTCTTCCTTCTCTTCCTTCTCTTCCGTCTTCGTCGTCGTTGTCGTTGTTGTCTCTTGGCTGTCGTCGTCATCGCCGCAGGCTACCAATACCAAGGACAAGGCCATCACCCATGCCATTCCAAATCTCTTCATGTCGTCTTCCTCCGCTTCAAACAATGAGAGGCTTTCCTCCTGAGAAGAAAACCTACACCTTATACTGTCGATGGAAGAGGCGGTTTGTTTCATGCCCTCAGGAGGATTTCGTTATTTGTTTCAAATAGATACAAACAGAAATGCAAGCTTGAAGCTTCTGAGACTCCCCGAAAAGGCTTCGTGGACTTGAAGGGGCTTGAATGCACAACCCCGCCTGCGGGGGAGCAAGCGGGGCAGGTGTGCAGCCGAAGGTGGTAGGCGGGGGGGTTAAACCTCGCTGCTGCCAAAGCGTTTTTGGCCGGCGCTTTTCAGCGTTGCCTGGGCGGCGGAAAGGCGTGCAATGGGCACGCGGAAGGGGGCGCAGCTGACATAGTCGAGGCCGACGGAGTCGAAGAAGAAGATGGAGGTCGGGTCTCCGCCATGTTCTCCACAAATGCCCAGTTTTATGTTGGGGCGCGTCTTTCGGCCTTCCTGGCAGGCAATGTCAACGAGTGCGCCCACACCCTCGGTGTCCAGGGTTTGGAAGGGGTCCTTCTTTATAATGCCTGTCTCTTCGTAGGCGGGCAAAAACCTTCCGGCGTCGTCTCTGGAAAGCCCCCAGGTGGTTTGCGTCAAGTCATTGGTGCCGAAGCTGAAAAACTCGGCTTCCTTGGCGAGGGCGTCTGCAAGCAAGGCTGCGCGCGGAAGCTCTATCATTGTTCCATAGAGGTAGTCGAGTTGGAGGCCTTGCTCGGCAAACACCTTCGCGGCCTCTTCCTTCACCAGCTTCTTGCAAAGGCTAAGCTCCTGCACGGTGGCCGCCAGCGGAATCATAATTTCGGGCACCACCTTCGCCTTCCCCTCCTTCTGCACCAGGCAGGCCGCTTCCAAAATGGCCCTCACCTGCATGGCATAAATTTCGGGGTAGGTTACCGCCAGCCTCACGCCGCGGTGGCCCAGCATGGGGTTTAACTCGTGGCGCTCCTCTGTGCGGCGCTTCAAGTCCGCAACACTCAGCCCCGTGGCCTTGGCCAATGCCGCAAACTGCGCCTCGTCCGTGGGCAAAAACTCATGCAGCGGTGGGTCCAACAGGCGGATGGTGACCGGCATGCCGGCCATCTGCTTAAACAGCGCGACAAAGTCCGCCCGCTGGAGCGGCAACAGCTTGTCCAGCGCCGCCTTGCGCTCCACCTGCGTGTCGGCCACTATCATCTCCCGCATGAGTGGCACCCTGTCTTCTTCAAAAAACATGTGCTCTGTGCGGCAAAGGCCGATGCCTTCGGCCCCAAACTCAATGGCCACCTTGGCTTCGGCGGCTTTGTCTGCGTTGGTGCGCACGCGCATACGGCGGAACTCGTCGGCCCACGCCATCAGCTTGTCAAAATGCTCCCCGGTTTGCGCGCCTGTCATGGGCACTTCCCCGGCGTATACCGCGCCGCCTTTGTCGTCTACGGAGAGGGTTATCACCTCTCCCTCCTTGAGGACGACGGTTTTCTCCACCTTCCCCTCCTTCGCGTAGACGGAAACGGTGGCCGTCTTCTGGGCATAGTCAATGTCCAGGGCGGAGCAGCCTACAATGCAGCATTTGCCGATGACGCGGGCGACAACGGCAGCGTGGCTCGTCATGCCGCCGCGCGCGGTAAGAATGCCGACGGAGGCTTTCATGCCGTGAATGTCCTCGGGGGAGGTTTCGCGGCGGACGAGGATGACGTTTTTGCCCTCGCCCGTCATGCGGGCGGCCTCGTCGGCGGAAAAAGCAATGTGGCCAGCGGCGGCGCCGGGGCCGGCGGGGAGGCCCTTGGCCAGCAAGGTTTTGGGGGCCTTGGGGTCCACGGCCGGGTGGAGCAACTCGTCCAGCTTATGCGGGGGGACGCGAAGCACAGCTTCCTGCTTGGAAATGAGGCCCTCGCCCACCATTTCCACGGCCAGGCGCACCGAGGCGCGGCCGGAGCGGCCGCCGACGCGGCATTGCAGCAAATAGAGTTTGCCCTTTTGGATGGTGAACTCAATGTCCAGCATGTCGCGGTAGTGCTTCTCCAGCAGGGTGTACATCCGCACCAGCTCCGCATAGCACTCGGGCATCTTCACCTCCAATGCCTCCTCGCCGCCGGCCTTCTTCGTCACGTTAAACGGCGTCCTCGTCCCTGCCACCACGTCCTCGCCCTGGGCGTTGGGAAGCCACTCTCCGAAGAGCTCCCTCTCTCCTGTACGCGGGTCCCTGGTGAAACAAACACCTGTGGCGGAGTCATCGCCTAAGTTTCCAAACACCATGGCTTGTACGTTGCAGGCGGTGCCCCACTCGTCGGGAATTTGGTTCATCTGCCGGTAAGTCTTCGCCCTGTCATTGTTCCAGGACTTGAAGACGGCGCCAATGGCCCCCCACAGCTGCTCCTTCGGGGAAGCCGGGAAGGGCTTTTGGAGTTTGGCTTCCACAATGGCCAGGGAGCGTTTGACAAGCTCTTTCAAGTCCTCCGCGGACAAGGCATTGTCGGGCACCGCCTGTTTGAGCTCCTCGGGGTTCATCTTCTCCAACGAAAGCCCCTGGCGCTGGGCAACGCCTCGGCGCAGCGCGTCCAACTCTTTCTCGAAGTGCTCTTTGGAGACGCCCAGCACAACGTCGGAGTACATGGCGATGAAGCGGCGGTAAGCATCATAGGCGAAGCGGGGGTTGTTGGTTTCCTTGGCGAGGGCCTGGACAATTTCCCCATTGAGGCCGAGGTTGAGAATGGTATCCATCATCCCCGGCATGGAGGCGCGGGCCCCGGAGCGGATGCCCAACAGCAAGGGGGCGTTGGG
>Ga0209737_10000414_pt1 | contig 36271 bp, 35 predicted proteins | sample TergutCu122P3_FD_187284 | JGI IMG/M metagenome (GOLD analysis project Ga0209737, IMG submission 187284) | Cubitermes ugandensis P3 segment gut microbial communities from Kakamega Forest, Kenya - Cu122 P3 (SPAdes) (version 2) | ecosystem: Host-associated > Arthropoda: Insects > Digestive system...
TGGGGTAGCTGCTATGCCTAAGCCCCCTGCAAGGGCCCCCGGAGGGAGCATTTTTGTGGAACTTTTTGTGCGAGCAAAAAGTTCCCCGCCGGAGGCAAGGGGCGCCCGCTAGGGCAAATAGAAACCTTTGCCGAAGTCGACAAAAAGAACCGCAGCTCTGGACCCCCGCTTTCGCGGGGGCGACGGAGAGAGGGCCGGAGTTGACAAGAAACCCCCTCTCCCCCGGCCCCTCTCCCGCTTTCGCGGGCGAGGGGAGAAAAGCGAAAAGCGCCGCCCGCTAGGGCGAAGGAGAAGCTTCGACGAAGTCGACAAGACAACCGCCGCCCGCAGGGCAGAAGGAAAGCTTCGACGAAGTCGACACCCCTGTAGTAAGCAAACACGACATGAGTCCCTCCAACACAAAACCCCCCTACCTTGCGCTTTACTGCGCGGCCGTGGCGGGTTTTTTGTGCCTGGCCTTGCCGGGCCGAGCGCAGGCCGCAGACGACGCCTGGTGGGCCAAGGACAAACAAAAGCACTTCCTCGTCAGCTCCACCGCTGCTTTTGCCGCTTATGCGTGGCTGGGGCATTTTGACGTGGAGCCTTCGCTGCGCATGGGGACAACCGCGCTGCTTGTCCTGGGTGCAGGCGCCCTCAAAGAGGCCAGGGACGCCATGGGCTATGGCCACGCTTCCTGGAAGGACATGACGTGGAATGTCATCGGCCTGACGGTGGGCCTTGCCGTGGCCTGGCTGACAGAGCGCTGGCTGTGGCCGAATAACCCCTGGGTGCCGCGGTGGGTGCCTTAGGGCTTTTCATGGAGGTTTGGGCGGACATGAGGAGAATTTCCTTCTGTTTTTTTTAGCCCCGCGCTAGCTCCTCAGCTATGGCTTTTGGCTCCCCCTTGCTTGGAAACCGCTCCCGTTGTGCATCCGCTTTGCTCGTTGCCTTGCTGTTGGGCAGCGCCTTTGAAGCCCAGGCTTTCAAAATAGAGCTTGACGAAAACAGCTTCCTGACGCTCGGCGTTTTAATGCAGCCGCAGCTTCAAGTTGGCAACCAGGGGCCGGACTGGGGCTCCGCACAATTTTTCGCGCGCAGGACGCGCCTTTCTTTTGGTGGCCAGCACAAGAAGCTGGGCTTTTTGCTTCTCGTGGAGCAATTCAACTGGGGCAAAGACAGCAACTGGAAACCCTCCTTGGCCTTTCAGGACGCTGTTGCCTTCGTCGAGCTTCAACAGGACATGTACCTGGACGTGGGCCTCTTCATTTTCCCCCTGGTGCGCTATTTCGCTCAATCCGCTGGCTCCATTCATACCCTGGACTATTTCCTCCCCCTCCTGCCTTTTCGTGAAAACTCTCACAGCGTCTTTCGCGACATGGGCGTGCAATTTCGCAGCTTCTTTTTGGACGAGGCGCTCCACCTGCGCGCCTCCCTCTCCAATGGAATTACGGCTACCTCCGGTACCGGTGCCAACACAGCCGCCCTCCCCAGGCTTGCGGCCACACTGCGCTATAACTTTTTGGGCAGTGAAAAAAACTATGTCTTAAGTGCCCTCTACTTTTCCAAAACCCCCCTCCTGAGTGCGGGCATGGGCTTTGAATACCAGCCCAAGGCCTACCTCTATGCCACCCCCAAAAACCCCAACCAGAAGGCAGACTCGCTGAGTTTGGGGGCGGACTTCTTCTTGGAATACCCCTTCTGGGAGGACCATGCCTTCATTGCGCAGGCCAACTTCTTTCATTATTCGCGCGGGCCCCAAAACCCCGACTCCGGCACCGGCGCCGTCTTCGAGGTGGGTTGGCTGATGGGGAAAATAGAGCCCCTCATCAGCTGGGGCTTTTTCAACTCGCTGGCCCCCGGCCGCGCCAAGGACGTCTGGTCCCTCCGCCCGGGCTTCAACTGGTGGATTGACAAACACCGCTTCAACCTCAAAACCGAGCTGGGCTGGACGGGGCACCGCTTGTGGTGGAATACGAAGAAGGATTTTGCTTTCACCACGCAGCTGCAAGTGGCGCTTTAGAGGTTTCTCTTCCACTTCGCGGGGCCGGTGTTGTGCACGGAAACGCCCTGGCTGTCCACGGCCACGGTGACGGGCATGTCCTGGACGTGAAACTCATAAATGGCTTCCATGCCCAAGTCCTCGAAGGCCACGACGCGTGCGGCCAAAATGGCTTTTGAGACGAGGTAGGCCGCGCCGCCCACGGCGATGAGGTAGACGGACTTGAATTCGCGAATGGCTTCAATGGCCGCAGGGCCGCGCTCCGCCTTGCCTACCATGCCCCAAAGGCCCGTTTGCGCCAGCATTTGACGCGTGTATTTGTCCATGCGCGTGGCCGTGGTGGGGCCGGCGGGGCCGACGGCTTCGTCACGTACCGGATCGACAGGGCCGACATAATAAATGAAGCGGCCTTTGAAGTCGACGGGCAGCGGCTGTCCGGCATTCAACAGCTGCACAAGGCGCTGGTGGGCTGCGTCGCGCCCCGTCAGCAGCTTGCCCGAAAGCAACAGCACGTCGCCGGGTTTCCAGGAGGCCACCTCTTCGCGCGTTACCGTGTCCAGGTTGACATGCCTGCCTTGCGCGGGGCGGTATTCAAAGTCGGGCCACAGCTCCAGCGGGGGTGGCGAAAACGTGGCGGGCCCGGAGCCGTCGAGGGTGAAGTGGGCGTGGCGGGTGGCGGCGCAATTGGGAATGAGGGCGACAGGGAGGGAGGCCGCGTGGGTGGGGAAGTCCAGGACTTTGACGTCCAGCACCGTCGTCAGGCCGCCCAGGCCCTGGGCGCCTATGCCCAGGGCATTTATTTTTTCATAGAGCTCCACGCGCAGCGCCTCCAGGTGGTTTTGGGGGCCGCGCTGCAACAGCGCCTGCATGTCCACGGGCATAAGGAGGGACTCCTTGGCGAGCAGCATGGCCTTCTCGGGGCTACCGCCTACCCCCACCCCCAGAATACCGGGCGGACACCACCCCGCCCCCAGAGTGGGTACCGTTTTGAGCACCCACTCGGCAATGGAGTCCGAGGGGTTGAGCATGGCAAGTTTGGCCTTGTTTTCGGAGCCGCCGCCCTTGGCGGCCACGTGTACCTCCAGCCCCTCCCCCGCAACCAGCCTCGTATGCACCACCGCCGGGGTATTGTCCCTCGTATTCCTCCTCCTCCCGGCCGGCTCCTCCACCACCGAAGCGCGCAGTTTGTTGGCCGGCAGCATATAGGCGCGCCGTACGCCCTCATTCACCATGTCCTCGACGCTCATATTGCCTTCCCAGCGAAGGCCCATGCCGACGTTGAGGAAGACGGTGACAAGGCCCGTGTCCTGGCAGAGGGGGCGGCGGTCCAGGGCGCACATGCGGGAGTTGACGAGGATTTGGGCCATAGCGTCCTTGGCAGCGGGGGAGGCCTCGTTTTCCCAGGCGGCCTTGAGGGCGTGGATATAGTCCGGGGGGTGAAAGCAGGAGATGTGCTGAAGGGCATCGGCGATGCTTTGGATAAAATCCTCTTGGCGGAGCGTGGGCATGGCGAAGCAAACCTTTCTGTGTTGAGGGCTTTCGAAGCTACAGCAAAAAGGGGTGGTTGAAAAGGAGCAGAGGCCAACAGTTTCAGTTGCAGTTTATATCCAGCAATGACACTATTCCAAAGCCTTATGCCGGAGGTTTTACGTGAATTTGACAGGACTTGAAATTGGCATTTATGTTTTTTCCGCCCTCATCATGCTGGCCGTAGCGGCCTTCCCCATCATCGCCATCATGCGCGCGAAGCCCACCGAAGAAGAATAAATTTTTCGCCCTTCAGGAAGCACCCCACAGCCAAGCTGGGGGGCTGTCGTGTGCCCCTGGACGGAAACGAGAGGCAGCAGGACAACCCCCTGTGTTGTGCAGACAGCTTTGCTTGCCTGTGCCCTCAGTCCTGCGGCGTGCAGACACAAGCTTTCTTGTCCGCGGCTACCTGAGCCAAAAAAGCAATCAGTGCGCCGCCGAAACGTTTTTGGCCAGCGTCATTCAGGTGGCCGCCATCATTGGTCCAGTCATCGGCCAAAGCAATGGTGCCTGCGGAGGGGGCGTCGGACCAGGCCGTGGTACCGTTGGCATCCACAGACGCAAGCGTTGCCAAGTCAAAGACGAGCGCACCATAGGTTGAGCGCAGCAACGCGTTGAATTGCTCTCGCACCTTGTTTTGCCACGAAAGCCTCCTGGCATTGAGCGGCACGGTGATGTGCACAAAGAGCACTTTCGGGAATTGTGCCTGCAATTGGGTCAAAGCATTTTTGTAAGCTGCAAAGAGGCTTTCCACATCGGTGTTTGCCTCGAAGTCCACATAGCAAAATTTCATGAAAGCAATGTCGACCTTGTCATGGACGGTGCTGTTCATGATGTTTTCAAAGGCCGTGATTTTTCCCGCGCGGGGGGTGACATTTCCCATCTCATATCCAACAAAGGCGGGGTTGTCGTTGAGCCCTCCAAGAATGGAGGCAAGGTTTGTATGGTAGGAATGCACGTCGTGCATGACAATGCCGCCATGAGCCAAAGCCACATTTTGAATGCCGTCCATGAGATTTCCCCCCACCGACTTATGCGCAAAGAAGATTTTCTGGGTTTTCAAAACCTTCACATCGTCTTCAGTGAATCCAAGTTGGGTCCAGGGTTCTGTGCTGACAGTGCAGTTGTCTCCCGTGCAAGGAGGACAGTTGTCTCCCGTGCAAGGAGGACAGTTGTCCCCTGTGCAAGGAGGACAGTTGTCCCCTGTGCAGGGAGGACAGTTGTCTCCTTTGCAAGGAGGACAGTTGTCTCCTGTGCAAGGAGGACAGTTGTCTCCTGTGCAAGGAGGACAGTTGTCTCCTTGGCAGGGATGACAGCTTTCTCCTTTGCAATGAAGACAGTCTTCTCCTTTGCAAACGGATTCGATGCGTTCGCAAGCAAAGGAAAGCGCTACCACCAACAATGCCACACTCCATACCGATTGACGTTTCATCACCACAACCTCTCCGTTCGTCCCAAACAGACATGTCCGGGCGGGGCAAGCTTGCCCCATTCAAGGCCAAGGTTAACACCAAGGCCCGCACGCACGACAGAGCTTCTTATTTCGTCCTCTACCTTGCGTTATCAGCCGAACTTGTTGTGCGAAGATTTTGAGACAATTCATTCAGGGAGCAAACAACAGCCGAACGCAGTCCTCAGACTTCTGAATGGACAATTTGCCGGGCGATGTCTGCGCGTTTTTCTGCGCCGAACAAAGCTTCGATAAGGCCAAGTGCGAAGGCGACGGCGGTCCCCGGGCCGCGGGAGGTGACAAATTTCCCGTCGCGGACGACAGGCTTTTGCTCTTCCAGCACGGCGGGGAAGGCGTCAAGGCAGGTGGGGTAGCAAGCGGCTTTTTTCCCGTCGAGGAGTCCTGCCATGGCGAGGACTTTGGGGGCCGCGTAGATGGCGGCGACAAAGAGGTTGGCATCGGCCATTTGCCGGGCCTTCATGGCAATGCGCGCATCTTCCGAAAGGCGCCGGGTACCCTCGTTGCCCCCGGGGAGCACCAGCATGTCAAAGTCTTCATTCAACACTTTGTCGAGCGTGACGTCTGCCTGAAGGACCGTGGAAAAAGCCCCCGTCACAGGGCCCTCTTCGAGTCCGGCAAGGACGACACTCGCCCCTGCCCTGCGCAAAATGTCCACCACAGCGACGACTTCCAATTCTTCACAACCTTGGGCCAAAGGAACAAGGACACGCGGCATGTTTTACCTCCCGGGCAGAGTGTGGAAAGAAACGGCTCCCTTCTTCAGAAGGCTGCTTATACTCAAAACTCAGAAGAGAGCAATGTCCTCGCCAAGCAAGCCAAAGTTGGCATTGAATTCAGAAAGGCCCAGCACGCGCCTCAATGCGTGGTGCACATGGGCAGGTTGCAAAAGAATGCCGGACTCTTTCGACGAAAGCTGCGCGGGGTTTTGGGGGTTGACATATTCGGGGTAGAGGTTGTCCTTGGTTGCGCCGATGACACGGTTTCCTCGAATGCCGGGGCCAAACAGCATGAAGCTGCTGACACCCCAGTGCTCTTTGCCGTAGTTGTCTTCGTTATAGCGGTAGTCGCGGGCAAAGTCGCTTCCGACGACGACAAAGAGGTTGGGAAGCGCCAGCGCCCTGGCTTTTTTGAGGATGTATTCGATGAGCACAAAGAGATAACTCAGTTGAGCGCGCTGGCGGTTGTCATTGTTGGAATGCGAGTCAAAATCTCCCATGGAAATGGAAGCGGACACCATGGTGCCTGTACTAAAGCCCAGGAGCGCCAGCTCAGCTTGTTGGAGCACCCCATTAATATTGCCGGGGTTGGCGACGGTCGTTCCATTGTCATGCCGGGCTTCAGGCCTCAACATTTCATTGTCAAAGGTGATGCGGGGCGTTTCATCCAATTTGGCAACCAAGGGCTCCAAGCCGTTTCTGGCCAGCATGGCTTCGTTATAGCGTCCCAGTGCCCCCGTGCTTTCAGGCAGGCTGAATTGCTGGTTGAGACGTTGCACGCGCGTTGCATGCGCTTGTCGAATGCGCTGACTGGTTTGCGCGGAAAAGAAGTTGGAACCTGCGCCGGCAATGCGCTCCGGATTGGAGATGTTTTTGAGGATGCCGGGGTGATTTACCTGAGTGATGGGCACAAGGCCCAGCGTTTGCACATAGCCGCCATAGTTGACGAGATAAGCACAGGGCAAGTCCAGGTTTGGATTTTGGGAGGCCTTGGCTGCCAAGAGGGCGCCAACGGAGGGATAGTCCGTCGCGGTGTGGCCACTCCACACTTTTTGTGTGCCCACAGGATGCGCGTTGCTTTCTACATCCACGCCGTTAAGGAGCAACAAGTCACCGCCATGCTCTTTGAGAAAGCGCTCCGGACTGTGGACTTCTATGAGGTTTCCATGGATGGTTTCCTCAAAGCGGACAGGCGCATAGCGAAAGGGGCCCCAAGAGGGAATGTCAGACTTCTCTTTGACTTCCTCGCGGTAGGCGCGGTTGACAGGGGTACCGTTAAAGGGGGCCTTCGGGTCAAAAAACAAAGTGGTGTCCCAACCGCCGTTGGCATGAATGCAGATGAGGAAGGGGCCGCGGTAGAGTTGTTGGTTTTGAGCAAAGGCCTTTTGGCCTGCCCAGGGAAGGAGGACAGCAAAACTGCTGACGGCTTTGAGAAAAGTTCTTCGGTCCATGGTGTGTCTCCTCACTCGTGGATGAAGCGGAAATCCATCAACAGATAGGTGAGTACCGCTTGCCAGGCATAGAGGGTGAAATGGTTGTCTCTGAGAATTTCCTGATGGGGCAAGGCGGCATAACCAGAGCCATAGGGGTTGTCGTCGGCAGCCTTGCTCAAATCCAACATTCTATCACAGTTGATGTGGGTGTTGTTGCTTTCCGCGCGCTCTTTCCATGCATCCGCGAAGAGCGCATAGCTTAAGTCGACTTCGGGTGAATGGGGCGAAACGAATTCCCCCAGGAGTCGCTGGTGGAGATAGGCCAGGTTTTCACGGATGGCGCGCTCTCCTTCAGGGTTGGCTTCCAGGCCGTCGGCGTATTTGAGAAAAGGCGTTGTTTCTTTTTCCACCTTCGTCAACACGACGCGCTCAGCAGGTCGCTTGTTGAGCTCCCATGCCGGAAGGCGGCAAGCCATTTCCAGAGCCATCGTTCCCGCGGCGGCAGCCATCATGGTGTTGATTTGAGTCACACGCGAAGGGTTTTGAGTCGGATGAATTCCACCATAGAGGACGTTGTAATAGTTGTTATCCGACAGGAAGTTGAAAGGCTCCGCATGGCGAAACCTCCCCCAGTGAGCTCCGAGTGTCGCGCTGATTTTTCGTGAGAGCATTTCGGGTGTCAACAGGCGTCCTTCGCCCAGGCCGATGGCCAGTTCCGCCGGAAGGTTTGCGTCCTGCGCCGCCTGGAAATAGGGGCTTTTCAAAATTTCGCGGAAGGCCACTTTAATATTCATGCCTTCTTGCGCCATGGTTGCAGCCACCTCATGCAAGAAAGCATTTTGGCTTTCCCAGGCCGACAAAAGCTCCGCATACTGGGGATGTGCCGTGTCCCGGGAATATGCCAAAGGCTTCCTTCCCGTCACGCCCTCGAAAACCTTGAGCACCATGGCATAAGGAAAGCGCGCGTCTGCGGCGATGCGCTGCGCCATCCAGGGCATGGCCTGGGTATTGTCATTGGTTCTCGGACTTGGAAATTCTTCGCCCTGAAAGCTGGGCAGGAATTTTTTGTCGCGCCACTCCGTGCGATGAGGTTGGTAGCTGGCTTGTTGCCAGAAACTGAAGCCCGTAAAAGTCGCGGCAATCCCATCCATATGGTAGTGGCAAACGCTGCAAGCGGGGGTGAAAATGGCGGCTTTGTTGTCGCCGTCCAGTTGGGCGCTGTTGATGGGGCGTTGCGCGAAGGAGAGGATGCTGGTTGCGAGGAAATTTCTTGAAATGAATTCAGCTCTCCCGCGTGAAGCGTTGAGGTAAGTTGTCCTGTGCCGGCTTAAAAAGGAGGCGGTGGACAAAACCCCTGAGCTGGGAACAAGTGCCGCTGTGCTGGTGTTCCGGCGTTGCCACAGGTTGGCAGTACGCCAGGCGTTGACGGGGGCCTGGAGGGAGGGCGCGTCGCTCTCCAGGCCATAGACGTAGGCGCTATAGGGGTTGACGACAGCATAATGGGCCGTCAGAATTTCTGTGAAGGGGCGATTGTTTCGAGCGACATGGGCAATGAGCGCCAGAGGCTCTTCCCAGAGGGATATATGCACTCGGTTTAGAAAGAGAGACTTTTGCGACTCGGAGGTCAGTTGTGAAGCGGAGTTCAGCTTGGCGACAAGGTCAGGGTAGTCCTCAATGTTGTTGTCCGTGTCGACCAGAAAGTTAAACCTGTCGAACCATGTTTGCCCTCTGGCCAGAAAGGTGTCGTTGAAAATTTCTTTGAGGCGCTCATAGAAAGCCTCTTCTTCCAGCAGCGCATCCATGAGGGCATCCAGTTGGCCCGGGGAGTGCAAAAGGCGCGCGTCTTCTTCCTCCGTGGGCAGGCGTCCGGCGATGTTGAGGGCCGCCTTTCGAAATACCGCTCGCGGCTCCAGGGGCTGCACCTTGCTCAGCCGAGAGTCCATGCGCACAGCGACATGGCTGCAAGAGGGCATGGACGCGTCCTTGTTTTCAAGCTCCGCGATGAAGTTTTGCAGCTGGGCATACTCTTTGCTGCCCTTTTCAAAAATGCTCCCTCCGACATGTTGAATTTCGTTGGAAGCCTTGGCCAGCAAATAGGAAGTCCCCTTCACTTTCTCCTTTGCCATAGAAGTGATGAGCTCAAGGTTGGCCTGTGCCGCATTGGGGTAAGTTTCAGGCAACAAGACAAAGCGCGACTTCAGCTCCAACTGAGCAAAGCCCGAGGTGTTATGGCAGCCCTGGCAGTTTTTCACGAAGAGAGGTGCCCAGGCCGCTTCGTGAAATTGGTGCCGCTGCGTTTTGCAGAAAGCCTCAACATCCACTTCATTGTCGGCATCCGCAAGGGAAGAAACCTTGCCGCGACACCCCGCCACCCCACTCAACGCGCACAGAAAAACCGCAACAACACAAAGACGCCAGCTCCAGCGCTTAGAAGGTTTAGGACTCATTTCTTTGCCTCTGCGGTGTCATGGGTGTTGTCCCACATTAAACCATAGAGACACAGGTACGCGAGCCTGAAAAGACCGTCTGGTATACCCAGGTGGCATACCCACAAAGCCCCGCAAAGCCAGGCCCTCTTCTAAAATGGCCTAAACGTAGCTCAGCCACGCCTCATAGTGAGGGTAGTAACCGCGCACCGCTTTGAAATAGCGCTCCTGGAGCTCCTTTGCCTTGGGGCCGACGGTGCCCGGGCCGATTTGACGGCCATCCACTTCGCGGATGGGAGTAATTTCTGCGGCAGTCCCGGTGATGAAGACTTCCTGGGCGATATACAGCTCATCGCGGGTGAAGGCGACTTCTTCCACCTTGCAGCCCATGTCATTGCGAAGGATTTGAAGGGCGCTGTCACGCGTTATTCCATCCAGAATGGGCAGCGACAGCGGAGGGGTTTTTACCGTGCCATGTCTGTCGACGACGAAAATATTTTCGGCCGAAGCCTCCGCGACATAGCCTTGGGTGTCCAGGAAGATGCTCTCGTCAAACCCGGAAAGAACGGCATCGCGTTTTGCAAAAATGGAATTGACATAATGGCCGTTGACTTTGGCCTTGGACATGGCGGTGTTGACATGCAGGCGATTGAAGGAGGACACCTTCGCGCGAATGCCTTTGGAGAGGCCCTCTGCGCCCAGATAAGAGCCCCACGGCCAGGCGGCGATGGCGACACGGGTTTGGTTGACGGCGGCCAAGCCCATGGCTCCGTCGCCCATGAAGGCGACAGGGCGCACATAAACCATGTCCTTCAGTGTTGTTGACTGAGCGCGCAAAAGCTCCAGGCAGGCTGCCTCCAGCTGCTCCTGGCGATAGGGCATGGCCAGCTGGCAAATATGCGCGGATTCTATAAACCGGCGCATATGATCTTGAAGGCGAAAAACGGCCAGGCGATCGCTTTGAGTGCGATAGGCGCGAATGCCTTCGAATATGCCCAGGCCATAATGGAGCCCATGCGTCAGCACATGGACTTGAGCATCATTCCAGGGAAGCAGCTTGCCATCCATCCAAATTGTTTCTGCGGTCGCCTTCGTTTTGTCTGTGCTCATGCATGCCTACTGTCGTCGATGGTGAAAGATAGGTTTTCTCTCCAGCTGTTTTGTCTTAAGCTACAGGAAATTGTCAATACCCAAGCTTTGCCCCCATGCTGCAAAACCCCATTTCCCAAACAGTGGGCGAAAAAACAGCAGGCAACAGGCCTTCAGAGAGAGGGCAAACAAAAAGAGGACAAAAAAAGAGCGCAGCTAGCTCTTGGAGCCCAGCTTCGAAGAATTCACTTCAGAAGCGCCTGTGGACGACTTCGCCTCTAAGTTTTTATGGGCGGCTGCCTTGTTGTCGGCAGCTTGCGCCTCCTCCTCGTCATCGCTCGAAATTCCTTTTTTAAAGTTGCGAATGGAGGAGCCCAGGGACTTTCCAAGTTGAGGCAAACGCGTCGCGCCGAAAAGAAGCAACAACGCTGCGAAAATAATCAGCAGCTCTGTGGTTTTAAGACCAAACAAAGGCAAACTCCTTCTGTGGACTTCGCCAAGCATAGCCGGTTATGCCCCCAAGCGCCAGCTCGTTCAACAACACGGCCCATAAAATGAAGAAGACAATAAAATATAACAGGATGGATTTAAGGTATTTTTTCGTCTTTGGTCGGTTTTAAGACACGCCGGGGTTCTTGGAGTCGATGAGGAGAAATTCCCAGAAAGCGGCGGGCGGCGTGAAGAAACTCGAGGTGTTTTTGATAGCGGGCTTCCAGGAGCTTTTGAGCCAGCATGCGCGCTCCCGGGACAGAGCGCCCTGTCAAAGCTTGTGTCGCCTGGCGCACAGGGTATTTGACGCGGCGAATGTGCACTTTGCGACTGGTGGGGGTGAAAGTCACAAGGCCATACGAAGCTCTCCAGTCGCCGTCACGTTGCAAACCTGTGGAGCCCACGTCGATGAGCAGACTTGAGCCCACGCGTCGGCGATAGGGAAAGTGAAGGTGCCCGAAGACGATGACGCGCGCGCGAAGGCCTTCAAGATAATGGCGAAGGTCGGCTTCCTTCATGGTGGGGTCCAACGAGTCCTCAAGGTTTCTGGGGTTGGCGTGGCAAATGAAGATGCTTTGGCCGGGGTAGGGCATAAGGGACAAAGAAAAGGGCAGCTTGGCTATTTTGCCTAAGCGCTCCGGGCCCAGTTTTTCGCGCGTCCACTGCAACAGCTCTGTTTTCCAGTGCGTTTGCTCTTGATAAGCCCCGCGTATGTAGCGGTCAACCAGATAAGCATCGGTGTTGCCAATCAGAACGTGCTGGCATTCTGAGAAGATTAAATCCACCGACTCCGTTGGGTGGGGGCCGCGCAGCGCCAAGTCTCCAGCTGCCACAATGAGATCTGGCGACTGGCTGCGTATATCCTTCATGACGGCTTCACAAGCGATGAAGTTTCCATGAATATCGGCAATGATGGCAATCCGCATGCTTTTGAGAAGCCTTCTAGAATACCTCAAACGTCTTCGCTATGAGAATCCTTTGCTTCTTCGTTATGCGCATGCAGGGTTGACTTCAACAAAGAGACTGCGCTAAAAGCTGCCGCCCTGTCTTTGGTTTTTCCATGTTTGTTCGAATTGAAGAAATTCAGGAGCCCTCACTCAAGCTCCAACGCGAATTCTCTCCAGCCTTGCTGGAGGAGATTTTTGAAGGCGTTGAAAACGTTTCCTGGGTGAGCGCTTCGCTGCTGTTGGCCGAGTTGCAAAAAATAGACGGGAAAGTTTTGTTGAAAGCAGAATGCACTTTGCAACTTCGGACAAGTTGTGCACGTTGCCTTGAAGAGGCTTCCTTCCCTTTGCCGGTTTCATTCTCAACCACATTGATCTCTCAGGCCAACTATGAGACGGTGCTCGGACAGCTGGGACAAACAGAGAGTTTGGAAAGGGCAGGCTCTTTTCACATGGCTTTGGCGGATATGGAGCCCTTTGATGGAAAAACGGTGCCCTTGTCGCATTTGGTGAAAGAGCAAGTTTTGCTTGCTTTGCCTATTTCCGTGCTATGCAGCGAAAGCTGCAAAGGGTTGTGTGTGATATGTGGGTGCAATTTCAATACTGATAAATGTGAATGTGAGCAGAAGCTTGTCGATCCCAGGTTGGCAAAGCTAAAAGAAATCCAACTCTCGAAGAGCAAAACCTAGAGAGTGCCGAAAGAGGAAGTCATGGGTATTCCAAAGAAGAAAACGTCCAAGATGCGCCGCGACCGACGTCGGGCAGCGAACAACAACCTTCGCAGTGCCATTCAACTCAACCGTTGCCCCAAATGCGCCGCCGCTTTGGTTTCGCATAGAGTTTGCACCGTTTGCGGCTATTATGGCACGAAGAAGGTTGTGACGATTGACAACAACTAGGTGAATGGGGTGTTGGAGCCAGGTTTTGAAAAAATTCTTAACGGAGGTGTGCGCCGCACAAAGATCTATACGGTGACATCTTCGCGTTTTGGATATAGACAGCCGACCTCGTGAGACAAGCTAAAATTATAGGCACAGGAAGTTATGTCCCCTCAAAGGTGTTGACCAACCATGAGTTGGCGGCGCGCATTGACACGTCGGATGCCTGGATTGTTGCGCGCACAGGAATTCACGAGCGCCGCATTGCTGCACCGGAAGAAGCGACTTCTGATTTGGCGTTTGCTGCGTCTGTTCAGGCTTTGCAGATGGCAGGGCTTTCTGCGCAAGCTTTGGATTTGGTGCTTGTGGCGACAGTGACGCCCGACATGCAGACGCCGGCTTGCGCTGTCCATCTGGCGCACAAACTGGGAGCGAAAAATGCCTTTGCCTTCGACATTGGCGCTGCTTGCGCAGGCTCCCTGTTTGCGATGTCTGTGGCCTCTCAATACATTGCAACGGGGGCGGCGAAGAAAGTCCTGGTGGTGGGGGCGGAGCTCTTAAGTCGAATTACCAACTGGGAAGACAGAGGGAGCAGCATTTTATTTGGAGACGGCGCGGGTGCCATGGTTCTTGCCTCCACGGAAGAGGCAGACGGCCCGGAGCGCGGGCTGTTGTCGCTTCAACTCTACTCCGACGGCTCCGCTTCGGACATTTTGTGCATACCCGCCGGCGGAAGCCGCACGCCTTTGACGGCGGAGACTTTGGCTTTGCAACACAACACAGTGCAAATGCGCGGCCGCGAGGTTTATAAATTCGCCGTGACAGCTTTGGTCCAGGCCACAGAGCGCATTGTCCATGAGCACAACATACCGATGGAGCAAATTAAACACGTGGTGGCCCACCAGGCCAACGCGCGCATTCTCGAAGCCGTTCTTGAGCGTCTGAAAATTCCGCTTGAAAAGGCCTGCATCAACATAGGCCGTTATGGCAACACCTCTTCCGCCTCCGTACCGCTGACGATGGATGAGGCCAATCGCGCAGGGAAACTTCAGCCGGGCGATTTGATTCTTGTCATGGCGATTGGCGCGGGGATGTCCTGGGGAGCTGGATTGATTCGTTGGTAACGAGTGAGCTGATGGATACGCGTGAAAACAAAACAGCATGCATTTTTCCGGGACAAGGCAGCCAGCACGTCGGCATGGGCAAGGCTTTGTACGAGGCATTTCCCGAGTCCCGCGAAATATTTGATCGGGCGGATGAGGCCTTGGGAGAAAAGCTTTCTGCTTTGTGCTGGAATGGGCCCGAAGAAGAATTGAAGCGGACAGCCAACCAACAGCCCGCCATTTTGACGACTTCCATTGCGGCATGGGCTGCATTTGTGAAGCGCTCCACATTAAAGCCCGTGTTTTTTGCCGGGCATTCGCTGGGAGAATATTCCGCGTTGGTGGCCTGTGGGGCCTTGGCTTTTGAAGATGCTGTGCGTGCCGTGCGCGCGCGCGGCCAGCTGATGCAGGAGGCTGTCCCTGAAGGTACAGGTGCCATGGCGGTGGTTTTGGGAGTGGAGGTTGCGACAGTGCAACGCATTTGCAGCGAAGCGGCACAAGGCCAGATACTCTCTCCCGCCAACTATAACGAGCCCAACCAAACCGTCATTGCCGGAGACACAGCCGCTGTGGAGCGCGCTGGCGAGCTTTTGAAAGCAGCGGGTGCGCGCCGGGTATTGCGTTTGCCGGTATCAGCCCCCTTTCATTGTCCGCTCATGTTGCCGGTGAAAGCCCGCTTTGCAGCGGTGCTTGAGAACATTCCTTTTGCAGAGCCTTCGGCGCCCATTGTTTCCAACGTGGAAGCCGCCCCCAATGCTCACCCTTCGCGCATGCGCGCGCTGTTGCTGGAGCAAGTGGCAGCACCTGTGCGCTGGACAGAGTCGATGGAATTTTTATCCCGCGAGGGCATTTCTCGGGTGATTGAATTTGGGCCCGGAAAAGTGCTTTGCGGGCTGGCAAAGAGGATTTGTCCTCAAATGAATTGTGCCAATGTGGAAGATGACAAGAGCCTCCACGCCCTTTTGGGAGAGACATGATGAGTGATTTTGAAGGCAAAGTCGTTTTGGTGACAGGTGGCTCCCGCGGAATTGGCCGCACGTGCGTCATGGAGTTTGCACGCCGCAAGGCTGCGGTTGCCTTCACCTATTACCCAGGCAACCAGGCGGAGGCAGAAGAAGTGGCAAAGCTTGCCGGCCCTTTGGCGAGTGCATGGCCGCTGGATGTTGTCGACACCAAAGCCTGCACGCAGCTGGTGGATGAGGTGCTAAAAAAATACGAGCGCGTGGATGTGCTTGTCAACAACGCAGGCATTGCTATTGATGGGCTTGTCATGCGTTTTCGAGACGAGGACTGGGATGCGGTGATGAACACCAACCTGCGAGGCGCTTTTGCGCTTTGTCGTGCGGTGACGCGCCCCATGCTTCGCCAGCGCTCCGGCGCCATTGTGAATGTGGCATCCGTCGTCGGCGAAATGGGAAACGCGGGCCAAACCGCCTATTCCGCTTCCAAAGCAGGCCTGATTGGCATGAGCAAGTCCCTGGCTCGCGAGCTGGCTTCGCGCTCCATTCGCGTCAATGCCGTAGCCCCGGGATTTATTGACACGGAGATGACGTCGAGGCTTCCCGCAGAAGTGAAAGAAAAGATGGTGGCCTCCATTGCGTTGGGGAGGCTGGGGCAAGCCGAAGACATTGCTCGCGCCGTGGTTTTTTTAGCGAGCGAGGAAGCTTCCTATATTACAGGTGAAGTTTTAAAGGTAAACGGCGGCATGTATATGTGAAATTCGAAAGACATTGAACAAGAAGTGTTTAACGCGTTGTATCCAGGAGGTTCATTCGCATGTTGAAAGAAGAAATTGAGGCAAAAATCAAATCCATCATCACGAAGAAATTGGCAGTGGGGGAGGATGAGATTAAGCCGGAGAGCTCTTTCATCGAGGATTTGGGAGCAGACAGTTTGGACATTGTCGATCTCCTGATGGTGATGGAAGACGAGTTTCAGATTGAGATTCCGGAGGAGGATTCGGAGAGCATCAAAACGGTAGGGGACGCCATCAACTACATTGCCACAAACAAAAAATAGGTTTCCTTATGTCAGGTCGCCGTGTTGTTATAACAGGGACAGGGCTTGTCACCTCCTTGGGGACAGGCACCCAGAAGACGTGGAAGGCCTTGCTGGAAGGCAAATCGGGAATTGACAAAATCACCCGGTTTGATGTTGGCAGGCTGGCCACACACATTGCCGGCGAAGTGAAGGACTTTGTTGTCGAGGACTTTATTGACAAGAAAGAGGTCCGCCGCATGGATCTCTTCAGTCAATATGCTTTGGCGGCAGCGCAGATGGCCGTTGAGGGGGCAGGGTTTTCCGGGGAGGAGGGTTTGAAAGCCTACCACCCGGAGAGGGTGGGGGTGATTGTCGGCTCAGGAATAGGCGGCTTCAGCAGCTTTGAAGAGAATTGTTTGAAGGGCCAGGAGAAGGGCTGGGAACGCATATCGCCCTTTTTCATCATTCAAATTATTCCGAACATGGCCCCCGGGCTCATTTCAATGCGCTATAACTGCAAAGGGCCCAACTGGGGGCCTGTCTCTGCCTGCTCCACAGGTGCCCACGCCATCGGCGAAGCCATGAGAGCGATTGCCTGGGGCGAGATGGACGCGGCGATTGCAGGCGGCTCCGAAGCACCCATCACCCGCATGGGCATCGGCGGCTTTAGCGCCATGAAGGCCTTGTCCACAAACAACGAGGAGCCTCAAAAAGCGAGCCGACCCTTTGACAAAAACCGCGATGGTTTTGTCATGGGAGAAGGCGCAGGCATTGTGGTGCTGGAGGAGATGGAGCAAGCCAAGCGGCGTGGGGCCGACATTTTGTGTGAAGTGGTCGGCTATGCAACCAACTCGGACGCATTCCATGTGACGCAGCCTTCGCCCGAGGGCGAGGGGGCTGCCCGCTGCATGAAGCTTGTGCTGGCCAATGCGAAATTGGCGGCAAGCGATGTCGACTACATCAACGCGCACGGAACATCGACGCCCTACAACGATGCGTCCGAGACGCAGGCCATCCGCAGCGTTTTTGGAAGCCACGCCGACAAGCTGATGATAAGCTCCACCAAGTCCATGCTGGGCCATACCCTGGGCGCGACAGGCAGCATCGAAGCCATCATTGCGGGACTCACCGTTTCTCAGCAGTGTGTGCACCCGACCATCAATTTGATGGAGGCAGATCCGGAGTGCGATCTGGACTATGTACCCAACGAAGCACGCAAGGCGCGCGTACGCGTCGCCCTCTCCAACTCATTTGGATTTGGAGGAACCAACGTGGTTTTGGCATTCAAAGCAGTTTGAAACACGCAAGCTATGAAACCCATGAGAGCCGTGGCATTGGCAGCCGATCATGCTGGGTTTGGTCAGAAGGCCAGGCTGATGGAGCACATTCGGCACAAGGGCTTTTTTGAAGTTGTCGATTTTGGGACAGACTCAGAGGCTTCCGTAGACTACCCTGAATTTGCCGCAAAGCTTGCTGCCTGGGTTGCGCAAAAACCGGAGCGCATGGGCGTTTTAATTTGTGGAACAGGCAACGGCATGGCGATGGTTGCCAACAAGCACAAAGGCATACGTGCGGCTGTTTGCCGCAGCGAATATGAGGCCACATTGGCCAGGCAGCACAATGATGCGAATGTCCTGTGTCTTGGGCAGCGCGTGACGGGGGAGGGTTTGGCGGTAGCGGTGGTGGAGGCTTTTTTGCACAATGCTTTTGAAGGTGGTCGACATCAACTTCGATTGGCTAAAATTCGTGAAATGGAGGATTGCCCATGAAAAAATTTCTGCTCCTGGGTGCATTGCTTGGCATGGTTTTCTCAGGTTGTGGCCGCACACACATTCCGGTGTTTGTCCAAAGGTCAGCGGAAGAGACCAAAGAGGCGAGTTGCTCCGTGAGAGATCATGGGAGCGCAGCCACGCTTCCTTCGGGCTCCATTGACTTAGGCAGGGTGGAAGCTCCCCGGGATGAGGTGGATGAGCACAACACCTATGGCCTGCTGAACCGGAAGGTATGCGAACTTGGAGGGAATGCCATCACCGGCGTACGCTGGGAAGTGGAGTTGGGGATGCCCAAGCCGCGCGCCTTAAGCGGCAATGCCTGGAAGCTGCCTTGAGAGAAGTTTGAGAAAAATTGCGGGGAGACAAATGGAAACCATGTTGGAACTTGCGAGGACAGACGAGGCTGTTTTTGGTGTCATTGCACAAGAAGAGCTTCGACAAAAAGAAGGGCTGGAGCTGATAGCCTCCGAGAATTTTGTGAGCCGTTCTGTTTTGGAGGCTGCAGGCTCCGTACTGACGAACAAATACGCCGAAGGCTACCCCGGCAGGCGCTATTATGGCGGCTGCGAAGAAGTCGACAAAGTGGAGGTGCTGGCCACCACGCGCGTCAAGCAGCTGTTTGGCGCCGAAGCGGCCAATGTGCAACCGCACGCCGGCTCCCAGGCCAACATGGCCGCATATATGTCGCTGATGCAGCCGGGCGACTGCATGTTGGCGTTGGACTTGAATTCAGGCGGCCATTTGACACACGGCTCACCGGTGAATTTTTCTGGCCGCCTTTACCGCGTGGTGCATTACGGTTTGCAACGCGACACCGAAACCATCGACTATGCGCAAGCGGCAGCGTTGGCCAAGGAGCACCGTCCCAAAGTGGTTGTGGTGGGAGGCTCAGCCTACCCGAGGTTTTTTGATTTTGCCAAATTCAGAGAAATAGCCGACGCGGTGGGGGCGAAGATGGTGGTGGACATGGCGCATTTTGCGGGCCTGGTGGCGGCGGGGGTACACCCCTCTCCCATAGAGGTGGCGGACATTGTCACCAGCACAACGCACAAGACTTTGCGCGGCCCCCGGGGTGGCTTGGTGCTGTGCAAAGAAGCCCATGCCAAAGCCATCAACAGTTCTGTTTTCCCCGGCATGCAAGGCGGGCCGTTGATGCACATTATAGCGGCCAAGGCCGTTGCTTTCGGCGAGGCCTTGCGTCCTTCCTTCAAACGCTACCAGCAGCAGATTCTCAAGAATGCAAAAAGCCTGGCGGAGGGTTTGGTGGAGGAGGGTTTTCGCCTGTGCTCCGGAGGAACGGACAACCACCTGATGCTGGTGGACTTAAGGCCGAAGCAACTGACGGGGAAGCTGGCGGAAGAATGGCTTGGCAAGGCCGGAATAACTGTCAACAAAAACCAGATTCCCTTTGATCCGCAAAAACCCAACTTGAGCTCCGGAATCCGCGTAGGCACGCCCGCGCTGACGACGCGCGGCATGAAGGAAGCCGACATGAAGCTGACAGCCCGGTTGATAGGGGAGGCCCTGGCAAGCCGGGGAGAAGAGGCTGTGCTGGCAAAAATTCATGCACGCGTGAGGGAGTTTGCAAGCTCATTTCCGATGTTTGCCGACACAGGAGAATAAAGCACGCTATGCTCTGCCCCTTTTGTGGACAAGGAGACACCCGTGTTTTGGATTCGAGAGAGTCCTCAGAAGGCACCTCCATTCGGCGTCGGCGCGCCTGTGAGCATTGCAAGCGTCGCTTCACAACCTATGAGCGAGTGGAAGAGTTAAGCCCCACGGTTGTGAAGAAAGACGGCCGCCGCGAGAGTTTTGACAGAGACAAGCTGCTTTTGGGGTTGCGCAAGGCGTGCGAGAAGCGACCTGTCTCGGTGGCGCAACTGGAGGCGGCCGCCGTGGCCATTGAGCGGAAGATTCAGGAGCTGGGCGACAAGGAGGTTGCCTCTTCGCGGATTGGCCAGGAGGCGATGGCGCAGCTTGCGTCTTTGGACCAGGTCGCCTATGTACGCTTTGCCTCCGTATACCGCTCCTTCAGAGACATTTCTGAATTTATGGCAGAGCTTGCTGAGTTGTTGCAGCAAGAGTCGATGAAGAAGGCCATAGAAGGAAAACCCCATGAGCAGGCCCCCGCTCCATGAAGCTGAAAAGTGGATGCGCGTTGCCCTTGCCGAAGCCGCCAGAGGCCAGGGGCGGACCAGCCCCAACCCTGTGGTAGGTGCCGTCATTGTCAAGAATGGGAAAAGGGTGGCGAAGGGTTTTCACGCGCAAGCGGGCGGCCCCCATGCGGAGGTGGTGGCGCTTCAAAAAGCAGGAAAGAGGGCGCGGGGGGCGGATTTATACACAAGCTTGGAGCCCTGCGCCCACCACGGAAAAACCCCGCCCTGCACGCAGGCCATTTTGGACGCAGGCATTGCGCGGGTTATTTTTGCCTCCGCGGACCCAAACCCTCTGGTGAATGGGAAGGGGCACCGCCGGCTTCGCAAAGCGGGCATAGACGTTTGGCCCGGCATACTGCGTGAAGAAGCCGACACGTTGAACCGTCCTTTTTTCAAATGGGCGAAGACGGGGCGCCCTTTTGTGAGTTTGAAAATAGCTTCGAGTCTGGATGGTTTTTTGGCCACGGCGACAGGGGACTCGAAGTGGATAACCGGGCCCTCTTCGCGCCAATGGGTGCACGAGCTTCGGGACCGCGTGGACGCCATTGTTGTCGGCGCCGGGACAGTGCTTTCAGACAACCCTCAACTCACCAGCCGTCCCCAGGGCCGAAAGGGAAAAAACCCCTTGCGCGTTGTTTTGGACACACAGCTGCGCTCGCCGGTGGATGCGCATGTTTTCCATTCCCAACAACAAGCGCCCACCGTGCTGGCCACCGCGCGCGGGGGCCACGAAAAGAAAGCGGCCCAGCTCAAAAAGCAGGGGGTAGAGCTTTGGGAGCTGCCTTTGAAGCAGGGGAGAGTTTCGCTGAAGGCGCTTCTCAAAAGACTCGGAGACAGAGGCTGTATGCACATTCTTGTCGAGGGCGGGGCCGGTGTTTTCGGCTCGTTTTTGAAAGAGGGTTTGGCAGACGAGCTGTGGTTGTTTCTGGCGCCCAAGCTCATCGGCAAGGGCGGCATTTCCTGGAGCGGGAATTTGCAGCTTCGAAAAATAGCCGAAGCACTCCCTTGGCTCATTTCGCACGCAGAGCGCATCGGCGAAGATCTGCTGATTCAGGGAGTACCTCGGCGTTAAAACAGCTCAGAAGGCTTTTTGAATGAGCTCCACAAGCTTTGCCTTGGGGAGCGAACCGATGGCCTGCTCGATGACTTTGCCGCCTTTGAAGAGCAGAAGCGTAGGAATGGAGCGCACCGCATATTGTTGTGCAATTTGTGCGCATTCATCCACATTCAGTTTAGCAATGCGCAATTTTTCAGCATATTCTCTGGCTATCTCATCCAGAATGGGTGCGACAGCGCGGCAAGGGCCGCACCACGGCGCCCAAAAATCCACCAGTACGGGCAGAGGCGACTGGAGGACATAACTTTGAAACTCTGACTCAGAAATTTCCTTTGCAAGCGACACAGTTTTTCCTTTCTTGATGACGGCACGCACAGAAGGCGTAAGCAGAAACTAACAAAGCTGGTGACGGAGAAGTGAACTTTTGCTTTATATAGGGCCGTGAATCTTTTTTTGCCTGAAAAACAGTTAGAAGCGTGGGCTGCCGAAGAAAAGGTGGATTTGAAAGACAAACAGCTCATGGTGGCAGGGGAGCCGCGCGGTTTTCCGTTGAGCCCGGCGGTTTATTTTGTTCATCTGGAGAGCGGTGAAGATGAAAAAAGGCTCGTAGGGCGTGTGAAGACGGCGGCGCAACTGAACGAGCTGGGCGCGGAGCAGCTGATGGATTCGGCCTTGATCGGTGAAACGGCCTACCGCATACAACCCGGCTACATTACAACCCTCGAGTTTTTGTCGAAGGCGGAACAAAAGTCTCAAAGCTCTTCCGAGGCGGACTTATTGGCCGCGTTTATTCTCGACAAGCTCTAAACCGGCCCAGGGAAGCAAAAGCCGTTGAATCCGTTGTGGGGCTGGGTTTATGTGCAGACAGGTGGAGCCAAGGGCGGCGCATTTTTTTCGCGATTTTGTGGGACGGCGAAAAAAACAACACATTCGCTTTGTTGTTTGCTTATGTTTTTTTGGTCCTATATTTGCATGTAGGCGCCTCATATGCTTGCCAGGAGGATACTGAGTGTCTTCGCGTATGGTTTTTAGAATTTCGATTCTTGCTTTAGCGATGGCAGCGACGGCGAAAGCTCAGTCAGTGTCTCCTTCGGAGATGGACTTGGGTTCCAAGTTGTTTAGCCTGAGAGGAAAGGGCTGTTCTGCTTGCCACTCCATTGGAAAAGGCGACAAAACGGGGCCTGATTTAAAAGGTCTGACAGGACGAAGGCAGAAGGATTGGGTCGAGCGTTTTGTCAAGGCCCCACGCGACGTCATTGCCTCTGGAGATCCGGTTGCGGTGGAGCTTTTCAGAAAGTTCAAAGGGGTGGAGATGGCGAACCAGGAGCTGTCGGCGGCGGAGTTTGAGCAGTTGTGGGCCTACTGGGTGCATTGCGATGCACAAGAGGAGGCCTGCCATCCCGACAAATGGGGGACGGACGCGACAGAGGAGGAGATTGCGCAGGGGAAGGCCCTGTTTCGAGGCACCAAGTCCCTTCAGAAGGGGGGGCCTTCGTGTTTGGGCTGTCACAATGTTCGAGGTGCTTCCCTATGGGGAGGCGGCTCCGTCGGGCCTGACTTGACATTCGCCTATGCGCGGCTTGGAGAAAACCAGCTGGTGCCCGCCCTCGAAGAGATGTCGACCCCGGCGATGAAGGCGCTCTATGGCAAAGCCCCTCTGACGGAAGACGAGCAATACCAGATAAAGGCTTATTTAGCGAATGTTGCCCGCGATGGGAGCATGCCCAGGCCCGATGCAACCAGCTTTTTATACCTTGGCCTGGAAGGCATGGGCATCCTCCTTGGATTGGCCTTCATTCTTTTGAGCCGGAAGCGAGGAAACGCATGAATCCTCTTGCTGAATTAACCCGATTGGCCCTGGTGTATTTCCCCCTGTTCGCCTTGTTTGTGCTCGCAGGCTCCTTTGTGCTGCGTTTTGCTTTGAAGCCGCAGGAGCCGGTACAGGCACCCCAAGTGCCGGAAGGGCAGCGCTATGCCAGCGACGTGGCGTTGACTTTTGGTTTGCTGGGCATTGTGCTGTTGCATGTTGTGGCCGTGCTCTACGCGCTGGTGCCGCGTTTGTTTCCACCCTTGCTTTTGGGTTTTTGGGAGCTCCTTTTCCTTTCGGCCTGGACGGGGCTGACGTTTGGAGCTTGTGCGAATGTGTTTTCGAGGATGCAAGCCTGGCGTGCAGGGGAGGCGACGCAAGCAAGGCCGGCCGCTTTTTATGCGCTTCTTGCTTTGACAGGTTTGTCAGGCATGGGCATGGCCGTCAGTTGTCGGTGGACTTCAACCTGGCTTTGGCCTGCGTGGAAGTCCTGGCTTTCGGCTTTGTTGGATGTTTCACCGGCCGTGGACGCCGCGCCGGGACTGTTGTTTTCGATGCCTTTGGCCGTGCCGGTGTGTTTGTTGTTGATGGTTTCCTGTTGCGTGGTTTGGCCGGCCTCAGGGCTGAGTGGGTGTGAAGTTTTTCCTTTTCGTTCGGTGTTAAACCGCCTGCGTCCGGGCGCAGCGACGACTTCTTCGGGAGCTTAACCATGAGGTTGAGAATTTCGAGTCTAATCCTTGCAATGGGAGCTGTTGCTGTTTGCGCATGCCCAGGCCCGTTGAATAACCAGCAAGGTTATATGCCAGAGCAACCCATTGCCTATTCGCATGCCGTGCATGCAGGGCTTTATGAAATGGATTGTCAATATTGCCACACGGGTGCGGAGAAGGGCCGCCATGCGGGCGTACCGCCTTCGAGTGTTTGCATGAATTGTCATTCCCAGGTGCGACTGGATTCGGTGGACGTTCAAAAATTGACGGACTATGTCGAAAACAAACAACCCATCCCCTGGGTACGCGTACACCGTTTGCCGGACCATGCCTTTTTCGACCACTCAAGCCATGTTGTCGCCGGCGGGCTGAAGTGCCAGGAGTGCCACGGGCCTGTGGAGACGATGGTTCGCGTTTGGCAGCAAGAAACCATGAACATGGGTTGGTGTCTGGATTGTCACCGAAAGACACTCAAAGAGCAAAAGCAGGCGCCCATACCCTTAGCTTGGCTGGCACCGGGAGCCAAACCCGTGCAAAGACAGCTCAACCCACCCACAGACTGCGCCGCTTGCCATCGTTAGAGAGGGAACCATGTCGAATATGAGCCAACCCAAACCGCGTCTATGGCAAAGCCTTGCTGAATATTCCGGCGATGGCAAAGTCGAAGAAGAAAAACGCAACGAGTTTGCCGAGGAGTTGCCTGTGGGGGTGTCTGCAGCACCGGCAGAGCAGAGTTCTCGGCGCGATTTTTTCAAACTCATGGGCTTGTCCAGTGCTGCCATGCTTGCCGCCTGCCAGCGCAGCCCCACGCAGCATATTCTTCCCTTCACAGAAAAACCCGATGAGCTGACACCGGGCTTGGCCCTCTGGTATGCCTCCGTGTGCGGTGCTTGCCCTGCGCAATGCGGGCTTCTTGTGAAGTCGCGCGATGGGCGCCCCATTAAGATGGAGGGGAATTCACTGCACCCCGTGTCGCAAGGAGGTTTGTGCGCCACAGGGCAGGCTGCTGTTTTGGGGCTTTATGACTCCAACCGGGCGCGAGGCCCTTCTCAAACCTCCTGGACGATGACGTGGGATGAGATTGACAGGTTGACAAGGGAGGCGCTCAGCAATGTTCCTTCCGGCAAAGGCATCCGCGTTGTATTGCCCTGGTGTTCAGGCCCTTCCGAAGATGCGGCCCTGGAGCGGTTTTTGCAAAAATACCCATCGGCCAAAGCTGTCCGCTATGACGCCACCGGCGAGTTGGATGCCATCGCAAAAGCGACGGAAGCCTTGTTTGGCGCGCGGCAGATTCCCGAATTCCTCATTCACAGAGCCAAATGCATTGTTTCTTTTGGAGCTGACTTTTTGGGCTCCTGGTTGTCTCCCGTCGGGTTTTCGCGCCAATATGCGAAGGCCAGGGACGTGGAAACGCACCGGACCATGCTGCGCCACATTCAAGTGGAGTCAACGCTTTCTTTAACAGGCTCCAACGCAGACATTCGCTATGCCGTCAAACCCTCGGCGATGCTTCCCGTGCTGGCCGCTTTGTTGCGCAAACTGGCACCCGCGTCGGAGCCCGTCGTTCAAGCCGCACTTTCCCAGGCAGACACGCAGTTGCCGGATGGGTTTTCGGAAGAAAACCTGCAGCGCTTGGTGACGGAGCTCAGAAAGGCAGGCCGAAACGCCCTTGTCCTCTATGGCGGCGATGAGCCGGGCATGCAGCTTTTGGCCTTGCTGTGCAATTTGGCGCTTCGAAACCCGGAGCAGACTGTTCGCTGGAGCACTGCTCGCAAGTTGGACGACAATGCGCTGTGGTTTGATGACTTCCTGGCAGAATTGGCCGCCAAACAGGTGGGCGCCGTGCTTTTCCTTGGCGTCAACCCCGTTCATTCACACCCGCGGGGCGCTCAGCTGAAGGGCTTGCTCGAAGGCATCTTCTCCCTGTCAACAGCAGATCGCCTGGATGAAACGGCTTCGTTGTGCTTCCTGCATGCGCCAGAAAGCCACTGGATGGAATCCTGGTCAGACTCGCGGCCCCTGGGCGGCATATGGGCGGTTTCTCAACCTCTCATTGTTCCGCTTTTTGACACGCGAAGCCGCATTGCCTCCTTGCTGGCCTGGGCAGGAGAGCCCAGGAGCGATTTGGACTTTGTACGCTCTTTCTGGGAGAGGGAGGTTTTGAGTGAAGCAACTTCCTTCCAGGTGGTTTGGGATGAGGTTTTGCGAAGGGGCGTATGGCGAGAAAACAGGACGACCCGGCAGCCTCCGTCCATAGGGGCAGCCAACCTCTCCAAGGTTGGAGAGCTGGTTCGCCTCTCCAGGGTTTCGCCCTCCGCCATAGAGCTTCTGGTGCATCCTTCACTCTATTTGCGCAACGGAGAGCATGCCAACAATGCCTGGTTGCAAGAGTTGCCCGATGCTCTCACAAAAACGACATGGACAAATTGTGCGGCCCTGAGCAAGGCTCAGGCAAAAGCACTCGGCATTCAGGATGGCGACGAGGTGCAGTTGCAGGTGGAAGGCCATTTTGTCCGCATTCCAGCGCTGTGTCTGCCGGGCGTTCCCGACGGTGTTGTGGCTGTCGCAGAAGGGTATGGCCGAACAGCAACAGGAAAGGTGGGCAACAACATAGGTGTCCATGTTGCGCCCCTGGCCGCCACGCGTCGAGCGGGCGCTGCTGTTGAGCTCAGCAAGACAGGTGCCCGCAAAAAGCTGGCACGAAGTCAGACGTACAGCGAGAAACTCGACACACTGGGGAGAGATCGCATGCTGGTGCGCTCCATGGACTTGGAGCAGTTTTTTGCAAACCCGGCCAAAGTCCACGAGGGGGCAACGCACGACTTGAAACAAGGCGGGCTTCCGCTCAGCCTCTGGTCAGGCCACAAATACGAAGGGCACCGCTGGGGCATGGTGGTGGACTTGAGCGCCTGCACCGGTTGCAGTGCCTGCGTGGTGTCTTGCCAGGCAGAAAACAACATTCCTGCGGTGGGCGAGCGTGAAGTGTTGATTCGACGCGAAATGTCGTGGATAAGAATTGACCGCTATTTTGGTGGCGAGCCGGAGTCTCCCGAGGTGTTTTTCCAGCCGATGATGTGTTGGCATTGCGAGAATGCGCCGTGTGAGACGGTTTGCCCTGTTCTGGCGACGGTGCATTCGAGCGAGGGCCTGAACCAACAGGTGTATAACCGCTGCGTGGGGACACGTTATTGCGCCAACAACTGCCCGCCCAAAGTGCGACGGTTTAACTGGTTTACATATAAGCATGAAGATCCGCTGGAGCGCATGGTGCTCAACCCCGATGTGGCCATTCGTTCCCGCGGCGTCATGGAGAAATGCTCTATGTGCGTGCAGCGAATTCAGGAGGGGAAGGCGCGGGCCAACAACGAAGGACGCAAGTTGAAAGATGAGGATGTGTTGACGGCCTGTCAACAGTCCTGCCCGGCCCAGGCCATCCATTTTGGGGATTTGAATGATCCGAATTCGAAAGTCGCTCGAATGGCAGCTCGCAAACGCAGTTACAAATTGTTGACGGAATTGAATATTGAGCCCGTTGTTTCCTATATGGCCAAGGTGAAAAACCCTGGTGCAGGAGGCAAAGATGAGTGAACAAGTCTCCCCATTGCGCACCCCGCTGATAACAGTTGATAGAACTTTGTCGCAGATTACGGACGACATTGTCACGCCGTTGATACAGCGTCCCACCGTGCGGTGGTGGTTGGCCTTTCTCGTTTCCTTTTCTGTGTTGGGTGTTGGGGTTGGAATGGTCGCCTATCAGATTGCCACAGGCATCGGCACCTGGGGATTGAACAAGACGGTGGGATGGGCCTTTGACATCACCAACTTCGTCTTCTGGGTGGGCATCGGCCACGCCGGAACGCTGATTTCAGCCATTTTGTTTCTCTTCCGGCAGAAGTGGCGCACCTCCATCAACCGGGCCGCGGAAGCCATGACGCTGTTTGCCGTCATGTGCGCGGCCATTTTCCCGGCCATTCACGCAGGGCGCCCCTGGTTGCTTTTTTGGATGTTTCCCTATCCCAACGAGAGATATCTCTGGGTGAACTTCCGCTCCCCCTTGCTTTGGGACGTGTTCGCCATCAGCACCTATTTCACGGTGTCCGCCGTGTTCTGGTACATCGGCTTAATCCCCGACTTGGCAACCATCCGAGATCGCCTGGCCGGACTTCGAAAGAAGATTTTTGACTTCTTCTCCTTTGGCTGGAACGGCTCAACCCGCGTTTGGTCGCGCTATGAAACGCTCTATTTGTTGCTTGCAGGCCTGGCCACGCCCCTGGTGCTTTCCGTGCACACCATCGTCTCCATGGACTTTGCAACCTCGGTGATTCCGGGTTGGCATACCACCATCTTCCCTCCCTACTTTGTTGCTGGCGCCGTGTTTTCCGGTTTTGCGATGGTGCTGACGTTGATGATTATTACGCGGGTGGTGCTCAAGCTCGAGCATTTCATCACCCTCCATCACATTGAGAACATGAACAAAATCATCATCGTCACGGGCGGCATCGTGGGGCTGTCCTATGCCACCGAGTTTTTCATCGCCTGGTATTCGGGCAACCCATGGGAGCGCTTTGCTTTCATTAACCGGGCCTTCGGTCCTTATGCCTGGTCCTATTGGATAATGTTCACCTGCAACGTCCTTTCGCCGCTGTTGTTCTATTTCAAGAAACTCAGGACGTCGATTCTGGCGACTTTCATTCTCTCCATCGTCATTAACATCGGCATGTGGTTTGAGCGCTTTGTGATCATTGTGACTTCGCTGCACCATGACTTTTTGCCCTCCAGTTGGGCGATGTACAAACCCACCACCATTGAGGTGGGCACTTTCATCGGTACCTTCGGGTTGTTTTTCACCTGCTTCTTGTTGTTTGTGCGCTTCCTCCCCGTCATTTCCATTGGCGAAGTGAAAGCCGTGAACAACTTTGCAAAACGCAAGAATGCACACGCTGAACATGAGGTGACAGCATGAGCAAAGTCCGAACGATAGGTTGGTTTGAGCAGGAAGCGCACATTCTCGATGCGACCAAGGCGGCGCGAAAAGCGGGGCTTAAGGTGCTGGATGTTTATACACCTTATGCCGTGCACGGCCTGGATGAAGCCATGGGGCTTAAGCCTTCAAAGCTTACCTGGGTATGCTTTTTGGCAGGGCTTGGCGGTGGCGCGGGCATGCTGGCGTTGATGCTGTATACCTCCGTTGTCTCATGGCCCCTGAATGTGGGCGGCAAGCCCTTCGCTTCGGTGCCTGCCTTTATTCCGGTGACTTTTGAGGCCACCGTGCTGAGTGCTGCTTTGGTGACGGTTTTGGCTTTTTTGATTCGCTCGAAGCTTTATCCAGGGAAGAGGGTGGTTCCCTTAGAGCGTGTGACGGACGATCGCTTTGCGCTGGAGTTGTTGGCAGAGCGGGAGAGCGCGCGAAGTTTTCTTGAAGCGCAAGGTGCCGTTGTTGTCCAGGAGGTGCCATGAAAATTCTGCGAATATGCTGCCTGGCCTTTGTCGGCTTATGGGCTTGTCAGCAGGATGTTTCCAAGCCCAACTATGAATATTCGCCCGATATGGCTTATTCCCTCGCCTATGAGTCCTATTCGGCCAACCCCAACCTCCCGGATGGCAAAACTTTGCTGGCCCCCCCGCAGGGAACGGTCCCCCGGGGCTACCGGGCTTTTCACTATGCTCCAGGGCCTGAAGAGGCTTTGCGTGCAGGCGCAGAGTTGGTGGACCCGCTTCCCAGGGACAGGGAAGCACAAAAGCAGATTCTTGAGCGGGGCCGCATTTTGTTTGAGCGCATGTGTGTTCCCTGCCACGGGCTGGACTTGCAAGGAGGCGGCCTGGTGACGCGTTTGTTTGTCAGTCCGCCTTCTTTGTTGGTGGACAACGCCATCAACATGAAGGATGGGCAGATTTTCCACATCATCACAACAGGGCAAGGGAGCATGCCTGGCCACGGGCAACAAATTTCACAGCAGGACAGATGGAAGATTATTCGCTACGTGCGCTCCATTCAAGCTGACCAAAAGCCGAGGGTTGTGCTGCCGTCCAATGAGGCGAATGTCGACACTCCTTCCCAGGGGGCCTTATGAGCTACATAGAAAAAACAGCCAAGACACAGGTGGTGGCGCTGGTGGCAGCCGTTGCAGGGTTGGGGGGGCTTGCTTTTGCCATCTTCCAAAACCCCAAGTGGGGCTTTACCAACCTCCTGGTGTGCGCTTTCTTTTTTGTCAGTCTGGCGGCAGGCGGCTTGGTGTTGCTGGCTTTGAATACGGTGGCCAAAGCAGGTTGGCACACGGTTTTGAAGCGCGTGTTTGAAAGCTATGCCGCCTTGTTGCCCATAGGCTCCCTGCTGATTGTGCTCACGCTCGTCAACCTGCTGGGCGGCAGCAACTCCATTTACGAATGGGCGCGACCTGGCATCATGGACCACCACCATGCGGACTACGATCATCTCATCCATGAAAAAGTCGCCTATTTAAACCTGCCCTTTTACATCCTCCGCATGCTGCTCATTTTGGGTGTGTGGTCCCTCTTTGCTTTCCGCTTGCGCCGGCTTTCGCTGGAACAGGACAAAGACAGCTTGGTTGTGCGCACACACCAGGCGGTGCGCTGGGCCACAGGTTTTTTGGTGTGTTTTGCCATCACGTTTTCATTTGCTTCCTTCGATTGGATTATGAGCCTGGAAGCGCACTGGTTCAGCACGGTTTTTGGGATGTACAACATTGCAGGCCTGCTCTCCTCTTCCGTCGCCGCCGTCGTGCTGACGTGCATCCTCCTCAACAAGGCAGGTGTATTTCCGGAGTTCCGCATCCCCCACGTCCATGACTTGGCCAAACTGATGTTTGCTTTCTGCACTTTCTGGGCCTACCTGTGGTTTTGCCAGTTCATGCTGATTTGGTATAGCAACATTCCCGAAGAAGGCCTTTATTTTGTCCGTCGTTGGCACGGCGGATGGGAGCCTGTTTTCTATTTGAACTTTGTGCTCAACTGGGTGCTCCCTTTCTTCCTTCTCCTGCCTCGTCCGCTCAAGCGCAGCCCCAATTACGTCGCTGCCGTCGCGCTGATTGTATTGTTCGGCCGCTGGGTAGACCTCTATTTGATGGTGACCCCCATCAACTTCTCTTCGCCGCCGGTAGGCTGGGTCGAAGTTTCCGCTGTTGTGGGTTTTGCGGGTTTGCTTGTTTTCTGCCTGCAAAGAAGATTCCAAAAAGTGCCGCTCATTCCGAAGAACGATCCTTATCTCCAGGAAAGTCTGAACCTTCACTGAGCAGACGGGTCACCCGAAGGGCTTACGAAAAAAATGCGCCTTCTGGACATGAAAACAGGCAGTTTGTGAAAAGATTGCACGCTCTGAGAAAAGCCAACATACACTTGTAGGGTTTTTGGGCGGCGGCCACGCAGAGGGGGCCCCTCCCAGAAAACACAGGAAACAGGGGGAGGGGAGGCACAAGAAAGTATTTAACAAGGCATTCAGGAGGGTTTGGGGACCAGAAGCCTAAGGTGTTGATAAAATTTGCCTAACTTTTGAAAGCATGAATAAATAATAGGCACGCCGTTCGCAATAGGGATGACTAATGGCCGCTTCGCTTCATCTAACCCAAGGTACCCACAGCCCAAAGGCCTGTATTCACTGTGGTAGCCCTGTTCCTTGGGGTGCAAAAATTGCGCAATTCTGTTGCGCAGGGTGTGAAGCGGTTTACCGAATTCTGCATTCGGAGAACCTTTCTCGTTTTTATGCGCTGGCCGATGGCCAAATCCCTCCAGCTGCTTTGCCGTCCATGCAAATACGCAGCCATACATGGTTGGACGCTCTTTTGGAGAAGGCGACGCAAGCGGAAGGTGCGCTGTGTTCCCTGGAGTTGGACTTGCAGGGCATTCATTGTTCCGCCTGTGTGTGGTTGCTCAACGAGTTGTTTCGCAGGCAAAAGGGCGGCAAGAAGATTGTTGTCAACCCTGCTTTGGGCAAAGTCCACCTCGTGTGGACGCGGGAGCTTTTCAACATCCATGACTGGATAAAGTCCGTAGAGCGTTTTGGCTACCGCTTCGGTGCGCCGCGCAAGCAGCAGGAAGGGTTTTCGTCGGGTTTTTTCCGCTTAGGCGTGTGCATCTGCATTTCGATGAACGTCATGCTGTTTTCAGCGGCATTCTATTTCGGCATGTCCCCGGCGGATGGGGCCTTGTTTCAAGCTTTCACCTACCTGAGCATGGGCCTGACGACGATTGTCGTCTTTTATGGCGGCTGGCCTTTTTTCCATTCGGCCCTGGCGAGTGTGCGCAGCAGGCTTTTGCATTTGGATGTACCCATCGCCCTGGGCATTGTGCTGTCCTATGCCTTCTCCCTGGTGCAATTCACGCAGGGGCGGGGCGATCTGGCCTATTTGGACACCTTAAATATTTTCGTCACGCTCATGCTGACGGGGCGTTGGTTGCGCCAGCGCGTACTGGAAAAAAACAAGCGCTTTCTTTTGGAGGATGCAGGCTCTGAAAATTTCTGGGTGAGGGTGAAGACGAACGAGGCCATTTGCCTGGTGCGTGCGCCGCAGATTCGGGAGGCGGACACGCTGTTGGTCGCGCCGGGGGATGTCATTCCCGTCAACCTCTCCTTGCTGTCGGGACAAGCCCAGGTGTCGACGGATTGGATAACAGGAGAGCCTGAGCCACAATGTTTGTCCCTGGGCGATGTTGTGATGGCAGGCAGCATCAATGCCGGAAACACAGCTTTGCTTGGGCGCGCTTTGACACATTTTGCGGATTCTCCCTTGGTTCCTTTGCTTCGGCAGACTTCACCGAGCAAGGGGGGCTATTCCCACCTGATGTTTTGGAATCGCCTTTCTCGTGCATGGGTGGTGGGAGTCCTGGCGGTTGCCTCCTTGGGTTTTGTCTTATGGATGGGGGCGGGGTTTGACAAGGCCATCAACGTCGCCGTTGCCTTGCTGATAGTGACCTGTCCGTGCGCCCTGGGAATTACCATTCCCCTGGCCTATGAGCTCACACAATCCGCGCTGAAGCGGCGCGGTTTTTATATACGCAGCGGAGACTTGTTGGACAGGCTGACGCAGGTGAAGAAAGTCCTGTTTGACAAAACAGGAACGCTGACCCTGGGGCGATTGGAATTAAAAACCCCAAGCCAGCTTTGGCAGATGGATGTGGAGGCGCGGCATGTCCTCTACAATTTGGCTTCGCGCTCGAGTCACCCTGTCAGCATGTGCATTGCGGCCGCTCTGGAGGAGATGAAGCCTGGCTTTGCTCTTGACGCGAATGTTTGTGAGGTGTCGGGGCAGGGGGTTGAGTGGCAGAAAGAGGGGGAGCTTTGGCGCCTGGGGCGCTCTTCCTGGGCGACGCCTTCCTCCCCCCCCAACAGAGCGACGATTTTGTCGCGCAATGGCGAGAGGGTAGCCTTATTAGAAACGAAAGAAGTTTTGCGTGCAGATGCTGCACGTGAAGTGGAGACGCTCAAGAAACAGGGGGTGGACATTTGGGTGATTTCAGGAGATGGCCTTGAGCGGACGCATGCATTGGCAGACAGGTTGGGTATTTCTCATTCACGTATTTTAGCCAGTCAAACCCCAGAGCAAAAAGCCGAAGCTGTACAACATATTGACGCTATGGACAGCTTATATTTAGGAGACGGTGTCAACGACTCCATGGCATTTGAAAAAGCGTGGTGTGCGGGGGCTGTGGCCATCGATCGCCCCGTCATGCCCGGGAAGTCTGACTTTTTTCTTGTCAACGAAGGTGTGCTGGGCATCCAGGCTGCCTTAAATTCCGCGGTGAATTTGAGGCGGTTGACCAAACAAATTCTGGGGCTCTCCTTGGTATACAACGGTGCTGCTGTGGCGGTGGGGCTTTTAGGGTACATGACGCCCGTCTGGGCCGCCATCAGCATGCCCGTCTCCTCTCTGGGTTTAATCTTTTTCTGTGTTTTCGCACTTCGAGGCTCCAAAAACCAAAGTGCCGCAAACGGTTTTTGGCAAGCACAAGAGGTGCGCCCGTGATCATTTTACTTTTGCAGATTTTTGTAAGCCTGGTTCTCGTCGCTGGAGGTCTCATCCTATTCTTTTATTCAATTCGTCAGAAGGACTTTGAGCATTTCGACAGAATGGCGCTGTTGCCATTGGAAGAAGACAACGATCCACCGCCGGCCACACCGGCATTGCCTTCAAACTCGGAGGAGAAGTAATGCAAACACAACGCATCGAATACGATGATACCGTCGTGAGACGCTTTATATGGGCGTCGATCATTTTTGGTGTTGTCGGTATGTTGGTTGGGCTTTTAATAGCTTGCCAACTGGTTTGGCCTCAGCTGAACCTTGGAATTTCTCTCACAGTGTTTTCGCGGTTGCGGCCCTTGCACACAAATGCAGTTATTTTTGCCTTTGTGGGCAATATGATCTTTGCCGGCATCTACTATTCAATTCAACGTCTGTTCAAAACACGGCTGGCTTCCGACATTTTGTCCAACATCCATTTTTGGGGTTGGCAAGCCATCATTGCCGCAGCTGCCGTCACCTTGCCTTTGGGGATTACGCAGGGCAAGGAATATGCAGAATTGGAGTGGCCCATTGACTTGGCTGTTGTTGTCATTTGGGTGGTTTTCGCTCTCAACTTCTTTTGGACCATGGCCAAGCGCAACGAGAAACAAATTTATGTTGCGGTTTGGTTTTACATCGCCACCATCGTCACCATTGCGGTGCTTTATATCACCAACAACCTGGCCCTGCCGGTGGCGCTGACCAAGTCCTATTCCATTTATGCAGGTGTGCAAGACGCCTTGGTCCAGTGGTGGTATGGCCACAACGCCGTCGCCTTTTTCCTAACGACGCCTGTTTTGGGCATCATGTACTATTACCTCCCCAAAGCAGCCGAGCGTCCTGTCTATTCCTATCGCTTGTCGGTCGTTCACTTCTGGGCACTCATTTTCATTTATATTTGGGCAGGCCCGCACCACTTGCTTTATACCTCGCTTCCTGACTGGGCGCAGTCTTTGGGCATGTTGTTCAGCGTCATGCTCTGGGCGCCTTCCTGGGGCGGTATGTTGAACGGTCTTCTGACGCTCAGGGGTGCCTGGCACAAGCTCCGGACAGATCCGGTTTTGAAGTTTCTTGTGGCCGGCGTCACTTTCTACGGCATGTCGACTTTCGAAGGCCCCTTGCTTTCCATCAAAACCGTCAACGGCCTTGCGCACTACACCGACTGGATTATTGGCCACGTGCACTCGGGCGCTTTGGGCTGGAACGGCCTCATGGCGGCAGGCATGTTCTATTGGCTGGTGCCGAGGCTCTATGGCACCAAGCTGCATTCCGTGAAGGCGGCAGACTTGCATTTCTGGCTCGCCACCATCGGCATTGTCCTCTACATGGTGTCGATGTGGATTTCGGGTGTCACCCAGGGCTTGATGCTTCGGGCGCTCAACCCGGACGGCTCCTTGCTGCACCCTGACTTCCTGGAAACCTTGGCGGCCATTCAGCTTCCCTATCTCGTCCGAGCCCTGGGCGGCGCCATGTACTTTGTTGGGTTGATTATGATGTGCTGGAACATCGTCAAAACGGCCCTGGCTGGCAAAGCCGTCACAACGAGCGTGGAAGTGGTGATTGCGCCCAAGGAAGCGACGCCTGCGGGAGAAGGCCTTGTGGGCATTGTCCTTGGCAAGCCGCTGGTTTTCTCGGCAGTCATTCTCGTCTTTGTGTTGGCCTTTGGTCTTGTGACGGGCTCTGCCATGGCTGCCATCGCACTTGCGGGTGCAGTCCTGCTCTTGTCCGTATTTGCCTGGGTGATGAACACGCGGGACAAGAAGGCAGGCAGGAAGTCATGGTTTGCCATCATTGAAGGGAATGCGCTTGCCTTTACGACGGTGACGCTGCTGGCCATTCTGGTTGGAGGCATTGTGGAAATTTTGCCGGTACTCCGGGCGCATCAAAATTTGCCGGAGAATGCAAAACGACAAACGCCTTACACGGCCTTGGAGCTCCAGGGAAGAGATGTGTATGTCAGAGAAGGTTGTTACCTTTGCCATTCGCAACAAATCAGACCCTTCCTGGCGGAAACGCTGCGCTATGGAGACCGCTCAGAGCTTGGAGAGTTCAGGTATGATCATCCTTTCCAATGGGGCTCCAAGCGAACAGGGCCAGATCTCCATCGAGAAGGAGGCAAGCAACCCTCTTCCTGGCACTACAAGCACATGTTAGATCCAACGTCGACGAGCCCTGGCTCCAACATGCCGCCCTATACTTGGTTGGCCACAAACAAAATTGACATCAAGATGGGTGAAAAGAAGCTGCGCGCCATGCAGAAGCTGGGCGTTCCCTATACCAACGCGCAGATTGATTTTGCGAAGGAAGATCAGCAAATGCAAGCGGAGGCCGTCCTGAAGGAGATGGAAGCAGATGACATTTCCTGGGACAGCGAGCTTGTTGCGCTCATCGCCTATTTGCAAAAACTCGGCAGAAGCGACGGCGTGAAATTTGATGCACCTTCCATGAGGGCGGCAGCCACTCCTGAGGGTGTGCCGGGAGGAGGACGTTAACCATGTCTAAATATTTAGAAGGGCTGATTGACATCCATTTGCCTATGGTGGGGCTGTTGCTGTTCCTTGGGTTTTTCCTGGCGATTTTTGTGACAGTCCTGTTTGTTCATAAGAAGTCTGACTATGCAGAAGTTGCTTCTCTGCCCTTGAAAGATCACGGTGAGGTTCAACAATGAGTGAGAAAAATAGAGTTCACCACGTCTATGACGGGATTGAAGAAGAGGACAA
>Ga0209737_10000415_pt1 | contig 36260 bp, 24 predicted proteins | sample TergutCu122P3_FD_187284 | JGI IMG/M metagenome (GOLD analysis project Ga0209737, IMG submission 187284) | Cubitermes ugandensis P3 segment gut microbial communities from Kakamega Forest, Kenya - Cu122 P3 (SPAdes) (version 2) | ecosystem: Host-associated > Arthropoda: Insects > Digestive system...
TTTCACACATTTTCTGGATTGCTTCGCTTCTCGCCACGCTTCGCGTGAGGCCATTCCCGGATGGCGCTTCGCTTATCCGGGCTACGAAGTGGCGATGATGCGGCGCTTGTGTACGGTTTTTGAAGTTTGCGGGAAGTTGTTTTGGGTGAGTTTGGGTGGGTTGTGTCGTTTTTTATAATGTGGAGATTAAGATGAAATTGAAACATTTCTTTCGTTCTGCGAAGGCATCGTCTCATCGCACGGGCGCGTTGTTCTTTCTATCGGTGCTTCTTTCGTTTGGATTGTCCTTCGGGATGGCGTCGCCTGCGGAGGCGCAGACGCCGACGCTCATCCTTCGGGTCACCAACCTTTTTGGAGACACCCCCGGGGGAAATGTTAGACCAGGCAGTTTGGCGGATGCCCTCCATCAAGCATGCTCTCAAAGACAACATTCACACGTTATTATCATGTTTTCTCCCGGGCTCAATGGCACTATTTTGATGCCCGAGACCAATTATAGGACGACCTTTTTCGGCCCTGCGCATGATAAAGAAAATAAAATTAGAATTAACTCTGCCGGTCCTCGTAATAACGGTTTTTATCATCCTGACGGCAAGTACCTTGAGGGCTGTCCCGAGATAACCATTGATGGTGGTAACAACGATATCCGTCTTCAAAGCATAAGCCCCTGGCAAAAGGTGGTCATGGTGGCTAGAGATACCAAACTTACTCTCAGGAACCTTACGCTTATAGGGCGTGCCGGCTGGAGCTTTGGCTCCTCCCCATTTTTGTATAATGACGGTCGTCCGTTTTCAACTGATGAGCATTACTCCGACATTATCGCCAATCGTGGCCATCTCACGCTGGAAAACGTCATTGTCTTTAACGGCGCCCCAATATCGCAATACATGAATAAGGGCGAGGGGGCTTCTTGTATCTTTAACGGTTCAGCTGGAACGCTTATACTGGACGGAACCGTTATTTATAATTGTTATACAAGAACAAGCGCAGGTGTCAGCGGCGGTGTTAATACAGAAGCCATCTGGAACTCGGGCGAACTGAGAATGACTCGGTCTATTATTCGTTCTACTGGCGTCAGCGGAAGTCTGATAAGTAACAGAAAATCCCTTTCTGTGATAACGGGAGGCACCACCCCTAATTTTGTGATGGACAGAAGTACCATTGACGTCAAAAATAGTGTAACAAGCCAAGGAAATTTTAGGGTCATCAACAGCAGCATCAATGGCGCAACGTCTTTCAGCTTCGACTTCCTCGAATCGATCAACTCAACCTTCTCCGACGCAGTGAGGGTTAAAAGAGCAGAATTGACCAACACGATTTTTAACTCCGCTTGTACTTCTTCTACGGGAGATGTCGTTGACCACGGAGGCAATCTTGTTCGAGGGGGAGCTGATAATTCCTGCGGAATCGGTTCGAATCCGACGAGCTTTACCTTCCCGTCTTCCACACTCGGCTTAAATTCGGTTTCTCACAACTACTCACCAGCCGTTGTGCTGGCCGTAGGGGCCAACCACCTTGCGTTGGGTCGCGGCGTGGCCGCCGGATGTTCGCATCCGGACGTTGCCGGTGTGGATCAGCGCGGTGTGGCGCGTCCGGCGACGGGCTGCACCAGCGGCGCGTACCAGAGGAATGAAACGACTAACACGCAGATGAAAATGCTTACCGGCATCGTTGTCGGCGATGGTCGCATCACCAGCGCAGGGATGGCCAACTGCACGGCCGCTGGAAACGGCACGGACGCCTGCCGAGGGTGGTATGGAATCTACGCCGACGTACCGCTAAACGCCGTACCGTCATCGGGTCACGCTTTCGTCGGCTGGAGCGGCGACTGCTCCGGAGTGGAGCCTTCTACACTGGTTCAGATGTGGGGAGCAGATCGCACGTGTACCGCGCGTTTTGAGCCTATACGCGATCTCAACGTTCAGGTCACCACCGACGGTGGCTACGTTTATGACTATCACTCTGTGCCGGAGCGTCTCGTTTTCACACGGATCAACAGTTGCAGCAACGACGGTTGGGGATGTAATGGCCGCTATGCAGGCGGCTCCACGGTGACCCTGACGGCGAGCCCCAGTCCCGGCTGGGTCTTCAAAGAATGGCAGGGCGATGGTTGCAACGCTGTTGCAGGCAATCCACTTCAGGCAGCGGTGCACCTGGATCAGAATCGTACATGCAGAGCTTCTTTCATGGTGCCGCCGATGTTTTCGCTCACGGTCGATGTGCTCGGCAATGGTTTTGGTAATGTTGATGATCGTGTCCTCGACTATTATGGCCCCGGCGGCATTCGTTGCGGTCATTACGGGAATGATTGCTCCAGAAATTACCCTGTGGGCACGCAGGTGACGCTGACCGCGACGCCGATTCTCGGCAGCGTCTTTACCGGCTGGGGCGGCGATTGCGCGGCTGCCGGCAACGATCCTCAGGCAACGGTGGTGTCTCTGGATGAAGCCGCGCTGATGACGTGCACGGCGACTTTCGAGCCGGGCGCGACGAGTTATCCGCTCACGGTTACAGTGAACGGCAACGGGATGGTCGAAGACAATCCGGGCAATTATCCCTGGATGCCTCCTCCGCAGATCGCGTGTTCCCCTGCTTTTGCGAATTGCACCGGCTATTATGCAGCCAACTCGGAGACGCAATTGCATGCGGCGCCCGACGCAGGCCACCGCTTCACCGGCTGGGGCGGCGCTTGCGCGGCGGCCGGAGATGCGTTTGTCGCCACGGTGACGATGGACGCCGCCAAAAACTGCACCGCAACCTTTGCCGCGGCGGCGGCGACGAAGCACACGCTCACGGTCACGGTGAACGGCGCGGGCGGCAAGGTCAGGGATCAATCGACGCCTCGTCAGATTGAGAATTGCACTTCCGCTGGCGGCGCGAACTGCTCCGGCGATTACGATGAAGGTGTCACGGTGCTCCTTGTGCCGGAACCGGCGGCGGGCAACACGTTCCAGGGCTGGACGGGCGATGGCTGCGTTCTGGCTTTTGGGAATTTGTTTACAGTGGCGGTGAATATGAATCAGGCGCGACACTGCACGGCGACTTTCGCACCGACGCAGGAGAATACGCTGACGGTCACCGTGATCGGGAATGGCAGCGTCCGTGGTGAATACGGCGGGATACAGATCGCCGAATGCCGATCCAACAGCGGCACGTGCACGGCCAGTTACCCCGATAACAAAACCGCGCTCCTGCTGGCGGCCCCGGATGGCAACCACACTTTCGTCGGCTGGGAGGGCGACTGCACCGCTTACAGCGACACCCAACCGCATTGGGGACGGGTCTCGATGGATCAGAACCGCGCGTGCACCGCGAGATTCGAGGAGATCGGCGCGCCGACGCGCTGGCTGACGGTTCACGTGATCGGCGCGGGCGGCAGCGTCACCGATAGCGGCGCGCCCCCGCAGATCAACGCATGCACTTGGACGGGCGGCCCGAACTGTTCCGGCGGTTACCCTGAAGGCACCAACATCGCGCTGACGGCGACGCCGACGGCTGGGCATGAGTTCAGCCATTGGAGCGGCGCGGGCTGCACGATTGGCGGCAATCCGGTCCTTGTGATGATGAATGAGACGCGCTCGTGCACCGCGACATTTTCGGCCATCGCCCCGGCGACGCACACGCTGACGGTCAACGCGGGTGTGGGCGGGAGCGTCAGCGCCTTCACAGGGGCTATCGCCGATTGCACCTCCGCAGGCGGCGTTTGCACCGGCGACTACGTGGATGGCGCCATCGTGACATTGATGGTCACGGAAGCGCCGGATTACATTTTCGCCAACTGGGGCGGCGCTTGCACCGCTGATCCGGACGATCCGCTGTTGGCAACAGTACTCATGACTCAGGCGCGCACGTGCAGCGTCACGTTCACGCCGCCCGTGCCGCTGGCGGTCACGGTCAACGGCGATGGCAGTGTCATGGATAACCTGGGGAAGATTTTCGGTTGTACGGCGGCCGGCGGCGCGGCCTGCTCCGGCAATTACGTGCTCAATAGCGAAGTGTTTCTGTACGCTGAGGCAAGTCCGAATAATGTGTTCACCGGCTGGGGCGGCGCTTGCGCGGCTGCGGGCAACGCGGACATGGCAGAGGTGACGATGAGTCAGGCGCGAAGCTGTACCGCGACATTCGCGCCGGCGTACAGGCTTGAAGTCGACATCCTCGGCGATGGCGATGGAAAGGTCAACGACAACGCGATGCCTCAGAAGATTTTCGAATGCGGCGCCTTTGGTGGCCGGTGCATCGGCGACTACGTGGTGAATACCAGCGTGACCCTGACGGCGGCGGCGGATGCGGTCAGTCGCTTCGTCGGCTGGGGCGGCGCTTGCGCGGCGGCCGGTAACGCGGCCACGGCCACGGTGACGATGAATCAGGCGCATACGTGCGAAGCAACGTTTGAACTGGTCATGACGATGCTCACGCTCAGTGTGACGGGCGACGGGGGCAGCATCAGCGATAACGCCGTGCCTCGGCAGATTGACGCTTGCACCTCGGCGGGCGGCGCGAACTGCTCTGGCATTTACCTGCTCGGCGCCAACATCGCGCTGACGGCTTCGCCGAATGCGGGCTTCGCTTTCGACGGCTGGACGGGCGACTGCGCAGCGTCAGGCAGGACGCGCACGGCCTCGGTGACGATGAACACGGCACTCAGTTGCGGCGCGGCATTTGTGGCCGCGCCGATGCAGGGCGGCACGACGCCGATCCCGACGCTGGGGCATCTGGCATTGCTGCTGCTGATCGCGGCACTGGGTATGGGCGCGGCCTTTCATCCGGGGATAAGGAGACGGGTGGCGGGTGACAGGCAATAAAAAGCGTGCGTCATTGCGAGGAATGAAAACTCCCCTCTCCCGGCCTTCGGCCACCCTCTCCCGCAAGCGGGAGAGGGGAGAGAAGTGAAGGGGAGGGGGTTATCAGGAATCAGGTATCAAAAATGCGTCATTCTGCGCGTAGCGAAGCGGAGTCGCAGAATCCATGCGGCGCTGACGGGAAGCAGCAAGCGTAGCCCGGATAAGCGAAGCGCCATCCGGGGATCAGATGTCAGAACTCCGCCGTTCCCTCTCCCGCTTGCGGGAGAGGGACAGGGGAGAGGGTGGTGGGGATGGGGTTGTCAGGAATCAGAGGTTAGGAATCAGGTATCAAAAATGCGTCATTCTGCGCGGAGCGAAGCGGAGTCGCAGAATCCATGCGGCGCTGACGGGAAGCAGGTTGCTTCCCCTGCGGGCAAGATGCGCCGATAGAACCGTAGGAGCGGCAATCTGCCGCCCGAAACGTTGCAAACCCCCGTCGGCTTCGCCGACACCCCCTTTGAAAAGGGGGCAAGGCGGGCATCATCATACGCGCGATGGTGTATAGTGCGTTCTTTCATTTTTCTTTTTACACGGAGAGCGAAACCATGAAAAAAGCACTTTCCTTGCTGTTGCTGCCGCTGATGCTTCTTCTTGCAGCTCCTGTACAGGCGAAAGAATATAAAGACTTTATCTTCAAGGGCATGTCTGGCTACGAGATTACGGATCAGACCAGAGCCTTTGGACAACTCACAATCAAATCCCCCAAGCCCGGAACGGGAGGCAAAGATTTTGTCGAAACCAAGTATGAAGGTAATCGGGTCTATAGTCGCTATGACTTTAGTGGTAAAACGGACTCCGCGCCAAGTGGACTTCAGGTTTTGAGAAACTACCAGAACGTCGTGAAAAAGCTGGGAGGAGAAATTCTCTTTGAGGGCGACGATAAGTTTGATGCTTCCTTCAAAAGAAATGACAAGCAATATTATATACAGGTAGTCAACTCTAGTTCTAGCATCAACCATCCCAGCGGGAGGTATCGGGTGTATATCATTGAAGTGGCAGAAATGGATGACGAGATCGAGATCGTCGACTCCGACACCATCCTCCACAAGCTGGAAAAAGAGGGGCATATCGCGCTCTATATCAACTTCGACACCGGTAAGGCCACGATCAAGCCTGAATCCAAAGACATCGTCGACGAGGTCGTAACAGCCCTGAAAGCGAAGCCGAAGCTCAAGGTCAAGCTGGAAGGTCACACCGACAACGTAGGCAGCGCCGCGGACAACAAGAAACTTTCCGATGCCCGCGCCAAGGCCGTCATGGACGCCATTGTCGTCAAGGGGATTGATAAATCCCGCCTGTCCGCCGAAGGCTTCGGTCTGGAAAAACCCATCGCGGACAATGGCACCGAAGCAGGCAGAGCCAAGAATCGCCGCGTGGAATTGGTCAAGGTAGAGTGAGCGAGTGTAGCCTGGACAAGCGGAGCGCCGTCCGGGTCTCCCTCCCCTTCAAGGGGAGGGTCGGGGTGGGGATGGGGTTGTCAGGAATCAGAGGTCAGAGGTCAGAAATCAGAAATACGTCATTGCGAGCGAAGCGAAGCATCCAGCGATTTTTCCATTGCGCACATTTTCTGGATTGCTTCGCTGCGCTCGCAATGACGAGTTCTTCTTCGCGGTTTCGCGTGAGATGAGGTTTTTCTGATGCCTGATCTCTGACATCTGATCCCTGATAAGTACGCATTTGAATCAAAACCGTTCCAGAAAAAGAGGATTAAATAGGATGAAAAAAGCAATCGCGATCATGATCGCTTTATCGGTGGTTCTCATGCTGCCTGTTGGCTGCGGCGGCGAAAGCGGCAGCGCCAGCCATAACAGCCAGGTCAAGGTCAGTTCAAATCTGTCAGGCATGGCATGGCCGGATTCATGGCCGAGCGACACGCCAAAAATGGAAGGTTCGCTCACGATGGTCTTGAACAAAGATGCAGACACAACGGCTGTATGGGTGAAGGTTCAGGGAGAGCGAGCCGCGAAAGCGTATGTGGATAGTCTGGTTTCACGGGGATACAGCAAACAAGATGAAATCATCACCAACCAGCACTATGCGGTGTCTTTGACAGGGCGCGGGCATACGATTCATGTCGTTTATATGGGCGGTGAGGATCAAACCGCGGTGGTGACGGTGACGAAAGAACGATCTTGAATTTAACGTCAAGACGCGAAGAAAAACCGTTTAACCACGAAAAGCACAAACGCCTTCCCCTCGTCATCCCCGCCAAAGCGGGGATCCAGTCCTTCAAATCTCAAACTTCCAAACCTTTGCATCGGTAAAGCGCACGTTTTCCATCTTCACGAAGTTGATTCCCGCCCACCGCTTTCGCGGGGGCAGGCCCCGTGGGAATGACGGCACATTTCTTTTATGTCCTTGATGTTGGACGCTGAATCCGGTAGCCTTTCTCCTTTATGCAAGTGCTTTAACTGAGCGAAAGCGCAAGGAGCATCTCGTGGAAACACTGGTCATCGTTTTGCTGTTGTTGTTCTATGGTCTGGTTGTACCCGCTTTGGCAATCATTGCGCTATCGCGCAGCAATGAGCAGAAAGAAGAAATGGAGCGCCTGAAACGGCAGATAGCGTCCATAAGAGAAAATCTGCTCATGTCGGATGCGACATCGCGGGAATCGCGCCAACCGGCGTTTGAAGACGCGGCAGAGAACGAAAAAACGGAGCAGCCCGCGCCGGAAAACTGGCGGGAGGCGTGGTACGGGAAGCAGGAAGAGAAAATTCCTGTGCTCGCTATTTCCGAAGCAATGGCTTCCCCTTCCCCTGAAGAACCGGAACTTGCAGCAGCGAAAACGCCTGCGCTTGCGACGGCAACCGTGCAAAGCCATGATGCTGCGCCGTATGCTGTTCAAGCGCCCGAGAGTATCAGGGTGCCGCCACCCATCACGCCGGCGGCAGCGCGTCCGCAATGGCTGGAGCGTTTTCTTGCCTGGTGCATCGGCGGCAATCCGCTGGTGCGCGCCGGGATTCTGATTCTCTTTCTGGGCGTTTCTTTTCTGCTCAAGCTGGCGGCGGATTATGGCGTGTTTCCGATCGAGCTTCGCCTGGCCGGTGTGGCGTTGGGCGCGGCGGCGATGCTCGTTGTCGGTTGGCGATTGCGGAACAAACGACGGAATTACGGTTTGCTATTGCAAGGTGGCGGTATCGGTATTTTGTATCTGGTGATCTACGCCGCGTTCTCGTATTTCAAACTGTTCCCACAGGAAGCCGCGTTGTTCGTTTTTCTCTTGCTGTTCGCTATCTGCGCCTTGTCGGCGTTTCTGGCGGTGCGACAGGACGCTTCCGCGTTGGCGGTGATGGGAATGACCGGCGGCTTCGCAGCGCCGGTGTTGATCTCCACCGGCAGCGGCAACCCTATCGCGCTGTTCAGTTATTTCGCTTTGCTTAACGCGGGCGTGCTCGGCATCGCCTGGTTCCGCGCCTGGCGGGCGCTCAACCTGTTGGGGTTTGTGTTCACGCTCGGCGTCGGTTCTTTGTGGGGGATGAAGTATTACGCGCCCGAACATCTGCAAAGCGTTGAAGGGTTCCTCGTTTTATTTTTCCTTTTTTACGTCGCGGTTGCGCTGCTGTATGCGGTGCGGCGCGAGCTGGAACTGAAAAGCACTGTTGACGGAACGTTGGTGTTCGGCGTTCCGATCGCATTCAGCGTGTTGCAGGCGCAACTTGTCGGCGAGATCGAATTCGGTATGGCCTGGAGCGCGGTGGCGCTTGGCGCGTTTTATCTTCTTCTGGCGATGTGGTTGATGCGTTATCGCCTGGAACGCTTGCGTCTCGTTTTTGAAGCGATGCTGGCGCTCGGCGTTTTGTTTCTTACGTTGGCGGTGCCGCTGGCCTTCGAGGGCACGCGGTTGACCGGCGCGATCTGGGCGGTCGAAGGCGCCGGATTGTGTTGGGTGGCGATACGACAACAACGCCGATTGGCGCTGGCAAGCGGTTTGATGTTGCAGCTTTTCGCGGCCTTTTCGTTTCTCATCGACCGTTCGGGACTTCCCGTTTCGGAAGCGCCGTTGCTGATCAACAGTTGGTACATCGGCGCTCTGATGCTCACGCTGTCGGCGCTCTTCTGCGGTTGGCGATTGCGCAGCGACGCAGCAAGAACATGGTTGGGGGACGCCGGGCAAAGTTTGTCGTTGTTGTTCGGAAGCATCGGCCTGCTCTGGTGGCTCGGTAGCGGCGGTGCGGAAATTCTTCGTTACTTCGGATCGTTTACAACGGCTTCTTACGCTTACCTGACGTTCGCCGTATTGACGGCGTGGCTTGCGAATGGCGTCGGTCGTCGTCTGCAATGGCCTGAAATGGAAGGGGTGGCGCTGGCGCTTTCTCCGGCGCTGTTGCTTGCCGCAGGGCTTTCGTTCTCTCATGAGTTGTTGCCGTTCGCCGGTTGGGGGTTGTACGTCTGGCCGTTGGCAATGGTTCTGGCGTATGCGCTTCTGTTCTTGCAGGAGCGCCGTGCTGTGCAACAGCCGGTTTTCGCAAAAACGCTGGGGCCTCTGCATGCGCTGATGTTCTGGACGCTGTGCCTCGTTGCCGGTCTGGAATTTCATGGCTTTGTCGCTGCGCATGTGCCCGAAGGCGCCTGGCGATGGAGCGGTTGGGCGCTTGTCGGCGCGTTGCTGTTGCTTGCACTGATTTATGTTGCGCCGCGTTTCGGCTGGCCGGTCGCGCGTTTTCGTTCGCACTATCTGACGCTCGGCGCCGCGCCGGTGGTGTTGCTGGCATTGGGATGGACGTTCCTGGGAATTTTCAACGATGGCAATCCTGAACCGCTGCCTTATCTGCCGCTGCTGAATCCGGTCGAATTGTGTCAGTTGCTCGTTTTCGCCACCGTGTTTTTTTGGGCGCGCGAAAACAAAGCGTTTTTTGATACCTTGCCGCGCGCCAAAGACGGAGTTTTGTCCGCGTGGTTGCCGGTCGGCGTTCTGGCGCTGCTTTTTCTTTTACTCAATGCCGCGCTATTGCGCGCGTCGCATCACTGGCTCGACATTCCGTACCGCTTCAATGCTCTTTTTGCGTCGATGACGGTGCAGGCGGCGTTGTCGCTGCTATGGGGTTTTCTGGCACTGATCCTGATGCTCTGGGCGGTGCGCCGCGCGCAGCGCGTGCCCTGGTTTGTCGGCATCACATTGCTGGTGTTGACGGTGAGCAAACTCTTTTTCGTCGAGCTTTCCAATATCGGCGGCACGGCGCGGATTATTTCGTTTATCGGCGTCGGCATGTTGCTCCTGCTGATCGGCTATGTGGCGCCGCTCCCTCCGAAAAAGAAGGAGTCTTGATCATGAGGCGATTCGGTTTTCTCGCGTTTCTTTTTTTCGCGGCGGCGCTGACGACGGTGTCGGCGGTCGCAGAAGCAAGTACGAAAGCGGACAAGGGCTTTCGCCATTACTTTGCGTTGGAGCTTGAAGGCAACGCTTCATATTATCTGTTCACGTTCACGCCCGAAGTACATCAGGCGATCAAGGCGCCCGATGGCCGCGATGTGCGCATCATCGACGCGGACGGCAAACCCGTTCCCTATGCGTTTGGCGGCGGCGTCAAGGCGAAGGAGGAAACGCCGATAGAACTGACCCGGCGTTCGGCGCCCTGGTTTCCGTTGCCGCGCACGCAAGGCGGCAAAAGCGTGCAGGACGGTTTTATCATCGCCGCCGATGGCGCTTTGCGCGTTCGTGAGCGTCAGATCGAAGCGGAACACCGCAACGGCGATATCGTCGATCTCAGCGGGATTTTCGGTAAAACCGAAGGGGAGGGCGGCGAACAACGCGACGAGAAAAAACATCCCGGTCTTAACGCGCTTTTCGTTCACATCGATGCTTCGACGGGAGGAACGGGAGAATACCTCGGCACGGTCGAAGTGCTCGCCAGCAACGATTTGCAGAGTTGGTATTCGGTGACGACGGCGCAATTGTTGCGGCTGGATCATCACGGTCAGCGGCTGGAGCGGGAGCGAATTGATTTCGACGGCGCGCTGCTCGGCAAGTCGCCGCGTTATCTGCAACTGTGCTGGCGCACTGCACCGCCGGTCATCGCGAACGTCGAAGCGGAGTTGCTGCCGCCGCAAAGCGACATCGACGCTGCGAAAGCGCAGCAGGAGAGACAGCGCGAACTTCGGTACTGGAAAGAAAAATTATCCGGCCAAATGCTGCCGGATGGGGAAGTGCTTTTCGATACCGACGGCGTTTTTCCTGTCGATCGCTTGCGCTTTCATCTTCCGCATCCCAATACGGTCGTGCCGGTGAAACTTTATTCTCGCGCCGATGAAAACGCATCCTGGCGATTGATTGGGCGGGAAACGCTCTACCGGTTGCAAGGTTCCGACGGCCTGGAACAGGAAACGCCGGAAACCAAAATCGCGCCGAACCGTGATCGCTTCTGGAGAGTGGTTGTAGAGAGCGATGACCGACAAAGCGGCGCCGGAAAACGTAAAGAAAGCGGCAAGAGAAGTCCTGAGTTCGGCGGTACGCCGCAGTTGTCGATCGGTTGGCGACCGGAGACCGTGACGTTTCTTGCGCACGGCACACCGCCGTTTTTGCTCGCGGCGGGTCATGCGCAAGCGACAGACGCCAGCATCCCGCTTGCGCGCTTATTGGTCGGAGAGAAGCCGTATCTGGCAGCGGCACGGGTCGGTATGGCGCAGTCGGCGCCGGCGAATGCGCCTGTCGCTTCATCCGGCGCGGAAGCCCTCTCGAAAGAAAAAATCCGACGCGCTGTTTTATGGGGTGTTCTGCTCGCCGTTGTCGCGTTGCTGGCGTTCATGGCTTGGAAACTGGCCAGACATTTGCCGCAAGGGGAGACCGGCAAAGAAGATGAGCGGGGGTGAGGGTTTGCCGCGCCTTTTTGAAGTCTTCGCAGTGCCGTAGGCTGGGACGAAACGAAGTGGAATCTCAGCAAAACCGTAGGGCGGATAAGGCGAAGCCGCAATCCGCCGTATAATCATCTCAATCTAAAACACCGCCCCACAAAAACCTATGAACCCGAACCATCCCTACAAACCGGCAAACGCAATCATCACATTTGCCGGTTTATTCTCCCTCCCCTTCAAGGGGAGGGTTGGGGTGGGGATGGGGTTTTGTAGATTCTGCATTTTATTCTTCGCCATTTCACTGGCTTCATCAGCCTTCGCCAACATCCAGCCTCATCATTTTGGCTTCGGCAACTCCTTTTATGGATTCTGCGACTTCGCGCAGAATGACAGCAACCGTAGTAGCCCGGATAAGCGAAGCGCCATCCGGGAGCCTGTTCCCGATGCGAAGCATCACAAAACCGAAGAAACCGATCCGGCGGGCAACAGCTTTGTTCACACCTACGACGCGAACGGAAACCGCAGAACCACCACCGCGCCGGGCGTCACCGGTAACCAGGTGACAACCTACACCCACGACGTCAACAACAACCTGACCAACCTGCAAAGCGGCGCGGCCAACATCAGTTGGCAATACGACCGCAGCGGAAGAGTCACAAAAACCACCCTCGGCGGTCTCACCACCGACCAGACCTGGGACGGCGCGGCGCGGCTCGCCAGCCGCACCCACAGAACCGCAAGCGGCACACAACAGAGCTTCGCGTATTCCTACGACAAAAACGGCAACCGCACCAGCGAAACGCGGAACCTGGGCACCGGCGTCGAGAGCATCACCTACAGCTACGACGCAGATGACCGATTGACCAACGTCACCCACAGCGACGGCAGGAGCGAGACCTACACACTCGACGCGAATGGGAACCGGAGAACCATCACCCGAAGCGGTTACTTGTCTGATAACGGCGTAACAACCAACACCTTCGACGCCAGAGGAAGAATCGGGCAGAAACAAACACCGAGCGGAACCGTTTCATATACATGGGACGCGGCGGGGAATTTGACGCAAGTGCAGTCGGGCGGATTGACGATAACTTATACATGGAATGCCGAGAATCAACTCATCGGCATCCAGCAAAACGGCAGCCAGTTGGCAAACTATCGCTACACCAACGGATTGCGCGACCAAGTTCAAAGCGCAGGCGACACCACAAGAACCGTCTGGAGCGATGGCTTCGCGTTCCTCAAACAAGACCACAGCGGACAAACATTAACAAGAACCGAACACGCCGGAATCAAAGCGCTTTATTTAACAAGCGCTTACGGCAACGAAGTCCTGTTGAGAGACGGGCTTGATAGCGTCACCGGCTCATTCGCCAATGGCGCACTCCAGAGTAGAACCGACTACAGCGCATGGGGCGAAGCCACACAAACAGGAAGCACGCAGAGCAACCACGGCTACACCGGGCATCTGCAAGATGATACCGGATTGATCTACGCCAGAGCGAGATACTACGATCCGTCTATTGGAAGATTCATCAGCCGCGATCCGTTAGAAGGACTGCTTGATAGCCCGATCACCTGGAATGCGTATGTGTACGGAAATGCGAATCCGTTTTACTACGTTGATCCGACGGGGGAAGCAGCGCATCTGACATGGCTTGAAGAAGTATCAAAAGAAAGCGCAGGCGTCTGGACAATAAGGCGAGAAGCGGCAGCAGCAGAAGGGGCAACCCTGAGAGCGCTCGGAACAGGTTTCGCCGAAGGTCTTGCGCACATAGGCTATGGAGGAGCATGGCTTATGAACGCCGCCAGCGACCTCATCATCCGAAACAACAACCTTCCCGGAGCGGAAGAAGCTGCACAAGCCATGCTCGCCAAAGAAATGGCGATGGCCGACCTCATGGGAAATGTACGCGATGTGGCGGAAATCGTCAGGCAGGACCCGGCAGGAGCGGCTAAACAAGTCGGGACAGGGCTTGTTGATTTTGGGCATGGCGTAGTGACAGGAGACGCCCAAGCGTGGGGAACAGTAGGACAGATAGCCTCTGGCTGTGCGTTGATGCCGTCTGGCTGCGTGCGCGGTGTAGCGGCAGCGGGCAGAGGCATCGAGAATGTGGCACACAAAACTGGAGCGATCTTAACCGAGCAAGCTAATAAACTTGGAATGGCTGGAAGAGCGGTGAGCACGACAAGGACGGTAGAGACGATAAGTGGAGTCAATTTGAGGGTAATTAATAATACGCCTTCTTCTCCGAGTAATTTTGTAAAGAACAGTCCTGGGGTAACTGTTCAAAGAGCAGGCAACTATTGGATAAAAGAGGTAGATCAAGGAGCCAATGCCGTCGCAAGGTGGTATGGGAAGCGCAGTATAGAGGCGCAAGCGAGAGGTCTTGATAGATTAGGAGATATGGGTACTACCTTCCTTTACAGAGAAGGAAAGATTATCACAAGAGATGCAGGGGCCTATACTCCAAGACAATTCTGGTCCACTTGGACAGAAGGATCTAGGCGTTTGGGGACTCCGTTTAACGATATTCGCCCGAGAAACATTGGGGCTAATGGGATAATTTATGATCCATCAAAGATACCGCTGCAACAAGGGCTTGAGGCAATTGCATACCCAGGAATTGTTGGAGGGGTAGGATTCATGGGATATCAGTACTGGAGGGCGCCATGACATTTTTTGTCGTCGTTGTAATCGCGCTTATTTGGACTATTTTTTACGAGATAAGCATGTATTTTCTAAGAAAAAAGCGAAATTACAATAGGCTATCAACAAACTTCCTTTTTTTTACAAACTTGGTTGTATTGGTGTCGGTGGTATCTTATTTTATGTACGCTTTTTTTAGCTGGCTTTTTTAAAGGAGCGATGGGCCAATTTGTCAGGGAAGGAGCGGCGGCTGTTAAATGAACATATATCTTTGGCCTTTGCTTGGGTTCGTTATCGCTATTGCGACGCTATACGCATATGTTTTGATTTCGCCTGCTTATAAAAGTGGAAGGTTCAGTTTGCCGATTCTTCCTTTTTTGTCTTTGGTGATTTTACATTTGTTCATTGGGGTGGAGATCGTTCGATATGTAGCGTTTGGGATAGATGTCTTAATGTTATCGTGGGCAGCAATCATTAGGATTGTGTGCCTAAAGAGGAAGGAGTGAGCATTTGTCCCACAGCTTGCTCAGAACTATGGCCTGCCCACCACACCAGTGCGGCACGGAATCAAAACGCGGCTGGCTACCGGGACGTAGCAAGCGTAGCAAGCGTAGCCTGGACAAGCGAAGCGCAGTCCGGGAATATACATCCGGCGCGGAGCGCCACTTGCGTCATTGCGAGCGAAGCGAAGCAATCCAGAAGAGCCTCACGCGAAGATGCGAAGCCGCGAAGAAAAAACGCCCACCGCTCCGTCATTCTGCGCGAAGCGTAGCGGAGTCGCAGAATCCACTTGGAACGATACGGCAAAGACGCTTTATGGATTCTGCGACTTCGCGCAGAATGACAGAGCAAGCGTAGGGCGGATAAGGCCGAAGGCCGCAATCCGCCGTATAAATCTCAATCTAAAACACCGCCTCACCCAAACCCATGAACCCGAACCCTCTTCACAAACCTGCAAACGCCATCATGGCGTTTGCAGGTTTATTCTCCCTCCCCTTCAAGGGGAGGGTTGGGGTGGGGATGGGGTTTTGTAAATTCTGCATTTTATACTTCACCATTTCACTGGCTTCATCAGCCTTCGCCAACATCCCGTCTCATCATTTTGGCTTCGGCAACTCCTTTTATGGATTCTGCGACTTCGCGCAGAATGACAGCAACCGTAGCCCGGGCGTAGGCTGGGATGAAACGAAGTGGAATCCCAGCATCAAGCATGATCGTAAATCAAAAACGCTGGGATACGCTTCGCTATCCCAGCCTACCCTTCGCACAAAAGCCACCGACAGCCTCGGCGCGGTCATCGACGTCGGCTACGACAAAGTAGGCAACCGCACCAGCGAGAGAAACGGCCTCGGCGAAACCACCATCTACAGCTACGACAACCTGAATCGTCGCGTTAGCCAAAAAGACAACCTCGGCACACGCTGGACGGGAAGCTACGATCACGCAGGGAACCTCATCACCGAAACCGACGCCAACAGCGTTCAAACCACTCACACCTGGGACAAAAACAACCGCAGGCTGACCAGCACCCGTGCGGGGCTGCGGATCGAAACCAACGAATACGATCCTGCCGGAAACCTCTTGTTCCGCACCGATGCAAGGGGAACCAAAGAGGGCTGGGAATACGATCCGCGCAACCTCGTCACCGCGCACAACCGTCCGCTGGCGATGATTACGAAGTACACCCGTGACAACATGGGCAACGTCATCGAAGAGCGCGATCCCGAAGGTCGTCGCACTGTGAACACCTTTGACAACCGGCGCAGACTGACGAGCCAAACCATCGTCAACGCAACATCGGGCAGCGAAACCACCCGCACCGCCTACGACGCCAACAACAACGTCACGCAGATAACACGACCCAAAGGCGGGAGCACCACAACGACCTACACCGCGCACAACCAGCCGGACACCATCACCAGCGCAGCGGGGCAATCGAACTGGACCTACAATCGCAACGGTGTTCCGACCAGCCGCACCGACGCCAACCGGAACACCACCAGCTACACCGTGGATCCACGCGGGCGTCGCACAAACGTTTCCTACGCCGGAGGCACAGGAAGCGCCGGTTACACATACGACCTTGCCAACCGAATCCGCACCACAACAGAAAACGCCATCACCACGACCCACACCTTCGACGCGCGGGGCAGAGAAACGCAGAGAACCTACAGCGGCGGCAACCTTATCAGCACAACCTATACCTATGATGGTAATGGTAATCGCACATCTGAAACCGTCACCGATGCGAGCGGCACACGCACCGCAACAACCCAATACGACCCGTTCAACCGCCCCGAAATCGTCATCGACACCTTCGGCAACCGGCTGCACCACACCTACGACGCGAACGGAAACCGCAAAACGACCACCGCGCCGGGCATCACAGGTAATCAGGTGACAACGTACACACACGACGTCAACAACAACCTGACCAACCTGCAAAGCGGCGCGGCCAACATCAGTTGGCAATACGACCGCAGCGGAAGAGTCACAAAAACCACCCTCGGCGGCCTCACCACCGACCAAACCTGGGATGGCGCGGCGCGCCTCGCCAGCCGCACCCATAAAACAGGAAGCGGCACCCAACAAAGCTTCGCCTACACCTACGACAAAAACGGCAACCGCGTGAGCGAAACGCGGAACCTGGGCACCGGCATCGAAACCATCACCTACAGCTACGACGCCGACGACCGATTGACCAACGTCACCCACAGCGACGGCAGGAGCGAGACCTATACCCTCGACGCGAATGGAAACCGTAGAACCATCACCCGAAGCGGTTACTTGTCTGAGAACGGCGTAACAACCAACACCTTCGACGCCAGAGGAAGAATCGGACAAAAACAAACGCCGAGCGGAACGACCAGCTACACCTGGGACGCAGCGGGGAATTTGACGCAAGTGCAGTCGGGAACACAAACCACCACCTACACCTGGAACGCCGAGAACCAACTCATCGGCATCCAGCAAAACGGAAGCAACGTAGCAAACTACCGCTACACCGGCGGACTGCGCGATCAGATTCAAAGCGCAGGCGACACCACAAGAACCGTCTGGAGCGATGGCTTCGCGTTCCTGAAACAAGATAGCGGTGGACAAACCCTGACGAGAACCGAACACGCCGGAATCAAAGCGCTTTATTTAACAAGCGCCTACGGCAACGAAGTCCTGTTGAGAGACGGGCTTGATAGCGTCACCGGCTCATTCGCCAATGGCGCACTCCAGAGTAGAACCGACTACAGCGCGTGGGGCGAAGCAACACAGACAGGAAGCACGCAGAGCAACCACGGCTACACCGGACACCTGCAAGACGAAACAGGACTGATCTACGCTCGTGCCCGTTATTACGATCCGTCTATTGGAAGATTCATCTCCCGCGATCCGTTAGAAGGACTGCTTGATAGTCCGATCACATGGAATGCGTATGTGTACGGGAATGCGAATCCGTTTTACTACGTTGATCCGACGGGACAAATGGCAGAACTCGAAGAGCTCAGAGACAACCTCAGAGGCGCTTCACACCATCTTGGAGAAATCGCCAACGAAACGACAGGTTCTGCCGATTTGCTCTGGAACATCTTGCAGCGAGCCAGTCTGGAAGTTCTTGCAGTAGGCGTGAGCGGCGTCAATATTTTTGCTGACGCTACCGTTCTGGCTGGAAGCAAAACCGGCATCTGGAGCGATCAGCGTGTCTATGAAAGCGGCGACAGTCTTGGCAAGAGTACCGAAGCCGTTGTAAACACCTACAACTTCTTCCGACACGATGGCGGAGTAGGAAAAACTTACGATGCGGTAGTGGACAATACTTCTCGCTGGATGGAAGGCGACCGTCAAGCGGCGAGCAACATGGGCACCGTCTTTACCAGCTTGGCGTCGCCGGGGATAGCGCCAGCCACAACCCACGGGGCGCGGCTGGTTCATAAAGCAGCCTCCCAAGCCGAAGCCATCATTATCAAAGAAGCAGGGAAACTGGCGACTGGTGTTGAGTTTGTTAATAGGGCAGCGCCGCCAAAGTCGATGCACTATCAACGTGGCGCGGTGGGGGATATTGGGGAGATGCCGCGCCTAGTTGCACCAAAGATGCATGACCATCATCTCATGCCTAGGCAGTTCAAGGACTTCTTTTCCAAGCGAGGCATTGATGTTGATGCTCACACAGTTAGTCTTGGAGAAAAATCGCATCTGGTCGGAGTTCACGGTAAGGGGCTTGGCAACATGCCGGGTGGTTGGAATCGGGAGTGGGTAAAATGGATCTCGGAGAACCCGAACGCAACGACCAAGGATATTTATCAACAACTCGGCACGATGATGGATCGCTACAAGATCAACGACCTGCCAATTCACTCCTTTAGAAAATAGGAATTGCTATGCGAGACATTCCACCTTTCGAACTGATTCCAGAGCCTCTCAATGACGAAGCTGCGGCGCTTCCGCCGTTCAAGTGGGCTGGTGATAATATTGGAAAGCGTCACCGGCTCGGCGGCCAACCTGACTTTATTCAGTTGCCGAGCGTACCGAAGTGTTCTTGCGGAGAAAACATGACGTTTTATGCGCAACTTGATTCAATCAACGATGAGATTTGTCTCGCAGATTGCGGGATGATCTATGTGTTTGTTTGCTTCGACTGTTTCGAGACAAAGTCAGTGTTGCAGTCGTATTGAGCCAGACATGATGTCTGCCTTTGATGTTATGAAGCAAGCTAGCTTGCTGAACTGGTATACACTGCTAATTGGTTTAGAGCGTGGGTGGTGCAAGAAAGAACGTCTTATTGATTATGCGGTAATCGCTTTAATACAAGGGCCGTAGGCTGGGACGAAACGAAGTGGAATCTCAGCAAAACCGTAGGGCGGATAAGGCGAAGCCGCAATCCGCCGTATAATCATCTCAATCTAAAACATCGCCCCACAAAAACCTATGAACCCGAACCATCCCTACAAACCGGCAAACGCAATCATCACATTTGCCGGTTTATTCTCCCTCCCCTTCAAGGGGAGGGTTGGGGTGGGGATGGGGTTTTGTAAATTCTGCATTTTATACTTCACCATTTCACTGGCTTCATCAGCCTTCGCCAACATCCCGTCTTATCATCTTGGCTCCGGCAACTCCCTTTATGGATTCTGCGACTTCGCGCAGAATGACAGCAACCGTAGCCACTTGCATCATTGTGAGCGAATCGGCATCACCACAGGCTGCTTTGCACTTCCTGCATCGGTAGCATTGAGCGGCAAAGCCGGGGGTTTACCTCTATGAATTATTGACGGATGTTGCAAAAAGCTATAGAGTCTTCCCTGATACCTTTAAGAAGAATCGGGTAATGAGCGAGATAATCATCTATGAACCGACTGACGGTGGGCAGGTTACTGTCCGACTTGAAGGGCAGAGTCTTTGGCTAACCCAGGAGCAGATGTCCGAACTTTTTGGCCGGGAGCGTTCGGTAATTACCAAGCACCTCAAGAATGTTTTTCGAGAGGGAGAGCTTGAGGAACGTTCAGTATGTGCAAATTTTGCACATACTGCGGGGGACGGAAAGACTTATCAAACGCAACACTACAACCTCGACGCCATCATTTCTGTCGGCTATCGCGTCAACTCCAAACGCGGTACGCAATTTCGTCAGTGGGCAACAGGTGTCCTTCGAGACCATTTGATGCAAGGGTGGACGCTCGACCGTACCCGCTTTGAGAGCAATGCTGCTGAACTGGAGGCAGCGCTGGCGCTCGTCAGGAAAACAGCGCAATCCCCCGACCTGATGATTGAAACCGGTAGGGGCTTGGTCGAGATTGTCAGCCGTTACACCCAGACCTTCTTGCTATTACAACGCTATGACGAAGGAACATTGACTGACCCCGGCGGGACGATGGGCGGTGTAATGCCGTCTCTCGATGAAGTAAGGTGTTCCATTGCCGGATTGAAAGCTGACCTCATGTCGCGTGGTGAAGCCAGCGAACTTTTTGGTCTTGAACGTGAAGGTGCGCTCGAAGCCATTCTCGGCAACCTCGATCAATCCGTGTCCGGCGAACCCGCCTATCCGACGGTTGAACGCAAGGCAGCGCATCTATTGTATTTCATCATCAAAAATCATCCGCTGGCGGACGGTAACAAACGCACCGGCGCTTTCCTGTTCGTTGATTTCCTGAACCGTAACAACGCACTGATGCGGGACGAGCAACCGGTTATCAACGACCTTGGTCTTGCGGCATTGGCGCTGCTTGTCGCTGAGTCGTCACCGACGCAAAAGGAAACGATGATCTCTCTGATTGAGAACATGCTGACTGGTGTGCGGTGAGCAGAGATGAACGGGCAGCGTATTGGGTACGTTCGGATCAGTAAATTCGACCAGAACCCGGAGCGGCAACTGGAAAATAGCCAAACCTTCACCGACAAAGCATCTGGCCGGGAGAGGGGGCTTTGTGAGTGACGCTGTTCACTGGAAAGACTATAATCGCTCTTGCAAACCTAATCCCCAAACCCAATGAAAACGAACCTCCTTTATAAAACGGCAAACGCAATCATGGCGTTTGCCGTTTTATTGTTCGCCCTTTTATTGGCTCCGCTTTCATTCGCCAATATCCCGTCCCACCATTTTGGCTCCGGCAACTCCCTTTATGGATTCTGCGACTTCGCGCAGAATGACAGCAACTGTAGCCCGGGCGTAGGCTGGGATGAAACGAAGTGGAATCCCAGCATCAAGCATGATCGTAAATCAAAAACGCTGGGATACGCTTCGCTATCCCAGCCTACCCTTCGCACAAAAACCACCGACAGCCTCGGCGCGGTCATCGACGTCGGCTACGACAGAGTAGGCAACCGCACCAGCGAGCGAAACGGCCTCGGCGAAACCACCACCTACACCGTGGATCCACGCGGGCGTCGCACCGGCGTTTCCTACGCCGGAGGCACAGGAAGCGCCAGCTACACCTGGGATCTCGCCAACCGAATCCGCACCACAACAGAAAACGCCATCACCACGACCAACAGCTACGATGCTCTCAGCGTCAACAACAGGGCCGTAGGCTGGGATGGAACGAAGTGGAATCCCAGCTTTTGACCTCACGGAGAGGCACGAAGCTACGAAGGGAAAAGGCGTCATTGCGAGCGAAGCGAAACAAATCGACAAACCTCATCAAGGTGTTTGTCAATTTTATGGCTCGCATTCTCATTTCATCGAGGCAATGAAGAGATATCGTTTACCTGAATCTTTGATAGTTGATTTAGAAGCTCTGGCAGCCATTCCTGCACAGTTTCCCACACCACATCGAGGTTAATGTCGAAATAGCCGTGCGCCATACGATTGCGCATGTTGCGCATACTACGCCACGGCACTTCTGTGTGCGCCTGAGTAAATTCCGGGTAACGATCCATCAATTTTGTGGCAGCCTCACCAATGATAACGACTCAGAATGACGGCCTGTTGGACGCATTTGTCTTCCAGAAAATCGGCTTTATCCAGCCCATCCACGAAAGTTCGGGCATCCATTGCAGCCTGCTGGATATGCTCGATGTAATCGAACAGGCGGTTTTCTCTCATACCGGTCGCGCTTCTGAGAGTACCTTGCTCCGGAACTTTGGAGGCAGATCACTTGGGGTCAATAAATCGACGTCAACGCCGAGCAGCGATTTCAGCTCCTCTTCTAAATCACCCAAATCCAACAAGGTAGCACCGGGCAACGCATCGACCAACAAGTCGAGGTCGCTACCATCCCGGTCAGTGCCATGCAACACCGAACCAAAGACGCGCGGGTTAGCCGTGCGAAAGCGACCGACCGCTTCACGCACCGCATTTCGCTTCATGTCGAGCACAACTGACGGTCGCATGGGTATCCTTTCTTATCGAAACTCATTGATATGATATGCAATCAAGAATGAAAATTCAAGGGCTATTTTCGAGAACTATAGCGTCTTGATTTTCTCTCCCCAATCCGCCGTATAATTCCCCGATATAAAACACCACCACGCCTAAACCAATGAACCCGAACCACCCTCACAAACCGGCAAACGCAATCATGGCGTTTGTCGTTTTATTGTTCGCTGTTTTATTGGCACTCCCATCATTCGCCCACACAGCAGAAGTGGCGCATGGATTCTGCGACTTCGCGCAGAATGACAGCGAACAATGCGGCATAGGTTGGGGTGAGCTTGCGAACCCCAACGAATGGGAGCAGCAAGCGTAGCCTGGACAAGCGAAGCGCCGTCCGGGAATACACATCCGGCGCGGAGCGCCACTTGCGTCATTCTGCGCGAAGCGTAGCGGAGTCGCAGAATCCATCTCTCTCCCCTTGCGGGAGAGGGTGGCCGAAGGCCGGGAGAGGGGCAGGGGAGAGAGGGTGCTTCGTGAGCAATAACTCACACAGCAGGGTGTTGCGGCGCTGCCGTTAACCGCACACCCAGCGCCGCGCAGACACGCTGGACAGTCTCAAAACGCGGCTGGCTACCGGGACGTAGCGCTTTGTACAAAGCTTCACGCGTAATGCCGGAAGCCTCGGCCACCACAGCCATACCACGCGCACGCGCTACTGTTCCAAGCGCCTCAGCCAGCGCGGAAGGGTCGTTTTCTTCAAGAACGACGGTGAGGTATTCGGCGATATCGGCCTCGTCTTTCAGATGTTCGGCAGCATCAAATACGGGCAGCCCGGAGATTTTAATTTTCTTGCTCATGGTTCACATCGCCAAGATTGCCCTTTTCGGCTTTTTCCAGACGGCGGATCAGGCGGGCGCGAGTCCGTTTGTCTTCCAGGCCGTCGAGCCAGTTGGCGAAAGCAGGGAGGCGTCGAATCGTATACACGTCGCACGTTGTAATCGACTGATTACAAAAAAGCAAGCCTGCTTGACACCCTCCGCCATACGGCATTGCTTCACCCATCGCGTACAATAGCGCGATCATGGCGTTTTCCGTTTTATTGTTCGCTGTTTTATTGGCGCTCCCATCATTCGCCAACACAGCAAAAGCGGCGCATGGATTCTGCGTCCTGCGACTTCGCGCAGGATGACACGCTTCGCTACGCGCAGAATGACAGCAAGCGTAGTGCGGCAGGGATGGAACGAAGTGGAATCCCAACTGCAAGCGCTTTAAAATATTTGGTCTAACGTAATGGGAGCCAAAGTTCAGTGATTTGATACCTGATTACAAGGGCTTGACACGACGCAGCGGTATAACCACCATTGCCGTTATGAAAAGCGATAACGCTCAAGCCCGTATAATGTTAACGCGACGAATGTTCAAACATGATTAACGCGAGTCCGATGAAAAGCAGGGTGCGTGCTGTTTTTCACTTTCTGTTGCGCGCGCTGGCGCGGCTCCTTTTCCGTGTGCGGGTTCAGGGAAGCAAGGAAATTCCGACCGTCGGCGCAGGGCATCCTCTGCTCATCATCGCCAACCATGAGTCTTTCCTCGACGGTATTCTGCTGGGGCTTTTCCTTCCGATCAAAAATCCGGTGTTCGTTGTGCACACCGAAGTCGTCAAGCGTACGCTTTTGCGAGCGGGGCTTGGTCTCATGTCGGATTATCTGGCGGTCGATCCCGCCAGCCCGATGGCGATGAAGCAAGTGGTACGGCTGCTTGGATCGGGGCGACCGGTGGTGATTTTTCCGGAAGGGCGGATCACGCTGACCGGCGCATTGATGAAGGTTTACGAAGGGCCGGCGTTTGTCGCGTCCAAAACCGGCGCGACGCTTCTTCCTGTGCGGCTGGAAGGTTTGTCGCGCAGTTATTTTTCGCGGATGGTGCGCTGGCCGCGCAAGCTTTTTCCGCGCATGACGCTGACGGTGTTGCCGCCGACGAAACTGACGATGCCCGATGCACCTGACGGCAAAGTGTCCAGCGCCAGAGAGCGCCGCCGCAAATCGGGAGAAGCCTTGCGGCGCTTGATGCTGGAGATAGTTCTGGCGCAACCCAAACAACAGACGTTGTACGGCGCGTTGTGCGACGCCATCGAAATCCACGGGCGCGGTTGCCGTGTGGCGGAAGATATCAAGCAGATAGAATACACTTACCGCGATGTTCTCAAAATGTCGCTCGCGCTGGGGCGCTTGGCGTCGCGCTTGACAGGCGTCGGAGAGAAGGTGGGGCTGCTGCTGCCCAACATGGCGCCGACGGTCGCGCTGTTCATGGGGTTGAGCGCATTCAGGCGGGTTCCGGCGATGCTCAATTACACGGCGGGCGTTGACGGGATGCGGGCGGCGTGTGAGGCGGCGCAGGTTCGCACCGTGTTCACGTCGCGTGTTTTTGTCGAGAAAGCAAAACTCACCGACACGTTGGCGGCGTTGCAGCGAACGGTGCGCGTTGTCTATCTCGAAGATTTGCGCGAGCAGATGACGTTTGCGGACAAGCTCTGGCTCATCGGCAGGATGCTGTGGCGTCCGCGCCATGTTGAAGTCGGCGCAACGCCTGAAGATGCGGCGGCGGTGCTGTTCACGTCAGGCTCCGAAGGCAAACCCAAAGGCGTGGTGCTTTCTCATCGCGCCATCCTCGCCAACATCGCGCAAATACGCGCCGCCACCGACTTCACCCGCGACGATCGCGTGTTGAACGTGTTGCCCATTTTCCATTCTTTCGGATTGACGGCAGGAACGCTTCTGCCGTTGTTGACCGGCGCGAGTGTGTTCCTTTATCCTTCGCCGCTGCATTATCGGGTGATCCCGGAGCTTGCCTATGATCGCGGTTTCACGGTGATGTTCGGCACCAGCACTTTCCTCAGCAATTACGCGCGCTTTGCGCACCCGTATGATTTTTATCGCTTGCGCTATGTGGTTGCCGGCGCGGAAAAACTCGCTCCCGCCGTGCGCGAACAGTGGTTTGAAAAATTCGGCATTCGCATTCTTGAAGGTTACGGGTTGACCGAAACCGCGCCCGTGATCGCGGTGAACACACCGATGGCGTATCGCAGTGGTACCGTCGGACAATTCCTGCCCGGTATCGAGCATCGTCTGCAACCCGTCGCCGGCATTGACCGCGGCGGCATCCTGCATGTCCGCGCCCCGAATTTGATGAGCGGCTATCTGAAAAGCGACCGCCCCGGCGAATTGCAAATGCCGATGTCGGACATCGGTGCGGGTTGGTACGAAACCGGCGATATTGTCGAAGTCGATGAGGACGGTTTCGTGCGTATCGTTGGTCGCGTGAAGCGGTTTGCCAAAATCGCGGGCGAAATGATAAGTCTGGAAACGGTGGAAAAACTGGCGCATTTGGCGTCGCCCGACGCGCAGCACGCGGTTATCAGCCGACCCGATGCGGACAAAGGGGAGGCGCTGGTGCTCTTCACGACGGATGCGGCGCTGGATCGCGCCGCGTTGCAACACGCGGCGCAACAAACGGGCGTTCCCGGATTGGCGGTGCCGAAAAAGATCGTGCTGATCGAGGCGTTGCCGTTGCTCGGCACGGGCAAAACCGATTACGTAACGTTGAATCGCATGGCAGAGACGGCCTGATTGCTCATGAATACGCTCGAACACACACGGTACACCATAAAAATCGCGGATTCCGAAGAGGAATTCGACCAGATTTTTGCGCTTAACTATCACACCTTCGTTGAGGAAATTCCTCAACATGAAGCCAATGCTGCCAAAAAACTCAAAGACAAATTTCACGAGAACAACACCTATGTGATATGTAAGGACGGTGAGAACATCGCGGGAATGATTGCCTGTTGCGACAAGCGGCCTTTTTCGCTCGACGCAAAAGTGGCGCAACTGGACTCCTATCTTCCTCCGTACAAAAAGCTGTACGAAATGAGGCTGCTGGCCGTAAAAGAAGAATACCGCCACACAAGAGTGACAGCCATGTTGTTTCGTGCGCTGATGAAATATCTTCTGGCGAATCACGCCGATCTGGCGATCATTTCCGGCACCACGCGACAACTCGCCATGTACGAAAAACTGGGCTTCCAGCCTTTTTATCAACGGGTGGGAAAACCCGGCGCTTATTACCAACCCATGTATATCACCGAAAAAGATTTGAGGAGCGCCAGATGGCAGAAATAAACTTCCTGCCCGGGCCGGTCAAAATTTCACCGAGAGTGAAAGCCGCCCTCGGCGCGAAAACGCTTTCGCATCGCAGCGACGCGTTCAGCAGTTTGCATGAGCAGTGCAAGGAAGCGCTGTTGCGGCTCGGAAAAAGCAAACATGTCGCGATGCTCATGGGCAGCGGTACGGCGGCCAACGCGGTGGTCGCGCAGGAGCTAAAAAAATTATCCGCCAAAGGGCTTATTCTCTCCAACGGAGAATTCGGGACGCGCCTCATTCATCAGGGAAGAAAGGCCGGTCTTGATTTCGATAGTTATGTGTTGAGCTGGGGAGAAGCGTTTGCATTCGAGGAAATCAAAAAACGCTTGCAGGGAAAATCCTGGTTATGGCTGACGCACTGTGAAACCGCGACCGGCGCTCTCAATCTCGATGAGCGACTTGTCGCGTATTGCAAAGAGCGGAATATCAAATTGTGCCTGGACAGCGTCAGCGCCTTCGGCAATCAGGAAACGGATTTTTCCGGGGCTTATCTGGCGAGCAGTTCTTCCGGCAAGGGCTTGTGCGCTTTTTCAGGAATCGCGCTGGTTTTTTACAACCACGAACCGGAACATGCCCGGAGCGGAATGGATTACCTTGACCTTGCTGTTTACCAGGAAGCGGCGACCGTTCCTTTTACCTTTTCCTCCAACCTGCTCAACGCATTGCATACGGCGTTGCTCACCACGGATTACCGGAAGAAGTTTGCGCAAAACACGAAGCACGCATCACGGATAACGGAATGCCTTGCCGCCAACGGATTGCACACGCCGTTGAACGAACGACAAGCCGACTATCTATGGACCATCGCTATTCCCGAAAAAATACCCTCGTCGGCGCTGGGCGCTCGTCTGGAGAAAGAGGGCGTGTTGTTTCATTACAGAAATCGGTATCTGTTGGAAAACAACTGGATACAGATGGCGCTGATGGGCGTGTTCAGAGCAAAAGAAGTGGTTGCCGGTTTGGGTGCTTTGGAGCGCGGATTACAGGCGTTGTTGCGTGATGGTGGCGGGTAAATTGATGTGTTTCACGCGGAGGCGCGAAGAAAACCTTTTAACCACGAAAAGCACGAAAGCCACGAAAAGCAGTCATTCTGCACGTGTAGGGGCAGGTTTCAAACCTGCCCTTTTTGGCCTCACGCGAAGGCGCGGAGTGTGCGGAGAAAAATGTTCCTCTCTCCCTGTTATTCTCGCGGGGGCAGGCCCCGCGGGAATGACGGCACACATGCGTGGTGCACTCGACTTCTCCGCGTCTCTATAAACAGGGCGCGATAAATCGCGCACCTACGTTCTGATCCCTGACCTCTGACCTCTGATACCTGATTCCCGGTTGGCGTTTCGCTTATCCGGGCTGCGATTGCTAAATGTTCTTCCTATCTGCTCATTCCGGCTTCTGCACCCGCTTTGAGATGAGGTGAAGCACGATCGGCACGACAATCCCCAGCAGGCAGCAAAGCAGCGCTGGCGCAAGCGTGGCGTCCATCGTCTGCGGCAGAACCGGGTAGCCATCGGCCTGCCAGGGCCAGACAGCGCGCAACGAGCCGAGCATCAGGCCAAGCATCAGCGACGTTCCGCTGATGGGAAAACGTGTGAGAAAGGCGCTGACGACTCTTGCGAAGGTCAACGCGCCGCACACGCAGCCGGAGAGAAAGACGATCAGCACCGTCCAGTCCAGGGTGGCGACGGCCTTGATGACGTGCTGGTATTGCCCCAGGAGCACCAGGATGGACGCGCCGGAAATACCGGGCAGGAGCAGGGCGCAGACTGCCACAAAGGCGGAAGCGAAATAGACGGGCAGGGAAGGTTCAACGGAGATCGCGTCCAGACCGATCAGTCCCCAGGCGAAGCCGAAGCCGATCAGAAAGGGAAGAATGTTGTTCAGTCCCTTGAAAGGGATGGTGCGGGCGACGATAACCAGCGATGAGACAATGAGACCGAAAAAGAACAACCAGACGGCGGTGGGGTACGTCTCCAGAAGATAAATGATCGTTCGCGCCAGACCGAAGATGGAGCAGGCGATGCCTGCGCCCAGCGGCAGCAGAAACAACCAGGGAATTTGTTTGAAGGCGGCGCGGAAATGGCCGGACAGGAGCTGGCGCGCAAACTGCAAGTTAAAGGCTTGAATGGCGAGCAGCAATTTGTAATAAACGCCGAGAATGAAGGCGATGGTGCCGCCGGAGATACCGGGCACGATATCCGCCGCGCCCATCGCCAGACCGCAGAAATAGTAATGAATGATTTTTTTCATGGCTGCTTTGGATGGTTTCAGTCGATGGTGGATGGCGCCGTTACGCGGCTTGGCTACGCGGCTTATCCACCCTACGCTTGCTTTGCTATTAAGTTGTTTTACTCCCGCTTCAATTGCGGGAACAGCAGCACATCGCGGATCGACGGGCTGTCGGTGAGAAGCATCACGAGGCGGTCGATGCCGATGCCTTCTCCCGCTGTCGGCGGCAATCCGTATTCGAGCGCGCGGATGTAGTCGGCGTCGTAATACATCGCTTCTTCGTCGCCGGCGCTGCGGGCGGAGGCTTGCGCCTGAAAACGCGCGGCCTGATCTTCCGGGTCGTTCAATTCGGAGAAGCCGTTGGCCATTTCGCGGCGCGTGATGAAAAGCTCGAAGCGATCGGTGATCGCCGGGTTGGCGTCGTTGGCGCGAGCGAGCGGCGAAACGTCGGTGGGGTGCGCGACGATGAACGTCGGCTGCACGAGTTTTTCTTCGGTGGTGGCTTCAAAGAGTTTCAGTTGCAGCACGCCCAAACCATCAGTCGGCAACACCTCAACAGCGAGCGCGGTCAGGGTTTTTTTCAGGTAAGCGGGATCGGCCAGCGCTTCTTTTGTGTGTTGCGGGTGGTAGTGGTGAATCGCTTCGGCCATCGTCATCCGCGCGAACGGTTGCGCCAGGTCGATGGTGTCGCCCTGATAGGTGATCGTTGTCGTGCCCAGCACTTTCTGCGCGACGTCGCGGAACAGCGTTTCGGTGAGATCCATCAGGTAATGGTAATCACGATACGCTTCGTAGAATTCGATCATCGTGAATTCGGGATTGTGGCGCGTCGAGATACCCTCATTGCGGAAGCTGCGGTTGATTTCGAACACGCGCTCCAGTCCGCCGACGGTTAATTTCTTCAGATACAGTTCGGGTGCAATGCGCAGGTACAAATCCATGTCGAGCGCGTTGTGGTGCGTCTTGAAGGGACGCGCTGCCGCGCCGCCGGGAATCGGGTGCATCATCGGCGTTTCCACTTCGAGGTAACCGCGTGCGACGAAGAATTCACGCACCGCTTGCAGAATGTTCGAACGTTTGATGAACACGTCGCGCGACGCCGGGTTCATGATGAGATCGACGTAACGCTGGCGGTATTTTTGTTCCTGGTCGGTGAGGCCGTGGAATTTTTCCGGCAACGGGCGCAGTGATTTCGACAACAGCCGTAATGTTTTGACCTTGACCGACAGCTCTCCCGTTTTCGTTTTGAACAGCGTGCCTTGCGCGCCGACGATGTCGCCGAGATCCCAATGTTTGAACGCTTCGTGAATATCGGCGCCAACGTTGTCGTTGGAAACGAAAAGCTGAATGCGTCCCGACATGTCTTGCAACGTCGCAAAGCTCGCTTTGCCCATCACCCGCTTCAGCATCATTCGACCGGCAACGCTGCACGAGACGCCTTTTTGTTCCAGCGCATCGTGATCGAGCGCATCGTATTGCGCGTGCAGATCGACGGCCAGCGCGTCGCGCGAAAAATCGTTCGGGAAAGCGATGCCTTGCTCACGCAACGCGGCGAGTTTGCGGCGGCGCTCGGCAATGATCTGGTTTTCGTCCTGTTCGATGACAGGAGAAGGGGCGGCGGAATGTTCGGCGTGGGTCATGATGGTTTCCGTGAAGATGAATGTTTACACGCCTTGTTTCAAGCTCTCGCCGATGAAGTCGTCGAGATCACCGTCGAGCACGGCCTGGGTGTTGCCGACTTCGTAATTGGTGCGCAAATCCTTGATCCGCGATTGGTCGAGCACGTAAGAGCGGATCTGATGCCCCCAACCGATGTCGGTCTTGGCGTCTTCGAGTTTTTGCTGTTCGGCCTGTCGTTTGCGCAATTCCAGTTCGTACAGACGCGATTTCAACATCGCCATCGCTTCGGCGCGGTTGCGGTGTTGCGAGCGATCGTTCTGGCAGACGACGACGATGCCGGACGGCTCGTGCGTGATGCGCACCGCCGAATCGGTTTTGTTGACGTGCTGACCACCGGCGCCGGAAGCGCGGAAGGTGTCGATGCGCAATTCAGCCGGATTGATTTCGACTTCGATGGATTCATCGACTTCGGGATAAACGAACACGCTGGAGAACGAAGTGTGACGGCGCGCGTTCGAATCGAACGGACTCTTTCGCACAAGCCGATGCACACCGATTTCGGTGCGCAAATAACCGTAGGCGTAATCGCCGGTCACTTTGACGGATGCGCCTTTGATGCCGGCGACGTCGCCGGGCGATTCTTCGAGAATCTCGGTCTTGTAGCCGCGCCGCTCACAATAACGCAAATACATGCGCAACAGCATCGACGCCCAATCCTGCGCTTCGGTTCCGCCGCTGCCGGCCTGAATGTCGATGAAGCAGTTGTTGGGATCGAGCGGGTTCGAGAACATCCGGCGGAATTCCAGATCGCCGACGGTTTGTTCCAGCCTCGTGACATCGGCTTGCACCGATTGCAGCATGCCGGCATCGTTTTCCGCGCGCGCCAGTTCAAAAAGCTCGGCGCTCTCCTCGATGTCGCGCGACAGCCGCGTCAACGATTCGACGACGTTTTCCAGCAGCTTTTTTTCGCGTCCCAGTTCCTGCGCTTTCTGGGGATCGTTCCAGATCGCCGGATCCTGCATCGCTTCGTCAACGACCTTTAAACGGGCAGCTTTGACATCGTAGTCAAAGATACCTCCGTAAAGCGGCGCTGCGTTCGGCGATGTCGGACAGCGTGTTGTCGATCTGATTGAGTTGTTCGGCTTCCATGGCGTGTTACTTTTTCATAAATTAAAGAGACTGAAACGGGATTATACTCTCACTGTTGTATGCTCTGGTGCTGGCATGGCGGTTTGATCTTTTCGTTCTGACGGGATTTGGTATGAAACGGCGCATTCTCTCTCTTTCACTCTCTGTTTTCGCTGCGGTTTGGCTGGTTTTCCCGACGGCGGCTTTCGGGCAGTCGCCCAATGCCGTGCCTGCGCCGGAGGCGGAGGTCGCGCCGCCCTCCGCATTGCCGTCCGCATTGCCGTCTATCCCCGCCGAATTGTCGGCAGAAGCGCGGGCGCGGTATGAAGCGCAAATGAAAACCCTGCGCGCGCAAATCGACGCGCAAAAATGGCAGGAAGCGTTGGCGACAGCCGAAGCGATGAACAAAGAGCGTCCGCGCGAACCGCAGGCGCGGTTTCTGAAAACGCTCGTGTTGACGGAACTGGGGCGCGATGAGGAGGCGAAGCGCGAACTGCTGGCGCTGGTGTCCGATTACCCCGAGTTGCCGGAACCGCGCAACAACCTGGCAACGCTCTACGCCAAAAAAGGCGAGTACGATCTGGCGCGACGTGAATTGGAACTGGCGCTGACCGCCGTTCCCGATTACGGCATCGCGCACGCCAACCTGGCCGATCTCTATCTGCAACAGGCGATGGAACACTATCGGCGGGCTGCCGCGCTCGCCAAAAACAGCAAAGACAGCAAAGCCTTCTTGGCGCGCGCCGATGCGGTTCAAACACTGCTCGCGCCGACGGCTCAGGCCGGCAAGACGCCGACACCGCCCCAAGATGCGGAAGCTGCCAAAGATGAAAAAAACGCCGCCAAAGAAAACGATTTTTTATTAGGCGGCTGCGATGCCCCGCCGGGGTTCGGCGGCAAGGACGACGACGATGATGTTTTCAGCGGCGGCGGCGGAACGTGCGACATTGAATTCGACGAACCCGCGCCGGAGAAGGGCGGAGACGGAAAAGAAGAGAAAGCGCCGACCCCTGCGCCTGCACCGACAAAAACGCCTTGAGAGAGTAGGTTGGCGGTGAGCGAAGCGAATCCCAGCAAAAACCATTTCACCGCAAAGAACGCAAAGAAACGCATAGAACGCAAAGAAGGATTCTCACGCGGAGGCGCGGAGAAAACCTTTTAACCACGAAAAGCACGAAAACCACGAAACCGTGTAGCCCGGATAAGCGAAGCGCCATCCGGGAATCAGCGTGTAGCCTGGACAAGCCGCGAAGCGGCGCAGTCCGGGACGTGCGTTACGGGCGGCAGATTGCCGCCCGTACGCCGCTATCGGCGCGTTCTGTCCGTAGGGGAAGCAATCTGCTTCCCGTTACCGTGCAAAATGCCCCCTCTCCCCCGCCCCTTCTTCGCGCACTCCGCGTCTCCGCGTGAGAAGAGGTTTTTCTGATCCCTGATTCCTGACCTCTGACCTCTGAACCCCATCCCCATCCTAACCTTCCCCTTGAAGGGGAAGGAGTCTCGTTTCTCCACGTCTCCGCGTGAGGTTATTCCCGGATGGCGCTTCGCTTATCCGGGCTACACGCTATTTCCTCCCCTCTCCCGCCTTCCCTCGCACGCGGGGGAAGGGGCTTTCGTTCCTTCGCGGCTTCGCGCCTTCGCGTGAGAATAAAAAGGGCGGGTTTGAAACCCGCCCTTTGCGATTGTTGGTGGATTGCGCCACTTCCTGGCTTATCCACCCTACGAGGTTTGATGCCTGCGCCTCGCCACGACCCCCGCCAGCATCAGCACCAACAACGCCAGCCCCGCCGGATGCAACACAGGGATGCTTACTCCGCTACCCCCGCCGCCGCCGAGGTATGTCCATCGGGCATAAATCGTCGTATCAGCGGTAAAGACATAGCTTGTCGTTACTTGCGTCCCGCCGCTTATCGCCGTGAACCAGCCGTCAAAACGGTAACCGCCGCTTCCTGTGGGCGTGGGTAGGCTGGACAGCGTATCGTTTGTTCCCGTCAAGTCTCTTGTTGGGGTAACAGTGCCGCCGTTCGGGTTAAAGGTGATGGTGAAAGGAGGCGTCATGTTCCTATACACCGCTACATGCCGTGGAGGGTTGACGATCGTGTAGTTCCCGAAATGGTTTACATCCACCTCTACGTCGCCCTGGGCGGCCACATGGGTCAGCGCTATTGTCCAGGTGTCGCCGGAACCGGTCAGGTTGCCTTTCGTGACCGAACCGTTGAGGTCTGTGATCGTGATATCGCCCGCTGTTAAGCCGATGACCGGCTGGCTTATTGTTTCGTGTACGTTAAAAAACGTAAGAACAATACCGGTTGAATCAACCGTGTTGGCGATGCCGCCAACCTGTGTTGCTCTGAAAGCCACGCTGGTCGGCACCAGTTGCTTCACCGTGAGATTGAACACCACCGTACCGCTCGCCGCGTTCTTGATTATCGTCGCAGTCAAGATCACGTTCGCGTCGCCGCTGCCGAATGAAGGACGGGTGACAACGCCTGTATTGGAAACTACCGACGTATTACTTGACAACCACGAAATCGTCGTGCCGTTTGCGCCTGTTAATGGCAGAGCGGCGAGGTTTGCCGTTACGTTGTTTTCCGCTGTGTTCGTACCCTGTATGACGCTCCATGTCAGAGTCGCTTTGTCGGCGGCTACGGCTTGGGCGTCGGTCGGTGCCAGTTCTTTCACGATGAGGTTGAACACAACCGTATCGCTCACCGTGCCTTTGCTTATCGTCGCCGTCAAAGTTACATTTGCGTCGCCGCTGCCGAATGAAGGACGGGTGACTGCACCGGTGTTGGAAACTACCGCCGTGTTACTTGAAGACCACAAAATCGTCGTGCCGCTTGCGCCGCTTGTCGGCAGAGTAACGAGGTTCGCCGTCACGTTGTTTTCCGCTGAGTTCGTACCTTTTATGCTGTCCCATGTCAGAGCCGTTTTGTCGGTGTCTACGGCGTCCGTATCGGACAAAAACGTTGCGGCGATGGAGTGATTCCCTGTCACGCTCGAAAAGAGATAACTGCCGCTTGCTACGGCTGCGGGGTTGTTCGTTCCGTTTATTAAAACTTGCGAAATGCCATACCCGCTGTCCGGCGTAATCGTGAACGTCTTACTGCCGTTGGCAGGTACGATGATATTGCCGGAAGGGGATATTTCACCGTTCGCGCCTGCTAAAGCCGCGATGGAATGATAGCCGGGCAAAGGCGTTCCCGCGCCTGAGGTCGTGCCGCCCGTGCCGACAGCCGCACCGTTTCCTCCGACATTGCCCGTGCCGCCTGTTGCGCTGACTGTGCCGGAAGTGGTAATTGTTACATTCGCTGTGCCTTGTGTGCCGTTTTGTCCCGCGCCGCCTGTGCCTATACCCGCACCGGCAGCGTTATTGGAACTTGCAGGTGAATTGCCACCTGTGGCGGTTACGTTGGCTGTGCCGCCGATTGTGATAGTGCCGGAATTTGGAGCGGTTGCACCACCGGAATCCCCCCCACCAGAGCCTATTCCTGCGCCGCCGCCATAAGCTGTGCCGGACGAATTGCCGCCTTTGGCATCTACGACGGCATTGCCGTTGATGGTGATTGTATCAACAGCACCATTTCTTCCTCCGCCAATGCCTGCGGAATCATAACCGCCTTGTGCTGTGACATCGCCGCCAGTGATAAGTATCGCCCCGCCCGACCCACCATAACCGCTTCCAATCCCTGCGCCGGAACCGCTTATGGTGTCAGCTATTATAATACCGCCGTTTATAGTAATATTTCCGCTTGCGCCGTTTTGACCGCCGCCGATGCCCGCGCCGTGATTACCGCCCGTGGCGTTTACTATGCCGCCGTTAATGGTGGTTATGCCGCCAGCGCTTCCTCGACCGCCACCTATACCTGCGGCGCTTGTGTGACCTGTCGCTGTGATGTTACCGCCATTTATTACAATAGTGCCGCCCGATTGAGTATCATTTCCACCGATTCCTGCACCGTTGCTAACACCGTTTGCGGTTAATTTACCCATTGACGCACCTGCTGATTGGGCATAAATGGTTAAACTGTTTGCCCCAGCGACATTTATGCCGCCTGTTATGGTCACGTCGCAACTGTCCGCAAGGATTAGGTGGACGCTGCCTGTCACGGTTATTCTTGTTTGAAAGTCGGTCGTTGTGGCGGTGATGATATACCAGCCGCCGGACGTATCATTTAACGCCGTTTCTGTGCCGACAAGCTCCTCGGTGGTTAATGGTGAGTTTTGCGACGCGCCAGTCGCGTCAAGGTATGGATAGCTCCCCGCCGCGAACGCAGGCAGGGCGAAAAACGGAAGGAATAACGCGCTTATCAGCGCAAGAAAGAAACGCTTGAGATACGCGCTCTGGTTATGACGACGCTGTGCTGTGCTGTGCTGTGCTGTGCTGTGCTGTGCTGTGCTGTGCTGTGCTGTGCTGTGCTGTGCTGTGCTGTGCTGTGCTGTGCTGTGCTGTGGGCTGTCATAGGCTGATGACGGGTGGCGGTGTTCATGATGCGTCCTTCCGAATGGCGAAAAGAAAAATTGTGTTTGGTATCTTATCAGAGTTCATGGGGCGTAGGGTGGATAAGCCGCGCAGCGGCACCATCCACCGTGTAGCCTGAACAAAAGCCGCGTAGCGGCGTAGTCCGGGACGTGCGTTACGGGCGGCAGATTGCCGCCCCTACGGCGCTATCGGCGCGTTTTGCCGTAGGGGCGCGATTTATCGCGCCCTGTTTTTTTGGATTCTGCGACGCCGCTTCGCGTCGCGCAGAATGACGGTTTTTTTCTTTGCGCTCTATGCGTTTCTTTGCGTTCTTTGCGGTTAATTGTTTTCAACAAACCCCCGCCCGCCTTCGGCGGGTGCCCCTGCAAACCCCCGTCGGCTTCGCCGACACCCCCTTTGGAACTGTCTCTATATCACATTTCCGTCATCATAATTTCTATTCGTTATATACTGTAACCCCATGATTTTAATGAGTCATGGAGTGATAATGATTGTAAGCGAAGCCTGTTGGTCGCGTTGGCAGTTTGGC